>ERZ777003.1361-NODE-1361-length-37467-cov-47.344275_pt1 | contig 37467 bp, 20 predicted proteins | sample MGYA00374956_ERZ777003 | MGnify/ENA primary metagenome ERZ777003 (study PRJEB29302, sample SAMN06268252) | bioreactor metagenome | isolation source: Joint BioEnergy Institute, California, USA | place: USA:Joint BioEnergy Institute, California, USA | collected... | reverse complement strand
GTAGTGGCCGGCCATGCGCTCGATCGTCTCCCGATCGAAGAGATCGGTGTTGTAGCGGATCGTGGACGTGGCACGGTCGCCACCCTCCACGATTTCTAATGATAGGTCGAACTGCCCTTCCTGGTTCGGGATCTCAAAAGCTTCGGGCTGGGCCCCCTTGCTCGCACGCGCGCGGGAGCCGCCGGTGGCCGTGTTGCCGCCGTGAAGGAGCGCAGGGACGTTGAGGTAATTGAACATCACCTGGAAGACGGGTGTCCGGCTACGGTCGGACGCGAGCCCGAGGCGCTCCACGAGCAGGTTGAACGGGTAGTCCTGGTGCGCCAGGGCCTCGAACACCGTTGTCCGCGCGCGTTTGAGCAGCGTGTGGAAGGTGGGCGAACCGGACAGGTCGCCCCATAGCGTCACGAGATTGGTGTAGTAGCCGATCCCGAGCTCGAACTCCGGGCGCGTACGGCCCCACGTAGGGGTGCCGATCAGGATCTCGGACTGGCCGGAGTAGCGGTGCAGGAGCACCTGCAATGCCGAGAGGTAGACAACGTAGGGTGTGACACGTTCGGCGCGGGCGAACTCGGTCACCGCCGCGGCCAGCGCCGGGGGTAGGTCCACCTCGACGGTCGCTCCGCGGTAAGTCTGCACGCTCGGCCGCGGGCGGTCCGTGGGCAACTCCAGGACGGGCAGCTCACCGGCGAGTCGCTCGAACCAGTAGCGGGCCAGGCGTTCGCCCTCGGGGCTCTCGACCAGGCTCGCCTGCCAGCGGGCGAACTCGGAGTACGAAATCGGGGGCGGGAGATGGGGCGTCAGACCGACGGCGTACGCGGTGTATAGAGGCAGGAACTCCTCGAACGCGATCGCTGCCGACCGCGCATCGAAGACGATGTGATGCACGTTCACCATCAGGAAATGGTCGTCTTCGGCGCGGGTGTACAGGAAAACCCGGAAGAGCGGGCCGCGGGTGAGATCGAACGGGCGACGGGAATCGGCGAGCATCCGTTCGCGGATCGCGTCGAGGTCCATGCCCGCGACGGATACTTCCTCCCACGCGAGATCCTGCCGGTCGGCCACCAGGCGGATGAGCTCCCCGTCGCGATCGTGGAAGGTCGAACGCAGGACATCGTGCCGGTCGAGGATCGTCTGGAACGCGGCCCGAGCAGCATGAACGTCCAGCGGCGACCGGATCCGTATCGCCGCCGCGATGTTGTAGGCAACGCTGTCCGGAGCGAGTTGGTACAGGAACCAGAGCGCCCGCTGCCCGTGCGAGATCGGCTCTTCGCTGCTGCCCGATCCCGCGGTGGACCCGGCCAGGCCGATCGTCGAAGCGTCTACGATATCCATAGAGTCAGTCGGTGTTCAGAACCGCATGCCCAGCGCGATCCGTTGCCTGTTGTCCCGGCGGTTCCCTGGCGTACGATCGACCGCCGGACGGTCGTTGCCGACACACGCCCGCGTCCGATCGCTGGCCGGGATGCTCACGAGCGGCCTCGCGAGCGGAAAGACCGACGACCTGATCTTTCGAACCGATGCGGGCGAATAGACCGACGCTCGCCGCGATTTCGAGTGGATCCCACGATCCGAGCAGGTCGGTTGCACCTGTGGGATTCCGGCCGAGGCCCCCGCCGGACCGGGGCCGGTAAGGTACCGAAACCCACTTTTCTTTGCTATAGTCATGCCACCACGACAAAGAACGTGAGGACGCCGGCCATCGCGCTGTAGCAGTATGCTACTTCGTGGCACCGGGCGTGATCGGTCGACCCCGAGCGGCATCCTCGACCGGGTTCTTGCGCTGCTGTACGCGGCAAGCGTTCCACGTTGCGCCCACGGATCGGGGAATGGGTTGGACAGGCGTGGACTGTTGCATCTGTGATACAGGAGTGGCGAGGAGGGTACACCTCGGCAGGGGCACAGGAGCCGGGTCGGGACGATCGGCGGACGCCTTGGCGGCTCCTGCAGACGAACCGGCGATGCGCTCTGGCCATGAGTTGGCCGCCCGCCCTCCCCGTCTTGTGTCAGTGCGATGAGGTAGATCTCCCCGGGGCCGTCGGAGGAGAGCGTCGAGCTGACCGGCGGAACCGGACGAACGCCGTGGCATCGAAGCGGATCCGTTGAGCTCACTCGTCGCATTGATCCCGAAAACGGACCACGGCGTATGTTGTTACTGGACGCGGTACCCGTGGGGCTCTCTCGTTGGGGCCGGGTACCGGGGCGCGGTGCACACTGGGCCGTGCGTGGAAGGTTCCGGGAGCGGCCGGGTTGGCACGTCTTGTGCTCCCGGCCCTGCCTGATCGCGTCAGCAGCCGGTCGGTCTGGATCGAGAACGCGATCAGCGGGTTCGCCATCCCCAGGTCGTGCCGCCGACGAAGTCAGCTGCGGATTGGACAACACGCCCGCACGTGCTCGAGGCCACGACGGGCGGGGGCATTCGTCACTCCACGTGGTTACACGTGGCCTGGAACCGCGGGAGCGGGCTGTGGCGCCCGTGGATCCTGGGGGTCGACACGAGGTCGATGGCGGACCGGGCATGCTCCACCCGGCCGAAAGGGCTCGAGCAACGGGGGCCTGACCATCCCGAACGACTGGACGGCCAAAGCACCGCCACGGGCGCAATCGCCGCAGCTCCTTTTCCTATATCGGGTTCGTCGATGGTGACCAGTCAGCAGATGGCCACTCGGAGCCGGAGGGACGGGCGAGCGGCCGGACGCCTGCGTATCGCGATGATCGCGGCGTGCCCGTTCCCCTATCCGCGCGGAACGCCGATCCGCATCTTCCGGATGGCGGAAGCGCTTGGGTTGCGTGGCCATGAGGTGCACGTGGTCACGTATCACATCGGGCAGTCGATCGGCGATGCCCCGATCTATGTGCATCGCATCCCGCGGGTGCCGGGGTACCGGCGGGCTGCGCCCGGACCGACCTACGCGAAGCTGTTCGTGCTCGACCCGCTGTTGTACTGGAAGGTCCGGAGCGTGCTGAACGGCGGGTCCTTCGATGTGATCCACGCCCATCATTACGAGGGGCTGCTGGTGGCGAAGGCCGCTCGGAGGCGGGCTGGCGCGCCCATCATCTACGATGCGCACACGCTGCTCCGCACCGAGCTGCCGTACTACCGGATGGGCCTGGGACGGGGGGTGCTGCGGCGGATCGGGGCGTCCCTCGACCAGCGCATGCCGGGTTGGGCCGATCATGTGGTCACCGTTACTCCGCTGTTGCGGGAGCAGCTCGTCGGGAGCGGGGCGGTGCCGGTCGACCGAGTGACCGTCGTGGAGAACGGCGTGGAGGTCGAGCTGTTCGACGGGCCATCGACGCCGCGGCGGTCGGACAGCAAGACCGTTCTGTTCACGGGCAACCTGGCGCCCTACCAGGGAGTCGACCATCTGCTGCGGGCGTTCCAGCGTGTGCTCCAGCACAGGCAGGATGTCCGCCTGCGGCTGGTGATCGACACGGACCTCGGGAGTCTGGAGGGCCTCGCCCAGTCGCTGGGGATCCGTCAGCACGTGGACGTGGTGCACACGACCTTCGAGGAACTGCCGGCGGAACTGCGCGCTGCGGATGTGGCGGTGAACCCGCGCGTGCAGTGCGACGGGATCCCCCAGAAGCTCATGAACTACATGGCCGCCGGGTGCCCGGTCGTGTCGTTCCCGGGCTCCGCGGCGCATCTCCGCCACGGCGTGACCGGCTGGATCGCCGAGAGCTCCGATCCCGCGGCGCTGGCCGACGGGATCCTGCACCTGCTGGACCATCCGGAGCTCGCCCGTGCGCTCGGCCATGCGGCGCGCGAGGAGATCCGTCGGGAGTACTCGTGGGACCGGACGGCGGAGAAGGTAGAGGAGGTCTACGCCCGCGTACTGGAGAGGGAGCGTGCCCTACGGTGAACCGGCTCGGGTCGACGTCGCCGCTGCCACCGCACCGGGCCCTGGGGCGCCGCCGGTGCGCGTCCTGTTCCTCTACGATCATCTGGGGTATCCAGGCGGCGTCAGACACGGGCTGACGCGCTACTGTCTCTCCGTCCTGCCGCGCCTCGACCGCTCGCTGGTCGATATCACCGCCTGCTTTCTCCGGGAGCCGCACCCCGCGGCCGACGAGCTGCGGGGCGCCGGGGTACGGACCCTCTTCCTGAGCCGCGGCCGTTGGGATCTCCGGGCGTTCACCGACGTACTGCGGCTGGTCCGGAGCGAGCGGATCGAGGTCGTCCATGCCGCGGGGCAGAAAGGGATCCTGGTCGGGCGGACGGTGGCGCGGGCCACGGGCCGGAAGGCGCTGATCCACCTGCACGACGTGTATCCGCTCCCCCGGTCGGTGCGCGGAGCGATCCGCGCGATGGCGGGTTGGACCGATCTGGCCATTGTCGTGTCCCGGGCGGTGGCCCGCCACGCCGTGAGCGAGTATCGGGTGCGGGAGGACCGGGTCCAGATCCTGTACAACGGGATCGACCCGGCCGCGTTCGTGCCGGCCGATCCGGAGGCCGGCACGGGCTGGCGCGCTCGGCACGGGATCAGCCCGGCGGATCCGGTGATCGGGGTGATCGGGCGCCTCGTCCCGCTGAAAGGGCAGGGCCGCATGATCGGGCAGATGCGGCGCATCCGGGAGCGGTTCCCCGCGGCTCGTTTGGTCCTCGTCGGGGACGGGCCGGGGCGCGCGCAGCTCGAGGCGTACGTTCGGACGCTCGGGCTCGAAGAAGCCGTCTGCTTCACCGGGACACAGAGCGACATGGCGAGCGTGCTGGCCGCGATCGATGTGGTGGTCGTCCCCTCCGACCACGAGGGCTTCTCGTTCGTGGCGCTGGAGGCCATGGCCGCGGGCAAGCCGGTGGTGGCCACGGACGTGGGCGGCGTGCGCGAGGTGCTCGGCGACGGCGAGTGCGGCGTGCTGGTCGACGTCGCCGACGACGCCGCGCTCGGGGACGCGATCGTGGAGATCCTGTCGGACTCCGCCCGGGCAAGGGCGCTCACGAGTGCGGCCGCCCGGCGGCTCGAGCTGTTCACCCTGGAGCGGCACGCGCGCGAGCTCGAGAAGGTCTATCTGCGGCTCGCGGGCCGCACGGTGGCCACGGGCGCGTCATGAGAACGACAGAGAACGGGAACGGGCGAGGGGCGTCGGCTGCGCCGCGGGAGGGGGGTATGTCCGTCGTCGCCTTCCTGCGTAAGCGCTGGGAGAAGAACTGGCCCGAGCTCCACGCGGCGTTGCGCGGCGGGTTCCCGTCCTTCGTGTTCTCGGCCCGGCCCGAGGAGCCGCAGGAGATCGCGGCCTTCTGGTACCACTCGGTGGAGCCGGAAGACTTCGAGGCGGACCTGCGCTTCCTCACGCGGAACGGGTACGTGACGCTGACAGCGGACGAGGTGCTGGACCACCTGGAGGGGCGGAGCCGCGCGCCGTCGCGTGCCGTGGTGCTCTGTTTCGACGACGGCGCGGCGAACCTCCACTCCGTGGTCTATCCGCTCCTGCGGGCCTACTCCCACCGCGCCGTGGCGTTCATCGCGCCCCATTTCCACGGGATCGGCCCGGAGCACGCCGCCGTGACGGAACGCCCCTGCACGTGGGACGAGATCCGGGAGATGCACGGATCCGGGTACGTCGATTTCCAGTCCCACACCTACGGGCACCGCTACGTCCCGCGCTGGCCGGAGCCGGTGGAACTGACCGGGATCGAGCGCCGGTTCCAGGGCCTGGACGGCGCGCCCGAGTCGATGGCGGAGGACTTCCGGCGGGCGCGGGAGACGATCGAGGCCAGGCTCGGCAAGACCGTCCGTCACCTGGCGTTCCCGCGCTTCGACGGCAACGCCGAGGCCGTGCGGGTCGGGCTGGAGGCGGGCTACCGGGTCTTCTGGTGGGGTGCGCACCCGAGGCCGATCCGCGAGCTGGCGGGGGGCGTGGGGCTGCACGTTTCCCGGATCAGCGGCGAGTTCGTGCGCCGGCTGCCGGGCGAGGGGCGCGTGCCGCTGACCACGATCCTGAGACGGCGCTACGGGCGGGCGTTCCGGACGGCCGCGCGGCAGGGTTGACCGCGCCGGGCGGTGCGTTTCGCCGGGCCCCGGCGGCGAACCAATCCTCCTGCGAACCGAATCATCCCACAAGACACGGAGTCGATAGTCGCGCGGCGCTCCCGGGCGGCGCGTCTGATCGTGGCCCGATCAAGGCGTACGCTGCGCGTCGGGAGAATCGGGACCGATCCATGCGGGGCGGCGCGCCGTTCCTGCTGGAACACCTCGCCACGCCTTGGCTGTCGGTGCTCGGGGCGTGGACTCCGTCGATATCCAGTCGATCGAGATTCCTGACAACGGGCCGCGGGCAGGCGAGCGGTTCAGGGCGCCGACGGGCCGCGGAGCTGGTTCGCGGGCCCTGCGCGAGCTCTAGGGTGACGAGCGTGTGGTCGGCTACCGGGCAAGGGGTGGAGGACCGCCTCGGAAGGGTGCGTCGGGGGGCACGCGGGGGGCGGGCAAGCGGGCTCGCGCGCGGATTGGGGTAGGCGCGTCACCGGGAATGTGAGGGTAGCGGGCCGAGCGTCGTCGGAGAGGTGTCACAGCATGGTGGGCCGCTACGGGTCTCGAGACGTGGGAAGCGACGTCGCGTCGGCCGGCTTCCGGCGCGGCGTCGTGCATCGGGGGCGGCGCAGGATCCGCGAGCGATGCGTCGGCGGCCGGAAACGGTGCGAAGGCGAAGAGGGCGGCGGGAGCGACGTCGCCCGGAGCGTGACGGATGTACGCCCCGACCCGCATGGTGGCCTCCTCGGTCCGGTGCCCGTGATGCGCCGGGAACGACTGCAGGGTTCGCGGCGGCCGCCGACAGCCGACACGGGGCGTCCGGGCTGGATGCGGATCACGGCCGCGGTGCACGCAACTTGCCCCGGGAGCGCGCCCGCTGCCTGGCAACGGTCCCGTCTGTAGAGAGGCCCGCATGGCCATCCACGAAGCCCGACCCGGGGAGGGCGCGCACGCCCTGTCGCTGCTCCCGCAGTTCACGCGGCCCGGTGAGACGGGCGAGGTCCCCCGGGACCGGATCCCGGAAACCGGGCTGCCGCCCGACACCGCCTACCAGATCGTCCACGACGAGCTCCTGCTCGACGGCAACGCCCGCCTCAACCTCGCCTCGTTCGTGACGACGTGGATGGAGCCCCAGGCCCGGCGGCTCATGGACGAGTGCGTGGACAAGAACTTCATCGACCGGGACGAGTACCCGCAGACCACGGAGCTCGAGCGGCGCTGCGTGCGAATGATCGCCGACCTCTGGTCCGCGCCGGCGGACGGGAAGCCGATCGGCTGCTCGACCACCGGCTCCAGCGAGGCGTGCATGCTGGGCGGGCTCGCACTGCTCCGGCGCTGGCGGGAGCGGCGTCGCGGCGAAGGCCGGGAGGGCGGGCGGCCGAACCTGGTGATGGGCGCGAACGTGCAGGTCTGCTGGGAGAAGTTCTGCCGGTACTGGGACGTGGAGCCGCGGAAGGTCCCGCTCGGCCCGGGGCGGACCCATCTCACCGCGGAAGGGGCCGTCGAACACTGTGACGAGAACACGATCGGCGTCGTGGCGATCATGGGCTCCACGTTCGACGGCAGCTACGAGCCGGTGGCCGAGATCGCCGCGGCGCTGGACCGCTTGCAGGAGGAGCGGGGGCTCGACGTCCCGATCCACGTCGATGCCGCGTCGGGCGGGTTCATCGCGCCGTTCCTCGATCCGGACGTGGCCTGGGACTTTCGCGTCCCGCGGGTGCAGTCCATCAACTCATCCGGACACAAATACGGGCTCGTCTATCCCGGCATCGGGTGGATCATCTGGCGGGATCGGGAGGCGCTGCCGAAGGAGCTGATCTTCGACGTCGACTATCTCGGCGGCGAGATGCCGACGTTCGCGCTGACCTTCTCCCGGCCCGGCGGGCAGGTGGCGGCACAGTACTACAACCTGCTGAGGCTCGGGCGCGAGGGGTACCGGCGGGTGCAGCAGGCCTGTCGCGACACGGCGAAGTGGCTGGCCTCGAGGATCGCCGGGCTCGGGCCGTTCGAGCTCGTCTCCGACGGCAGCGCCGTGCCCGCGTTCGCGTTCCGGCTCCGGGACGACGTGCGCGGCTACACCGTGTTCGACATCTCCGCCGGGCTCCGCATGCGCGGATGGATCGTGCCGGCGTACCCGATGCCCCCGCGGCTCGAGGACGTGGCCGTGCTGCGGATCGTGGTGCGGAACGGGTTCAGCCGGGACCTGGCGTCGCAGCTGCTCGCGGATCTGGAGCGCGTGGTCCGGTCACTGGAGCGGACCGGCCGGAGCTACCCCGAGCCGCAGGCGATCGGCTTCCACCACTAGGAGGGACCATGTGCCGCCTCTTCGGGATGGCGAGCGGGTCCGAACGGGTCACGGCGACCTTCTGGCTGCTCGATGCCCACGACTCGCTCGCGCGCCAGAGCCGCCGGGAGCCGGACGGGACCGGGCTCGGCTGGTACGATCGGGATGGGAAGCCCGAGCGGCTCCGGGATCCCGAGCCCGCCTGGCGCGACCCCTCGTTCTCCCGGGAAGCGAAGGAGGTGGAGTCGCGGACGTTCATCGCGCACATCCGGCTCGCATCCGTGGGCGGGCTCTCGGTGCAGAACACGCATCCGTTCCTCATGAAGGACCGGATGCTGGCGCACAACGGGCACATCGGCGGGCTGCCGGAGCTGGAGGCCCGGCTCGGACCGGCGCGGGAGCTCGTTCAGGGCGAGACGGACTCGGAGCGGTTCCTGGCGCTCGTGACCGCGGAGGCGGAGCGCCTGGGGGACACGGAGAAGGGGCTCCTGGCCGCGGCCCGGTGGGTGGCCGAGCACCTGCCGCTCTACGCGCTCAACATCATCCTCACCACCGACACGGACCTGTGGGCGCTCCGCTACCCGGATACGCACGAGCTGTGGGTGCTGGAGCGCGAGCCCCACCACGGCCGGCACCTGGACGCGACGAGCGCCGCCGGCACCGTCCGGGTGCGCAGCCAGGACCTCGCCCGGGTGCCGTGCGTCATCGTGGCCAGCGAGCCGATGACCGAGTCGCCGGGCTGGACGCTGATGAAGCCCGGCGAGCTGCTCCACGTGGATGCCCGCCTCCACACGACCCGCCGCGTCGCGCTCCCCGACCCGCCGAAACACCAGCTCCGGCTGCAGGACCTGGAGGCCCGGGCGAAGGAGTCGCAGAGGGGGAGGTGAGGGCGAAGTTCCGATCCTGTGGGGCAGATCGGTACGGCGAAGCCCTTGAGGCTCGGTCGCGGGTTGGCCGTGCTCGACCGTGAGACTGCGTGTGGTCGATCACACGATCTGTCGACGGTATGTCGGGGACTGGATCCATTGACGGCACGTCGTGGTCCCAGCGGAATCGTGACTCTGGCCCGAAAGAATGTCCCATCCATATATTGTTGCTCGGTGACGACGTCACCTTGACCACCATCGGGCGGGGCCCGTGAGGAAGCGGGTTGCAGGATGGGGCGGAAGCGGGCCCGTGCCCCTCGCCACCGTATCCGACCATCGATCGCCCCATGAGCCCGCTCGAATCCGCTCCGCGCTTTCCACTCTTCGACCGCGCTGTCCGGGCAGGCGTCCTCGATGACGGCAACGCGTTGATCGTCGCGCCGACGGGGACGGCGCGTACGTGCGCCTTTGGCGGCGAGTCCCTCCGCACGATGCAGCCCGAGGCGCGCTTCGAGGTCCCCCTTGCTGCGGCACGGGTACGTGGACGCATCGACCTGTTGCTGCGGGCGGAAGGCGAGGGCGGTAATGCCTGTGTTGAGCTGGTGGACTTCAAGACCAGAGCCAACCGACCGACCTCGGAGATGCACGTCAACCAGTTCCGGCGGTACGCGGTCGCAGGGGAGGCGTTGGGGGCTCGAGCCGGTGCGGATCGCGGTCCACGACCTGGACACGAATGGTGGCACGCGGCAGCCCGTCCCACTGGGCGAACGGACGCGCGGGGCTTTTCGGGAGCGGCTCGAAGAGTGGGCGGACGGGATCCGGGCGGGACGCTTCGAGTCGGCGGAGGTGCGGGAGGAGGTGTGGCCGGGGTGGGATTTCGGGCCGTTTTGCCAGAATGGGGCTGAAGTCCCGCTGCTGTAGTCAACCAGAGGCGACGTGTACGCGCGGCGGCGACAAGCCAATATAGACGCCGGGATGACCGTTGGGATGTCGGTGGGCTCGGTGATCTTCAATCGTGGAGCCGTAGGAATGCCCGTTTCCTCAGTCGGTGATGTCCATGACCCAGAAAATCTCCGAACGTCGGTTTGATCAACTCCGACCCGCGCTCGCGCGGCTCGCAGCCGAACCCGCTGGTGTCACGACGAGCAAGATCTGGCGTGCGCTGGAAGTCGGGGAACGCGAAAACGCTGCGCTGGCGGTTCTCACTGATGGGCCACCGAAGTTACGGGAGTTGCTTATCTCGGAAACGGCGAGGCTACATCACTTTCGACCCAAGACAGTGGCGTCTTGGCCTGACACCCGGATTGCAAAGCTCATCGCACGGCGGGCTCCAACATTGGAGCCGATCTTCGACGCGTTGCTCCTGCATCTGCATCTCTCCGATCGGCGCGATCTCCTTGCTGACTTCCTCGATGGACTCGGAATCGAGCATGACAATGGCCTGATTTCGGGCGATGCCCCACAGGTGGACGTTGATCCCGAAGAGGTCAAAGCCGCCGCCGATCGGCTATTGCCTCTGCACCCTGTAGATAAGGTCGTCACCTATTTCCTCTCACTCTTAGCGACCCGCAGGTTGATTGCTGCGGGACTCGAAGAGTGGCTACGCGATTTCGTGCGCACCGTGGAAAGGGAGCCACAGGCTGAAGCGGAGCTTCCGACCGAAGAAGGCGAGTCGGCTGTGTTCGAGTCAGAGCCTGCCGCCGCTGAGGACACGGATGAGTTTACGACTCTCGATCGCTTGCTGGTGCGAACGATCGTGGACGTGGCCCAGGGAATCGAAGGTGCGTTAACGATCGACCAACTGGACGACCTCCTGGAGGAAGTCCTGGAGTTGAACAGTTCGAGGCATCGGACCTACTTCCACGCAGGATTGCGCGACGCAGTGCTCGGTGATGGGCCCCGCGCCGAGCTACCAGCCTCGAACGCGACACGTCGGCGCTGGTACTGGACGGGATTCGTCCAAGGTCTTGCCCGAAGGGGGCGATGGCAGGAAATCGTCGAATTCTATGATCGGGAACCGACAGTTCGAGAACTCGGCTCACCTCGCCATGGAACTGTTGCAGCATCCAGCGCGATCGCGACAGCCCGTGCGGCTGCACCTCATGTCGTTGAGGCCCTATGTCGCCATGGTCGAGCAGGGGAGGCAGCCGGATTCATCGACGTATCAGTGGCGATCAGTGCGCCGGGAACGTTCAGGCTCCTCGAGTCTGAGGCGGAGAAGCTACTGCGTCAGGATAAACCCGCAGAGGCTCGTGCTGTTTACGACCTCCTCGTCAACGCCCTCGAGCATTTGTCGGCGGGGGAAATCGCGGAGGGTCAACGGAGATTCCTTGAGGTGCGGCGCCGTCGTGCGCACTGCTTCCGTCAACTCGGTGAGCTCAACTACGCTCGGCAACTCCTGACCGAGCTCCTGGAGGAGGAACCGGATTCCGAGATTCGGGCGATGGTGCTGACCGATCTGGGGCTCATCGACGGTGGTTTTCGTCGGCTCGGGGACCTCTCGATCCCTCTCGACGAAGACCGGCTCGAAAGCTTCGCGGCCGCTGTCGAGCGGGGTGTGCCGCAATTCACCGAAGCGATGAATCTCGAAGTGCGGTACTCCGCGCATGCCCGGTATTGTATGGGCATTCGGGCGTTCGTGAAGAGGTTGTATACCGAGGCCGTCGACCACCTCCAGATGGCGCTCTCCGTGTTCGAGTCTGAGCCCGATCGATACGGCCCGGGGAACTTGTTACTGAATGCCCGCTTGTATCTGGGGCTCGCCCTCTGTCTGGATGTACATCCCGGGAGGATGAAGCGCGCTGCCGAGCTCATCCGTGAAGCGATCTCGGCCGGCGCGCAGCTCCCCCGTTACCTGATCGACAACACGCTTGAGGCGCTCGGTCTCAGCTCGAGCGCGGCGGCTCGGGAGACAGCGGAATTGATCCTCGACGTCCTCGGTGATGAAGTGCTCGATCGGCTCCTGGCCTCTGAAGCGTGTCGCGATTCCGAGCGGATCGCACGGGCCCTTTTCGAGCGTGCCCGCGATACGACTCGCCCCGAGCGTGCCCGGATCCAGGATTACCGTAATGCGATTCCGATGCTGATCAGGCATGGGTATTCCGCAGAGGCCGCCGAAGCTCTTGATTATCTGGAGAGTGCGGCGTTTCGCGGGACAGGACGGGACGAATTCATCGAGATCCTGAAAGACCCAGACCGGTTCTCACCGGTGTGGGACATGGATGATGCTCAGTGGGCGCTCGTGCGTTGCTACGAAGCGAGCGGCCGATACGAGGAAGCTGCGAATATCCTTGGAAGTCAGTTCCATCGAATTCTCAGCCAGAATAATGGCGATGGAATCGGCGATGCCGAAGCGATCCTCCGTCGAATCCGTGAATACGGACTACCTGATAACCATTATGCACCGTTGCTGCAGAGGCTCGAGGCGCTGAAGAAGGCCCATGGCGAAGAACTGGCACTGCCATCGGGCAAAGATAGGCGGCGCGTGCGAATCCTCTTCGTCGGTGGCGACGAGCGGCAGGCGCAATACGATGCCGCGATCAAAGCGGACCTTGAGCGGGACTATCCACACATCACGGTGGATTTCTGCCATACTGGATGGGGAAGCCAGTGGGGTCGTACGCTCGAGGATGTGAGACGCCGGCTGCAGTTCTGTGACGGGGTGGTGATATCGCAGTATATCCGGACCGAGTTCGGCCGTCAGTTGCGCAAGTCCCTCGAGGTGCCCTGGCGCGGTTGTTATGGGTCGGGCAAGCAAGCGATTGTTCATAGCATCGTGCAGCTCGCCCAGATCGTCGAGCGAGCATCGGCAAGCAAGAACTAGGCGATGTCGAAATTCCGGCAGATCACCGCCGTGTGTTTTGTCCCGTTGCTTACCGGTCCCTGGCGGCAGTCATGGTCTTCGAGGAAGAGTCCGCGTATCTTGATCCCGTAATGGCGATGGTGAACGACACTCCAAGTGCGCACCTGAATCCGAAAGTAAGGGCGACGTTGGGCCCAGGCCGAAGCGACCCCGTCGAGACAGCGATCATCCCTGTACCTGGCGCTCTGGATTGACTGTATGCTGCTCGTCCCGGCCTCCGGGCCATGAAATAAGGCACTAACAGAATGTCCGAACGAATCACCAAACTCCAACGCTGGCTCGATCTGATCTCCTACCTCGTCGGGCGGCGGGTGCCGGTGTCCGTCGAGGATATCATGGAGAACGTGCCGGCGTACGCGAAGAAGTGGCAGACGGAGAACGAGACGGACCGGGCGTCGGTGCGTCGCATGTTCGAACGGGACAAGGACGAGCTGCGGGCGCTCGGCATTCCCATCGAAACGGTCCAGTACCGGATCAACTATGGCCTGGAAGAGATCGAGGGGTATCGGATCACTCGCCAGGACTTCTACCTCCCGTACCTGCGTCTGGTGCACGAGGCGTCGCCGTCCGGGGAGAGGAGGCCGTACCTGCTGAAGGAGGTGGTCCTGACGGAGGACGAGGCGCGGGCGGCGGCGGACGCACTCCACATGGTCTCGCAACTCCCCGCGTTCCCGTTCGTGGCGGAAGCACGCTCGGCGTACCGGAAGCTGGCGTTCGACCTGGATCCGGAAGTCCTCGCCCCGACGCCGGAGCTCTATGTGCACCGGCCGGACGCCGAGGCGATTCTCGAGCGCCTCCGTACGCTCTCCAGCGCGCTCCTCGCCCGCAAGGTGGTGTGGTTCCGGTACCACGGGATCTACCGGGGCGAGGCGACGGACCGCGAAGTGCGACCGTATGGGCTCGTGTTCCAGCGGGGGAACTGGTATCTGATCGGGCACGACGTGGACCGGGACGCGGTCCGCATCTTCCGCGTGGAGCGTATGGAGAACGTCCAACCGAACCGGCGCAAGCCGCACACGCCGGATTATGAGATCCCGGCGGACTTCCGGCTCGCAGACCACCTGCGCAAGGAGGCGTGGGAGCTGGGCGACGAGGCGCCGATCATGGCCCAGGTCCTGTTCCGCTTCCCGCAGTCGCTGTGGGCGGAGCGGAACGGCTACGGCCGGAAGGTCGAGGAGCGGCCGGACGGTTCGGCGGTGCGGGCGTTCGAGGTGCGGCAGGTGAACCCGTTCCTGCGGTGGCTGCTGGCGTTCGGCGGCGAGGTGGAGGTGCTGTCGCCGCCGTCGCTCCGGGACGAGCTACACGCGCTTGCCCGCCAGGTCCTGGCGCTGCACGGCGGGGCGGTCGAGTGATGGGGGCGTGCGTATGACCGCCGAAGCACAGCTCGATCGGGTCCTCTACGTGGTGGCCGCGGCAAGCTGCAAGGAGGGCCGCCCCCTTGCGGAGCTGGCGGAGACGCTCGGTGTTTCGACCGACCAGCTCATGCAAGACCTCGGCGAGGTAACGGCGCGGATAGACTACTACCCTGCGGGGAGTGTGGAATCGATCCGGATCGCGAACGACGGCCGCCGGATCGAGGTCTGGACGTCGGGCGAGTTCAGGCGCCCGGTCCGCCTCTCGCCCCTCGAGGCGATGGCGCTGGGGCTGGGGTTCCGTGCGCTTGCGGCAGGCACCCGGGCGTCGGAGGACCGGCGGAAGGAGTTGCTCGCGTTCGCGGAGCGGTTGGAGCGCGCGGTCACGACGTCGCCTCCGGAGGAACTGCTGGCACGCTTCGCGGTGGACGACGGCACGCCCGGCGACGGCTCGGTTCGCGCGGTGCTCCGGCGCGCCGCGGCCGAGCGACGTCGCTGCAAGATCACGTACCTGGCCTCGAGGACGAGCCAGCCCGACGAGCGGGTCATCTGCCCGTACACGCTGACCTACTCGAACGGCGCGTGGTACGCGATCTCCCACTGCACGAAGCGCGGTGGGGTGCGGCTGTTCCGGCTGGACCGGATCGTGGCGGCGGAGACGGTGGACGGAACGTTCGAGGTGCCGGCGGATTTCGACCCGTCGCATTACATCACGGAAGGGCGGCTCTACCGCGCGGATGAGGAGATCGAGGCCGTTGTCCGTTACTCGCCGCGGATCGCGCGCTGGGTCCGGGAACGGGGACCGGTCGAGGAGCTCGCGGACGGGAGCGTGCAGGTGCGGCTCCGCGTCGCGGATCCGCAATGGCTCGTGCGTCACGTGCTCCAGCACGCGCCGGAGGCGGAGGTGGTGGAGCCGGTGGAGCTCCGGCGCCAGGTCGCCCGGGCGGCGGAGCTGGCGCTGGGGAGGGACGCGTAGGGGCGACGCCGATAGCCCCGGGCACGTCGGGCCGGTCGGGGCACGGCCGTGGTGCATGGGTGGTGCTCGGTTCACCGGCCTGCCCGGCATCGGTTCGGGACGCCACCGGGTCTTCCTTCGGCCGCAGCAGCGCCGGTGACCGCACGACCGACGGCTTCCGAGGACAGGTCGATCGATAGGCGCGAGTCATCGACGCTTGGCGGACGATCCGTCTCAGCGCGCGTGACGAAAAGATAGGGTGTTCGGGACGAATGTCTGTCCCGAACACCCTTTCATTCTTCCAGGTGTGCTGGCTGAGTACCTGACGCGGGGGCGGGGTGCGGGCGTTCTGCGCGGCCCCGGACCGCACCCCGCACTGTCATGCCCAGGCATTACCATTCCCCACCGGGTCCGGGTGCCCGGGTCGCGCGTCGAGCCGGGCAGGCGTTGTCCGTGGCGCATTGGGAATCACACCGGCCGCGCGACCCCGACGCGATCCCCGCGCGTGTAGTCCGGGATCCTTGCCAAGTCTGCCCGCTCGCCCGTATGCTCGGCACGATTCTACGCGAGCCGCCTCCGTCGGGTGAGATGCGGTGGGAGACGGCCACACGCGGGCTGGGCGGGTCTGAACCCGGCCAGCGGCCCACCGGTCCCCCGGTCGACGGGGCACGGCAACTTACCACGGTCGCCGATCGGCTCGACTTCACGGACGACGAGGATCTGGACGGGATGGCGGTCTCGCCGGGCGCTGCGGCCGATCGGCGGTCGCACCTGGCCGGAACGCCGCCAGAAGCACGGATCTGAGTGCTCATGATTCCCGATGCGCGAGTGAATTCACGCGAAGGAACGGAGTTCTCGATACAGGCCCGGCGCTTCGCCCGCCTGCACCCGCTTCCGCGCCGGTGGACCCCGTCACCCGTTGACCCATCGCCGCAACGGCATTCGACACCGGACCGGCGCGGATCGCCACGTCGGCGCTCGTCGCCCTGCCGTTCCGACGCGGAGGTGGTCCGGTGACTCGCCCCCGGCACCTCCTCGCCGTCTGGAACCCGTCGTACGCCGACGACCCCATGGACGTGCACATCCGCATCCTGCTCCGGTGGGCCGAACGGTGGCGGAAGGGCGAGGTCACGGAGGACGATGTCTACGTGTGGTGGGCGCGGATCCGGTCGCCGAACCGGCAGGACGAGCTGCCACACCTCGAGGACGTGCTCGCGCTCCAACAGCAGATCGACGACGGCGTCGAGACGCACCTCTACCTGACGGACTACCGCTCGCTCTACGTCGGGCTGCTCGACGAGATCACGGACGACGACATCCTGCGCGAATGGGACGGCGAGGCGGATCACATGCCGTCGTACTACCGGGACAAGCGGGTCGACGTGTGGTTCCGGCTGCTCGACATTCGCCGCATCGTCGCGGACGACACGCTGGCGGTGATCGAGGAGCTGCGGAAGCTCCAAAACGGCCACTACCACGACCGCCCGGTCTCGCTCTACGGCGGGATGACGAATCTGCCGCTCGTGCTCACCCGCGACGAGGAGGTCGGCTGGTTCCGGGACGCATCCACGCTCCTCGACGGGCGGCACTGGGTCGAGCACGATTCGGAGAACCGCTCGGAGACCGAGCGAATGGCGCGGGAGCTCCGGGACAACCTGATCGGCCCGCTGCTATGGGCCGTGCTCGAGCCGTCGACGCGGACGTTCCTGGCCACGGCCGAGGCGGTCTACCGCGCCCGTCGAGACGACCCGGCGTTCGACTTCGCGGGCCCTGCGATCGAGCTCGCGAAGGCCGTGGAGACGGAGCTGAACGCGATCCTCTTCCGCGCCACGCGTCGGGTGCTGAAAACGCGGCCGCCGCGGGAGCGGGAGACGCGGGTGGATGGCCGGCTCGTGGATCTGGGCGACGTCGCCTCGCACCTCCCGCTCGGCGCGATCCGGCTCCTCCTCGAGCGCGACGATCTCATGCAGAAGATGGTGCGCACGGCGTTCAGCGGGTCTGACGCCCACTGGCTGCTCGGCACGCTCCCCCACCACCTCGCCCCGCTGGTCGAGCTGCGCAACCCGGCGGCACATTCGGCGGCGCTCGATCGGGCGCGCGCGGCGCGGCTGCGCGAGGCGATCCTCGGGATCGGATGCGAGGGGCTGATCGTGCACCTCGCGCAGGTGAAGCTCCGGGCGCGGATCGGTGTCGCATGATCGAGCGGATCTTCCTCGGCTGGGACTCACCCGCGCTGGAGCGGGCGGCAGCGCTCCTCGTCGAACGGTATCGCGACGGCGCGGAGGTCCGGATGGACCGCGCGACGGTCGTGCTCCCGGGCGCCAGAGCCGGCCGGCGTCTCGTGGAGCGGCTGCTCGAGGAGTCGGAGCGGGTCGGTGCGCGGCTCTTTCCGCCGCGGGTCACGACGATCGGCGCACTCCCGGAGATGCTGTACGAGCCCGCGCGCCCGCTGGCCGACGACGTCCTCGCGCGCCGGACGTGGGCCCGGGCGCTGCGGGGCATGGATCGCGCGCGGCTGGCGGAAGTCTTCCCGTCGCTCCCGGCGGTGGACGACGAGCGCGGCTGGGCGACGCTCGCCCGGCAGCTCGAGCGGCTGCACGTCGCGGTGGGCGCGGGCGGGCTCGGCTTCGCCGACGTCGCCGAGCGGTGCGGTGCCGGGCTGCTCCACGACGACAGCGTGCGCTGGCGCATCCTGGCCGAGGTCCAGGACGCCTACCTGGAGTTGCTGGCCCGCCTCGGCTACGACGACCGTGAACGGGCGAGGATGGACGCGCTGGCGCGGGGCGGGATCGGGACCGAGCGGGAGGTGTGGCTGGTCGGGATCGTCGACGGGCCGCCGGTCGTGCGACGGATGCTCGAAGCGGTCGAGGGGCCGCCGATCCGGTCGCTCGTCCACGCGCCGGAGGCGCTGGCGGACCGGTTCGACGCGCTGGGGTGCGTCGTCCCGGAGGCGTGGGCGGACGCGGAGATCGCGGTGCCCGACGAGCGACTCGTGTTCGTCGAGGGGCCGGGCGACCAGGCCGCCGCCGCGCTCCAGGCCGTAGCGTCGCTGGGCGGCCGCCTGACGCCGGAGGAGATCACGATCGGCGTGCCGGATCCGGGGCTCGTCGCCTACCTCGAACGGGCGTTCCGGGCGGCGGGCGTGCCGGTCCGTTACGCGGGCGGTGCGCAACTCTCGCGCACGTCGCCCTACCGGCTCCTCGCCGCGATCGCGGCGTACCTGGACGGTCGGCGCTACGATGCGCTCGCGTCGCTCCTGCGGCACCCGGACCTGGGACGGTGGCTGGCGCGGGCGCTGGCGGCGGGCGACGCCGGTGGCGGCGAGAGCCCGGGCGGCTCGGCGGGCGCGCGGGCGGTGCTCTCGCCGGGCGATCCGGATGCGATCCTGGGGATCGCCGACCGCTACTTCATGGAATCGCTCCCGGCGCACGTGGCCGGTCGGCTGGCGGGAGAGGGATGGCGCCGGGACGTCCTGGAGGCGGCGGTCCGGGCGCTCGATTCCGACCCGCTGTTCGGGCGTCTCGAGGGCAAGCGACGTCTCGCCGGCTGGGCGCCCGTGATCCTCGAGCTCCTCGCCGAGGTCTACGCGGACGAGGTCCGCGGCGGCGACGCGGACTCGCGAGCGATCGTCGCCGCGTGCGACGCGATCCGCAATGCGGCCGAGGCGTTCTTCCGGCTCCCCGAGGCGGCGGACGAGGTGTGCGATGCGGTGACCGCGATCCGGTTGCTGCTGGACGAGGTCGCATCGGCGGCGATCCCGCCGGAGGCCGACCACGCGGCGGTCGAGCTGCTCGGCTGGCTCGAGCTGCACCTCGACGACGCGCCGGCGATGGTGATCACCGGGCTCAACGAACCGCACGTCCCCAAGTCGGTCAGCGCCGACGCGTTCCTCCCGAACGCGCTCCGCGCCCGGCTCGGCCTGCCGGACAACGCGCGTCGCTACGCCCGCGACGCGTACACGCTGGCGGCGATCCTCGCCTCGTGCCCCGAGGTCCGGCTGATCGCGGGGCGGCGGGACGCGGCGGGGGATCCGACCCGGCCGAGCCGTCTGTTGTTTGCCGCGCCGGCGCGGACGGTCGCGGAGCGGGTGCTCCGGTTCTTCAACGGGGAGGGAGGGGGTGTAGGCGACGTCGCCGCCGCCGGTTCCGGTGCCGACGACAGCCCATCCGTCGACGCCGCCGCTGCGCACGTGGGTCGGCGGGCCGATGCCTCGTCCTCGGCCAGCCGCTTCCAGCTCCCGCCCGAGCCCGAGCTCCGGGCGCCCGCGCCGATCGAGGCGCTGCGGGTCACCGATTTCCGGCTGCTCCTGAACGATCCCTACCTCTTCGCCCTCGAGCGGGTGCTGGGGCTGGAGGCGATTTCCGACGACGCGCGGGAGATGGATGGCGCGCTCTTCGGCTCGCTCGCGCACGAGGTGCTGCGGCGCTTCGCGGAGAGCGACGTCGCAACCTCGACGGACGCGGAGGCGATCACGCGCCGGCTCGATGCGATCCTGGACGAAGAGGTGGGCCGGCGGTTCGGGCGTTCGGCGCTCCCCGCCGTCGTCGTCCAGGTCGAGCAGCTCCGCGCGCGGCTGCATGCCTTCGCCGTCTGGCAGGCGGGATGGGCCGCGGCGGGGTGGCGCATCGCGGCGTACGAGGTCCAGCCGCCGGACCCGGGCGTGCCGTTCGATGTCGACGGCGTCCCGATCCTGCTCCGCGGCCGGATCGACCGGATCGACCACAACCCGACGACGGGCGAGTGGGCGGTCTTCGACTACAAGACGTCGGACGCGGGCGAGGAGCCGGAGCGGACGCACCGGAGGGGGCGGGGCGAGAAGAAGCGGTGGGTCGACCTCCAGCTCCCGCTCTACCGCCACCTCCTCCCCGTGCTGCGCGGCGCCGACGGCGCGCCGATCGTCCCGGCCGATGCCGTGGACCGCGTCCGGCTCGGCTACATCCTCCTCCCGCGCGACCTGGAGGGCGTGGGGCCGGCGTTCGCCGAGTGGTCGCCGGAGGAGCTGGAAACCGCGGACGACGCGGCGCGCGACGTCGTCCGCATGCTCAGGGAGAACCGCTTCGCATTCGACCCCGACCGCACGATCGTCCGGCCCGGCGACCCGCTCGGCCGACTGCTCGGGCTCGGCCAGCTCGCGGGCGCGGGCGCGGACGAGGAGGAGGCCGGCGATGAGTGAGGTGGAGACGCTCCCCAGGGAGCTGGTCCTGGCGTCCGCGGGGTCGGGGAAGACATTCCGCCTCTCGTCCCGGATCATCGGGCTGCTCGCGAGCGGCGAGGAGCCCGAGGCGGTCCTCGCCTCGACGTTCACGCGCAAGGCGGCGGGCGAGATCCTGGGCCGCGTCCTGACTCGCCTGGCCGAGGCGGCGCTCGACCCCACGAAGGCGACGGAGCTGTCCCAGCACGCGTCGCTCGAGCCGGGCGCGCCGCCGCTCGACTCCGCCCGCTGCCTCGGGATCCTCGCCCGCCTCGCCCGGGCGATGCATCGCTTCAACGTCGGCACGCTCGACTCGCTCTTCGTCCGCACCGCGCAGACGTTCGCGCACGATCTCGGCCTCCCGCCAGGGTGGGGGATCGCGGACGAGCCGACGAGTGCGCGGATCCGCCGGGAGGCGCTCCAGGAGGTGCTGCGCCGGGCCGATCCCGGGACCGTCGTCGAGCTGGTCCGGCTCGCGAACCGGGGCGAGGTCTCGCGGTCGGTGGCGGAGGCGCTGGTCGACCGCGTCGCCGAGCTGTACGAGATCCACCACCAGCTCGCGCCGGATGCGAAGGACGCGTGGACATTTCACCCCGGGCCCGGGGGCGGGGGCGAAGGCGAGCCGGACGCGGCGGAGCGGGAGGCGCTGGCGGCGGGGATCGCGGCGATCGACGTCCCGCGCACGTCGAAGGGCGCGCCGAACGCGAACTGGGAGAAGGCGATCACCGCCATGGCGGACGCGGTGCGCCGGGGCGACTGGGAGGCGTTCGTCGGCCAGACGCTCACGCAGAAGGTGCTGCTGGGCGAAGAGGCGTACTCCAGGGTGCCGATCGGGGGCGACGTCGTCGAGGCGATCGAGCCGGCGCTCCGGGTCGCGGCGCGGGTGCTCGGCCGGCGACTCTCGGCGCAGGTCGGCGCGTTGGGCCGCCTCGTCGCCCAGTACCACGACGCGTACGCCGAGCAGCTACGGCGCGAGGGCGCCTACCGCTTCGACGACGTGACGCGGCTGCTCGGCGGTCCCACTGCGCCCGGCGCCCGGCCGGACCTCGCCTACCGGCTGGACGCACGGCTCCGGCACCTGCTCCTGGACGAGTTCCAGGACACGTCCGTCCCCCAGTGGGCGGCGCTCGAGCCGGTCGTCGATACCATCGTGCGGGGCGAGCACGGCGCGGCGGTCGTCGTCGCGGACCCGAAGCAGTCGATCTACGGCTGGCGCGGCGCGCGGCCGGAGCTGGTCCGCGCGGTGGGCGAGCGCTACGGCCTCGGGCACGAGATGCTCGCCAGGAGCTGGCGCTCGAGCCAGGTCGTGCTGGACGCCGTGAACGCCGTGTTCGAGGACATCGCCAACAACGCCGTGTTGGACGACGTGGCGCGCGACGTCGCGGCGGACTGGGCGCGGGACTTCGCGCGCCACGTCGCCGCGCGGCAGCTGCCTGGGCATGTCCGGCTCGTGGTGGGCCCGGACGACGGCGGCCGCTCGAGTCACCGGCCCAAGCTGCTGGCGCACGCGGCGAAGCTGGTGCGCGAGCTCCACGAGGAGGCGCCGGACTTCGGGATCGGCGTGCTCACGCGGGAGAACAAAGCGGTCGCCCGCGTCATCCATGAGTTGCGGAAGCTCGAGATCGAGGCGAGCGAGGAGGGCGGCAACCCGCTCACGGACTCGCCCGCCGTCGCCTCCGTGCTCGCGCTGCTGCACCTGGCCGACCATCCGGACGACCGGATCGCGCGCTACCACGTGGCGAAGACGCCGGTGGGCGAAGTCGTCGGGTACCGGGATCCGGGGGACGGCGCGGCGGCGCGACGGGTGGCGCATCGCCTGCGCGAACGGCTGGTCCGCGACGGCTATGCCGCCACGCTGGACGCGCTCGCCCGGGACCTGCGCCCCTCGTGCGATGAGCGCGACGCACGCCGGCTCGGGCAGCTCGTCGAGCTCGCGATCCGCTACGACGCCCGCGCGACGCTGCGCCCGACGGACTTCGTGCGCCTCGTCGAGGCCGAGCGCGTCGAGGACCCGACGGCCGCGCCGGTGCGGGTCATGACGATCCACCAGTCCAAGGGGCTGGAGTTCGACATCGTCGTCCTGCCGGAGCTGGACGTGTCGGTCTTCAAGGGCGGGAACGCGCCGGCCGCGCTGCCGTTCCGCGAGACGCCGACGGGCCCGGTCGTGCGCGTCTTCCCGTACGTCGACGAGAAGCTGCGCCCGCTCTTCCCCGAGATCGAGGCGGCGTTCCGGCAGTACCGCGCCGCCGGGATGCGGGACGCGCTGAGCACGCTCTACGTCGCGATGACCCGGGCGCGCCACGCGCTGCACATGGTCGTGAAGCCGGACGGAAAGTCCGGGCGGAGCACGTCGCTCTCGCCGGCGATGATCGTGCGGCACGCGCTGGCCGGCGGGGTCGAGGCGCGCGAGGGTGACGTCCTCTACGAGTCCGGCGACCCGCTCTGGCACCGGTCGGCGCCCCGTCCCGTGGCGCGGCGTGCGGCGGGTGCGACGGCGCCGGTCACGGTCACGTTGCGGGAGAGCCCGCCGCGTCGGCTGCGCCTGCTCCCGCGGCGCACGCCGTCGGGGCAGGAAATGGACGAGGCCGTGGATCTGCGCGAGCGACTGAGGCTCGGCGGCGACGTCGCCCGCGAGCATGGAACCCTAGTGCACGCCTGGTGCGAGGAGATCGTGTGGCTCGACGATGGCCTTCCGGACGACGCGCGTCTGCTCCGGATCGCGCGCCGCATCGCGCCGGGACTGGCCGAGCCCGCCGTGCTCGAGCTGGCGGCCCGGTTCCGCGAGTGGGTCGCGCAGCCGGAGATCGCGGCCGCGCTGCGCCGCGCGGCCTACCCGGCGGGCGCGCGGGTCGAGCGGGAGAGCCGGTTCGTCCACCGCGCGGGCGACGCGATCGTCGAGGGGATCATCGACCGCCTCGTCCTGTGGGGCGCGGACGGGCGAGTCGAGGGCGCCGAGGTCCTGGACTTCAAGACGGACGCGATCGAGCCCGGCGATGCGGAGGCGCTGGCCGCGCGGACCGCGCTGTACCGACCCCAGATGGCCGCCTACCGGGACGCCGTCGCCGCGCTCTACGGCCTGGACCCGGATCGGATTCGCGCCAGGTTGCTGTTCCTCCGTGCAGGCGTGGTCGTGGAGCCGCTCGTGGAGGTGGTGGCGGGGTAGGGTGGGCTGGGCGAGTCCGCGGACGTGAGGCCGCGGGGGAATCAGCCTGCGCGGCGGGTTGGATTCGTGTTCGCCGGCGGCGTCCACCCCAGCACCTCCGCGCTAGCGCGCAGCACCGCCGATGCGGGGGTGAGTGCCATGAGCGCGTTGCGCGCGGCGGCGGCCAGAGGGTTCCGGGCCTGGGCGAAGCGCCCCATCCGCGCGGAGGCGCGCATGACCATGCGGGTCCGGGCAAGGCGCTCGCGGTCGTAGACGGCGAGGGCCGCGGGAATATCGGGCGAGCGGGAAGGCGGCCGTGCGACGTCGCCTGCATGACCGAGGGCCGCGCACAGCGCGACCGCGTCCTCCAGCGCCTGGCACCCGCCCTGGCCGAGGTCAGGCGTCATGGCGTGCGCGGCGTCGCCGAGGAGGACGACGCGGCCGCGGTGGTAGGTCGGGAGCGGCGTCGCCAGGTAGCGGATGTCGTGGAGCAGGAGCGACTCCGGGCGTGTCGCGCGGATGAGCGCGGGGATCGGGTCGTGCCAGTCGCGGTAGAGGTCGAGGAGGTCGTCCAGCGTATCCTCGCGGTGCGAGCCGGCAGGCGCGGTGAGAACGGCGAACCAGTAGACCTGCCCATCCCCGAGCGGGACGATGCCGAAGCGCATCCCGCGGCCCCACGTCTCGGTGGCGCCGAAGTCGCGGCTGCCGGCCGGTGCATCGTCGGCGGAGACGATGCCACGCCACGCGATGTAGCCGGCGTACACGGGCGCCGGGTGGCCGGGGAAGATCGCGGCGCGGATGCGGCTGTCGATGCCGTCCGCCGCGACGACCAAATCCGCCTCATCCTCGCCCGGGCCGTCAGGGCCGACGAAGGTGACCGTGGGACGCGCGCCGTCGCGGACCGTGGTGACATGATGGCCGGTGCGGATCGCCGCTTCTGGGATGCCGCGGGCGAGGATCTCGTGGAGCGTGGCGCGGTGCAGCGCGAAGGAGGGGACGCCGAAGCGAGCCTCGAGCGCCTCGACCGGCGTGCGGAGTAGCCACCGGCCACTCGGGGTGCGGATCCCCAGCGCGCCGTGGGCGGATGACTTCTCGCGCAGCTCGTCGCCGACGCCCAGCCAGTCCAGTGCGCGCACTGCGTTGGACGCGAGAGTGATCCCGGCGCCGACGGGGCGGAACGACGTCGCCTGCTCGTAGACGACGACATCCCAGCCGCGAGCCAGGAGCCCGCGGGCGACGGCGAGCCCACCGATGCCGGCGCCGACGACGATCGCTCTCATCAGCAGAAACCGGGAACGAGATCCGGAAGTCGCTCCACCAAGGAGCATCCCGGGCCCAATCTGGGGTGTAGGGTGTCGGGCGGGAAGGTCAGCCGAGAGGCGATTGCGCTGAAGGCAGGGCCGGCGCTCGACGTGGGTGTGCAGTGTTCAGTCCGCGTGTATGCGGCTGGGGCGTTTTCTTGGCTCGAACCCGCTTCGGCCGCGCAGTGCTCCGCCCGCGGGTGGGTACGGGTGTGTGGCCCGGCCACGGAGCACGAGGGGCCGAACGACCCTCACGGGGAAAGGGAGGACGTGGTTGAGGGTACCGTCCCGGTCTGCGTATGACGCGGCTCATTGGTGCGAACCTGCGCCCCGCGGCGTCCACGCACGGCGCCAGGCCGCGGGCTCGCACCGGGAGGGACGATCTCCGCCGGCACCGGGTGAGACGCCGGCGGCGGAACGACGGGAGGGGATTCTTTCGTGGCGAAGAACACGACGCTCGATTGGTCGCGCGGCGCGGCGACGGACGACGGGACGGGCACGCGCGGATCGGTGCTCGCCCGCGAGTCGCGGCGCTGGGCGCAACTGCTGCTGGGGCTGTTCGTCTACGGTCTCGCGTGCGCGCTCATGATCCGGAGCGAGTTCGGCCTGGGCCCGTGGGACGCATTTCACGTGGGCCTGCATCGTCTCACGGGGATGAGCGTGGGTGTGGCGAGCATCGTGGTCGGGGTTGTGATCGTCGCCGGCACGTGGTTCATCGGCGTGCGGCCCCGGCACGCTGGCGAACATGGTGTTGATCGGCGTCTTCATCGACCTGCTGCTGCCCGCGCTCCCATCCGCGACCGGCTGGCTGCGGCCCGTCTACCACGCCGCCGGGACGCTGCTCACCGGCTTCGCGACGGGGCTGTACATCGCGCCGGGTCTGGGCAAGGGCCCGCGGGACGGCATGATGCTCGGCATCGCGGCCCGGACGGGATGGTCGGTGCGGCGCGTGCGCACGGTGATCGAGCTCACGGTGCTGGTGTTGGGCTGGGCGCTGGGCGCGACCATCGGGCTCGGCACCATCGTCTTCGCGCTCGGCAGCGGCCCCGCGACGCAGTGGGGGCTGCGGGTGTTCGGGGTGCGGGTGGGGAATGAGAGGTGAGGACGGGCCCGAGCGGGTGGCCGGTGCGTTGCTCGAGTCACCAGCGGAAGCCGATCCCGCGCGAGGGCGGAGTGGCCGGGAGATCTCGGGACCGTGGGCCCACCCGATTCGAGACGGAGGGCGGCTGGGGGCTACGACAGCCGTGTCCGCGTCCCGCTGCGCACGCCCGCCGCTGCGCCGATCCCGACGGCCAGCGGCGCGGTGAGGGCGAAGGCGGGGTCCTCGCGCACGCCGGGGAGGATCCAGACGAGTGCGCCCACCGCGAGCGTCCCGATCACGCCTGCCAGCAGCGGCATGTGGCCAGGCAACTCGGGTCGCCCGAACGCCCGCCGCCGTTCGACGAGCCGCCCTACCCGGAGATAGACGAATCCCGCGAGAACGAGGAAAGTCACGAGGATCTTGACGAGGGTGCCCATGGACGGTCTCCTCGGATTCCGCTCCGGGGAGGCGCATGGGGCGCGGGATCGAAGGTAATGGTTGGGCGTGCGGGAGGGCAATGGGGAAGGAGACGGCGCGGCCCGGCAATGGCCGCGCAGAGGGTGAACCCTACGGACCTGTATCCTCGCTTCTTGCCCGTCTGGCCAGCTGAAGGCGTACCCGGCCGACATTCGGGTACCAGTTCGCCAGCGCGGACACGGTTGCCAGGGCTCCACGAAGCTGCTCGACTTGAGATCGTGGATCGGCCCTCACATCGATCTCGGGTGTGGGGCACCAGACCACGCGCTCTGTTTGCCCTCGCTCGCCGATGAACGCACCTGGCAGCGGTGCCAGCGCAAGTGCCGCACGCAGTGTCTCCTCGTCGAAGGACTTCTTCGGAAAGACCAGTTCCGCCCAGTGGTCGCGCATACGGTAGCGCAGCAACACTCCCCCTCGCTTGCCCGGGAACGAAAAGTAAACCCATTCGCCTTCCGATGAGTTGGTGATGCCGAGGTGAGGGAACGCACTACGGAGCTCCTCGCGGATCAATTCGTAGAGCTCGGGGAATTGGGGTTTCCCTCCGCGCCCCGCCGTCCGTCCATTGACGCCACCACGACGAGTGGACCGTCCTTCCCGCGAACGATCCAGCATGTGATCGAGCAGTGCGACGATGTAGGCGCTGCGTGGCTGGAGATCCCGATTCGACGCAACCCAATCGCGAATGCTCTCGATGGAGACGTGGTAATCGAACGCCGCGGTATCCTCTGAGTACCTTTCGGGATAGCCGAGGGGCGCGATCAGCACTGTGGCGGCGCGATCCGCTTCACCATCCTCCACATATCTCTTGGCGCGCTCCGCGTACGCCGCGGCCTGGCCGGGCTGGCACTCCGCTTCGATCTTGTCTTCGATCAAGATGCGAATGCGCGAGCCATTAAAGGTCCATAGCGCCTCGAGGTCGGACTCGCGTCCATCGAATCCGATCACCGAGTGCCATGCCCCCTCGAGCGACAAAGAGGCGTCATCCGCGCGCGGTAATCCGATCGTCGACTCGAGGAGCCACCTGCCGAACTCCGGGCTCGTATAGATGAGATCCAGGAGCAGTAGGTCCAAGTCTCTCTCGAACAGCGATCGCCAAACTGCCCTTGATCGGGAAGCGAGCACCACAGTGTGATCTGGATGTATGACCATTGCGAACGAGCGCCTCTTGGACTCACAACGATCTTAGGCCGTGGCACGATCGCTCCGAACGAGAAGCGCTGTCGGACATCCGGTCCCATCACTCCCTCGTTGGATCGATCCTGCAAGTCAGCCGCGCCGTCCCCTACTCATCTTCGAACCCGTGACTCTCGAACTTCAGCGTCCGGCTGTTCTCCGTGACCACCCGCACGACGTTCTCCGGCACGCCGTCCGGGATTTCCGCCTCGATCTCGAGTGTGACGCGGACGCGGGCACCGACGAGGCTCGCGAGGTGCGCGATCACTTCCTCAGCGATGCGGCCGGCATCCCGCCCGACGCGCGTTGGATCGAGGCTGACGGAGCCGTGGTAGCGCGTAGGGCGGCGGCTGGTCGGTTGCTGCCCCGCCTGACGCGGTTCTACTGCGGCCACGCCTGCTGCGCCACCAGCTCCGAGCGGCGTCCCGCCATCCGGCATGCCGCCGCCCGGTGCGGTCACCCCAACAGGCTTCTCGGCCTCCAACTGCGCTCGGGCCACCTCGGGCTTGACCAGAAGGCCGAGATCGTCGACCCCGACGGTGACGTGCTGACCCGCACGGAGCCCACGGTAGCGGCCTTGCTGCTCGTCGTAGCTCTCGGCGTAGGCGAATGTGTCCTGCTCCCACGTGAGCAGGCCGAGGCCGTCCTGGATCGCCTTCGTTAGGACCTCCGGGCTCTGGAGGCGCGGGAGATAGGGGTAGCTGGCGAAGTCCTCCACGAGCTGCCGGATGGACACGTGGTCGCCGCGCCAGAGGGGGACGCGGTCGAGCTCCATCCTGAGCCGTGTGGGCCCCAAGGCCGTGACGAGGAGCTCGTCCTGCCTCAGCTTCTTGCTCGCGCGGACCGCCAGAGCGTCCTGACCGGAGAGGCGGATCGCCTGCCACTCGATCGGCGACTGCGGGGTCTGCTGCACCGGCACGAGCAACCACTGGTACGTCTCCGGGATCCGGGCCGTCACCGCCGTGTCCGCGGCCTGCCTTTGCATCTCGGCCTGCCGAACCTGGAAAGGCGTCAGGTTCAGCTCCTCTTTCTCGGCCACGATCGAGTCCCACGCCAGGTACGAGCAGACCGCCGCCTCCAGGTCCTGGTACCGGGTCCGGTCCGCGGCCAGGAACACCAGCGTGTTGCGGAAGCGCCGGGGCGCGTTCCCGCGCGACTCCAGGATCGCTTTCGCGGCGACAAGCGCGGGGCTGTCTGCCTCCCTCCCGTAGAGGTGGTCCGGCCCCAGGACGACGAGACGCGTGTCGACGTCATCGGCCACGTCCTGGCCCGAAACCGGGAGCGGGTGCACGCGAGGGAAATCGCCGGTCTTAACGAGATCTTTCCGCAGCCGCCGGTCGATCTCCCGGAAAATGGCATCCCGGTCCCGCTTGAGCTGCTCGGCGCGATCCTCCGCGAGCTTGGTGACCGTGGGCTGCGTGTCGTACCAGTACCGCGTGCCGTCGTGGTAGAGGTGAGTCGCCTGGGCCGCGAGCCGGCGTAGCGCGTCGCCGAAGACGTTCGGCGGCTCGCCCGGCATGACGCACCCGAGATAGATCCGCCGGTCCTCGAGCCCGCGATTCGCCATGCCCGTCGTCGGTGCGGAGCCGAGATAGATCGTCCGGGCCACGCGCCGCGCGGCGGCGTAGCGCCCCAGATTCGGGACCTCATTGTCCAGCCGCTGCGGGAGCGAGTCCAGCCCGTCCACATCCTTCTCGATGATCGGCGTCCAGTTGTCCGACAGATACCGGGTCAGCTCGAAGCGGACGCGGTCGTCATCCATCGGGATCGTGGACGGCAGGATCAGCGGGTTGCGGTCTCCTCTCTCCCAAAGCGAGTGGATGACGGCGGCCATGAGGCGCAGCACGCCCCGGGTGCGGTGGAACGTGACCAGCGTCCCCCAATCGTTGTAGAGCCGTTCGAAGACCTCCGGGTGGATCGGGTAAGCGGCCCGGATGCGTTTCTCGTAGTCAGGGTTCCGGCATTCGGACGGGAATTCCTGACTCTGCGTACGGTACAGCTCGTAGAACGCGCGGGCGACGTTGTCGCGGTCGACGAACTGCTTCGGATCGACCATCGGCTGGAACAAGCGCCGCCGCACGATCTCGAAGCTCTCCTCGGCCGTGGCCGGCCGCCACGACGTCTCGACGCGGCCGATCACGTTCCGCAGCCGCGCGAGCGCCTCCCGGCCACGCTGGCCGCCGACCTCGACGTCGTCCACCGACGTCCCGCCGGCGTTGGCGGTGTCCGAAGCCGGGAGGCTGATCACCAGCAGGCAGTGCTTCGACAGCTTGGCCGACTCCGTGAGGGCCTGGGCGAAGCTGAACTGGGTCTCGAAGCTCCCGCCTGGCAGGTCGTCCTCGTCGTGGAGCTGCCGGGCGTACGCGACCCACTCGTCGATGAGGATCAGACACGGGCCGTACGCGTCGAAGAGCTCGCGGAGCGCGTCACCGGGGTTGGTCGCACGCTCGTCGTCGGCGCGGATCCGCTCGTACGCCTCCTTGCCTCCGAGCTGCCACGCCAGCTCGCCCCAGAGCGTGCGGACCACGGTGCCGTCGGGCTTTGTGACCGGGTTGCCGGGCGAGATCTTGTTGCCCACGAGGACGACGCGGCGCACCGCGGGGAGCGACTCCACCCCCGCTTCCTGCAGCACTGCCTCGATTCCGACCAACTCTGTGGGCGGCGTCCCGGAGAAGAGGTGGTAGAGCGCCAGCATCGAGTGCGTCTTCCCGCCGCCGAAGTTGGTCTGGAGCTGGACGACGGGGTCGCCGCCCTTGCCGGTGAGACGCTGGATCGCGCCGACCAGCAACCGCCGGAGGCTCTCGGTGAGGTACGTGCGCCGGTAGAACTCGACCGGGTCGCGGTACTCCGGGCTCCCCTGGCCGAGGTGGACCTGCCAGAGGTCCGCCGCGAACTCGGCTTGCTGGTACCGGCCGCTCGCCACGTCCGGGTGCGGCTCGACGACCTCGCGCCACGGCTTGAGCGTCCCCGTGACCTGGCTCTCGATCGCCGCCCCCGCGCTCTTCCGCCGTTCGTTCCGCGCCTGCTCCTCGAAGCGCACCCGGAGCAGCTCCATCCGTGCTTTCTCCAGGTCCTCGACCTGGGGCGCGGAGACCGCCGTGAGGAGGCGGATCGCCGAGTCGATCGCGCGGTACGCGTCATCCGTCGAGAAGGGGCGCTGGTGCGCCCAGCGGTTCCGCACGTCGCGCAGCTCGCTGACCAGCGACCGCTCCGCGTGGCCGAGCGTCCTCCGGAAGACGTCGTTCCACGCCTCCCACATCAGGCGGAGCAGCGGCGCCACGTCCCACTCGGGGAACGGGAGGTCCAGGTTCAGCCGGTCGTCCTGGACGAAGCGCCTCGCCTCCTCGCGGGCGCGATCGCCGTACACATTCCTGAACTCACGTTCCACGAACGGCGCGAGGCCGTCCCGCAGCAGGTCGAGCGCGCGACCGACGCGGTCGCGGTTGGTGATCGCCATGGTTGGTGGCTTCTCGTATCGGTGGTGTCGCTATTAAAGGTAAGTTACCGAAGAGTCATGACATAGGCGCCGTCGTCAGGTGGGCGCCAGGGTGTCGATACGGTATTGACGCCGTGATTGCACCTCGCTATCATACATATGCGCGGTCAGGAGCGGGTTCGCCCGAGCGAGCCCCAGCGGACAATTGGGTCTGCCCTGATCGCGCCTTTTTCATGTCTGCCACCTGTGCCCTACGGCCACACGCGCTCGCTCACGACGTGAGGGGGGCACAGAGGTCCCGCCAAAGGTGGACAATCGCTCGGTCGCTCTCCGAGTACCGCGCTTCGTGAAAGCCCTTCTCACGGAATATCTTGCCGTACCGGTTTCGCACGAAGGCCACACAGTCCGCGAGCTGGATCAGCCAGCTGTCCTGCGACGGAACGTAATGGACCGTATCGATTAAGTACCGAATGTGGCGGGCCCGGTACCCGTGCTCGGTTCCATACTGACGCCACGCGGCGAACCCGCTTACCACATCCCGGCGAACCTCATTCTGCTCGTCGGCCACGATGAGCCCGTAGATCGGCTCGCGAGCAGCAAACAGGTCAGGAGCCGGTTGCATGGCTTCCAACCACTCATCCACCTGTTCAACAAGATACATGAAGCCAAGGCGGTGAGGGTGGACGGGCGGGTAGCCCTTATCGCGTGCCCGGTCCTTGTGTGCGGCCTTGTTGATGCCTCGCACGAACAACCGCACGCCAAATCGACCGATCAACGAGAGCAACTCGTTGAAAAGCCTCACGCGGTCGGCCACCGACAACTGGCGGTAATCGGTCGTCCGGCCACTGAATATATGGGCCCCGTGGAATTCAAAATCTGCTGCCCTCGCGCGAAGCCCGAAATATCGCCCCGCGATGGCGAGCATCTCCGTCTCGATCTGCGTGACCATCGCGGGGGTTGCAGCCAGCGCGATCAGCCAGTGGATCGGCTGATCCGGTGAGTCGAGGTTGGCCCCGGTGTTCCCACTCTCGTCAATGTAAACCAGGTACATCATTCGATCCACCGTGCTTGCATCGCTACGGCCGGGTCCGCGCCTTCCCCGACACCGGGGCGCCTCCCATCATCAGGTCAGCTCCAACTGGGTCTCCTTGCGGCCCCGGCTCGCCGCGGCCTGCGCCAGCCTCACAATCTCGGGCCAGCTTTGCACGAGCGCGTTGTAGGAGAGCGCCTCCTTCGCCCGCTTCTTCCGCTCGCAGATCGTGTAGAGCCTATAGGCCAGCTCACGGGCCACGTCGGCCTGGCTCCCGAGCTTCGCCACCAGCTTCGCCGCCCCGGCCTCGCCTTCGGACTCCAGCACGCGGATCAGGTGGTGCACCATCTCCCACACCGTCAACCGCGGGTCCGTGGACGGGTCCCAGTCCGCGGGCAGCTCGGCGGGGGCAAGAAGCCGGACCTTGCCGGCGCGCGAGGCGAGGATACCCGCATCAACCATCCCGGACACACTGGTGTTCTTGGCCTTGGAGAGCGTCTCGGCCACACCGTACTCGCCTTCCTCGAAACCTAACTGATCGAACCACGCGACGGCCCAGCGGGTGTCGGCGTCGAAGTCGCCCTCCTGCTCGGCGAGGACCTCGTCGAGGGTGTCGTTGATCAGGGCGAGCGCCTCGCGCACCGAGAGCGGGTTGCCGGCGGCGTCGAGGACCCTGGAGTAGCGGGTGTAGACGGCCATCCCGGGGCCGATCGCGGCCTGCGCCATGTCGACGGGGGCGATGTTGCCCTGTTGGAGGTGGCGGAGTGCGATCGGCAGTTCGGATTTGAGCTGGTTGACGAACTGGCCGCGGGTGGCGATGGGGGCGTCTTTGGGGCGCGGGCGGCAGACTAGGACGATGCTGGAGGCGAGGGCGTTGGTGCCTTGCCCGATGGCCCGCTCCTTACGCTCTGTACGCATAGGCCACGTCCCACTGATGCCAAATCCAGCATGTATCACAGCGTCAAGAAATGTCTCCCATCCAGTGCTAGCGGTGCCTATATCTCTCTGTAACTCTGACTGCTTGAAGGCATAGTAGATTGTAACGGGGAAGGCTGGCTGCACCTGTTCAGCGAGCCGGTTCATTGCCTGAGTCATTCCATTTAGGAAAAATTCTTCAGCCTCCTGTTTGCCCCCATGACGGTACGGTGTGGCTACAAGCTCCTCAGCCTTTGGTACTGCTAGAGTGGCAAACAGATTAGCGAAGGCGGCACGCTGTGATCGGCGTAGCCAGATATAGAAAAAATCCGAAAGGTCTGCGTAACCAATGTTATCGTAATACGGCGGATCTGTAGAAACTATCTTCCCGGCAGAAATGGCTTGAGTTGCTGCATCTAAATTGAGAGCAATTCCAGGGCCCCGAAACCCAGCATCTATGACTGTCTGCTCCAGACCACGATCTATTCCTCGGGACACGATTGCCCACGAGCCTGAGCTGCTGGAAAGGGGATTTGCCTCGGCAAAATCCCATGCCATTGGAATTGCTTGGCGGCTAAACAAATGTAGGGGGCATTCTTGCAGGTGCCCCCATGGCGCGAGTGCGTTATTTATGTCAATTAATTTGCTAATGGTGAATCCCAAATACACCCCCACCGCCTCCGCGTACGCGACCGCCCCCCTCCCCCCGGCCTCCAACCCCTTGCCGTCATCCGCCAGCCCGGCGGCGATCGCATCCTGCTTCACCCGCTCCCGCGCCTCCTGCACCAGCTCCGAGAAGGTCGTCAGCGCGACGAGCTGGCGGTCGGTGAAGAGGTCGCCGAAGGTGTCCATGCCATAATTGGACACGTTCACGCGGGTCTTGCCGTGCAGTTGAACATCCGGCCGCCATTCCGGCCGTGCACTTCGAGCTACCTCCTCCATCTCGGGCGTAGGCGGCAGGTACACGCGCTCGCGGTCGCCTTCTGCAACAAGGGCCATCAATCGAGCGCCCATCCGCCCTGCCTGCCCCTCCTGTCGGATGTAGTCATAGGAGATGGGGGCATCGGACATCAGGCATCGGAACGCGCTGCGCTTACCAGCCGACGTTCCGAGCTTCACTTTCTCTACATCCTCCGGCTTCCCCACCTTCACGGTGAACCGATAGCTGTCCCCCTCGACGATCGGCTCGACGTACGCCTCCTTCCCCTTCTTGGTGGAGAGCATGAAGGTGGAGGCGAGGGGGACGTCGACGTGGGCGAACGCGGGGTTCGGGCTCTTGACCGTCCTCGCCCAGAGCCAGGCGATGACCGTTAGCTCGCGCCCCTCGTACTTCTTCAGGTCCGGCCGCTCGCGGACGAGCTCCGGGGTGATCTTGATCTTCGGGTAGAGGTGCCCGATCCGCTTCTCCGCCTCGTCGCGCATCCACTTCCCGTAGTAGCGCACGTCCTCGGCGAGGCCCTGGGCGCCCTTCCATTCCCGCTTGAAGAGCGACCGGTCATTCCGCGCCTCGGGGTTGACCGGCGGCATCCCCGCGAACTTCGGCGGGATCTCGATCATCGCCTTGTTGATCAGCACGGCGACGGGGTTCAGGTCGCTGGCGTAGGCCTCGAGACCGAGGCGCTGGGCCTCGAGCGGGAGCGAGCCGCCGCCGGCGAAGGGATCGTGGAAGGCAGGGAGCTTGTCCGGGTTGAACAACTCGGCCGCGCGGGGATGGTCCGCGTTGTCCCTGCAGGTCCGCCGCCAGCTCTTTCGGATCTCCTCACGGGCGCGCTCGAGCACCTTCTCGTTCGTCGTGTTCTCCCACTGGACCAGCTCTTCGATCAGCGCGAAGAGGCGCTGGCGCTCGAGGTCGGCGGCGCACTCCTCGAGGGTGGGCTCGGGGCCGGGCTCGGGGACGGAGTCGTCGCCCCGACGCTGCGCGTCGTCGTACGCCGCGACCCGCCGCTCCCAGACCTCCCAGCGGGCGCGCAACTCGGCCTCCGCGGCGTGCCGGAGCACCGGATCGGCGAGGAGCTCGTCCACGTACTCGGAGGGGTCGTCCACCATCTGGGCAAAGATCACGGCCCGCGCCGCGGCGAGGGGGCGGCGCGCCCACCAGAGGTGGAGCGTGCTCGGGTGGCCGTGGCGGATGGACTTCTCCCGCGCCGACGCGGCGTTGATGGCGTCGAGGGGGAGGGCGACTTCGATGAGTTTCTTGCGGTATTTCATGTGTTCCAATCGTCGTCGGCCGCACATGGCGGCACACTTATAAATCCTTGTGGTTAAAGCGCTTTTGGTTTCCTAAGTGCGATTTTGTGTGGGGCTATGCGACGGAGGGCCGCTCTCGGCACTTAGGGTGTTGTTACCGGGAACCACCTGGCCCAGCGGCGCTGCCCCTCCAACCGAACCAGGCCTTCCTCGCGGAGTTCGTTGAGCATCGAGTTGATCTGGAACCGCGACTGCGTCGGGAGCACCTGCTGCAACTCGGCGAGCCGGATGCCTTCCGCGCCGGCATGCTCTCTGAGATGCCGAAGCAGCAAGGCCTTCTTCTCCTCGCGATCCAGGCCTCGCTGGCGCGTGTAGGCGCCGCGACGCCCGATTGCGGCATAGAACCGACGGCTCAAGAAGTAGCGCGTTCCCTTGCCTCGGCCGACGGATTCGACGACTCCGAGCTGGCCGAGGCGGTGCAGGCGGTCCCGGAGCCCATCGGGTACCTGTTGTTCCTGCTGCAGGTAGTTGAGCACCAGGAGATCGCGCGTGTCGAAACTCGCTAGGGTCTCCTGACCGATCCGCTCGATGAATCGTAGAAACGCGGGATTGGTGACATTTCCGCGCAGGGTGAGGCGGACCTCATGGGCACCGGTACCAGTGAAGTCCGGCAGAGGTTTGCTTTGCTGAATGGCCCGCTCGAACATCAAGTTCATCCCCTGACCGGACCTTTCGATCAGCCCACACCGTCCAAGCGCTTCGGCAAGGCGCCGATTGCGAGGATTCTGTTCGTCGAGAACGTTATCGACGGTGACCCCCGGCGGAAAGCCACCGGGACTGACCACCTCGAGTCTTCGGGCGAACTGACGGATGAAGATGGATCCGCCCAATCGATAGTCTCGGTGGCAGAATGCATTGAGGATAGCCTCTCGGATAACGGCTTCGTCGAAAGTCATCACCTCTGCCCGGAAGAGGCCGTCCTGATAACTTTGCCGGTCGTTGCGGAGGTTGATTCTCTCCCAGAGCTGATCATGAACGAGAAGAAAGCCCTCGCGATACTCGGCACGGTCTTGGGCTGGGCCTGCGGCCTCGGTCGAGCGATACTCGAAGATGATCTCGGCCTGGGGGATGAAGCGCGTGAGCGCGGCCCGGGTACCGAACAGGAGCATGGCAGCGTTCGTGAGGGTACCGTCTCGAAGGAGCTCGGCGTTGCAGAGGGTCTCCTTGTCCGTCCACGTTTCGATCCGCGGATTGCCGTCCCGCTTGGCCCAACGCCGCCGGAATTCGGCGATGGCGGGGAGATGGAGATCCTCCCAGCCAGCGCCCAGACAGGGTTCGGCCGAAAAATCGGGAGCGACCTCCGTGTAGATGCCTCGAAGCTGGTCCTCCGTCATCGGGACGAGAGAGTCACCCGCACGCGTCCAGTGTACACCCCGATCGCTCCAGGCGCTACCTGGAACTCTAGGCGGGACATGGACGATCAGGACCCGCCCGTCCTCGTGAATGAATTCCTCGATCGTCACTCGCCGGCCGACTCTCTCGTAGATGCCCGCCTCGGTCCGGCCAGGCTCGGGAAAGGCCGCCGTTCCGATGACGCGTCTCGGCCGGCCATCGGTGACGCCGAGCACGATGTGGCCTCCGCCCTCATTGGCTATGGCGACGCAGTATCGAACGAGCTCATCAAAATCAAAGCGTCTGCGTGCCTCTTTGAACTCCAACCTCGCCCCTTCCGGCGCCAAAAGCAGTCTCTTGAATTCATCCCGCGTCATGCGAGCACCACCTCCCCCTTCGCCACCAGCTCGTGGAACCCGTACTGGACGGCGGTCACCCCGAAGTCGGGCTCGCGGCCGAAGGGCTGGCGGATGTAGTGCACCCGGTGCCCGCCACCAGGGAGCCACTCGACGATGGCGAGGATGTAGGCGTCGGGCTTGTTGAGGGAGTACAGGATCTCGTTGCGCGTGACCGTGATCTCCTCGCCCGAGACGCGGCCCTTGACCTCGATGAACCGCAGCCGGCCGGATTTCGGGTCCCGGCTCTCGATGTCGTAGCCGAGCTTTTCGGCTTCCCGATCGACGGGCTCGTACCCGAGGGAACGCTCGATCTCCATCACGATCTCGCGCGCCCGGGCGGCCGAGGCCTGCGTGTCGAGGACCTGCGCCGCGCCCGCGGGGAGCGGGCGGCCGGTCAGCTTGGCGATGAGCCCGGCCGGCACGACGACGAGCCCGCCGATCACCACGGGCGGGAGC
>ERZ777003.1354-NODE-1354-length-37579-cov-6.176847_pt1 | contig 37579 bp, 41 predicted proteins | sample MGYA00374956_ERZ777003 | MGnify/ENA primary metagenome ERZ777003 (study PRJEB29302, sample SAMN06268252) | bioreactor metagenome | isolation source: Joint BioEnergy Institute, California, USA | place: USA:Joint BioEnergy Institute, California, USA | collected... | reverse complement strand
CCTGCCGTCAAGGCCGTGCTGGGCGCGGCGCCCCCGCTCCCGGGGCTCGTGGGAACGGTTGCCCAGCTCCTGGTGGTGCCTGCCCGCGTGGAAACCGCCATCCATGTGGCCCTCGGGGCGTCCCTGCAATACCTCGTGATGGCGGACGAGCAGGCCGTGCAGCGGGCCATTGACTTCCTCAAAGCACGGCGGGCGGGCCGGGCTACGTTCCTCGCCCTTGAGACGCTGCGGGGCCGGCCTTGGCCTGCGGAGCACGCGGATGTTTTGCGGACCCCGGGCGTCGTCGGCCGGGCTGCGGAGCTCGTGGACCATGATCCCGCGGTGCGCATCGTGGCCGACCACCTGCTTGGGCGCACCCTTGTAGTCGAGGCGCTGCCAAGGGCGCTGGAGCTGGCGCGAAGGCTTTCAGCTGGCGTGCGCCTCGTGACGCTCGCCGGCGAACTGGTTGTGCCCGGCGGTCCTGTCACGGGCGGTTCGGCGTCGACGGACGGCGGCGGGGGGCTGCTGGCCCGTCGCCGTGAGCTGCGGGACCTCGCCGAGCGGGCGCGAAAGCTCCAGGGGCAGCTCGCTGAGGCAGAGCAGGCGGCTTTGGCCGTCGCGGCCCAGGTGGAAGCGATTGAAGAGCAGCTTGCCGCCGCTCGGGCCGCCGCGCAGGAGGAGGAGGTCGCCCTCGCCCGGCAGCGGCAGCTGCAGCAGTCGCTCGCCAAAGACCTGGAGCGACTTGAGAAGTCGATTGCCCTCAACTTGGAGGAGCGGGCCGAAGCCGAGGCGGCTGCCGCGCAGGCGGCGCAGCGGCTAGCGGGGCTGCAGGAGGAAGTGGCTGCCCTTGAGGCCCGCGAGGATGAGCTGCGCCAGGCTTTGGCCGACCTGACCGAGCAGAGCCGCCGCGAGGAAGAAGGACGGCGCCGGCGGCAAGACGCCCTGAGCGAGCAGCGGGCACGTCTCGCGGCCCAAGAGGAAGCGCTTCGGGGCCTACAGAGGGAGCGGGAGCAGCTCACGGCCCAGCATGCCGCCGTCGGGGAAGAGGAGGCGCGGCTTGCCCGGGAAGAGGCGGCCCTCACGGCCGAGCGCGAGCGCCTCGTGGCTGAGGCCCGGCGATTGGCAACGCTTTTGCCGGAGGCCGAGGCCGCGGCGGCTGCGGCACGCGAGCGGGTAGCCGGGGCCATGGCCGCCTTGGACGGCACCAAGGCGCAATCCGCCTCCGCGGAAAGCGCCCGGCAGGCAGCGGCTAAGGCGGCCGAGAGCGCGCGGGAGCACGTCTGGGCCATGGAAGCGGAACACGGGCGTCACCAAGCGGCGCTGGAGAGCCTCGCAGAGCGCATGGCGGAACTTGGGGTGGCCCCGGAGCAAGCGGCCGAGCTGGCAGCCGGCGGGGACGGCTCGCCCCGGGAGATACAGCGGCTGCAGGCGGAGCTCGAGGCCCTGGGCGCCGTCAACCTCGCCGCCTCGGAGGAACTGGCCGAGCTGGAACAGCGATTGGCGTTTCTCAGGGAGCAGCAAGCGGACCTCGAGCGGGCCGCCGGGTCTCTGGAGGAAGCCATCGCGCGCCTTGACCGCATCAGCGAGGAGCGGTTCACCGCGACGCTCGAGCAGGTGGCGTCGGCGTTCGACGCCATGTTCCAGCAGCTGTTCGGCGGAGGCCGTGCTCAGCTTTCCTTGGTGCCACCGGACGGCGGCGTTGACGTGCACGTCCAGCTTCCCGGCCGCCGCATCCAGCACCTGCTGGCGCTGTCGGGCGGCGAACGGGCGCTGACCGCCATCGCGCTGCTCTTTGCCATGCTGCGGGTGAATCCGAGCCCCTTCTACGTGCTGGACGAGATTGACGCCGCCCTGGACGAGGCCAACTTAAGCCGCTTCCGGCGGCTCTTGGAGGACGCCGCCAGGACAGCGCAGTTCATTGTCATCACCCACCGGGCGACGACCATGGAGGCGGCAACCGTTCTGTACGGCGTCACCGCGGCGCAGCCGGGCGTTTCGACGCTTGTTTCCCTAGACTTGAAGCAGGCGCAGGCACAGGTGACGAGCGCTTGAGCGAGGGAACTGCGCGCGCAGGACAACGCCGGCGGCGGGCGGCGGCGAAAGTCTGTGTGGAGGGATTTTGATGGCGTTTGGAGGCGGGTTTCTGCAGAGGCTGCGGGAGGGGCTGGCCCGCACGCGCGCCGGGTTCGCCGAGCGGGTGGACGCCATTCTCGGCGGTCACGGCCGCATCGACGAGGAAGTGTACGAAGGGCTTGAGGAAGCCCTCATCCAGGCCGACACCGGTGTGGCCACCACCATGCGGATCATGGACGCGCTCAGGGAACGGGTGCGTACCGAGCATCCCCGGGACGCCGCCGGCGTCAAGGCGCTCCTGCAGCAGGAGATCTTGTCGGTGCTCAAGCCGGTGGCGAAACCGCTGGCGGTGAAACCGGCGGGCCTGACGGCGATGCTGATCGTGGGCGTCAACGGCGCGGGCAAGACGACGACCGTCGGGAAGCTTGCGTACCGATTTCGCCAGGCGGGCAAGCGGGTCGTCGTAGGGGCAGCGGACACGTTCCGGGCGGCGGCCATCGAGCAGTTGCAGGCATGGGGTGAGCGCTCGGGCGCCACGGTCATCGCGCACCAGGCCGGCGCGGACCCCGCCGCGGTGGCCTTTGACGCAGCCCAAGCGGCCATCGCACGGGACGCCGACGTGCTGCTGGTGGACACCGCGGGCCGCCTTCAGACCCGCACCAACCTGATGGAAGAGCTCAAGAAGGTGCACCGGGTGCTGAAGGAGCGGCTCGAGGGCGACCTGTCCGAGGTGTTGCTCGTCCTCGATGCGACCACGGGGCAAAACGGCATTTCCCAGGCACGCCTTTTCGGCCAGGCGGTGCCCTTGACGGGTATCGTTCTCACCAAGCTGGACGGTACCGCCAAGGGCGGCATCGTGATCGCCATCGCGGGCGAGCTGGGGCTGCCGGTGAAGCTCGTCGGAGTCGGCGAAGGCGTTGACGACCTGCAGGACTTTGACCCGGACGCCTTTGTGCGGGCCCTGTTCTCTTGACAACGGGCCATGGGGAAAGTATACTGACCCCTGTAAAGCGCGTTTGCTTAACAGGAGTGAGCCCGCGTCCCGTGTCGGCCGACAAGCAGGTCCGCATGCATCTCCTCTACGACTTCTACGGCCAGTTGCTTACGGAGAAGCAGCGGTCTTTCTTTGAGCTGTACCACCACGACGACCTCTCCCTGGGGGAGATCGCCGAGCAGCACGGTGTCAGCCGGCAGGCGGTGTACGACATCCTCAAGCGGGCCGAGCGCACGCTGGAGGAGCTCGAGTCCAAGCTGGCCCTCGTCGCGCGGTATTTGAGGGAGCGGCAGCTGGTGGTCGAGCTCGACCAGGAACTATCGGCCGTGCTTGAGGAATTGGCGCGCGCGTTCGAACACGGCGGCGACTCCTCAGGTGAAGGGCAGGCCGGTGGTGCGGCGCTGGGCAGCCGTATTCGCGAGAGGCTCGAGGCTGTTCAGGAGCGGCTTCGCACGCTGGCGGCGGACGAGGCGTGAAGGCAGCTAGGCGCGGGACAAGGTGCCGCAGAGCACGGGCACAGGCCGGACAGAGGCGGTGGACTGTTGTTTAGCAATCTGGCGGAAAAGTTGCAGTCCGCCTTAGGCAAGCTCAAGGGGCGCGGGAAGCTCTCGGAAAAAGACGTCGAACAGGCGCTGCGGGAAGTGCGCTTGGCGCTCCTGGAAGCCGACGTCAATTTCCGGGTCGTCAAGGATTTTCTTGCGCGCGTGAGGGAACGGGCTGTGGGCCAAGAGGTGATGCAAAGCCTCACCCCTGGGCAGCAGGTCATCAAGATCGTCCACGAAGAGCTCACAGGGCTCATGGGCGGGAGCCACGCGCGCTTGGGCTTGACGGGTCGGCCGCCGCACGTCTTGATGCTTGTAGGTTTGCAGGGCGCCGGTAAGACGACGTCCGCCGCCAAGCTGGCCAACGCCCTCAAGAGGCAGGGGCACCGGCCGTTGCTGGTGGCTGCGGACGTGTACCGGCCCGCGGCCATCCGCCAACTGCAGGTGCTCGGCGAGCAGCTGGGCATCCCCGTGTTTACGCTGGGAGAGCGCCACGATCCGGTGGATATCGCCCAGGCCGGGCTGTCGCACGCCAAGACCCACGGCAATGATGTGGTGATCATTGATACCGCCGGCCGGCTGCACATCGACGATGAGCTTATGCAGGAAGTCGAGCGCATCGCCGCAGCGGTGGAGCCCAAGGAAACACTCCTGGTGCTCGACGCCATGACCGGTCAGGAAGCGGTCAACGTGGCCGAGCGGTTCAACCAGCAACTGGAGCTGACCGGCTTTATCCTGACAAAGCTGGACGGCGACGCCCGGGGCGGAGCGGCGCTGTCAGTGCGGGCGGTAGTGGGCAAGCCCATCAAGTATGTGGGTATGGGCGAAAAGGTGGACGCGCTAGAGCCGTTTCACCCTGAGCGCATGGCGTCTCGGATTCTGGGCATGGGCGACGTCTTGACGCTCATTGAGAAAGCCCAGGCCGCCATGGATGCGGAAGCCGCCGAAAAGCTGGCGGCCAAGCTGCGCTCCGCCGAGTTTACGCTGGAGGATTTCCTCGAACAGCTGCGCCAGGTGCGCAACATGGGTCCACTCGATCAGGTGCTCGGCATGATTCCGGGTTTCAGCGGCGCCAAGCAGCTGCAAGGGCTGCAGGTGGACGAAAAACAGCTAAAGCGCATTGAGGCGATCATCCAGTCGATGACGCCCGAGGAGCGGTCCCAGCCGGCGATCATCAACGGCAGCCGCCGGCGGCGCATCGCCCGAGGGAGCGGCACGTCGGTGCAGGATGTCAACCGGCTGCTCAAGCAGTTCGAGCAGACCCGGGTGCTTTTCAAGCAGCTCGGCGGGGGCAAAGGCCCGCGCCGGCGCAAGGGCATGCTGGCACGGCTTTTTGGCCATTGACAACAGCGACATGTTCGCAATCTGTGCATGGAGAAACGGAGGTGAGGGCATGGCTGTCCGCATTCGCCTAAAGCGCATGGGAGCCAAGAAGCGCCCCTTTTATCGTCTGGTAGTGGCCGATTCGCGTGCTGCCCGGGACGGGCGGTTCATCGACCAGCTCGGCCACTACAACCCCATCGCCGAACCGGCCCAAATCGTCGTCGACGAGGAGCGGGCCCTGGAGTGGCTGCGCAAGGGAGCCCAGCCGTCGGATACGGCCCGGGCGCTACTGCAGAAGGCGGGCGTGTGGGAGAAGTTCAAGACGCCGTCGGCCGGCGGCGAGGCGTAGGCGCCGGCAGAGCGGGGAGGGTAACCCGTGAAGGAACTCCTCGAGTACGTCGCCCAGCAGCTCGTCAGCATGCCCGACGCGGTGCGGGTGCATGAGGTGACCGGCGAGCGGTCGCTCGTCTTGGAACTGTCGGTTGACGACGCCGACCTCGGCAAGGTGATCGGCCGCAAAGGCCGGGTGGCCAAGGCCATCCGCACCTTAATCAAGGCGGCGGCCGCTCGCGACGGTCGCTTGGTGCACGTCGAGATCGCGGATTAGGCGCGGCGGGCGCGGCGCACGGTGGGAGGCAGTCCCGTGGTGGAGTTCGTGACCATCGGGGAAATCCTCGGCGCCCACGGCGTGCGCGGGACGCTCAAGGTGATGCCGCTCACGGCCCACCTGGAGCGGTTCGTCGGGCTCGAGCGCGTCTATGTCGCCCAGGGCGACGGGGCGCGCACGGAACGGGCGGTGGAGCACGCCCGGGTGCACCGGAAGGTCGTTTTGGTGAAACTCGCCGGCATCGACGACCGGGAGACCGCCCAAGGGCTGCGCCGGGCACGCCTGCAGGTGAAGGCGGCCGATGTGCACCCGTTGCCGCCGGGAGAGTACTACGTGTTTCACATCATCGGGTTGTCCGTGTACGACGAAACCGGCCGTCACCTGGGTGTCGTGCGGGACGTGCTGGAGACCGGAGCCAACGATGTTTACGTGGTCAGCCGGCCGGGCGAGAAGGACGAGCTTCTCCTGCCGGCCGTGCGGGACGTGATCCAGAGCATCGACGTGGCTCAAGGACGTATTGACGTAAAGCTTTTGCCCGGGTTGGAGTGACGCGGGTGCGGGTGCACGTGTTGACGCTGTTCCCCGAGATGTTCGCTGGCCCCCTGGACCACAGCATCGTGGGCCGGGCACGGCAGCGGGGCATCCTGGAAGTGCAGCTTGTGAACATCCGCGACTTCACCACCGACAAGCACCGTATCGTGGACGATACGCCTTACGGCGGCGGCCCGGGCATGGTAATGAAGCCGGAGCCTTTGTTTGCCGCCATCGAGTCGGTGCGGGAGAGCAGCGCCACGCACGTGATCCTGATGGATCCTCAAGGGCATCCATTTACGCAGAAGCGCGCATGGGAACTCGCGCAAAAGCCGCACTTGGTGCTGGTCTGCGGTCACTACGAAGGCGTGGACGAGCGCGTGCGCACGCTGGTGGACGAGGAGCTGTCCATCGGCGACTACGTGCTCACCGGCGGGGAACTGCCCGCCATGGTGGTGCTGGACGCGGTATGCCGGCTGTTGCCCGGCGCCCTGGGGGAGGCGGCATCGGCCCAGGAGGAGTCGTTTGAGGATGGCCTCCTGGATCACCCCCACTACACCCGCCCGGCCGTTTTCCGAGGGATGGCGGTGCCTGACGTATTGCTGAGCGGGCACCATGCGGAGATACGGCGCTGGCGCAGGCGGGAGGCGCTCCGCCGCACGTGGCTGCGGCGGCCGGATTTGTTGGCGTCGGCCCGGCTGACGGATGAGGACCGGCGTTGGCTGGCCGAGTTGGAAGCGGAGGCTTCCCGGGCAGGCGACGGGCCGGAGCAGGGCGGCGGGGTCGGGGGCTAGGCCTGGGCGTTGTCGCCCCACCCGAGCCGTGATAGAATACTCGAGCCGCCGGGCGGCGGCCAAAGCTTGTGACGAGGATCGCAGCCCAAGGTCAGGAATGAGGAGTGGGTTGGCCGTGGATATGATTCGTGAGCTGGAGCAGGAACAGCTGCGGCATGACTTGCCGGATTTCCATCCCGGCGATACGGTGCGGGTGCACGTCAAGGTCGTGGAAGGGAATCGGGAGCGCGTCCAGGTGTTTGAAGGCACGGTCCTGCGCCGCGCCGGCGGGGGCCTGAGCGAGACGTTCACGGTGCGCAAGGTTTCCCAAGGCGTGGGCGTGGAGCGCACGTTCCCGCTGCACTCGCCGCGCATCGACAAGATCGAGGTCGTCCGCCGCGGTGACGTGCGCCGGGCTCGGCTGTACTACCTGCGCGAGCGTGCCGGCAAGGCGGCCCGGATCAAGGAGAAGCGCGCCTAAAGGGAGAGCGAGGCCCCGGTGATGGCCACCGGCGGGGACATGGCGGCCGGAAAATCGCGGGTCCGGGAGTATGTGGAGGCCCTGATCATCGCGGGTGCCCTGGCCGCGTTCATCATCACGTTTGTCGCCCAGTCGTACCTTGTTCAGGGCAGTTCCATGGAACCGACCCTGGTGGACGGGCAACGGCTTTTGGTCGACAAGCTTACCTATCGGCTGCGGGAACCGCGGCGGGGGGAGATCATTGTGTTCCACTACCCCGCGGATCCGCGGCGCAAGTTCATCAAGCGGGTCATCGGCGTGCCCGGGGATGAGGTGCTCATCGCCGGGCAACGGCTCATTCTCAATGGCAAGCCCGTGCAGGAGCCTTACGTACTCGGGCCCATGCGGGGCGTGTTTGGGCCGGTGACCGTTCCCGACGGGCACGTGTTTGTGCTTGGGGACAACCGAAACAACTCCGACGACAGCCGCTATCCCGACGTCGGTCCGGTCCCCCTGGACCTCGTCGTAGGACTTGCCCGCTTGGCCTACTGGCCGCCGAGCCGGTTTGGCATCGTGCGGCCGCCGGAGGTGCTCGCCGCGTTGGACTAGGCCCGGGTGGCCGGGACGGAGGCGTGGACGGTGGAGCTGCTCCTGCACTGGTATCCGGGGCATATGGCCAAGGCGACCCGCGAGCTCAAGGCCCGCCTGCGGCTGGTGGACGCCGTCTTGGAAGTTATCGACGCGCGGTTCCCCGAAAGCAGCCGCCACCCGGCGCCGTTCGCTGCGGAGCGGCCGCTTACGCGCGTCATCTTGCTGGGCCGGGCGGACCTGGCGGATCCTGAGCTGACCAAAGCGTGGATCCGCCACTTCCACGGGCAAGGATTGCCCGCGGTCGCCGCGGACCTGCGGCGGACGAACTGGGTCACACAAGTGCGCCGGCTGCTGGCACCAAAGCCGGGTCTTGCGCAGTCCCCCCTGCCGGCCCGGCCGGCGCCAGGAGGCGGCGTCTCCGGTCGGCGCTCGGTGCGGGCCATGGTGGTAGGCCTGCCCAACGTGGGCAAGTCCACAGCCATCAACGCCCTAGTAGGGCGGGCCAAGGCCGGCACGGGCGCCCGCGCGGGCGTCACCCGCAGGGTGCAGTGGCTGGCGGCCGGGGACGGGCTCGAGCTTCTCGACAGTCCGGGCCTCCTGTGGCCGGAGGCTATCCGTGGGCAGCGTGCCCTGTGGCTCGCGGCAGCCGGCCTCGTTCCCGACGACGCCTTTGACGCGCAGGCCGTGGCCGGGCTGTTCCTCACCGAGCTCGCCCGATGCTGCCCGGAGCGCCTAGCTGCCCGTTACCGCCTTGAGTTGCCGGCCACCGCCCGGCCGGTCGCCGAGGACGACCATGACGACCAGCCAACGAGTATTCTCGCCGCTGTTGCCCTGCGCACGGGCTGCCGGCTGCCCGGGGGCAGGCTCGACCTGGATCGGGCCGCCGCCATCGTCCTGCAGGATTTCCGCGCCGGCAGGCTCGGCCGGATGACCCTCGAGGAGCCGCCTGGAGGATGACGGGGGTGCAGGCGAGGACTAGGGGTGAGCCGCTGGTCGCGGGAGTCGACGAGGCCGGGCGGGGGCCTTGGGCCGGGCCGGTCGTTGCCGCAGCCGTCATCTTAGGCAGCACGGTTCCCGACGGAGTGGCGGATTCCAAGCTGCTCACGGCCGCGCGCCGCGAAGCGCTCTATGAGCAGATACTCGCCAGCGCGGTCGCCGTCGCCTGGCGGGCGGTCTCTCCCCGGCGCATCGACGCTACCAACGTCCTGGAGGCGAGCCTGCGCGCCATGCGCGAAGCGGTTCACGCGCTCCCGGTCGGACCGGAGCACGTGCTCGTGGACGGCCCGTGGCCGGTGCCGGGTCTGTCGGTGCCCCAGGAGCCCGTGGTGAGCGGCGACCGGCTTTGCCCGGCCATCGCGGCTGCGAGCATCGTGGCTAAGGTCGTACGGGACCGCATGATGGCCACGTGGGACCGGGTATATCCCGGGTACGGTTTTGCCGCGCACAAAGGGTACGGCACGCGCCTGCACCGGGATGCCCTGGCTCGTCTCGGTCCATGCCCGCTGCACCGCATGAGTTTTGCACCCGTCCGGGCAGCGGCAGCACCCCGGCTGCCCCTGGAGATGTCGCCTAATTCGCACTGGGATGTCCGGCCTGAGGCGAACATTTCATCCGCCGACGGCAGGAACGTCGGTACGCCCGTCTAATGGTCTGAATCATGCGGTTCGTTCCGATGACGCAAGTGCGTCCAGGCGCTCGCCTGGCGCGGACGATTTACCGGGACGACGGTTCCGTCTTCGTGCGCTCCGGCAAGATCCTGACGGCCTTTGAGATCCGGCGCCTGGCGGATTTGGGGTTCCCAGGCGTCTACGTTGCGGATCCGGGCGAGGAGGATTGGCCGGTCCCGGCTCTCATCTCCGAGGCCACGCGGGCCGCAGCCGTGTCGCGCCTGTGGCACGCGTTTCGCGACCTCCAGCAAGGGCGAGCGCTGGACGTGGGGTCTTTGTACGATGTCGTCGATTCGATCGTGGACGAGATTTTGGCCGATCCCCGCGCCCTCATCGGCCTAGCGGACGTCCGCACGCACGATACGTACACCTTCGGGCATTCGGTGGAAGTGTGCGTCCTTTGCGTCGCCCTCGGCCGGGAGCTGGGCCTAGCCCCGGAGCGGCTGCGGGCGCTCGGGCTCGGCGCGCTCCTGCACGACATCGGCAAGATCGGCATCCCCGCCGACATCTTGCGCAAGCCAGGGCGGCTGACGGCGGCGGAATGGCGTGTCATCCAGACCCATCCGCGCCTTGGGTTCGACATCCTGCGGCGTTACCACGAGGTGCCCATTCCGGCTGCCCATGTAGCATACCAACACCACGAGCGTCTCGACGGCAGCGGATATCCCCGTGGGCTCAAGGAAGAGGGAATTCACCTGTACGGGAAGATTTCGGCCGTCGCGGACACGTTCGACGCCATGCGTTCGAGCCGGGTGTACCGGCCCAGCATCCCGGTCCACCAGGTGCTCGCGTTTTTTCAGCGGAGCCGCGGCGTCCAGTTTGCCCGGGACGTCGTCGACAGTCTTCTCCGGGTCGTTGCCCCGTATCCCATCGGGACCGCGGTGCGGCTGACCACCGGTGAGGTGGGCGTCGTCGCGGGGCTGTTGCCGGGAGAACCTTACCGGCCCATCGTGCGGATCATGGCCGACGGGAGCGGGCGGAAGCTGGACACGGTTCGGTACAGGGACCTTTGCCGCGAACGAGACGTCGCCATCGGCGGCGTGCTGGCCGGACTCGACTTTGAGGCGGTGGCCACCGCCTTATGAGCGGCGCTGCCCGGGGGGCCCGGGGGCAGCTGGCCGAAGAGGCCGCCGCCCGTCGCCTTGAGGCCCTGGGTTACCAGATTGTGACCCGCAACTATCGCTGCCGCCGCGGGGAGATCGACCTGGTGGCCCGTCACGGGACTTGCATCGTGTTTGTTGAGGTCAAGGCGCGCCGCGAGGGGATCCCCGCGTCGCTGCAGGCGGTCGACGCTCGCAAGAGGCGCCGCATGGTGCGGGCGGCTCTCGAGTACTTGACCGAGCGGCGGCTGGTCGGCGTGAATGTCCGTTTCGACGTCGCGGCGGTTGAGCTCGATGAGTCCGGCCTGCCCGTGGCCGTGCAAGTTCTCCAGGACGCCTTTATGGAGGGCGAATAGGCCGGCCTTACCCGCGCTGCGGGAAGGAAACGCAGCATTTATGATGAATCAGCAGAGGGCGACACCAGCTGCTGCCCTGGGGGCGGTGGGAGGTGTCGCTTTTTGTTTGCCCGTGTCCTGAGCGGTACGGTCTACGGCGTCGACGGTCACTTGGTCCAAGTCGAGGTCGACATCAGCCGCGGCTTGCCCTTCTTTGAAATCGTGGGCCTTCCCGACGCCGCCGTGCGCGAGAGCCGGGACCGGGTGCGCACGGCCATCCGCAACACTGGACTGCCCTTTCCTACGGGGCGGCTCGTGGTCAATCTCGCGCCGGCCGACCTGCCCAAGTCGGGTCCGGCTTGCGACCTGGCAATCGCCCTCGGGATCTTGGCGGCAAGCGGCCAGGTGCCGGCCGAGCGGGTCCAGCGGTTGTGCGCGGTGGGCGAACTTTCCCTCGACGGCGCGGTGCGCGGCGTCCCCGGAGTCCTTCCGATCGCCCTGGCGGCGGCGCGATCCGGCCAAGTTGATCTTGCCGTGCCGGCGGCGGCGGCCACGGAGGCTTGTCTGGTGCCGGGCGTCCGTGTGGTTCCGCTTAGGTCTTTGCGAGAGGCCGTCGACTGGCTGCGGGGCGTTTGGGCGCCGCAGCCGGTCGTGGTGGACGAGCGCCCGCTGCCGCTGACGGACGCTGGCGACGAGGGCGTCGAGGAGGATCTTACCGACGTCCGCGGGCAATCCATGGCGAAACGGGCCCTGGAGCTGGCTGCGGCGGGCGGCCACAACCTGTTCATGCTGGGACCTCCGGGAGTGGGCAAGACGATGCTGGCCCGCCGGATTGCCACTATTCTCCCCCCGCTCGATCGGCACGAGTACGTCGACGTATGCCGCATCTACAGCATCGCGGGCATGATGCACGCCGACCCTGTACGCCGGCGCCGCAGGCCTTTTCGCGCCCCGCACCACAGCGCCACCCGGGCGGGCCTTTTGGGCGGCGCCCGCGGCGCTCCGGGCGAGGTGACGCTGGCCCACCACGGCGTGCTGTTTCTCGATGAGGTGAACGAGTTCTCCCGCCCCGTTCTGGAGGCTCTGCGGCAGCCCCTCGAGGACGGTGCCGTGGTGCTTGCGCGCCTGCCGCGGCCGCTCCGTTTTCCGGCCCGGTTCACCCTGATCGCGGCGGCTAATCCGTGCCCCTGCGGGTACTACGGCGACACCCGGCGCGAATGCCGCTGTCCTCCGCATGCCGTGGCCGGGTACCAGCGTCGCCTCTCGGGTCCGATGGTGGACCGTATCGACCTGCACGTGGAGCTGGCGGCGCCGGTCTGGTCGGAGCTGCGCGGTGAGCCGGGCGGGCCCTCCAGTGCTGAGGTGAGGGCCCGGGTCGCACAGGCACGCGAAATGCAGACGCGTCGCTTCGCGGAGGGGCCGGTGCGCATCAACGCCCGGATGGACCCGCAGCTGGTGCGGCGCCATTGCCGCCTGGACGCAAGGGCGGAAGCGGTGCTTCAGATGGCCGTGGAGCGGTGGAGGCTTAGCGCTCGCGCCGTTGTGCGTACTCTCAAAGTCGCCCGCACGGTGGCGGATCTCGCCGGAAGCGGGACGATACGGGCCGATCACCTCCACGAGGCGCTAGCCTTCCGCCCGCTTCCGGTCCCGGCATCGGGTGACGGCCGGGCACATATCTTTTCGGCGGGAGGTGCGGCCACGTGACGCATGTGCGACGGCGCTGGACAAGGATCACGGCCGTGGTGGCGGCGCTGGCGGCGGCCTGGCCCGCCGGTGCCCAGCAGGCGGCGGAACTCCTTTCCTATGCGTGTGACGAAGCGGTCGTCCTGCGGCTCACCAGCCCGCCGATGCAGGGGAACCCGGTGTGGGAGCTCAAGGCTCGCCTGAGGGAACTCGGGTTCGACGGCGGGGATCCCGAAGACGAGACGTATGACGCCAAGGCAGCCGCGGCCGTGCGCGCATTCCAGCAAAGCCGCGGCCTCACGGCCGACGGCGTCGTTGGCCCGCAGACTTGGGCCGCACTGGCAGGTGACGCCGCGAGCGCCCAGGAACCGGCAGCAGCCCGCTCGCCCACGCCCCGGCCCGAGGGCGAGCTGTCCATTGTTGTCGACACCGAGCGACTGACGCTGACCCTCTTCGTCGACGGGCAACCCTTCAAGACGTATCCCGTGGCGGTTGGCCGGCCCAAGGCGACAACCTTGACGCCGGTGGGCGAGTGGCGCATCGTGCACAAGGGCGGCAACTGGGGCGGGGGCTTTGGCACGCGGTGGCTTGGCCTCAACGTCCCCTGGGGGGTTTACGGTATTCACGGAACCAACAAGCCCTACTCCATCGGCACCCGGGCCAGCGCCGGGTGCGTGCGCATGTTTAACCGGGACGTCGAGGAGCTGTACGAGTGGGTTTCGGTGGGCACGCCCGTCACAATCGTCGGCGTCAAGCCGCCGCTCACTTTCAGCCGGCGGCTGCGGCAAGGTTCCACGGGTCCGGATGTCGTCGAAGTCCAACTCAAGCTCAAGGAGCTCGGATTTACCTTGGGCGATGCCGACGGGCGGTTCGGGCCCGCTACCCGGGCCGCCGTGGAGAAGTTGCAGCGAGCCTTTGGATTGCCGGTGGACGGCGAGGTTTGGCCGGACGTGTACTACATTCTGGGACTCAAGTAGGCGGGGCGCCAGGATAAGGGGAGACATAGGGCGAGATGCTAGACCACAGATACCGCGGCCATGAGAGGGGACGCCTCGATGGACCTGGAGCCCGGCACGACGCGCTTGTTTTGTTGCGCCCTGTGCGGGGTGGATACGCCGCATCGCATCCGCGGCCGCAAAGGCAACCGCTACGCCGTACTTTGCACCAACTGCCGGGGCGGGGCGCTGGTGGGCGGCGAGGAGCTGCGGCTGTACCAGGTCCGCTGGGAGGAGGAACTGCGGGAGATCCTCTCGCAGCTGAGCGACGGCGACGGCTCCCACGACGACCGCTGGCACTGACAATGCCGGTGGCCCGTGCGGCGCTCCCAAGGCGCGCCCCGGCCGGCGGGCAGGGCCGGGAGGCGACAGCCCGTGGATGAGCGCAGCTGTCTCCTGGCCATGCGGCTCGTCCCGGGGATCGGTGCCCGGCGGGGGCGCGCGCTGCGGGACTACTTCGGCTCCGCTCAGGACGCTTGGCACGCCCGGGACCGCTGGGAAGAAGTGCCGGGAATCGGACCTGGGATCGTCCATGCGGCGCGTCGCGTGGACCCAGGCGTTATCGAGCGTCACCGGCGCCTGCTGGAAACCTACGGCGTGCAAGTGCTGATTGACTCCGATCCGGATTATCCTCCCGGCCTGCGCCACATCCCCGCGCCACCGCCCGTCCTTTTCGTGCGCGGGCGTCTGCCGCCGGCTGCCCGGCCAGCCCTGGCCATCGTAGGCACCCGCCGGGCGAGCGCCTACGGTCTGCGCACGGCCAGGTCGCTGGCCCGTGATCTAGCCGCCGTGGGCGTGGTCATCGTGAGCGGCCTTGCCCGCGGCATCGATGCCGCCGCGCACCGGGGCGCCCTCGACGGCAAGGGCGCGACGGTCGCCGTGCTCGGTTGCGGCCTCGACATCGCTTACCCGCCGGAAAACCGTGAGCTTATGAACGCGATCGCCGCTACGGGCGCGCTGGTAACCGAGTATCCCATGGGCACCCGGCCCGTGCCCGGCAACTTTCCTGCACGCAATCGCATCATCGCCGGCTTGTCCCAAGGCGTCCTGCTCGTCGAGGGCAGCCGGCGCAGCGGCGCGATGCACACTGTGGCCATGGCAGCCGAGTCCGGCCGGGAGGTGCTCGCTGTCCCAGGGGATATCGAACGCTGGGGCAGCGACGGTCCCAACCACCTCCTCCGGGAGGGCGCCGCGCTCGTTCGCCACGCGGTGGACGTGCTGGAGAGCATGGGCTGGACCCATCTCGAGCTGCCCCAGGCGGGTATTTCGGCGGCCGCGGCTGGACCGGACGGCGATATGGCCGGCCTCGCGGGCCGGCTTATCGCGTGCCTGCAGGAGGGGCGCTCCTTGACCGTTGACGAACTGGCCGCTGCCCTCGAGACGCCCGCGGAGTCCCTTATTGGCGCGGTGATGGGACTTGAGCTCGCAGGGTCCATCGTCCGCCAGCCCGGCGGGCGGTTCGCTCTCCCTCTCCAGGGCATGGCCGGCCATGGGATCCGGGCGGGCCAGCCACGGTCAGCCTCGGGTTTACAACCCCTAGCCCGGCCACTATAATGAGACCGAATGCCCAACTGGAGGGATACCCGTGGGAACCCTCGTGATCGTGGAATCCCCGGCCAAGGCTAGGACCATTAGCAAGTTTCTGGGCCGCGGCTATACCGTCAAAGCCAGCATCGGTCACGTGCGCGATCTGCCCAAAAGCCAGTTCGGTGTCGACGTGAGCAGCGACTTCGCCCCCCGCTACATCACCATCCGGGGCAAGGGCAAACTCCTGCAGGAGCTGCGGGAAAGCGCGCGCAAGGCGGACCGGGTGTTGCTGGCCACAGACCCCGATCGCGAGGGAGAGGCGATCTCCTGGCACCTGGCCGAAATTTTGAAACTGGACCGGAACGCGGCGAACCGCATCCAATTTCACGAGATCACCCGTGACGCGGTCAAAAAGGCCCTTAAGTCCCCCCGCCCCCTGGACGAGCGGTTGATCGACGCCTACCAGGCGCGGCGGGTGCTTGACCGCATCGTGGGCTACAAGCTGAGCCCCCTCCTCTGGAGCAAGGTGCGGGCGGGTTTAAGCGCGGGCCGCGTCCAATCCGTCGCCCTGCGGCTCATTTGCGACCGGGAGCGGGAGATCGCCGCCTTTGTGCCGGAGGAGTACTGGTCCATTACCGGCACCTTCGTGGTGCCTGAGGCCGCCCGCGGCAAGTCGGACGCCCGCTTCGTGGCCAAGCTGATCCAGCGGGCCGGCAAGAAAGTGCATATTCCCGACGAAGCCGCGGCCAAGGCCATCCTGGAGGAGCTCGCAGGCGCGGCATACACCATCGCCCAGGTGAAGCGCGGCCAGCGCAGGCGCAATCCTGCGCCGCCGTTCATCACAAGCACGCTGCAGCAGGAAGCCTCTCGGAAGCTCGGCTTCTCCGCACGCAAGACCATGAGCATCGCGCAGCAGCTCTACGAAGGGCTTGACGTCGGGCCGGAAGGCACCGTGGGTTTGATTACCTACATGCGCACGGACGCGACAAGAGTGGCGGAGGAAGCGCAGCGGGAGGCCCAGCAGTTCATCGACGCGGAGTACGGGCGGGCTTTCCGCCCGGATGAGCCGCCGCGCTACCGCTCCCGGGCGGGCGCTCAGGCTGCCCATGAGGCGATCCGGCCCACCAGCGTCTACCGGACGCCGGATAAAGTCAAGCCGTACCTGCGCCGGGACCAGTACCGGCTCTACCGGTTGATCTGGGAACGGTTCGTGGCAAGCCAGATGAGCCCCGCCGTGCTCGACACGTTGACGGTGGACGTCGCGGCAGGCCAGTGGCTCTTCCGGGCAACCGGATCGATGGTGCGCTTTGCCGGGTTCATGACCGTGTATACGGAAGGCGTCGACGACGAGGGTACAGCCAAAGACGCGCCGCGGGCGGGCGCCGATGAGGACGGCGCCGAGCAGCAGCTGAGCGGTGACTTCGAAGCCGGCCAGTCCGCCCGGGCGCTGCGGCTTGATCCGAAACAGCATTTCACCCAGCCGCCGCCGCGCTACACGGAAGCCATGCTCGTCAAGACGTTGGAGGAGAAGGGGATCGGCCGGCCGAGCACGTACGCACAAATTATCGACACCATCGTGCGCCGGGGTTACGTGACCGTCAAGGAGAGGCGGTTTTATCCGACGGAGCTCGGCAGTCTGATCGTCGATCTATTAAAGGAACATTTCCCCCGGATTATTGACGTCGAGTTCACCGCCCGCATGGAGGAGGAGCTCGACCGCATCGAGGAAGGCGACGTGAACTGGGTGGACGTCGTCCGGGACTTTTACGGCCCGTTTTCCGAGTCCCTGGCCCGTGCCCAGGAGGAGATGCGGGAGGTCGAGGTGGCCGACGAGGTGACCGACGAGGTGTGCGAGCAGTGCGGCCGGAACCTGGTCATCAAGTGGGGTCGCTTCGGCAAGTTCCTGGCGTGCCCCGGCTATCCGGAGTGCAAGTACACGCGTCCGCTCCTCAACGAGATCGGCGTGACGTGCCCCACGTGCGGGCAGGGGCAGGTCGTGGAGCGGCGCTCGCGGCGGGGCCGCGTCTTTTACGGCTGCAGCCGCTACCCGGAGTGCCGGTTCACCAGCTGGCAGCGGCCGTCACCGCTGCCGTGCCCCCGCTGCGGCAGCTACATGGTGGAGCAGCGGCGAGGCGGGGACGTCGTGAAGGTCACGTGCAGCAACAAGGAATGTGGCTTCAGCGGCCGGCCCGAAGCGGTGGCCGTTGCCGCCCCGGGGCGGGTGTGACCGATGTTTCACGCTACGACCATCGTCGCAGTGCGCAAGGACGGCCGCGCCGCTATGGCCGGCGACGGTCAGGTCACCTTTGGCCAGCAGACCGTCATGAAGCATAAGGCGCGCAAGGTGCGCCGCCTGTACCATGACAGGGTGGTGGCCGGGTTCGCCGGGGCGGCCGCCGACTCGTTCGCGCTGTTTGAGAAGTTCGAAGGGAAACTGGAGGCGTTTCAGGGCAACCTGTTGCGGGCGGCCGTGGAATTGGCCAAAGAGTGGCGCACGGACCGGGTGCTCCGGCGCCTGGAGGCTTTGCTCATCGTGATGGACCGCGAGCGGACGCTGGTGCTTTCGGGCACCGGCGAAGTGATCGAGCCCGACGACGACGTGGCCGCCATCGGGTCGGGAGGCCCCTTTGCCCTGGCGGCAGCCCGGGCTATGATCGCTCACTCGTCCCTTACGGCACCGGAGATCGCCGCGGAGGCAATCCGCATCGCGGCTTCCATCTGTGTCTACACCAACGACAACGTCGTCGTGGAGGAAGTCTGATGGACCTCACGCCGCGCCAGATCGTCGCCGAGCTGGACAAATACATCGTTGGCCAACACAAGGCCAAGCGGGCCGTTGCCATCGCCCTGCGCAACCGATGGCGCCGGCAGCAGCTGCCGGAGACGCTGCGGGATGAGGTCAGCCCCAAGAACATCCTCATGATCGGGCCGACGGGTGTGGGCAAAACGGAGATCGCCCGCCGGCTGGCGCGCCTTGCACGCGCGCCGTTTGTCAAGGTTGAGGCCACCAAGTTTACCGAGGTCGGCTATGTCGGGCGCGACGTGGACTCGATGGTGCGCGACCTTGTGGAAACCGCGGTGCGCATGGTGAAGGCCGAGCGCATGGAGGGAGTCCTGGATCGGGCGCGGGAGCTGGCGGACGAACGCCTGCTGGACTACATGGCGCCCGTCCCTCGCCGGGAGCGGCCGGCCAACCCGTTTGCGGCCCTGTTTGGAGTGCCGGCGGCGCCCCGGGAGAGCGAGCAAGAGTTTGAGCAACGCGCCGCGGAGGCCCGCCGCACCAGGTCCGAACTCCGGGCCCGCCTTGCGGCTGGAGAGCTGGAGAACGAATGGGTCGAGATCGAGGTCGAGGATACCCGGCCCCCCATGATGGAGATCTTCTCCGGACAAGGCATGGAGCAGATGGGTGTTAACCTCCAGGATCTCTTTGGGGGTATGCTCCCAAAGAGGATGCGCAAGCGCAAGGTGCGGGTCAGCGAAGCCCGCGCCATCCTGCAGCAGGAAGAGGCGCAGAAGCTCATCGACATGGACGAGGTGACGGCCGAGGCGCTGCGCCGAGCCGAGCAGACGGGGATCATCTTTATCGACGAGATCGACAAGATTGCCGCCGGCGCTGGAAAAGGATCGGGTCCGGACGTGTCTAGGGAGGGCGTGCAGCGGGACATCCTTCCCATCATCGAGGGCAGCACGGTAATGACCAAATACGGCCCCGTCAAGACGGACCACATCCTCTTTATCGCCGCTGGGGCGTTTCACATCGCCAAACCTTCGGATCTCATCCCCGAGCTGCAGGGCCGGCTTCCCATCAGGGTCGAGCTTGAACCATTGAGTCGCGAGGATTTCCGGCGCATCTTGACAGAGCCCGAAAATGCCCTGCTCAAACAGTACACCGCCTTGCTGGCCACCGAAGGCGTGAGATTGCGTTTCGACGACAGCGCCATCGACGCCATCGCCCGCGTCGCCGAGGCGGTCAACGCCCAGACGGAGAACATCGGTGCCCGCCGCCTGCACACGATGCTCGAGCGGCTGCTCGAAGAGGTCTCGTTCGCCGGGCCGGACATGAAGGGCCGCGAGATCGTCATCGACGCTTCCTACGTCTATGAGCGTCTTGGCGACGTCGCGCGCGACGAGAACCTGAGCCGCTACGTCCTCTAGAAAGCCGCTGGGAAGGAAATCCTGCCTTTTTGTAGAAGCCTGTAGAGCCAAATTGGAGGCGCGTATCCTCAAGATCCTCCTGTGCCGGGTCGATATAAATGAACGGATGTCCGGGGGAGGTCCGGCAACGTGACAGGAATGCGGGGCTTCGTTCATCTTGATGAGACGCTCCGGCAGGCGCTCAACGCCGTTGCCTTGCGCCAGCAGGTGACGGCCCACAACATCGCCAACGTCAACACGCCCGGCTTCAAGCGCCAAACCGTGCAGTTCGAAGACCAGCTGCAAAAGGCGCTGGCGCGCGCCCACACGAGCGGCGCCGTCACCCATCCCCGTCATCTGCCCGTCGGGGCGGCCGCGGCACCACCGCGGCCGCGTGTGGTTACGGATCGCACGACGAGTATGCGCAACGACGGCAACAACGTGGACGTGGAGCGGGAGATGGCCATATTGGCGGACGCCGAGACGCAATACGCGGCGTTGACGCAAGTCGTGTCGGCCCGCTACCGCATGCTCCGCTCCGCGATGAACCAGGGAGGCAGGTAAGGGCCTATGCTGCGCACCTTCACCATCAGCGCCTCAGGTATGACCGCCGAGCGGCTGCGTATGGACACCATCGCCAACAACCTTGCCAACGCCAATACGACCCGCACGGCGGACGGCGGGCCTTACCGCCGGCAAGTGCCGGTGTTCGCGGCGCGGGAGACGGCTGTCTTGGCCCGGCCAGGCGGGTTTGCCGGCGGCGTGCGGGTCCTGGGCATTCGGCACGATCCGAGCCCTCCGCGCATGGTGTATGACCCGGCCCATCCGGACGCGAACGAAGAGGGCTACGTGGCCATGCCCAACGTGGACGTGGTGCGTGAAATGGTCGACTTGATTACGGCGAGCCGGGCCTATGAGGCCAACGTGACCGCTTTCAACACCGCCAAGAGCATGGCTATGCGGGCCCTCGACATCGGCCGGGCCTGATTTGCTGCGAGCGTTGCTGTGGGGATCGCGGCGCTGAGACCAGCCGAAAGGGTGAATCCGGTTGCGCATCGAAGGGGCGGGGGTGCAGCCCCAGCTTCTACTGCCGCGGCAGGCTAGGTCCGAGGCGGCACGTCCGAGTTTTGCCGTCGTGCTCGAACAAGGCCTCGCCCAGGTCAGCGCCATGCAGGCGGCCGCCGACCAGGCCGTCTGGCGCCTTGCCGCCGGCCAAGCCGACAATCTGCATGAGGTGATGATCGCCGTCGAGCGGGCTTCCATTGCCCTGGAGCTGACCATCGCCATTCGCAACAAGCTGGTCGAAGCGTACCAGGAAATTATGCGGATGCAGGTTTAGCGAAGGCGTGGTTGCGAGATGGCGGAGTGGTGGAACCGCCTGCGCGCTCAGGTGGGCGGAATCGTCGCCGGCATGAGCAAAGCCCAGCGTTGGAGCATTGGTGCGCTGACGCTGGTCGTGCTCGCCGGGTTGTTGATCTGGGGCTGGCGGACCGCCAACCCCTCCTATGCTGCGCTCTTTACTCGGTTGTCCGCATCGGACGCCGGCGAAATTGTCGCTGCTTTGCGCGACGCGGGCGTCCCCTACCGGCTGGCGGACAACGGCACGACCGTCCTCGTTCCTGAAGAACAAGTGTATGAAGCCCGGCTGAACCTCGCGGGCCAGGGATTGCCGCGAGGAGGGGTCGTCGGTTTTGAGATCTTCTTGGAATCCGCTCTGGGCGCTACCGACTTTGACCGTCAAGTACGCTACAATATGGCGCTTCAGGGCGAGTTGACGCGCACCATCCGCGAGTTGGACGAGGTGGTGGATGCCCGTGTCCACGTGGTGATCCCCGAGCGGCGCCTGTTTGCCCGGGATGAGCGGCGGCCGACCGCGTCGGTGTTCCTGCAGCTGAGGCCCGGGGCGACCCTGACTTCGAGTCAGATCCGGGGTATCGCCCACCTGATTGCGCGCAGTGTTGAGGGCTTGGATCCCGAGAACGTTACCATTGTCGACAACCGGGGCCAGGTGCTGTCAGATGGGCTGCGCACAGCGTCTCTTCTTGACGGCGTGGACAGCGCCGGCGTGGCCGCCCGGCTTGACCTGCAGCGAGCGTACGAACGCGAGCTGGAGCTCCGGGTACAGTCCATGCTGGAAGCGGTGTACGGCCCCGGCCGGGCGATCGTGCGGGTCAACGCCTCCATCAACTTCGACCGGGCCGAGCAGCGGGAGGACATTTACGAGCCCGTTTTGCGGGACACCGGGGTCATCCGCAGCAGCCAGATTGTCGAGGAGCAAGCCACCGGCGCACAGGCGGCCGGCGGTGTCGTCGGGGTCGACGCGAACGTCCCGGGCTACGTGGCCGACGCGGGACAGGGCGGCAGCTTCTCCCGCCGGGAAGAGATTCTCAACTACGAGCTGAATCGCGTCGAGCGCGTCCGCATCCAGGCGCCCGGGGGCATCGAGCGACTGTCGGTGGCCGTATGGCTCGACGCGCAGCTGAGCGCGAGCGAAGCCCAACGGGTGCAGGACCTGGTGGCCGCCGCTCTGGGCGTGGACGGGTCACGGGGTGATACGGTCATCGTCGAGGGCATGCCCTTTGCGGCCACGACGGCCGTTGCCGCCCTCGCTCCGGCGCAGGCGGCGGAGCCGGAGGCAGGCGTACCCGTCTGGGCGCTTGTGGCCGCGGGAGTTGTGCTCCTCCTGGCCCTTTGGCTCACCCGGCGCCGGCAGCCCGCCCGGACGTCCGCACCTGCACCCGCACCACCGGCCATCGAGGTCGTGGAGGCGCCGCCGGCTCCCGAGCCGAACGAGCGAGCGCGGCTTCGGGATCGAGTCGCCGGGCTTGTGCGGGACAACCCCCGGGAGGCTGCGCAGCTGGTGAAGGTGTGGCTGGCGGAGGATTGACCGATGACGGAGACGGTGAAGACGCGGACCACCCGGCGGCTGACGGGAAGGCAGAAGGCAGCGGTGTTGCTCATCGCCCTGGGCCCGGAGCACGCTGCCCAGGTATTCAAGCACCTGCGGGATGACGAGATCGAGCGCCTGACGTGGGAGATCGCGAACATGCCCCACGTGGACCCTGAGATTACGGAAGAGGTCTTGGAGGAGTTCGACCATCTCGCCCTGGCGCGGGACTACATTTCGCAGGGTGGGCTCGAGTACGCGCGGGAGGTGCTCGAGAAGGCCGTAGGGCCGCAGCGAGCCGCGGCACTCATCGAGCGTCTCTCAGCGTCGCTGCAAGTGCGTCCTTTTGATTTTGCACGCAAGACCGACCCCGCGCAGTTGTTGAACTTTATCCAGAACGAGCATCCGCAGACGATCAGCCTGATCATCGCTCATCTCCACCCGGAGCAGGCCGGTGTGATCTTGTCTGCGCTTCCGCCGGAGCGCCAAGTGGAGGTGGCGCGCCGGCTGGCCACCCTCGACCGGACGTCGCCGGAGGTGCTTGAGGAAATCGAGACGTCGCTGGAGCGGCGCTTGGCGTCCTTTGTACGGCAGGAGTACACGGCTGTCGGGGGCATCGAGGTGGCCGTGGAGGTGCTCAACCGGGTAGACCGGCAAACGGAGCGCACGATCCTGGATGCCCTGGAAGAGCAAGATCCGGAGCTGGCCGAAGAGATCAAGAAGCGCATGTTCGTCTTTGAGGACATCGTCACTTTGGACAACCGGGCCGTGCGCAAGGTCATCTCGGAGGTTGACATGTCCGTCTGGGCGCTGGCCCTCAAGACCGCCAGCGAAGACGTGGCCGAACGAGTCTTCAGCAACATGTCCAAACGGGCTGCCGACATGCTGCGGGAGGAGATCGAGTACTTGGGCCCGGTGCGCCTGCGGGACGTCGAGGAGGCCCAGCAGCGGATCGTCGCCACCATCCGCCGCCTGGAGGAGGTGGGCGAGATCATCATCTCACGGGGCGGGGAGGACGAAATCGTTGTCTAACGTCATCAAGGCCCGTTCCGTGGTCATGCCCGGCGGCTTGCCGTGGGCGGACAGGGCGGGGGTCGCGCCTTTCGGCGGGACAGTGCCCGCGCTGGCCCGCCTGCTATTGGACACCGCCGTTCTATGGCACATTGCCCGGATCCAGAGCGGTCGGCTCCTCGAGCAGGCTCAGCGCGACGCAGCGGCCATCCTGGAGCGTGCCGAGTCGGAGGCTGACGCTCTCCGTGCCCGGGCGTGGGAGGAAGGCCGGCAAGCCGGGGTCGCCGCCGGCGAGGCGGCGGGACTGGAAGAGGGCCGGAAGCAACTGCAGGGCCTGCTGGCCGCCGTGGAGCGGGCCCTGGCGGAGGCGGCGCGCATTTCAGCGGAAGCGGCTGCCCGCCACGAAGAGGAGATCGTCCACTTGGCTTTAGCCATCGTGGGCCGCGTTACGCGGCAGCCCGGCGTCGTCGGTCCGGAGACGGTGCGGCGTCTGCTGGAGGAGATGTTGCCGCGCACGGCCGGCACCCAGGAGATCACGATTCGCCTTAATCCTGCCGACCTTGAGTCGCTGCGCAATGTATTACCGTCCCTGGAAGGCCGTCTCGACGGCGGCGCGCGTGTTCGGTGGGTGGCCGACGACCGTGTCGCCTCCGGTGGGTGCCTGGCCGAAACCGATCGCGGCCAGCTAGACGCTCGCGTGGAGACGCGGCTCGGCCGCATCGCGGAGCACGTGCTGGAAGTGGTCCGTGTTGACGAGTGACGCCGGCATCCCCGGAGATGGGTTTCTGGAGCGCCTATTGGCGGCTGTCGACGGGGCGGTCGACGTGCCGGCCATGGGCACGGTGACGCGCCTTGTAGGTCTCACCATCGAAGGGCGCGGCCCGCTTTGCACCGTCGGCGAGCTGTGCCGCATCTTTCCCATGGGCGGGGGAACGCCCATCGCGGCCGAAGTCGTCGGTTTCAACGAACGGGCAGTGCTCATGATGCCGCTGGGGGATGTGACGGGCGTCGGTCCAGGCAGCCGCGTGGAGGCGATGGGACGCCCGGTGTCGGTACCGATGAGCGACAGCTTGCTCGGGCGTGTCGTGGACGGCCTCGGACGGCCGCTGGACGGGGGACCGCCCATCGCCGGCGTCTCGGTGCCCCTCGAAAACCATCCACCCCAGCCGTTGCGCCGGCGAAGGGTCACGGAGGCGCTGCCTTTGGGCGTGCGGGCCGTAGACGCGCTGCTCACGTGCGGGAAAGGGCAGCGGCTCGGCATCTTTGCCGGCTCGGGCGTGGGCAAGAGCACGCTCCTGGCCATGATGGCCCGCAACACGGAAGCCGACGTGACGTGCATCGGGCTCATCGGCGAGCGCGGCCGCGAGGTTCGGGAGTTCTTGGAACGGGACCTAGGCGAGGAAGGGTTGCAGCGGAGCGTGGTCGTCGTCGCAACGTCCGACCAGCCCCCGCTGGTGCGCGTTAAGGCCGCCTTGCTCGTGACAGCTATTGCCGAATACTTTCGGGACCGCGGCCGGGACGTATTGCTGCTGATGGACTCCGTGACGCGGGTCGCCCTGGCCCAGCGGGAGATCGGCCTTGCCACAGGGGAGCCGCCCGCGACCCGGGGTTACACGCCCTCGGTCTTCACGTTCCTGGCACGGCTCTTGGAGCGGGCCGGCCCCGGCGAGGCCGGCAGCATCACCGGGCTCTACACGGTCTTGGTGGAAGGCGACGATATGATGGAGCCCGTCGCCGACACGGTGCGGGGAATTCTCGACGGCCACGTCGTGCTCGCCCGCAGGCTCGCGGAGATGAGCCACTATCCGGCCATCGACGTGCTAGCCAGCGTCAGCCGGCTTATGACGGACCTGGCCAGCCGCGAGCAGCAGGATGCGGCGGGACGGGTGCGGGAGATCTTGTCTACGTACGCACAGGCCGAAGACTTGGTGAACATCGGCGCCTACGTGGCCGGCGCAAACCCGCGCATCGACCACGCTCTGGCCCGCATCGAGGCGGTACGGGCGTTCCTCCGGCAAGACCCGTGGGAGAAGGCGCCGATGACGGAGAGCGTTGCACGGCTTGTGAGGGAGTTTTGATGCGGGCGTTCCGTTTTTCCCTGCAGCGGGTGCTGGACGTGAAGCGGATTGTGGAGGAGCAGCGCCGGCATGCGGTTCTACAGGCGCAGGCCGACGTGGACGCGTGCGCGCACCTCCTCGAGCAGACCGAGGCGGCCCGCCGCGCGGCCGCGGCCGGAACCGGCACAGGTCGAGGCGCTGTGGACCCGGATATGCTCTCGCTCGGTTGGCAGCACCGGGCGGCCCTTTACGGGCGCCGGCTGGCTCTTGAGGCGGAGCTCGCCGAGAAGACCCGCGTGCTCGATCGGGCTAGGGTTGTACTGCTCGGCGCCGTCAAGGAGCGGCGGGCCCTGGAACGGGTAGCCGAGAAGCGGCGTGCCGCCCACGAGCTGGCCATGGCAAGGCTGGACCAGGTTGTCCTGGATGACCTTGCCGGGACCCGTGCCGCCCGTGCGCGGCGGGAAGCCGGGCCGACGGGGGAGTGAAGCCTATGTGGAAAACCGTACTGGCCGTTGGGCTGCTCATCGTATCCCTCGTGACGCTGGCCGTGGTCGTCCAAATTATCGGACTGTGGGACTGGGCGGGTCCCCTCTGGGAGCAGGTCCGGGTCCTCCCCGCGATTGCCCCGCACGTGGAGCGGTATGAACTGGGGCAAGAGGAGTCGGCGCGCCTTGCGGCTCGGGAGCAGCAGCTGGCTGGCTGGCAGGCGGAGCTGGAGGACGAGGCCCGGGCGCTTGCCGAGGAGCGGCGCCGGCTCGAGGACGAGGAGCTGCAGCTTGAGCGCCGCCGCCAGGAGCTCGCCCGGTGGGAAGAACAGCTGGCCGCGCGGGAATCTGCTGTCAGGCTGCTGGAGGATGAGGCCGCGGCCATGGATCACCTCCGGTCGTTGTACGCCGCCATGCGCCCCCAGGAGGCAGCCCGCATCCTGGTTGACTTGACGGATGAGGAGATCGCCGTCATCCTCGCCGACATGTCGCCCCGTCAGGCGGGCCAGATCTTGGCCGCGCTTCCCGCAAGCCGGGCGGCGGAAGTCTCCCGCCGGCTCGGCCTCTAGCCGTTCCTCATAGAAACGCTTCACCGATGGGGCTAAAGGTCTACCCCCGCTTGGACGACGATCGTAGAGAAAGGAAACATCGCAGGCGGATGGGATGGACGTCATGCACCCAGTCGGTATCTTGCCCGGAACGCCGGCTCCGCCGCCAGGTGATGCGCCAGGCGGCTTGCACGGCAGGTCCCAACCAGCCCAACGCGGCGACTTTAGAGCTCTGTTGAACGAGCAAATCCGTGAACGCGAGACGCCCGGCGCTGGGCGTCCCCCGCATCGGCGCGGCGTGCGCCCGGACGACGCAGCGGAGCGTGACGGGGCCCGTACCGGTGGAGGCGATCCTTGGTCCTCAGCCGCGCCGTGGAGCGGTGCCGGAGTTGCGCCGCCGATCGCTACCGGCGAGACGTCGGTTTCGCCCGGTCCGGGCACGGTGGGAGCAGCCGGCTTGGGGCAGGGTCCTGACGAGGGGGCAGGCCTAACTCCCCCCTCCAGCACGGACGAAGCAGTCGCTTTTGCACGCGCCCACGGCGGCGTGATTGACGCGATGCAAGGCGCGCCCTTTCCGTCGCCCTCAGCGGGGGCAGCGAGCGGCGGGCTGGCCAGGGCAGCCGGCGGCGTTCTCCATCTTGCTTCCGACCGGGTGCTGGCCGCCCCGCCGGCGCCGGCGGGCGGTGGAGTTTCGATTCCCGCGAGCAGCGATCCCTCCGTCTTGCCACAGGCAGGCATTCCGTCCGGTGCGCCCCTGCGGCCGGGAGCCCCGGAGGAAGTGATCGGTGCACCCGGATTGTCCCGGGGTGACGGGCCCGTGCTCGGTCCGCCGTTTCTTCAGGGCGGGCCGGGACCGGGCATTCCCGGCAGCGTCCCCGCCGTCGGGCAGGCAGCGCTCAGCGATGGTGACGGGTCGGGTCCGGAGGATACGCGCATGGCCCCGGCTGGCCGGCTCGCCAAGACCGGGGCTGCCCGGCGCCGGCAAGCCGCGTCCCGTGAACACTCGCTCGCGCGCATCATGGACGTCGCCCGCGCCGCCCAGGCGAAACCTTGGCAGCGGCTTCAGCAGGCAGAAGCCGGTGGGGCAGGTGACGATGCCGCCGGCTTCGAGCCGGAAGACGACGGGGTGGAGTCCCCGCCTGCCGACTTGCCCGCAGCGCATGACATGCAGACCGGCGCAGCAGGTGGGACGGCTCCCGCCGTTGGCCCAGGTGGGAACAGCGGGTTAACCTCGGCCGCGTGGCCCACCGCGCACGATGAAGGCGTGCCCGAGATGACGAGAGGCGCTGCAGCCGCCGTGACGGCGGGAACGCGTCCTGGGATAGGCGGCACGGAGCCGCCGACCGGCCCGATCGGTGCTTCCCCGGTTCGATCTCTGGCGGAGGAGGTCCGCCGGAGTATCGGTTTTCCTCCGGCCGCGCCTTCGGATTCGCAGGCGATGACTGGGGGCGACCGGGAGACTGCCGGCGGGCCTTCGCCAGATAGTCTCGGATTGACTCAAGGGGCAGATGGCCACGCGACCAGCGCAGCTTGGGAACTGCCGTCCCCATGGGCTACCGGTATGGAGCCGGAAGCGGTCCTGGAGCAAGAGCCCGTCGCTTCCGGACATAGCGGGCCGCAGGTAACTAGCGGCCAGCCTGGCGGCTTGAACGGGGTACACCCCGGGGTGGCAGGCGAGGGCGGCGGAGGGGAGACGTCCGACCCCCGCGACGACGAGCAGCGCGATCCTTCCGCGACGCCATCCTGGACGTCCGGCCGCCTTGCCGCGGGCGAAACGGCTTCGGGTGTGCCTTTGGCTTCAGCGGCCCCGGGTCATGATGGTCTGGGGACCGACGGCGGCTTCGGGCTCATCGCCGGGCAGGCGCCGCTTTCCTCAGCCGGGGCTGGGCCCGAAACGGCCGGAGCCGAGGGCGCGACGAGAGCATCGGTTATGGAGCAGCTGGCCGCGCACGTTCAAGAAATGGTGGCGTCGTGGCGGCAGGAAGTCGGGCCGGACGGTGCCGCACGGGTCTCCATCCGGCTCCATCCTGAGCACCTCGGGGAAGTCGTGTTGCGGATCAGCGTCGATCCGTCCGGTAGCGTGACCGCCCGGTTTGCCGTGGAGAACCCTCAGGTGCGGGCATGGATCGAACATGACTTGCCCCAGCTGCGGGCGGCCTTGGCTGAGCACGGCCTGCAGCTGGTCGGCGCCGGGGTGGACAGCGGCCCCGGGTCCGACGGAGGTCACAATCCGTCGTGGTTTGACGGCGGTGCCGGAGCGAGCACAGGCAGCGGCACCGGCCATTCGGAGCCGCAACCGGACCGGCAGGCCGGCTGGGCGCCGGTGAGCGACGCGGTTTCGCTAGAGGCCTTGCACGATGATGCCGGTGGCGGGGACGATCCCGCTCAGGCGCCGTGGAGCTTGGGCCAGGCAACGCGAATCGATGTCAAGGTCTAGCCCGGTCATGCGAGCCGCGGTTTTGAGCGCGGTCTTGCAAAGAGCGGATTTGAACCGGTGCAAGCGTGAACCAGCGCATGGCTTGCGCAGCGGGCGAAGGAGGTGAAGCCCATGGATGTTCAGAGCTATTACGGCGCGATGGCACGGGCGGCGACCAGCGGCATTGCGGGGTCCGGCGCGGCCGCCGCAAGCGGGCGGGCCGGCACGGCACAGAGCGCGTCCGCACCCGAGCTCGGCAAGGACGACTTCCTGCGCCTCCTAATCACGCAGCTGCGGTACCAGGATCCGATCAATCCGGTTAAGGACCAGGAGTTCATTGCCCAGCTGGCGCAGTTCAGCGCGCTTGAGCAGATGCACAACATGTCCACGCAGATGGAGCGCTTGGCCGACGCCCAGCTGCAGCTCGGCGGGATCGGCCAGGCAGTGACGCTGCTCGGCCGTACCGTCGTCATTTTTGATCCGGAAACCGCCGGGTTCATCACGGGCCGTGTGGAAGCGGTGCAACTTGAGGACGGTACGCCCATGCTCGTCATCGGCGAACGGCGTTTCTCGATGTGGGATGTCGTTGAAGTGCGGCCCAACTGACGGGCCGTGCAGCGCGGGGAGGAATGAAGAGCCATGATGCGGTCCTTGTTTTCGGGCGTCTCAGGTCTGTTGAGCCACCAGACCCGCATGGACGTCATCGGCAACAATATCGCAAACATCAACACGGTCGGGTTTAAGGCCAGCCGCGTGACGTTCCAGGACATGCTGTACCAGACTCTGCGCTCGGCGACGCTGTCGTCAGACAATCGCGGCGGCACCAACCCTCGCCAGGTCGGCTTAGGCGTGCAGCTGGGCAGCATTGACGTCATCCATGCCGCGGGCAACCTGCAGCCAACGGGTGTCACCACCGACTTGGCCGTCCGGGGCAACGGGTTTTTCGTGGTGCTCGACGGCGAGCATCAGTACTACACCCGGGCCGGCTTGTTTGACTTTGACGAAGCCGGTTGGCTTGTGTCCAAGACAAGCGGCATGAAGGTCGCCGGCTGGAATGCTCAAGGCGGCGTCGTTGATCCCGACAAACCCATCGAAGCCATCCGGATTTCCTCCGACCACACGCTGCCCGCCCGGGCCACCACCGAGGCGGTCCTGGAGGGGAATTTGAGCGCTGAAGGAGAGGCGGCGCAGCGGTCGATCATGTTGTATGACTCGCTGGGCCGGCGCCAGGAGATCGTCGTCTACTTCACCCGGGTACCCGGATCCAACGACTGGAACTGGCAGGCGCAGTGGGGCGAGCCGCCGGTGGTTGTCGGGAACGGGACGATCCAGTTTGACAACGCCGGTCGCGTCGTGGCGGGCGGCACCGGTACCGTTGCGTTCACGCCGCCCCAGGCCGATCCGATGACCGTCACCATCGATTTCGCCCGTATGACCCAGTACAGCGGCGCCACGGACCTGAGCGTCCGCAGCCAAAACGGGTTTCCGCCGGGCGCCCTGGAGGAGATCCGCATCGACGCGACGGGCATCATCACCGGGATCTTCTCCAACGGGTTGACCGAAGTGCTGGCGCAGCTGGCGCTGGCTACGTTCCCGAATCCTGGCGGCCTTGAGCAGGTGGGTGAAACCGCGTTCCGGGACTCGCAAAACTCCGGCCTCGCCCGCATCGGCACGCCGGGCTCCGCCGACCGCGGGTTCATCGCCGCAGGGACCGTGGAAATGTCCAACGTGGACTTGTCGGAAGAGTTCACATCCATGATCGTCACCCAGCGGGGTTTCCAGGCCAACTCCCGGATAATCACCACGTCGGACGAAATGCTGCAGGAACTGGTGAACTTGAAGCGGTAAAGCACCATCACCGGTGTGACGGTTGACGGCAGAGCAGGCCGGGGGCCGGGCTGCTCTGCAGTGGGGTGTACACATGGATGTAACGAGCGTGCTAGGGATCTTCATTGGCGTGGCCGCCCTGGCTTGGGGGGTCCTCGGGGGTGGCGAGTGGCGCCTATATTGGGACTGGTCATCGCTTCTGCTGACATTGGGCGGCACTATCGCGGCGACGCTCATCAGCCACCCCAAGGAGCAGATTCGCCGCGTCCCGCTCCTGCTACGGGTCGCTTTTTCCGAGCGGCGGGAGACGCCCGAAGCGGTCATCCCGCGCATGGTGCACTTCGCCGAAAAGGCGCGCCGGGAAGGCCTGCTGGCCATGGAGGAAGAGGCGGAAACGCTCGAGGATCCGTTCTTGCGCAAGGGCATACAGCTGGCCGTAGACGGCGTCGATCCCGACATCGTCCGCAACGTGCTGGAGACGGAGATCGACTTTCTGGCCGAGCGGCACGCAGCCGGGCGGGCCGTTTTCCAGACCGCCGGCAGCTTCGCACCGGCATTCGGCATGATCGGTACGCTGGTCGGCCTCATCCGCATGCTCGCGTACTTGAGCGATCCGAACCAGATCGGGAGCGGCTTGGCGGTGGCGCTCATTACCACCTTTTACGGTGCCATCCTGGCCAATCTCCTGTTCCTGCCCGTCGCCGGTAAGCTGCAGGTGAAAAGCGCCCAGGAGCTCTTGGTCAAGGCCTTGATTGTAGAGGGTATCTTGGCCATCCAGGCAGGGGACAATCCGCGCATAGTCGAAGAGAAGCTGCGCGCGTTCTTGTCTCGTGAGACGCAAGGACGCGGCCGCGAGGGGATGCTCGCGGAAGGAGCCCGGTCGTCCGATGCGGCCTAAAGCGGCTTCCTCCAGGACCAGGCGCTTTCTCGCCCAAGGGGATCAGCCCGCCACGTCTCCGTGGCTTGTCACCTATTCGGACGTGGTGACGCTCCTTTTGTGCTTCTTCGTACTGCTGTTCGCGTTTTCCGAAGTGGACGTCCAGCGCTTCCGGGCTATCCTCTCGGCCTTTCAGGCATCGCTGGGCGTGCTCGATGGCGGCCGTACGATCACAGATGCGCGACCGGACGAGATGGGCGCGTCCCAGTTCGACCTGCGGGACGTGGAGTTTTACCGGCCGCAGCTAGAGGCGCAGCTGCGGGCGGTGTACACCATGGTGCAAGACTTTCTGACCGACCGGGGCCTGAGCGGCTCCGTGCAGGTGGAGATGACCGAGCGCGGCGTGACCGTGCGATTCGCCGACTTCGTCCTGTTTGATCTGGGCAAGGCGGATCTCAAACCCGAGGCTATCCGAACCCTGGACGCGGTCAGCAGTTTGTTGAAAGAAGTGCCCAATCCTATCCGTATTGAGGGGCATACGGACAACTGGCCCATCAATACGGAACGGTTTCCGTCCAACTGGGAGCTGAGTACGGCGCGCGCGACCAACGTGCTCCGCTACCTGGTGGAGCAGCACGGCCTTGACCCTGAGCGCGTGTCCGCGGCCGGATACGGGGAGTACAGGCCGCTCGCGCCCAACGACACGGAGGCGAACCGCGCCCGCAACCGGCGGGTAGACATCGTACTTCTCAGGCTCGACCTCGGAGAATAAGAAGCGGGGCGGGGCAGGGGGGCTCTCCCGCCGGTGAAGGAGTGCGTCGTGTTGGCTCGCAACGCTGTTGATATGCGCAACGTCATCATATGGCTCGCGCTAGTCATTCTCCTTGCCGCCGGCACCGCGTACGCCGTGTACGCGCTCTTGGGCGTCGAGTTCGGCTGGCGGAGCGCGCCAGCCGGCCCGGGCGGCGTGCCCGGCCTGGCGGATCCGGGGCCCATGCTGGCCGCTGGAACGTTCACGGTCAACTTGACGGCGGGGAACATGCCCGCCGCCAGGTACGTCCGCACCGAGATCGTGCTGGAGGTAGAGTCGGAAGCGGTGCTCGCGGCGTTGCAGGCTCGCATGCCGCAGGTGCGGGACCGCATTATTGATGTCTTGCGGCAGCAGACGGTGGAGTCGCTGCACGGAAGCGATGGCTTGGGCCGGCTTAAGCAGGCGCTGCGCACGCGAGTGGATGAGCTGGTGGGCGCGGGCACCGTGCGCGAGGTCTACTTCGTCGACCTGGTGGTGCAATAGCGATGGGACGACCGGGAGGCGGCTTTCCCGTTCGGGATGCGCTGACGGCCCGCGCGCCGCGGGGGCCGGCGATCAAGCGGTACGACTTTCGCCGGCCCGACAAGTTTTCCAAAGACCAACTGCGTACGCTGCAGATTATCCACGAAAGCTTCGCGCGGCTTTTGGCGACCCATATGTCCGCATACTTGCGGACGATGGTCGAGGGCGAGGTCGTGTCGGTCGCGCAGATGTCATACGACGAGTTCATCCGGTCGCTGGCCAACCCGACTCTGATGGCGGTCGTTTCCTTCCCGCCCCTGGAGGGCAACGGGCTGATCGAGATCCCGCCGGACTTGAGTTTCGTCATCATCGACCGGCTGCTCGGCGGCCCCGGCACGGTGCCGCCCAGGCTGCGGGAGCTGACTGAGATCGAGCAGACGGTCATGCGGCGGGTTCTCAACCGGGCCGTGACGTCGCTCGGAGAGGCGTGGGAGAGCCTGGTGCCCATGCAGCCGCGGCTTGAGCGGGTAGAGGTCAATCCCCAGTTCGTGCAGCTCGTGCCGCCCCTCGATATGGTCGTCGTTGTGGTAGTGCGGATGCACTGGCGCGGCATGGACGGGCGAATGAACATCTGCATTCCGCACGGCGCTTTGGAAACCGTGGCGCCCCGGCTTAGTGCTCACTACCTTTTCGGCTCGAACCAGACGGTGGAGTCGGGAAAGCATGTGGAGGAGCTGCAGCGGCGGGTGGCGGCCATGAGTGTGCCCGTAACGGTTACGCTGGGGCACACCCAGGTGACCGTCGGGGAGCTCCTCGAGCTTGCACCCGGCGACGTGGTCCGGCTCGAGACCCGTGTCGGCGACGATCTGCCCGTGCGCGTCGGCGACAAGACGAAGTTTCACGCGCGACCCGGCAGGATCGGCAGCCGCCTTGCGGTGGAGATCACTGAGGTGGTCGATCCGAAAGGAGAGGAAACCGATGAGTGATCATCTTCTCTCCCAGGAGGAAATCGATGCGCTCTTAAAGGGCGCGGCGGCCGGCGTTGCCGAGCCGGCAGGCGATGAACCGGAGCGGCTGGCTGATTTGTTCCGCCGGGCGCTGTTGCGTCTTGGAACGGTGCTGCCGTCTTTGGCGGGACGTCCCGTGCACTCGCCGTCCGTCGACGGCCGCTGGACGGCGTGGGGCGACTTGCGGCGCCAAGTGAGCGGACCCCTGGTAGGCCGGTGGGACTACAGCGGCGCCGTGCAGGGCGTCCAAGTGACCCTTGTGGATGGTGCGGCGCGGGCGCTTCTGCCTGTGCTTGCGCCGGCGGAGGACGCCGTGACGTTTCTCAACAAGCTGTCCCTCGCGCTTTTGACTGCGCTGGAGCAAGAGCTGGGCGTAAGCCTGGGGGCGGAAGGGACGGGCTTTCACGAGCTGGATCTCAACAAACCGGAAAGCGTCCCGATTCGCGACGACGAGATGTGCGTTTCTCTGCACTTGCGTCTCCGGGGCGACGCCGGCGAGTTTTCATGGTTCGAGGTGTTGCCGGCCGACGTTGCCCAGGAGTTGGCCCAACTGGCCGAACAGGCGCCCGCGGCCGCCCAGGTTTCCACCCCTGCTGCGCCGGCGCCCCAACCGCCACCACCGCCAGCGGCCGCCGCGCCCGCCGGGCCCGTGGCCGTTACGCCGGCCCAGTTCGCGCCCTTGCGCCCTCAAGCCACGACCGCGCAGCCGGGCAACATCGGCCTCATCCTCGACGTTCCGCTGCAGGTGACGGTGGAGCTCGGGCGTCGACGCATGCTTATCCGGGACGTCCTTGAGCTCGGCAAGGGCTCCTTGATTGAGCTCGACAAGCTTGCCGGCGAGCCCGTGGACGTATTCGTCAACGGCAAGCTTATTGCGAAAGGGGAAGTTGTCGTCATCGACGAAAACTTCGGGGTGAAGATCACGAGCATTGTGAGCCCCGTGGAGCGGGTGCAGAACCTGCAGTAGGAGCTGCGCACCCATGGATTCGTCGAGCCTAGAACTCGTGTCCGTCGGATGGCGCATTCTGGCCGTCTTTGTCTTGCTGTTTGCGGGGCTGTACGGCCTGCGGCGCTGGATGGCCGGGTTTATGGCAACGGGGGCGCAGCGGGGAAGGCTGCGGGTCGTGGACAGCCTGGCCGTCGGTCCGCAGCGACAGCTGTTCGTCGTGGAAATCGAAGGCCGCCAGTTTTTGATCGGTGCCACGCCCCAGACGTTTACCTTCTTGACCGAGCTCGGCGGGGGCGCCCAGCTGGCGCAACAGGAGGATGCGACCAATTGAGGCGCCTCGCGGCATGGGGCGCAGGCTGGCTGCTCGTCGTCCTGTTACCGGGCTCCTCCCGGGCGCAGGACGCCGGACTTGTTTTTCCGCGCCTTGAGTTTGGCGTCTCGGGGGCCGAAGGACCCGCGGACGTCGCCGTGACCTTGCAGATCGTGGCGCTGCTCACGGTGCTGAGCCTGGCGCCCGCGATCCTGGTCATGCTCACGTCCTTTACCCGTATCGTGGTCGTGCTCTCCTTTGTCCGCAGCGCGCTGGCGCTGCAGCAGATGCCGCCGAACCAGGTGATCATCGGCTTGGCGCTGTTCCTCACCTTCTTCACCATGGCGCCCACGTGGCAGGCGGTTTGGGACCAAGGGCTCGCGCCGTACTTCGCCGGCGAGTTAGCCCAGGAGGAGGCGCTCGAGCGCATCGCCGCACCGCTGCGGGAATTTATGCTGCACCATACGCGGGAACGGGACTTGGAACTGTTTGTCGAGCTTTCGGGGACGCCACGGCCCCAGACCGAAGCCGACGTCGCGACGTACGTCTTGATTCCGGCCTTTGTCATCAGCGAATTGCGCACTGCGTTCCAGCTTGGCTTTGTCTTGTTCATCCCGTTTCTCGTTATCGACATGATTGTCGCAAGCTCGCTTATGTCGATGGGGATGCTCATGCTCCCGCCCGTCATGATCTCGTTGCCCTTCAAAGTGCTGCTGTTTGTGATGGTGGACGGCTGGCACTTGGTCACCCGCTCGCTGCTGGTAAGTTTCCAATAGCCGGGGGGAGGTGCCGCCGTGAGCGATGCTGTTGTAATGGATCTTGGCCGGCAAGCGTTGACCACGGTGCTCCTGGTCGCGGGGCCCATGCTGGGCCTCGGGCTGCTGGTCGGTTTGGTCGTCAGCATCTTCCAGGCGACGACGCAGATCCAGGAGCAGACGCTGACGTTTATCCCAAAGATACTGGCTGTACTGGCCGCAGCCGTCCTGTTTGGACCTTGGATGCTCCGGGTTATGACGGAGTTCGCGGCGCGGCTTTTGGGCAACTTGCATCTCTACAAAGGCTAGGACGACGCCGCGGCCACAGCCTTCCGGTTGGCCGTGGGCCCGCCGGGGCGGCGCCGGCGCGAGGGTAGGCGTGGATGGTCTCGTGGTTTCAGCCGGAACAGTTGATGCACTACTTGTTCGTCCTCGTCCGAGCGGTGTCGTTGCTGATGGCGCTCCCGCTCTTTGGCGGACCGGGCGTTCCCCCTCACGTCAAGGTAGGTCTCGGCGCCTTGACCGCGTTGTTGCTGTGGCCGGTCGTGCAGCCCGGGCCGCCGGTAGCCGACGTCGGTGGTCTTTTGGTCGGCGTCGCCCAGGAGCTCTTCGCCGGGCTTTCAATGGGGTTTGTGGTGTCGCTCGCGTTTTTCGCCCTGCAGGTGGCCGGGCACTTGATGGATGTGCCCATCGGGTTCGGCATGGTCAACGTGCTGGATCCGCAATTCGGCGGCCAGGTGCCGATTCTGGGCCAGTTTTACCAGACCCTGGCCACACTTGTCTTTTTCATTACCAACGGCCACCACGCGGTCCTGAGGGCGCTTGCATCAAGCTACGAGATTATTCCGCTGGGTGGAACCGCATGGCAAGGTGGCCTGGCCCAAGTGATCGTCCAGGTGGTGGCGGGCACGTTTGCCATGGGCGTGCGCATCGCGGTGCCCGTTATCGCGGCCACGTTCCTGACGGACGTAGCCCTCGGCATCGTCAGCCGCGCGGTACCCCAGATCAACGTGTTCATTACGGGCTACCCGATCAAGATCGCCGTCGGGTTTGTGACGTTGGTTGTGGCTATGCCGGTGTACGTTGGGGTTCTGGCCGCCATATTCGGCGACGGCGGCGAGATGATGCGCTGGCTTTGGCAATTCCTGAACGCCCACTGAGCTTTTCGCTGCAGCTGTTCGCGCAGGAAAAGACCGAGGCGCCTACGCCCCGGCGACGGGAGCAAGCCCGCCAGCGAGGACAAGTGGCGCGCACGGCCGAGCTTGGGACGGCGCTCGTCCTTTTGGCCGGCTTTGGACTGGCCGCGGCGCTCGCCGGCAGCGCCGGACGCGCTATAATCGACCTGACCAGGGATTATCTGGCGCGAGCCGGCACATGGGAGCCCGACCCGGGCGCTGTCCAGGCGCTGTTCACGGAGCTCGTGCTCCGGGCGGCGCTGGTGGTTGGCCCCCTCATGTTGGCCGCGGCGGTGGTCGGCGCTTTCAGCCAGGTCGTACAGGTCGGGTTTGTCGTGAGTGGGGAACCGCTCGCGCCGCGCCTTGACCGGATCAACCCCTTGTCCGGCCTGCGGCGGATCTTTTCGCGGCGCGCCCTCGTGGACTTGCTGCGGTCGGTGGCCAAGGTCGGTGTCGTGGGCTGGATTGCATACAGGGAGGTTCGCGCCGCCCTGGCGACGCTCCCCGGCCTTATCAATGCGCCCCTTGGGGATGCAGTGGTGCTGGTAGGGCAGGTGGTGTTGCGTACGGGCTTTTGGATCGGCGGCGCGCTGCTTCTGGTCGCGGGCGCGGATTATCTCTTCCAGCGCAGTGATCACGAACGGCAGCTCCGCATGTCCCGGCAGGAGCTCAAGGAAGAGTTCAAGCA
>ERZ777003.1353-NODE-1353-length-37580-cov-6.361252_pt1 | contig 37580 bp, 36 predicted proteins | sample MGYA00374956_ERZ777003 | MGnify/ENA primary metagenome ERZ777003 (study PRJEB29302, sample SAMN06268252) | bioreactor metagenome | isolation source: Joint BioEnergy Institute, California, USA | place: USA:Joint BioEnergy Institute, California, USA | collected... | reverse complement strand
GGCCGATTCCCCAGGACGACCACGCCGACCGCGCGCTCGCGGCCGCCCGGGAGATGCTCGAGGTCAAGCTCCCCGAGTTCAACCGCTGGCTCGCCTCACGGCAAATCGAGCCGTTCCGGATGGGCGTCGGCCTCAACTCGGGTGCGGTGATGGCGGGAAACGTCGGCTCCGAGCGGCGGCTCGAGTACACCGCGATCGGCGACACGGTGAACACCGCGGCGCGGCTCGAGGGGATGACGAAGGGCACGCCGCATCAACTCTTCGTCGCGGACTCGACCCGGCGCCTGCTTGCGGACCCCGAGGCGCTTAGCTTCGTCGACGAGCTCGAGGTGCGCGGGCGCGTCGAAAAGGTGTCCGTCTGGACCGTGCCCGAGACCGACGACTAGCGCCTGCCGCCCCGCTTCGCGCGCGCCAGGTGCGCCTCGCCCGCGCGCAGCAGGATCTTCTTGCCGGTCCGGAACTCCTTGACGAGGACCTTTCCGTGCTTCACGCGGGTGAGCGTCCCGCGGGGCGTGTCCTTCACCAGGTAGTAGGTCCCGCGCGCCGTCCCGGAGCTGTGCCGTCCGTTCGTGCGGCACTTGCAGCGCCCCCGGCCCCAGAGGCGGCGCCCACCGCGCCGAGCCGCGGCAGCGCGGCGCGCGTTCGGGGCGAACAGCGGGTTGGTCAGGGTCAGATCCGTCAGCTTGCCCTTGCGCCTCTGGTCGTAGACGAAGGCTCCTCCCCACTCCTCCGTCTGCTGGAGCGGCCCGCCCGGGCGGCGCTGCGTGATCAGGCGCGCACGGCCACCCGTCACGTCGACGGTCGAGCCGTCGGGGATCTGCGTGAGCTCCTCGACCTGCTGCATCTCCCCGCTCGGCAGCTTCACCCACACGGCGCCCTCGGTCGGCTCGAGGTTGCCGGTCTCGTTGAAGACCGGGGGCGGCACCGTCGGATCCGACGGGCCCTCGAGGGCCGGCGGCGCCGGGAGTGCCGGCGCGGCGAGCACCGGCCCGACGGGCTCGGAGACCTGCCACCACCAGCCCGCGCGCCACAGCGACTCCGGCGAGGACTGCTTCGCCCACACGCGCACCAGGTGGCCGATGTCTTCTGCGGTCGGCGTGTAGGTGTCGACCCCATGACCCGAGGCGCCGGGGATGCTCTCCCAAGGGCCGTGATGGAACCCCCGCGCCTTCGGCTCCGATCCCTTCACGCAGGTTGCTTCCCGCGGGTCGCAGCGCTGCCAGTGAAAGACGGACCCGGGCGACGCGGTCAAGGCCCGGCCGACGTGCACCTCGTCAGAGGGCGCGATTACCGGCTTCGGGGCGAAGGTCGCCGAGGCGGCGGGCGGAAGCGAGACCCCGAAGGCCACGGCACACAACGCGACTGCTGAAACGCGAACCGTCATTGCCCCCTTCATCTCCCCCATCGGAACACTCCTGCGATGGGCGGTCTGTGAAACCCATCACTCGCACGCGGGGAGAGCCAGTATCGACCGGGGCGCCGGCCCCCGGCTGGGGTGGTTCATCCCCTCCGCCGGGTACCCCGGCCCGTGCGCCGGGGATTTCGACTCCTTGCTGGGGTAGGGTCCCACCCCTTCAACACGATCCAAGGGGGAAAGATGAACCGACTTCGCACTGGCCTCGCCCTCGCCGCAACCTTCACCCTCGCCGCCGGCGTGGCCGCGTGCAGCAGCACCGGTGAGAAGAACGACTACGTCGACGAGGTCAACGCGCTGCAGACCCAGTACGCGTCCGACGTGACCGACCTGGGCACGCCCACCAACACGAAGGAGCTGCGCGAGGTCGCGAAGAAGGGCGCCGAGCTCGACGCTCAGCTCGCCGAGGACATCGCGGCGATCGATCCCCCGGACGAGGTCGCGGAGCTGCACGAGCAGCTCGTCGGCGTGCTCGAGGAGAGCGCCGCCGCCACCGCCGAGATCGAAGAGCTGGTCTCCGGGACCAACAACATCCAGAAGCTGACCGAGGCGGCGACCAAGGCGAGCGAGACCGCGACCAAGACCCAGAACGAGATCAACGAGCTGATCGACAAGATCAACGAGGAGCTCTAGCGCGGGCGGGGTCCCCGCCCCGCCGCTAGTCCTCGATGATCACGTGCTCGGGGTCCTCCTCGGCCTCCGCCGCGAACTTCGAGGGGCACTTGGTGATCAGGCTGTCCTTCTCGGCCACGAAGGTCCCGTCCTCGATGGTGCCCGAGACGATCACCTCGCGCCCCTCGCGGAACGGGTCCGGAACCTGTCCCGTGTACTCGACGGGAATCGAGGCCGAGGGGTCATCCCGATCGGTGATCTCGAAGCGCAGGTCGCTGCCGTCGTGGACGACCGAGCCCTTGGCGACCTTGCCCGTGAGCTCGTAGTTCCCGCCGTCGGCGCCGGCGATGTCGGACGGCTCCACGGTCTGAGACCCCGCGCTGAACGAGGTGTAGACGAGGCCCGCAGCCAGCAACACGGCGGCGCCGAGTGCGACGACGAGCCGGATCTTGCGCTTTCGATCCGGATCCATGAGAGGTCCCGAGTATGCCAAGGTCCCGGTTGTGAGTGAGCATCCCGTCCTCCTGATCACCGGCGCCTCCAGCGGGATCGGCGCCGAGACCGCGCGGCAGGCGGTCGAGGGTGGGTACCGGGTCGTTCTCGCGGCGCGGCGCGAGGGCGCGATCGCCGAGCTGGCCGACTCGCTCGGCGGCGGGGAGCGCGCCGTCGCGGTGCCCTGCGACGTGACCGAGTGGCAGCAGGTGGAGGCGCTCGCATCGAAGGCGCTCGAGGCGTTCGGCCAGATCGACGCGGTCTTCGCCAACGCGGGCTTCGGCGCCAAGCGCGGCTTCCTCGAGGAGTCGCCCGAGTTCTGGCGCGAGATGGTCCTCACGAACGTGCTCGGCGTCGCCTACACGATCCGGGCGACCCTGCCCCACATGCTCGAGCGCGACAGCGGCCACTACTTGATCACAAGCTCGATCGCGGGCCGCCGGGCGCTTCCGGGCTCGCTCTACTCGGCGACGAAGTTCGCCGCGACCGCGATCGGCGAGGCGCTGCGCCAGGAGCTGCGCTCGATGCGCGACAACCACAAGATCCGGGTGACGCTGATCGAGCCGGGCATGGTCGACACGCCGTTCTTCGACAACCGGCCCGGACCGGACCGCGCCCTCCACGACGCCGACGTCGCCCGCGCCGTGCTCTACGCGCTCGAGCAGCCGGATCACGTCGACGTCAACGAGATCCTGCTCCGGCCGACCAGCCAGGCGAACTAGGGCTCAAGGGGGGTTGGAAAGCCCCGGATAGGGGAATCCTTCTCCCGCCGTGGACACCGGGTTTCCCGACCAGGACGCGCACGCCGACTTCAGCCGCGCCCGACGCCGGCACCGCATCGCCGACATCGCCGCCCGCCTGCGCCGGGAGCCCGACGACGTCAACGTCATCCTCCCCTTCGACGAGGTCGTCGAGGCGCTCGGCAAGCGGGGCGAGCGCCGGCTCGGCCTGCAGACGATCGACCTCGACTCGATCGTCGGGACCGTCGACCGCACCCGCGAGTTCGATCGGAACTTCCGCCCGACCTCCCGGCGGGTGCGCCGCCGCTGGGAGGGGATCGCCAAGGCGATGCGCCGGGGCGAGGCGATGCCGCCGATCGAGGTCTACCGCGTCGCCGACCTGCACTTCGTGATCGACGGCCACCACCGCGTCTCGGTGGCCCGCCAGCTCGGCGCCGAGGTGATCGAGGCGAAAGTGACCGAGATCGTCACCGAGGTGCACGCCTCGCGGGACACCCGCCTGCGCGACCTCGTCACGAAGAGCCACGAGCGCCTCTTCTTCGAGCGCGTGCCGCTGCCCCGCGAGGCCCGCGAGCGGATCAAGTTCCGCCAGAAGTGGCGCTACGCGGCGCTCGCCGAGGGCGTCGAGGCCTGGGGCTTCCGCGCGATGCAGGCGTGCGGCGAGTACATGAGCCGCGAGCAGGTCGCGCGCGAGTGGTTCGAACGCGAGTACGTGCCCGTGGTCGAGGCGCTGCGCAGCGCGAACCTACTGGGGCGCGGGACCGAGGCGGAGGCGTACGTGCGGGTCGTCCACCTGCGCTACCTGCTGCTGCGCACGCACGCTTGGGACGAGGACGTGTTCGCCCGCCTGCGCGAGCAGATCGAGGATCCCTCGCCCGCCGAGCAGGACACGATGATTCACCGCCTGCTCAAGGAGCTGCGCTGAGGCTCTCCCCGGTCTTCGGGTCGAACATGTGGAGCTTCGTCGCGTCGAACCAGAGCTCCGCCTCCTGGCCGCGGGTGGCCTGGCTCGCCGCGTCGAGGCGGGCGACGATCGTGTGCTCCGACGTGGTCGGGGTCTCGTCCAGCCCGGAGTCCTGGGCGAGCTCGGCGAGCTCCTCGGACTCGATGCCGCCCTCCGTCGAGAAGTACGCGTACTTCTCCGAGCCCATCGACTCGACGAGGTCGATGTGGGCGCGGAAGGTCGCGCCGCGCGACTTCGCCTCGCCCACGAGCGCGGCGTCCTCGAAGCTCTCCGGGCGCAGGCCGGCGATCACCTCGCCGCTCGCGCCGGAGAGGTGCTCGGGCAGCGGCACCTCGCCGAACGGCAGCTTGACCTTGCCGCCCTCGACCGTGGCGGGCATGAAGTTCATCGCCGGTGAGCCGATGAAGCCGGCGACGAACAGGTTCTTCGGGCGCTCGTAGAGCTCGCTGGGACTGCCGACCTGCTGCAGGACGCCGGAGCGCATCACGGCGACGCGGTCGCCGAGCGTCATCGCCTCGGTCTGGTCGTGGGTGACGTAGACGGTGGTCGTGCCGAGCTCCTGCTGGAGGCGCGAGACCTCGGTGCGCATCTGCACGCGCAGCTTCGCGTCGAGGTTCGAGAGCGGCTCGTCCATCAGGAACGCCTTCGGGTCGCGCACGATCGCGCGGCCCATCGCCACCCGCTGGCGCTGGCCGCCGGAGAGGTTCGCCGGCTTGCGGTCCAGGTGCTGGGCGAGGTCGAGCGTCTGCGCCGCCGCCTCGACCTTGCGCTTGATCTCGTCGGCCGGGACGCCCGCCAGCTTCAGCGGGAACGCCATGTTCTCCCGCACCGTCATGTGCGGGTAAAGCGCGTAGCTCTGGAAGACCATCGCGATGTCGCGATCGCGCGGGGCCATGTCGTTCACGACCTGGTCGCCGATGCGCAGCTCGCCCTCGGAGATGTCCTCGAGCCCGGCGATCATCCGCAGGGCGGTCGACTTCCCGCAGCCCGACGGGCCGACCAGGATCATGAACTCGCCGTCCTTGATCTCGAGGTTCATGTCCTTGACCGCCTCGTAGCCGTCCGGGAACCGCTTCGAGACGTGGTCGAGGACGATCTCAGCCATTGCTCTGCTCCTTGTCGTAGCTCACGCTTCTCCCCTTACCCCTTCACGGCGCCCGCGGTCAGGCCGGCGACGATCCGCCGCTGGAACAGGAGGACGAAGACGATGATCGGGATCGTGACGATCACGGCGGCCGCGGCGATCGAGCCGTTCGGCGCGGTGAACTGGGACTCGCCGGTGAAGAAGGCGAGCGCGGCCGGGACCGTGCGCGCGGCATCCGACGACGTCAGGGTGATCGCGAAGAGGAAGTCGTTCCAGGCGAAGATGAAGACGAGGATCGCCGCGGTGAACACGCCGGGAGCGGCCAGCGGGACGATCACCTTGCGGAACGCCTGGAAGGGCGTGGCCCCGTCGACCTGGGCCGCCTGTTCGAGGTCCCACGGGATCTCGCGGAAGAACGCGACGAGCGTGTAGATCGCCAGCGGGAGCGAGAAGGTCAGGTACGGGATGATCAGGCCCGGATACGTGTCGTAGAGCCCGAGCGTGCGCCACATGTCGAAGAGCGGGCCGACCGTGGAGATCGCCGGGAACATCGCGATCGCGAGCGCGCCGGCGAGGATGATCGACTTGCCCGGGAAGTTCAGGCGTGCGATCGCGTAGGCGGCGAACGAGGCCAGGACGATCGCGACGAGCGTCGTGATCGACGCGATCAGCACCGAGTTGATCAGCGGCTTCAGGAACGGGCTGTCGTCGATGCCGCCGGTGAAGAGCGTCTCGTAGTTGTCGAGCGTGAACTCGCTCGGGAAGAACCTGCCGTCGGCGAGCGTGTCGGGCGACTTCAGCGACACGGAGATGATCCAGATCACCGGGATCAGCGCGAACAGCAGGACCAGGAGCAGCCCGATCGACCAGAGCGCGTACTCGCGCGTGCCGCGTTCCATCAGCTTCCGGGCCTCCCTTCGGCCATGCGCACGCCGAAGCCGCGCACGAACACGAACGCGATGATCAGGACGCAGATGAAGATCAGGACCGAGACCGCGGAGCCGAGCCCGAGGTTGAGGCGCCCGATGAGCTGGTTGTAGCCGAGGATCGAGACCGACTCGGTGTTCTGCGCACCCCCGGTCATGATGAAGATCGTGTCGAAGACCCGGAACGCGTCGAGCGTGCGGAAGAGCAGCGCGACGAGGATCGCGGGCTTCACCAGGGGCAGCGTGATCCGGCGGAAACGCTGCCAGGCGCTCGCGCCGTCCACCTTCGCGGCCTCGTAGAGGCCGGAGTCGATCGTCGTCAGCCCGGCCAACAGGAGCAGGGCCATGAACGGCGTGGTCTTCCAGACCTCGGCCATGATGATTACGGCGAAGGCGCTGAAGCGCTCGCCGAACCACGCCTTGTCGTCGTCGATCAGCGGCAGGTGGTTCACGAAGCCCGTGTCAGGGGCGAACGCGAACTGCCATGAGAACGCGGCGACCACGGTGACGATCCCGTACGGGATCAGGACCGAGGTGCGCACGATGCCCCGGCCGAAGATCGCCCGGTGCATGACGAGCGCGATCGCCATCCCGAGCACGAGCTCGATCGAGACCGAGATGACGGTGATGAAGAGGGTGTTGAACAGGTCCTCCCACCACAGGCTCGAGCTGAGCACGGTCCCGTAGTTCGAAAGGCCCGCGAACCCCTTGTCCTCCGGGAAGCGGAGGTCGAGGTCCTGCAGCGAGAGAACGATCGCGTAGGCGATCGGGTAGGCCGTGACGAGCAGCATCGCGATCACGGCCGGCGCGCACAGCAGCCAGCCCAAGCGGCGCTCGGAACGCCCACGGGCGCTCATGGCAGGCCCCTCAACGGCGGGGCACCTCGGCTTCGCGCTGTCGCGCTCCGCCTCACAGCAGACCCTCCCTCTTCACGGCCTCCTCGGCGTTCTCACGCAGCTCCTCGTAGGCGGGCTTCGGGTCCTCCGGGTCGATGCTCTCCGGCGGGTGCAGCGAGCGCTGGATCGCGAGCGAGAGGTCGGTGTAGGCCGGGGTGAGCGGCCGCGGGCCGGCGTTCGCGATCGACTCCTCGATCACGTCCGCGAAGCCGGGGAAGGCCTTGCGCACGATCTTGTCCTTGTAGAGCGTCTGGTTCGAAGGCGGGAGCCCGTCGAGCTCCGTCGCGGTGAGCTGGCTCTTCGCGTTCGACAGGCACTTCGCCGCCTCGAATGCCTCATCCGGGTGCTCGGTGAAGGCGCCGACCGCGATGTTGAAGCCGCCCAGCGGCGGCTTCGAGGGCGTCCCCTGCACGACCTCCGGGAAGCGGGCCGCCCCCATGTTCTGGGCGATCTTCGGCGCGTTGGCGCTCGCGCTCGCGTAGGCGAACGTGTAATTGAGCATGAACGCGGAATCGCCGGCCTCGAACCCGAGCCGGGCGCTGTCCTCGTTCGAGGTCGAGATGTTCGGCGCCGCGGCGGGTGAGTTGGCGAGGCGGCCGATGATCGAGAGCGCATCCTCCGTCGGCCCCTCGGCGAGGTCCACCGTCTCCGGGCCGGACAGGATCTCGGTCCCGGCCGACTCGATCATCGCGTTCACCCAGACCGTGAAGCCCTCATAGCGATCGGCCTGGACCTGCACGTCCATGTCCAGGCGCTCGGCCTCGTCGATCATCTCGTCCCAGGTGGCGGGCGGCTCGTCGACCTTGTCCGTGCGGTACCAGAGGAGCTGGGTGTTCGAGTTGAACGGCGCTCCGTAAAGCGTGTCCTCGAAGGTCGCCGTCTCGACGACGCTGTCGAAGACCCCGTCGGTGACCTCCTCCGCGTCCGCCCCCTCCCACGGCAGGAGCCAGCCGGCATTGGCGAACTCGGCGGTCCAGATCACGTCCATCCCGATCAGGTCGACGTTCGAATCCTCCGCCCCGAGGCGGCGAACGAGCTGCTCGCGCTGCTGGCTCGCGTCGGTCGGCAGGAGCTCGACGTTCACGGTGTAGGCGCCGCGCGACTCCTCCGAGCAGCGCTTTGCGACCTCCTGGATCGTGCCGCCGGGCTGCGTGGCGACGAACCAGTTCAGCTCCACGCCGGGGCCGCCGCTGTCGTCCTCACCCCCGCAGGCGCCGAGCGCGAAGACGAGGGCGCCGAGGAAAAGCGCTACGACGCGATGCGGGTTTCCGGCCAACCGGACTCCTCTCTCCTCACACCGGCCCCCGATAGCTCGCGAGCCGTGTTCCACCCTACCCCGGATTCCTTCGGATCTAAACCCCGCGGCGCCTGATCAGGCGCAGGGGCAGCAGGGACAGGGGCGCGCGCCTGCCGATCTCGTCGCTCTCGCGGCGGTCCAGCGCGTCGGCGTAGCGCCGCGCGTCGGCGGCGGTCGGGTACGTCTTCGAGCCCTCGAGCCCGCACTCGCGATCGCAGCGCCACCGCAGGGTCTCCCCCTCGGCCCAGAACGTGGGCCGGTGGCCGAGCAGGCGGCAACTCGCGCTCACGAGGCCACCGGCCCGTAGCGGTCCCGCCCGGTGCGGGCCACGACGCCTTCGGCCACGGCCTCGCGCAAAGCCGCCCGGAACCTGCCCGGGCCCCAGTACCGGGCGCCGAGCCGCTGCGCCAGCTCGGCGCGCCGCAGCTCGCCCTGCTCTTTCACGACGCGCTCGATCATGCCCACCTCGCGCTCGAGCCATTCCTGGCGCACCTCGGATGGCGGCGGCATGAACGGCGAGTACGAGGCGGTGCCCGGCCCGGGACGCCAGCGGCGCAGGCCGGCGCGCTCGCGCGCGGCGCGCTCACGGCGCCGTCGCTCCCGTTCTTCCTCGGCGGAGCGCTCGGGCTCCTCCCTCTCCACCTCGCCGCCCTCACCCTGCGCGCTCAACGGCTCGGCGATGTCCTCGAGCGACTTCTGCTCCGCCCGCAAGCCGAGCACGAGCTCGACGATGCCGCCGAAGGCCATCACGGCGGCGCCGATCAGGTAGGCGATCATCACCTGGCCGACGTCGCCCGACTCGCCCAGGCGCTCGAACACGAGCGGGCCCGTGATCCCGCCGATCGCGGTGCCGATCGCGTAGAAGAACGCGATCGCGAGCGCCCGGACCTCCATCGGGAAGATCTCGCTGACGGTCAGGTACGCCGAGCTGGCGCCCGCCGAGGCGAAGAAGAACGTTGCCGACAGGGCGAAGGTGAGGCCCCAGTCGCTGAAGTACTCGCCGTTGAAGAGGACGCCGATCGCCGCCAGCATCACCGCGGAGACGAGGTAGGTGCCCGCGATCATCGGGCGGCGCCCGACCGTGTCGAACAGGCGCCCAAGGAGCACCGGGCCCATGAAGTTGCCCGCGGCCCAGACGGCGTAGAAGAGGCCGACCTGGTTCGAAGTCACGCCGAGGTAGGTGGTCAGCGTCAGCCCGAGCGTGACCGTGACCGCGTTGTAGATGAACGCCTGGCCGATGAAGAGCGAGAGGCCGAGGACCGTGCGCTTCGGGTAGGTGCGGAAGGCCGTGCGCGCGATCTCGCGGATCGGGATCGAGCGCCGCTGCTTGACCTTGATCGAGCCCTCCGGCTCCTCGAGCGGCCGGTCCGTGGACTCGGCGACCTCCCGCTCGATCGAGTCGACGATCCTCTCCGCCTCCTCCTCGCGGCCGTGGATGAAGAGCCAGCGCGGCGACTCGGGCAGGTGGCGGCGCAAGAACAGGATCCCGAGCCCGAGAACCGCGCCAAGCCCGAACGCGAGCCGCCAGCCGATATCGAGCGCGAACAGGCTCTCCTTCAGGAGCACGAGCGACAGCAACCCGCCCGCGACCGCGCCGAGCCAGAAGGAGCCGTTGATGATCAGGTCGACGCGCCCGCGCGCCCGCGCCGGGATGAGCTCGTCGATCGCCGAGTTGATCGCGGAGTACTCGCCGCCGATGCCCGCGCCCGTGAAGAACCGCGCGATCAGGAACCACAGCGGCGAGGTCGCAAACGCGGTCGCGACAGTCGCGAGCAGGTAGACCGCGAGCGTGATCAGGAAGAGGTTCTTGCGCCCGAAGCGGTCGGTGAGCTGGCCGAAGAAGAGCGCGCCGGAACATGCCCCGGCCACGTAGATCGACTGGGCGAGCGCGATGTGCGTCTCCTTCATCGCGATGCCGCTGCCGGGCTCCACCAACGTCGGGGCGAGGAAGCCGACGATCGTGACCTCGAGCCCGTCGAGGATCCACACGATCCCGAGGCCGAAGACGACGCGCCAGTGGAAGCTCGACCACGGCAGCCGATCGAGCCGGGCCGGAATGCGGGTCTCGATCGTCTTCAGATCGCCGTCGGCGGAACCAGCGTGGGCTTCCATGGCGCGCAGCGCTTACCCCGCCGGAAACGCCGAAAACGACACTCGGGAACGCTTCATCGTTCTGTAAGGTCGCCCGAGGCGGCGGCACACGGCCGTCGCCGAACTACGGGAGGTGCGTCATGGGAGTGCAGGGAGCTCGCCGGCCGTCGCCGGCGCTCATCGTTGCGCTGATCGCGCTCGTCGCCGCCCTGGCCGGAACGGCCACGGCGCTGCCGGGCAAGAACAACGTCGACAAGAACGACATCAAGAAGAACGCCGTTCGGTCGAAGCACATCAAGAAGAACGCGGTCAAGTCGAAGCACGTGAAGGCGGGCGCCGTGAAGGGCAACCACCTCGCCGCGAACAGCGTCGACGGCTCGAAGATCGCGGACGGGAGCATCGCCGCCGCGGACCTCGCGTCCCAGGAGCCGTTCCACAACGTCGGCGATCCGGGCGAGCCCGCGTTCTCCGACGGCGGTGAAGGGGATTGCGTGTGGGTCAACGGAGCGCCCCCCGGCGGCGTGCCGCCGATCGGCGAGGTCCAGGGAACGCACCCGATCGGGTTCGCGAAGGACGCCCGCGGCAACGTCTGGCTGCGGGGTGTCGCGTACGGCATGGGCGGGCCCGGCGGAGACGGCTTCTGCGAGCCGAGCGATCCAGGCGAAGAGGAGGACGCGATCGCGTTCACGCTGCCCGAGGGCTATCGGCCGTCGGCCGTGCAGATCGCGTCCGGCGCCGCGCTGATCGCGCCCGACTCCGGTGTGGAGATCGACGGCGCCCAGCTCCCCGGAGGCTCGGTCGTCGTGAACCCCGATTTCGGAGGCGGAGTGCTGATCCTCGACAACACCGTCTTCCGGGCCGGGAGCTGACCCGGGCGGACCGCTGTCGCCTCGCTGTCGGCTACTTCGCCGGCAGCGAGGCGGCGAAGTCCGCGCCGCGTCCACCCAGCCCGTGAGCTCATCGTCGCCCGCGTGTGCGGCGCCGAGATCGCGAGCTCGTACTGGTCGGGACCCATCCGAGGCCGAGGCGGCGCGCTCTCGTGATCGCGAGGGCGCATCAGTAAAACTCGGATCGCATGGCATCCGCAAAGGACACCGCGGGCGTCCCGGCGCCCCCGCCGCTGATCTTCCTCGCCGGCCTCCTCATCGGGGTCGTCATCGAGTTGGCCGCGCCCGTCGACGGGCCGGCCATCTGGATCCGGATCGCCGGCGCCATCGTCGGCGTCATCGGCTTCCTCGCGCTCGACAGCTCGGCGCTGCAGGCGTTTCGCCGCGCCCGGACCCCCGCGATCCCGTTCTTGCCGACGACCGCCCTCGTCACCACCGGCTGGCCCTACGGGTACACCCGCAACCCGATGTACCTGGGGATGGCGCTGCTCTACTGCGGGCTCGCCCTCGGGTTCAGCGTGATCTGGGCCTTCGCGGTGCTGCCGTTCGTGATCTTCGTGATCGATCGGTTCGTGATCGCCCGTGAGGAGCCCTACCTCGAGCGCAAGTTCGGCGAGCAGTACCGCGAGTACAAAGCCCGCGTCCGCCGCTGGCTCTGAGGATCAGTCGAGCGCGCTGAACCGCGTGCAGGCCTCGCCCGCCGCCTCGAGCGCGGGCCCTAGCGCCTCGTCGGCACGGCTCGCATCCCAACCGCGCTCGGCCAGCCCGGCCACGAGCGTCCCCATGAAGGCGTCGCCGGCTCCGAGCGTCGAGACGACCTCGACTTCGACCGCGGGCGCCTCCGCCTCGCAGGCGCCGCGAATCACAGCGCCCTCCTCGCCCAGGGTCACGACGATCAACTCCGCGCCCATCTCGGCGATCCGGCTCGCCGCCTCGCGCGGGTCGTCGACCCCGGCGAGCGCCATCGCCTCGTCGCGGTTCGCGCGCAGGAGGTAGGTGCCCTCGACGAGCTCCCGCGACGCGGCGGCCGCCGCGGCCGCGTCACCGTTCCACCGGTTCGGCCTGATGTTCGGGTCGAAGCACACGCGTGCCCCGCGCGCCAGGGCGAGCTCCCGCGCCCGCAGGGTCACCTCGCGCTCGGCCGGGGTCGCGAGCGTGGTCGAGCTGAAGACCAGCGCGTCGGCCGCGGCGAGCGCCTCGTCGAGCCGCGGCCGCACGGACTCCACCGCGATGCGCACGGCGTCGCCGTAGATCTGGAAGGAGGGGTCGCCCTCCTCGCCGAACGTCGCGAAGGCAACCGGCGTGAGCTCCCCCTCGAGCAGCTCGAAGTAGCGCAGGTCGACGCCCTCGCGCTCGAGCCGGCCGGCGAGCCACCGGCCCCAGTCGTCGTCCCCGGCGGCGCCGGCGAGGCCGACCTCGGCGCCGGCGCGCGCCGCCGCGACGGCAACGTTCGCCAGCGCACCCCCGAAATGCGGCGAAAACGAGTCCGCGTCCGCCAGCGACCGCACCGGCCGCTCGCAGATCAGGTCGACGAGCCCCTCTCCGAGGCAGAGAATCACGGCGCGACGGTAGCGGCTTCGGCCGCGTGCGGGATGAGTTGCCGCAGCCCGTTACCGCCCTCTCCGCCTGGGTACGCGGGCCCCATGCCCCACAACCACCCGCGTGACCAGGGGCTCGGCGCGTCGGGCGTGATCCGGGACGAGGACCAGAGCATGACCTCGAACCTGTCGCTGTCGATGGTCCGTCTCTACAAGGACCAGTTCGGTCGCGGGCCGGCGAAGGCGCGCACGGACTGGTGCAACCCCGACCTGATCGTCTGCACCCTCGAGGACACGCTTTCTCCCGCGGAGGAGCGCTTGCGCGCGCTGGGCGAGGATCAGCGCCTGCGCGAGATGCGCATGCTGTTCCAGTTCGCGGCGGCGCCGCAGTTCATCTCGGCGGTCGAGACGCTCACCGGCCGCCGCGTGCGCTCGTTCATCAGCGGCATCGACACCGCCAACGACGTCGCGGTCGAGCTGTTCTTCCTCTATCCGGAGGACGACTCGGCCTGAACCGAGTCGAGCAGCTTGCGCAGCGCCTTGCGCATGATCCGCGAGATCTGCATCTGGGAGACGCCCAGTTGCTTGCCGATCTCGGCCTGGTTCATGCCGCGTCCGAAGCGCAGCTTCAGCACGAGCCACTCGCGCTCGTCGAGGCCGGCGACCTCGGCGGTCATCTCCGCCTCGACCGTGTCGTAGCCCATCTCCTCGGTGGGGACGGTCTCCACGGTCGGCGCCGACTCGCCGTCGTCGCGCAGCCTGGGCGCGTCGAGTGAGACGGTGCGCCGCGCCTCGCTCGCGCAGAGCGCGTCCAGCACGGCGTCCTCTTCGATCTCGAGCTTCTCGGCGATCTCGGTGACGGACGGGTAGCGGCCGTTGCGCTCCGTGAGCTTCGAGACGGCCTCGTCGACCTGCATCGTGCGCTCCTGAAGGCTGCGCGGCAGGTGGATGTTCCAGACGTGGTCGCGGAAGTGGCGGCGGAGCTCGCCGAGGATCGTGGGCACCGCGTAGGCGGTAAAGGGACGGCCGCGGGCCGGGTCGAACCCGTCGATGGCCTTGACCAGGCCGAGGTTCGCGACCTGGACCAGGTCCTCCAGGGACTCCGACGCGCCGCGGTAGCGCATCGCGAGCGAGCGCGCGAGCGGCAGGAAGCGGCGGACGAGCTCCTCCTTGAGCGCCGGGGAGCGGGACGCGTGGTACTGGCGCAGCAGGATCAGTTCCTGCTGGCGCTGGGAGCGGTCGACCTTCGACCGACGCGTGGTCTTCGAGGGTCGGTCGGGTGCTTGAACGGGTGCAGCGCTCATCTCATACCTCCAAGGCTGAGGGAGTGTTGAGACGATGAGCCAGCGCTCCCAAGTCGGGATTGACGGCGCAATCGCCTTTTGCTCGGCCTCGCCCGATTCACCCCTCGAGACGCGGCCTTGCAATGCAGGTACCTCGCAGAGGCCATGCGTAAACCTCGCCTGTGCCTGAGCCGCTCAGGCGAACCGGAGCGTTTGGTCGATCGCGGTGAGGCGCAGGAGCTCCGCGACGTGGCCCCTGCCGCGGGTCACCCGCAGCCGGCCGGCCCCCGACTCCTCGTCGCGGCGGTGCGCACGCAGCAGGGTGCGCAGGCCGTGCGAGTCGATGAACTCGAGCCGGTCGATGTCAACGAGGATCCTCCCGGCGTCGCTCTCCTCCGCCTGCGTGAGCGCGCGGTCGACCAGGTCGGTCCCGGCGACGTCCAACTCGCCGGCGAGTCGCACCACATAGGTGTCACCGTCCCGCTCGGTCGTGATCTCCAAATGGGTCTCCGGGTCGGTCACTGCACCCTCCTGTGCTGCGCCCCGCGTTCGCGATCACCGTACCGCCTTTCCCGGGTGGGCGGTGAAAGCTCGTCGCCATAATCGAACGCCATGAGCGCACGTGCCTGGATGATGTTCGCCGCCATCTCGGTGATCTGGGGCGTGCCCTACCTGTTCATCAAGATCGCCGTCGACGAGGGCGCGCACCCATTGTTGATTGCCTGGGGCCGGGTCGCGATCGGAGCGCTGGTGCTACTCCCGATCGCGTGGAAGACCGGCGCGCTCGCGGGGTTGCGCTCGCGCATGCGCCCGCTCGTCGCGTTCGCGGCGGCGGAGTGCGCGATCCCGTGGTGGCTGATCCCGGTCGGCGAGCAGCACGTTTCCTCCTCCCTCGCGGCGATCCTGATCGCCTCCCTCCCGCTCCTGATCGCGATCCTGGCGTTGCGCTTCGACCCCGAGGAGCAGGTCCGCGGGATGCGCCTGGTGGGCCTCTTCGTCGGCCTCACCGGCGTCGTCCTGCTGCTGGGCATCGACGTCGCCGGCAAGCCCGACGAGCTCTTCGGCGCGGGCGCGATCCTGCTGGCGACGCTCGGCTACGCGATCGGGCCGATGATCGTCAAGCGCAACTTCAGCGACGCCAACCCGATCGGGCCCGTCGCCGTGGCGCTCGGGCTGAGCACGATCATGCTCACGCCCGCGGGCATCGCCGCCGCCCCGGGCTCGGAGGCGACCACCGACGCGCTGCTTTCGATCCTCGTCCTCGGCCTCGTGTGCTCGGCACTCGCGCTGATCCTCTTCTTCTCCCTGATTACCGAGGTCGGCCCCTCGAAGGCGAGCGTGATCACCTACATAAATCCCGCGGTTGCGGTAATCCTCGGCGTCGCGCTGCTCGACGAGAGCCTCACCACCGCGGCAATCGCCGGCCTCCTGCTGATCATCGCCGGCTCCTGGCTTTCCACCGGCGGGCGGATGCCGCCCGGGCTGACCGCGATCGCCACCCGGCGCCGGCGCCGGGTCCGCGGGCCCGCGATTGGAGCCCGCGCCGCCGAGTCGCGGGCCGGGTAACGGCCACCGCACGCCGCCGGGGATTCGTCGCCATCTGTGACGTCCGTCACACGTCCGTTGACTTTGGCCGGTCCGCCAAATTGACTCGGCCGTCGAGCCTGCCGCGACCCCGGTAGGCGGAGGGAACCCTTGCTCAAGCTTGCACGCGCCGCCATCGAGCGCCCGAGGCTCGCGCTCGCCCTGGTCGGGGCGCTGATCGGTGCCCTCGCGGTCATCGGCCTCAAGGTCGAGGACCGCCTCCACCGCACGCCGCTCGTCGTCGAGGGGACCGAGTCGGCCGAGTCGACGCAGATCCTGGTCGACCACTTCGGCGAGGTGGCGACGCTCGCGATCCTCCTCGAGGGCCCGCCGAAGGCGCTGGATCGCGAGGGCCCGAAGATCGCCGAGCGCCTCGACGCGATCCCTTCGACCACCGTGCTCACCCCGTGGATGCGCGGGTCCGGCTCCGCCCTGCGCGAGGCCCCGGACGAGGCGCTGATCATGCTGAGCGGCCACCAGGGGTTCGAGAAGGTCTCGAAGGACACCGTCCCGGTAGTGCGGGAGATCCTCGACGAGCACGTCCCGCCGGAGATCGACGCGCGCATGACGGGGACCCCGGACGTCGCCCAGGGCCTGTTCAGCAACACGGTCGACGCGCTGCGGCAATCCGAGCTGATCGCGGCGCCGATCATGCTGATCGTCCTGCTGCTCGTCTTCCGCAGCCCGGTCGCGGCGGCCATCCCCCTGTTCCTCGGGCTCGCCACGGTCCTCGCCGGCCGCGGCCTCCTCACCCTGATCAACGAGGTCCAGATCCTCGACCAGGGGGCGCTGAACATGGCGAGCATGATGGGGCTGGCGCTCGGCATCGATTACTCCCTGGTGCTGGTCTCGCGCTTCCGGGAGGAGCTCGAGCACGGGCTCGACCCGAAGGCCGCCACCGAGGTGGCCGTCCAGACCGCCGGGCGCACCGTGCTGTTCGCGGGCCTCGCCCTCGGCACGGCGATGTTCGTCGGCTCGCTCGTCGCGCCGGGCGACCTGCTCGCCTCGGCCTCCATGGGAGCGGTCGTCGCGGCGACGCTCAGCGTCATCGGCGGGATGACGGCGGTCCCGGCCGTGCTCGTCCTCCTCGGCCACCGCGTCAACAAATGGAGCTTCGGCCGCACCGCCACGGACAGCCGGTTCGCCGGCTGGGCGCTGCAGGCGCTACGCCGCCCGCGGATCGCCGCGGCTGCGGTCCTCCTCGTCGTGCTGGTGCTCGCGGCGCCGAGCGCCGGCCTCGAAACCGGTCCGCCCGACGTACGCGTGCTCGCACCGTCGAGCCCGGAACGGTCGGACTACGAGGAGATCGCGGACACCCTCGGGCCGGGCTGGTCCGCGCCGTACGAGATCGTCGTCGCGCCCGAGGACGGGACGGTCACCGAGCCCGAGCGCCTCGAGGCCCTGGCGGAGTGGCAGCGCGAGCTCGCCGGGCTGCCCGGCGTTGCCGCGGTGTACGGCCCGGGTCCGATCGCGGAGGGGACCGAGCGCATCGACGAGGCGGCGGCCCAGCTCACGCGCGCCGGGCGCGCGGTCGAGCGCGGCGAGCGCGACAGCGAGCGCCTCACCCGGGCGCTCACCGAGGCCGGCGAGGGCGTCGAGCAGCTTCGCGCCGGGCTCGACGCGGCCGCCGCCGGCGCGGCGGAGCTCGAGTCGGGCGCCGGGTCCGGCGAGGACGGGGCCGAGCGGCTCGCCGCCGGGCTGGCGACCGCCCGGGCCGGCGCCGAGCGCCTGCTCTCGGGCCTCGAATCCGGGCGCTCGGGCCTCGCGCGGCTGACCGATGCCGTCGGCGAGGCGCGGTCGGGCGCCGCGAAGCTCCACGGCGCCCTGAAGCGAGCGGCGGCGGGCAGCACCGGCGGGACGGCGCGGATCGAAGATCTCGCCGACGGCCTCGGGCGCGGCGCGCGCCGGCTCGAGCGGCTACGCGAGCCCGCGCAGATCACCGAGGCCCAGCTCGAACGGGCGCTGACCGAGCTCGACCGGATGCTTCCGACCTCGAAGCTCGACCCGCGCTACCGCGCGGTCTACGAGGCGGTGGCCACCGCGGCGGCGGCCGCGAGCGGAACCGACCCGACGAGCGGCGCGCAGGTGCGCGAGGGCTACCGCGGGCTCGACGCGAGCATCGCCGACGCGGCCGCCGGCATCCGGCGAGCCGAGGCCGGCGTCCGCCGCCTCCTCGGGCGCGTCGGCGAGCTCGGGCAGGGGCTCGAGCGGCTCGAAAGGGGCTCGCAGAGGCTCGCTGACGGGATCGGCAGTCTCGAGGACGGCACGAAGCGCCTGCTCGACGGGCTCTCGCGGCTCGGCGCCGGCGGCGGCGAGCTCACCGGCGGGCTGGGCGAGCTGCAGTCCGGGGGCGACGAGCTCGCCTCCGGGCTCGGCGAGCTGCGCTCCGGCGCCGGCGAGCTCCGCGACGGCCTCGCGAGTGGCGCCGAGCGCACCGGCGAGCTCGAGTCAGGGCTCGGCCGCTTGCGGTCGGGCGCCGAGCGGAGCACAGAGCGCACCGAGCGCCTCGCGCAGGGCCTCGGCAACCCCAAGCGGCTCGCCCGCCCGCTCGAGTCCGGCTACTTCATCCTCGCCGCGCTCGAGACGGGCAACGACGAGGTCCGGACGAACGCCAGCTACGCGATCAACCTCGACGAGGGCGGGACCGCCGCGCGCCTAAGCGTGATCTCCGCCGACGATCCAAAGCGCAGCGGCCACCCCCTGCGCAAGGTCCTGCGCGACGAGGCGTCCGAGTTCGAGCGGGCGACCGGGATGACGACGAGGGTCGGCGGGGGCGCCCCGATCCTCCAGGACTTCAACGACCAGGTCTGGAATCGGATGTGGGCGCTCGTGCTCCTGCTCTGCGCGATCACCTGGCTCGTGCTCGTCCCGATCCTGCGCTCGCTCCTGCTGCCGCTGCTCGCCGTCGTCCTCAACCTGTTCACGGTGGCGGCGGCGTTCGGCGTCCTCGTCCTGGGCTTCCAGGGCGATGCCCCGCTCGGCGGCGCCGGCTTCCTCGACGCGATCATGGTCGCCGGGATCTTCAGCGTCGTCTTCGGGCTCTCGATCGATTACGAGGTCTTCCTGCTTGCGCGCATGCGCGAGGGTTGGCTCCACACCGGAACGACGGACGGCGCCGTGGAGTACGGGCTGCGTCGTACGGCCGGGGTCGTCACCGGCGCCGCGACGATCATGCTCGGCGTCTTCATCGCCTTCGCGTTCGCGGAGATCGCGAGCATGCGCCAGCTCGGGGTCGGACTCTCGGTCGCCGTGCTCCTCGACGCGACGCTCGTGCGCCTGGTCCTCCTCCCCGCCGCGATCCGCATGGTCGGCGACCGCATCTGGACGCTGCCGGAGTGGATCGACCGGCGCCTGCCGGAGGTGGACCTGGAGGGGACTCCCCCGGAGCCCGCGCCCGCCGCTCACTAGCCTTGATTCATGGCCGAGTCCCTGATCCGCCCAATCCGCGCGGCGGCGATCGTCGCGTTCGGCGTCGGCCTCGCCTTCCTCTTGCTCGACCCGCCGTCGTGGGGTGGCGTCGAGGACATGCTCACGATCCTCGCCGGGGCGATCCTCTTCGTCCTCGTCACCGCGTGGCTCGTCGTGCTCGCGACCGGCAAGGAGATGCCGGAGCCTGAGTTCCGCAAGCTCGTCGACCGCAGCGAGGCGCTTGCGAAGCTGCCCGCGCCGGACTACCCGCCGAGCGAGTTCGACATCCTCGTGATGGAGGCGCTCGACGGGCTGCCCGAGGAGTTCCAGGAGGTGCTCGAGCACACGCCGGTCGTGATCTCCAATCGCGGCGCGGAGCACCGCGCGTACGGTCACTACATGGGCGCCACCGTCGCCAACGGCGGCTGGCCTTCCCGGATCGTCATCTACCAGGACACCCTCGAGCGGGACTTCGGCCACCATCCCGACCTGCTGCGGGCGCAGGTGGAGCGCACCGTGCGCCACGAGGTCGCCCACCACCTGGGCTGGGGCGAGGCCGGCGTCCGCGCCCTCGGCCTCTGAGCCCGCCGCGGTTCAGACCGAATCCGCCTGCAGGTCCCGTGCCGGCTCCGGTGGATCGCCGGCGCTCATCTCGAACACCACGTCCGACGTCCCCTCCCGCACCGACCAGCGGTCGGTGAGCCAATCGACGATGTGCAGCCCGAGCCCGTCGATGGGGTCGTCCGAGTGGCGGATCGCGACCGTCCCCCTGCCTCCGTCCGCGACCTCCCCGCGGACGATCCCGTCGTCGCCGAGCTCGATCCGCACCCGGATCGGATTGCCCGGACCGTGCTGCACCGCGTTCGCGATCAACTCGCTGGCGACGACGGTGAGGTCGTGCATGAGCGGCGCGGGCATGTTGTCGCCGAACCGGACCCGGATCTCCTCCCGGGCAAGCTGGCCGGCCCGCGTGGTCGGCTGTAGCTCCAGTTTCAGCTCACTGGCCATCCGGCCAAAAACCTATCCGCAGGCCCCGCTGCCGTGCGCAGGTTGCCACTGCAACCCGGGCCGAATCTCAATTTGCTTGGCAGGCGTCCGCGGATCCCCGCAGCATCCGCCACACGGCACCTGAATTCGAACGCGCCTCGCGTCCTAAAACGCGCAGTCGGGAAGCCCCGCTTCCAGGTCGACGACGCGCCCGTCGGCCAGCTCGACCTCCGCGTGGACACGGCCCTTGTCCCCTGCGGCGACCGGAACCTCGGTCGGCCCGGCGTCGGTCGCGTCAGCGGCACGCTTGCCGGCGTGGTAGCGCGCGGCGACGACGGCGTCGGCGTCCTCGCCCTCGAGCGCAGCGGTGACCGAGCGACAGGGATCGCCCTCGCCCTCGACGGACAGCTCGAGCCTCGGACGCGCCTCGCACTCCTCCCCCTTGCACTCGCGCAGGCGGTCGAGCAGGGCCGCAAGCGCCTCGCGCTCGCGCTCGTACTCGGGGGCGTCGCGCAGGTTCTCGAGCTGGTACGGGTCGCGCCGCAGGTCGTACATCTCGACGTCGTCGTCGGCGTACTCGCCGCCTTCGTAGTACTCGACGTAGACGAAGCGGTCGGTCCGCACGCCCACGTAGCGCTCTCGCGCCGACTCGATCAGCAGCGCCCGCCCCTGACGGCGGTCGGGCTTGCGCGCGGCCGGCAGCATCGAGACCCCGTCCACCGTGATCCCCGGCTCGGCGCCCGCGATGTCGAGGATCGTCGGCGCCCAATCCACGTTCGAGACGAGGTCGCGGACCGTCTTCCCCTGAGGGATCCCGGGGCCGCGCATCAGGAGCGGCACGAGCAGCGACGGCTCGTAGAAGACCGACTTGCCGCCCTCGATGCGGTGGTCGCCGTAGATGTAGCCGTTGTCGGAGGTGAAGAAGACGTAGGTGTTGTCGAGCTCGCCGGCCTCCTTGAGCGCCTTGACGATCGCGGCCACGCTCTCGTCCACCGCGAGCAGCGACTCGAGCCGGCACCGGTTCTTGTTGATCCGCTTCTGGATCACCTCTTTGCTGAGCTTCGGCAGATTGCGAACCGGCCCGGGCTTGTCCGAGACGTCGTCCTCGTTGAATGCGGGCGAGCGCGGCAGGGGCGTGCCCTCGAAGGCGCCGTCGTGCCGGGGCGCCGGCTCGGGCCCGTTGTCGGCACACGGCCCCTTCGTGCGGAAGGCGGCGCCAACGTGCGGTGCCACGTAGCCGACGGAGACGAAGAAGGGCTTGTCTCCTTGCGCCGCTTGCTTGATGAACTCGGCCGCGTGGCGCGTGAAGAGGTCGGTCGAGTAGTCGCTGTCGCGCTTGCCGTACTGGTGCATCTCGCCGTTCTCGTTCACGCGCGGCTTGAAGTAGCGGTTGGCCGGCTCGGTCAGCCCGAACCACTCGCTCCACCCCGGCGGCACGTCCTTGCCCTTGTACTCGTTCATGTACTTGCCGAAGTGGCCCGTCTCGTACCCGGCCCTCTGCAGCCACACCGGCAGCGCCTCATCCGACTTGAAGCGGGTGTAGCCGCCAAGCGGCGCCTGGTTTTCGAGCACGCCGTGATTGTGGGCGTGCTGGCCGGTCTGGAAGGTGGCCCGCGAGGGGCAGCACAGCGGCCACGCGGTGATCGCCTGGTCGAACGTGACGCCCTGGTCGCCGAGCAGCTTGCGCGTCTGGCGCATCATGCGCATCGTCGCCACCTCTTGGTCGTCGGTCATGAGCCAGACGACGTTCGGGCGGTCCGCCGACGCAGCCTGCAGCGAGCTCGGGCCGTCGTCCTCGCCGCGCACCAGGAGGACGACGATTGCGGCGATCGCGAGCACGGCGACGCCGGCGATGATCGGGACGAGCCGCTTGGATCGCCCTGTGCCTGCTGCTTGCGGTGTCATCGGTCCTCCAGTTTCGGGAGTTGGTGTTCAAACCACGGCGCGAGGGTGCGGGTGAAGGTAGCCGTGAGGTGGTTCGTCCCGCGATAGGTGATCGCGTTGCCGATCACCGCGCGGCAGATGTCGTCCGGGCAGATGACGGGATCGACGTCCACGAGCTCGACGCCCTCCACCTGACCGGCGGCGCGCGCGTCGAAACCACCCGTGTTTCGCGCTTCGCTCTTGTCGAATGCGCACTCGTCGAGGCGGTCGAGCGACTGCGCGACGCAATCCGGCATGTCGTGCGGGGCGTGCGGGAGGTCCTTGATCATCACCACGCGGGCCCCGGTGGCGCGCAGGCGCTCGAGGATTGCGACGTAGCCCTCCCGCAAGACCTCCCGGTTGCGCCGCTTGTCGCCGATCTTCTCGCCGCCCTCGGTGGCGTTGTAGTAGCCCGCGGCGCTCACGATGACGAGATCCGGGCGCTCCTCGTTCTCGATCCGGCGGAGGGTGTACTCGCGCCAGTCGAGGCACTCGCGGTAGTCGCGGTTCAGCTTGGGGTTCCAAACGCTGGCGTCGATCGGCGGACACCCCGCCTTCGTCAGCCCGACGAACCGCCACTTGCGCTTCTCGGCGATCGGCTCGATCGCGGGGAAGTACTGCATCGCGTGCGAGTCGCCGAAGAGGACCACGGTCCGCTTCGAGTCCGGGTCTCCGTACGTGCACTCGCCGGAGCGGGTATCGACGGGGTCGACCAGGCAGCCGTCGTCATAGAGGCGCCCCCGGTCCTTGCCCGCGTCGGGCGGCGCCGGGCGCAGAGCCTCAGCCTTCCGCTGCGGGATCTTCTGCTCCGAGAGCGCGGCGGCCCCCTTCACCTGACTCGCCGGGGCCGTCTCGAAGGTGGGCTGCGCCGCGAGCAGGAGCACGGCGCCGAGCACGCCCACGCACATGCAGGTCGAGCCCAGGGCGAGGCCGCGCGCGGGCCGGCGGATCAGGATCCGGGAGCGCCGGAACGGCTCCTCCACCCACTTGTAGGTGATCGCGCTCGGGATCCCGGACGCCGCGACGACGAGGGTCGTCTCCGCCGTCGAGAGCGGGCCCCACGCCTCCTGGGCGAAGATCACCGCGGGCCAGTGCCACAGGTACCAGCTGTAGGAGATGCGGCCCACGTACCTCACGGGCCGCAGCGTCAGCAGGCGGCCCGGGAGCGTCGGCTGGCCGCCCGTGCCGCCAAGGATCACCGCCGCGGTTCCGAGCGTCGGCAGGAGCGCCGCGTACCCGGGGAACGGCGTCGAAGCGTTGAACGTCAGCACCGCGATCGCGATCGCGATGAGGCCGCCGCCGACGAGGACGTCCGCGGCCGGGCGCGGGATCCGGCGCACGACCAGGAGGGCGAGCGCGCCGCCGAGCGCGAACTCCCAGGCGCGGGTCAGCGTCGAGAAGTAGGCCGAGCTCGGCATCTCGGCCGTGTAGACGATGCTGTAGGCAAGCGATGCCGCTCCCAGCGCCATCAGGGCCGCCCACAGCGCCGGGCGGATCGGGCGGCCCGAGCGCCGCCACCACCACGTCGCGGCGAGCAGGAGCGCCGGCCACACGAGGTAGAACTGCTCCTCGATCGCAAGCGACCAGTAGTGCTGGACGGGGCTGATCTCGTCGTCCCCGCCGAAGTAGTCGGTCGACTGCGCGATGAAGCGCCAGTTGACGAAGTAGAGCGCGGTCGCGAGCACGTCGCGGGCGACGAGCTCGCTGCGCACCGCGGAGAACATCGCGAGCGAGAGGAAGACGACCGCGAGCAGCACGGCCACCGCGGCGGGCAGGAGCCGCCGCGCCCGGCGAGCGTAGAAGGCGAGGAGGGCGATCTTCCCGGTGCGCTCGAGCTCGCGGACCAGAAGGCCGGTGATCAGGAAGCCCGAGATGACGAAGAAGACGTCGACCCCGACGAAGCCCCCTTCCGCGAACGGGAGCGTGGCGTGGGCGAGCAGGACCGCGCCGATCGCAACCGCCCGCAGGCCCTCGATGTCCGCCCGGAAGCCGCCTATGGGCTGTCCGCCTTTGCTGGCCGCGCTAGCCGCGGGCCCCGACCTGATCCGCCCGCGCCTCCTGCACCGCGCGCCAGCTGCCGTACGCGATCACGACCGCGGTGATGAGGCCCAGCCAGATCCCGTACTTGAGGCTCGCGTCCTTGAGCGGGTCGATGATCCGGTAGAGGATCGAAAGCGCGGCGAGCACGCCGAGCACCGAGCTGATCAGGCTCAGGCCGGCCCGCGTGGGCCCCGCCACGGCGCCGCTCGCGGCCAGCACGGCCGGCACGAGCGCACCGATCGCCGCGACCAGCCAGGCGATGTCGAGGAACGTGAAGGACTCCCACGCGTTCGTGCTGATGTCCGCTGTCGAGACGCCGAGCCCCTCGGCCGCCTCGGCGACCTGGTCGGGAATCCCGAGCCAGGGCAGGAACATGACCACGATCAGCAGAACGCCGCCGATCGCGGCGATCAGCTCTCCGGTCCGAAAACCGCTCGCGGTCTCGCGCCGCTGGTCTTGCTGCATGGTCGTCACGGTACGGACCGAAAACTTACCCGGGAATGCGGTCGCAACCCCATCTGCCTCATTCGCACGCCGGGCGGCCCGACACCGGCTCCGGCTCGCCTTCCCCCGCCGCCCCCGCGCACTTGCGCAGCCGTTCGAGCCGCTCGGCCAGCGCCGCGCGCTCGCGCAGGTGCCCATTCGATCCACTCCGCGCGAGGTTCTCGAGCTGGTGCGGGTCGGCGCGCAGGTCGTAGAACTCGACCTCGTCGGTCTCCTCGCAGCTCCCCTTCGCTCTCGCGGCCGAGAAGTGGTGGATGAGCACCTTGCCGTCGACGCGCACGCCCGCGTACGAGCACGGGCGCGGGTAGGGCTTCGGCTTCTTCGGGCTCTGGTCGAGCTCGATCAGCAGCGCGCGCTCCTTGGGCCACGGGGCGTTCGCGTCGCGCAGCAGCGGGACGAGCGAGCGGCCGTCGAGCGTGCGGCACTTGCCGCCCCCGGCGCACGGCTTTGCCCGCGCCAGGTCGAGCAGCGTCGGCGCCAGGTCGATGTTCGCCACCGGCGCATCCACCTTCGCCACCGCCTCCGCGCCGCGGAGCGAGGCCGGCATCCGGATCACGAGCGGCATGTGGACGATCTCCTCGTACGGGAACTCCTTGCGCGAGCGGATCCGGTGCTCGCCGTAGAAGTACCCGTTGTCCGAAGTGAAGACGAGCACCGTGCGGTCGAGCTCGCCGGTGCGCTCGAGCGCCTCGACGATCTGCTCGACGCCGCGATCGACGGCGCGCATCGAGGCGACCGCGCACCGGTGGTGCTGATCGATCGTGCGGCGCTCGGCCTTGCCGATCGGCTGCTGCTCGCGGATGAACCAGGGCTTGTCCGCGACCTCGCGTTCGTTCGTCGACGGCTTGGCCGACAGCGCCGCCTCCGGGCGCGAGAGAAACGGCTCGTCGTCGGGATCGGGCGCGGCGGCCCCCTTGCACGGATTGGGATCGCGGCCCGCGCCGAAGTGCGGGGCGAAGTAATCGACCTGCAGATAGAAGGTCTCGTCCTCGCGCGCGTACTTCTCGATCACGTCGACCGCGTGCCGGTTGAGGACGCGGGTCAGGTAGTCCTCGGGGTCGCTGCCGTAGGCGACGACCTCGCCGTTCTCCGACAGCTCGTAGTCGAAGTAGCGCTGGGGCTCGAGCTGGGTGAACCACTGGTCCCACCCCGGGGTCGAGTCGGCCGGGTCGTCGAGATCCTTGGCGTAGTTGTTCAGGAACTTGCCGACGTGCGCGGTTCGGTAGCCCGCGCGCTGCAGCCACACCGGCAGGACGTTCCCCTTGTCCTCGAGCTTCTTGTAGGTGTTCGAGGTGACGCCGTTGTTGTGGATGTACTGGCCCGTGAGGTACGTGGCCCGCGACGGACAACAGAGCGGCGTCGTCACCACGTAATCGGTGAAGGTCGTCCCGCGGTCCGCCAGGAGCCGCGTGGTCGCCGGCATCGTCTTCCGGTTGAACTGGTCGAGGTTCTGATCGTCGGTGACGATGGCGACGATGTTCGGAGCCGCAGGCGCCGGGTCGGGGCGCTTCTCGTCACCCGAGCGGCCGATGGCAAACGCCCCCGCCACCGCGACGAGGACGACCAGAAGCGGGAGGCCGAGCCTCCACCCTCTCCGGGAGCCCCGCATCCCTATTCGCAGAAGGAGATGCGCGGCACGTAGATCGCGCTCACCTTGCCGCTGTCAACGGAGAGCGTCATCTCGATCCGGCCGCCGTCGCGCTTCGGGATCCGAACGCGCGTGACCCCGAAGACTTCCTCGGTGCTGCGGTCGAAGCGCGCGTGCGGGAAGGCAGCCTCGATCTCGTCCCGCTTCGCCCCGACGCCGACGCCGTTCGCCGTCGCCCCGCCGATCACCGTGATCACCTTCGCGCGCGCCCGGCGCGTCGGCCGCTTGAACTCCACGGACCCGCGAAGCGGAGCCTTCAGCCGCGCCGAGCCCGCGCCGCTGAGCTCGCAGCCCTCGCGCATCGGGCCGACCAGCCCGGCCCTGCGCAGCTTCGCGTAGCGCGCCCCGAGCCTCACCTTGCCCACGCCCTTCGCCGTGATCGTGCGGTCCTTGATCGCGGCCCGATCAGACCGATCCACCGCCGGCCCGGCCGAGATCACCTGCCCCGGCACGACCAGCAGGAGGGCTAGCAGCGCCCCCGCCAATCCGATCCGACCTCGCGTCCGCACGATTCGTCTCCTTCCTCCGCCGACGCCCCCATCCTAGGCGCTCGGAGCGGGAGAACCCTGACGGACGGACGATGCCCGTTCCGAACCGGCTCGGATCCTGCGCCCGGGGGGAACCTGCGCAGACCGGGGTGGCAAGCCCCCTTCAACTTGCGCGCGTTCTGACGTGGAATGTCCGCAAAGTGCGGCGCGATTGGCCCGACCGCCTTCGGGTAAGCGGCCCCCAGGACGGAACCGACCAGAGAGGAGAGCCAGGATGGCTCAGACGAGCACGAAGAAGAGGACCGGCTCAGGTCGCTCGAGCGCTTCCAAGAGCCGGTCGACCAAGTCGGCGGCCTCGAAGCGCTCCGGCGGCAACGGCCGGACAGCGGCGAAGAGCGCCCCGAAGCGGACGCAGGCGAAGAGCACCTCGTCGCGATCGGCACCGTCGAAGAACGGCAGCAGCGCCGCCACTACGGCCAAGGACGCGGTGGCCTCGGGCGCCGAGACCGTCGCCCACGCGGCCGGCAAGGCCAAGACCGGCCTGATCGCCGGCGGCGCGGCCGCAGCCGGAGTCGCAGCCACCGTGTTGCTCAAGCGCCGAGCGGACCGCCACCGCAAGGTGTTGGGCGTCTCGATCCCCGGGCGAAGCAACGGCCTCGACCCGCGGAAGCTGATGCCCGGCGGTCGCCACCCGATGCGGCGCGACACCCGGAAGATCGCAGGCAAGGTGGCGGATGCCGCGAACGCGGCCGATCGCTTCGGCCAGCGCGTCAGCAAGGCCGCCAAGAACGTCAAGCAGGTGAGCGAGACGGTCGGCGAGACCGCGAAGAACCCCTAAGCGGACGACGGGTCTCGAACCCGCGACCTTCGGCTTGGGAAGCCGACGCTCTACCAACTGAGCTACGTCCGCAGCGGCGCGAAGTCTAAGACTTCGCGCGCGCTTCGACCAGGCTCTCGATGCCGTCGAGGATGCGCTCGAGGCCGAAGCGGAAGTCGGCGTCGCGGTCGTCGCCCAACGTGTCGAACACTCCCTTGCCGAGGGCGCGCCGCAGGGCCGGGAAGCGCTCCTCGTCGACGAGCTCGGCAAGCGGCTCGAGGTCGGAGCCCGTCGCCGTCTCCGGCGATGCCTCCGCCCGCGGCACCGCGGCGCCGGCGGTGAAGCGCACCTCGCTGAAGACGTGCCCGTTCAGCAGGAGCACGAGCGCCCCCTTCTCCGCCTCGGCGATGTTCGTCCCCGCGAGCGCGGCGAGGCCCCGGTCGAACCAGGCGAGCCGGTTGGGGCCGAACGGCAGCTCCGCGAGCGGCGCGTTCAGCAGCCACGGGTGAAGCCGGACGACCTCGAGGAGCCCCCAGGCCCACCGCTCCAGGCCCGCGCGCCACCCCTCCCCCTCCTCACCCGCGTCGCTCGGCCAGCCGACCGCGGCGTCGACCATCAGGGCGAGGAGCTCGTCCTTGTTGCGGACGTGCCGGTAGAGCGCCATCGTCGTGAACCCCAGCCGCTTCGCGACGCGGCCCATCGAGACCGCGTCCAGCCCGTGCTCGTCGGCGATCTCGACTGCGGCCGCGACCACCCGCTCGACGCTGAGGCCTGCCTCGCGCGGCCGCGTCCCTCCCTGACGACGGCCCCAGAGGACGTCGAACGGCGCGGGTGGTTTCACGGGCTCCTTTGGCACGAGGAAAAGTTTATGCTATACACATTGTGTATGCCATACACATTTCGACGGGAGGAAAGCTCCGTGAGATCACCGCACACCGCCAAGCGGTCCGCCGAGGCCGTGCGGCTCGTTGACGTCCACCGCACCTACGGCCCGCCCGAGAACCCGGTCCGCGCCCTCGACGGGGTGACGCTCGGCCTGCCCGCGGGCACGTTCACCGCCGTGATGGGCCCGTCGGGCTCGGGCAAGTCCACGCTCCTGCAGATCGCCGCCGGCCTCGACCGCCCCACCTCGGGCCGTGTCTTCGTCGACGGAGTCGAGATGAGCGCCGGCGACGAGACGGAGCTGACCCGGTTTCGCCGCGAGCGGATCGGCTTCGTCTTCCAGGAGTTCAACCTGCTGCCGACGCTGAGCGTGCTCGAGAACGTGGCGCTGCCGCTGCGCCTGGCGGGCCGCCGCGTCGACCTCGCCCGCTGCGAGCAGGTGCTCCGCCAGGTCGGCCTCGGCGACCGGCTCGCCCATCGGCCGCCGGAGCTCTCGGGCGGCCAGCAGCAGCGGGTTGCCCTCGCCCGGGCGCTCGCGATCGACCCGGTCGCGATCTTCGCCGACGAGCCAACCGGGGCGCTCGACAGCCGCAGCGCCGCCGGCGTGCTCGCGCTCCTGCGCGAGGCCGTCCACGAGCACGGCCAGACCGTGGTCATGGTCACCCACGATCCGGTCGCCGCCGCCTCGGCGGACTCCGTCGCGTTCCTCGCTGACGGGCGGATCGTCGGCGAGCTCGTCCGGCCGACCGCCGAAGAGGTCGCCGAGCGGCTCACCCGGCTCGCCGACGAGCGCGAGCGGCTCGCCGGAGGTGTCGCGGCATGACCCGGCTCGCACTCAACTCCCTCCGCCACCGCGCGGGCGCGTTCGCCGCGACGGCCATCACGCTCTTCCTGGGCGCGGCCATCGTCATGGCCTTCGGCTCGATGCTCGATACCGCGGGCGGCGCCGCCGTCGACTCGGCAAGCGAGCAGACCCTGGTCACGATGGCGAGCGTCGTCGGCGGCTGGGGCCTCGTCATCGTCGCCTTCGCCGCTTCGTCGACGTTGGCCGTCGCGACCCGAAAGCGCGAGCGCGAGCTCGCCGCCCTGAGCGCGATCGGGGCGACGCGCCGCCAGCTCACGCGGATGATCGTCGCCGAGGCCGGCGTCCTGGCCCTGGTCGCGACGGCGCTCGCCGTACCGCTTGCCTACCTGGGCGGCAGCGCCCTGCTGGGCGTCCTTCGCGACACCGACCAGGTCGCGAGCGGCGTCGAGTACGCCTTCGGCCCGATCGCCATCTCGGTCGGCTTCGCGGTCACGGTTCTCGGCGCCGTCGGCGGGGCTTGGGTGGCCGGGCGCCGCATCACCCGCCTGCGCGCGCGGGAGGCGAAGCTCGCCGCGTCGCTCGACGACGCCCGCCTCAGCCGCAAGCGCAAGGTGGCCGCGTTCCTACTGCTCGCCCTCGCGCTCGATCTGGCAGTGGTCACCGCGACCGTGTTCAACGGCAAGGGCATCGACGCGATGCAGACCGCCGGGCAGGCCTCGATCTGGGCGTCGATCGGAATCGCGCTGCTGGCCCCCGCCCTCGTCGGCCGGTTCGCCACGCGCATCGCGGCGGCGCTCGAGCGTCGCGGCGGCGCGAGCGGCTACCTGGCCGCCCACAACATGCGCCGGCGCGCCCGGCAGATGGCGAGCTCGCTGATGCCGATCATCCTGTTCACCGGGATCGCGACCGGCACCCTCTACATGCAGGCGATCGAGAACGCCGCCCCGGCGGTGACCGGTGGCGACATCACCGCGGCCGAGGCGAAGAACATCGAGACGCTCAACCTCGTGGTCGTCGGGGTGATCGCCGTGTTCGCCGCGGTGATGCTGATCAACGTCCTCATCTCGGCGACGACCCAGCGCCGGCAGGAGTTCGCCCGGCAGCGGCTCGCCGGGGCCACCCCGCCGCAGGTGGTGGGGATGGTCGGGATCGAGGGCGCGGCGCTCGTCGCGACCGGGATCCTGTTCGGGTCGCTCGCGTCGCTGGCCACGGTGATCCCGTTCAGCATCGCCCGCACCCACCAGGTGATCCCGCACGCGTCGATCCTGATCTACCTCGGCATCGTCGCGACGGCCGTGGTGCTTACGCTCGCGGCAAGCGTCGGCACGGCGCGCCGCGCAATCCAGGCTCCCGCGGTGGAGGCGGCGGCGGCCTGACCCCGCCCAACGGCGAAGGCCCGGCCTCTACGCTTGCGCCCGATGAGTGCGCGGGCCTTCGCCGTCTTCATGGGCGTCCTCGCCATCGTCGGCCTGCTCGCGTACGGGGTGGTCTCGAAGGGCGAGGCGCGGATCCAGGTCGGCGAGCCCTTCCCCGAGATCGAGCTGGCGAAGCTCGACGGCGCCGGCGCCGGCTCGATCGCCGACTACGAGGGGCAGTGGGTGCTCGTCAACCTCTGGGCCTCGTGGTGCGGGCCGTGCAAGGCGGAGTCACCCGACCTGCAGCGCTTCCACGAGGAGCACGGCGGCGACGGCTTCACGGTCCTCGGCGTCGACACGAAGGAGGTCTCCGACGACGGCCGCGAGTTCGTCGAGAAGTACGGGCTCACCTACCCGCAGCTCCACGAGGCCTCCGACGACCTCTCCCGCGAGCTCGGGGTCACCGGCCTGCCGGAGAGCTTCCTCGTCGACCCCGAGGGCAACGTCGCGCTGGTCGTCCCCGGCCCCGTCGACGAGACCCTGCTGGCCGAACAGGTCGAGCCGCTGATCGTCAAGGGCTCCTCGTGAGGCGCATCGCCCTCCTGCTCGCCGCGCTCCTCGCCCTCGCCCCGGCCGCGGCGCCGGCGCAGGCGCCAGAGCCCAAGACCTCCCTCCCCGACATCGAGGACGAGGTCATGTGTCCGATCTGCGGCGTTCCGCTCGAGCACGCGATCGACGCCCCCCAGGCCCAGCAGGAGCGCAAGTTCATCCGCGAGCTGATCGCCCAGGGCCTCACCAAGGACGAGATCAAGGACCGCCTCGTCGCCGAGTTCGGCGAGGAGGTCCTGGCGATCCCCGACGACGAGGGCTTCGACCTCGCCGCCTGGCTCGTCCCCGGCGCCGCGATGATCGCCGCGGCCGTCGCGATCTTCATCGGCCTGCGGCGCTGGCGCCGCCAGGGCCCGGGCGACGACCCGCAGCCGGCGGCAGCGGCGCCGCAGGGCGAGGACGCCGAGCGGCTAGAGAAGGACCTGGCGCGCTACGACCTGTAGCGGCTACTTCGGCAGGCAGAGGGCGCGCGCTTCGAGCGTGTTGGGGACCGGGGAGATGCCGCGAACGTTGTAGTACTCCTGAACCGGACCGGCCGGATATCCCTTCGGACTGGGACCGTCTGAAGCAACCGTCCCCGCTTCGTTGTCCCAACCGCCACCCCCTCCGATAAGGAGCTCGTTCTTCTTGCAGCGCGCTTGGACGAGCGTAGGTATGCCCACTTGCCCTGGACGCCTGACCGTCCGCACGATCGGTTTCTTCACGTCGGACGCGCGCACGGCGCCCTTCTTGATCTTGGGCGAGGTGATCGCCCCGTTGCGGATGTCGTTCGTGCCGATCTTCGACGCGGCGTAGCCGGTGCCGCCGATCGCCACGATCAGCGCCAGGTAGGCGACGACGGTCGCGTGGCTCGGTCTTGGAACTCGCATCTCGCCCTCCTTGAGCGGTGGTTCAACGCGCGCGGACGATGACCTTCCGGTGCTTCGACGCCGCCTTTCGGAACGGCCAGTTGGCCTCGTTCTTGAGCTTTACCCGGAAGCGGAAGACCGCGTCCCGCAGGTAATGCCTCCCGAATCGGTACCGCCGCCTGTAGGTGCCGTCCGGCCGCGTGCGGAACGCCTCGCCGACGGTGTCCCAGCGCCCGCTCGGCATGCGGACCTGGAGCTCGAGCAGCTTGCCGCCCGACGGAATCCGCGCGCCGAAGTGGCCGACCTTCCCGTGGAAGGTCATCGTGCCGCCCTCGCTGACGCTGCGCCGCTTCGTCCGGAACCGCACCCGGCTGCGGACGACCAGCTTGCCGACGTCCGCACGCGCCGGCGCGTACTTCGCCGTGCCGCCGAACCTCGCGGTGATCCGGCGGTTGGGCCCCGCGGGGATCTTGGAGCTCCAGCGTCCATCGGCGTCCGTCGTTGCGGTGCTGATCCGCTCGCGGATCAGCGCGCCTTCGCCGAAGTTCTCGACGATCGTCACCCGCTTTCCGGCAAGCGGCCTGCCGTCCGCGTCGAGCAGGCGGCCGACCGCAGCGGCGTCGGTGCCGTAGGGGACCGTCTGGCCGCGGGAGGCGCCGTTGTTCAGGTGCGCATGGAGCCTCACCGGATCCCGGAGCGGGAACGTGAGCCGCATCGGACCGCCGCTGCGCCGCTCCGTGGTCTCGACGACGTTGCCCGCGACGTCGCGCGCGACCGCCCGGAACTCGTACTCGCCCGCGGGCAGCGCGCCGGAATCGACGTGCGCAGTCACCTTCCCCTGGTCGAGGCGGGAGTCGAGCGCCGCCCAATCGCTCGCTCCGGCGCGGCGCATGAAGAGCTTTGCCTCGGCCACCCCGGAGTGCTCGTCGGCAACCGTCGCGGTGATGAGCTCGGGCTGGTCCGGGTCCTGCGAATCGGCGAACGCGACCGCCGGCGGCGCGTTGTCGACGTAGATCGTGGCCTTCCAGGCCGGGCCGACGTTCGCGGACCAGTCGGCCGCGCCGACCGTCAGCTCGTTCTCGCCGTTTCGGAACGGCGGCTTCGACGTATCGGTGCTCGCGTCCAGCGCCAGGTGATCGGGGCACGGGACCTTGACCTTCGACGAGGGCCAGGCGAGGCCGCCGTTGTTGCAGCGCTCCGGGCTCCGGGCCACCTCGCTCCCGTTGACGTAGGCGACCACCCGCCACACACCGGATCCCTGGTCGCTGGCGGATGCGGAGAGCGTGTGGCTGCCGCGCAGCCAACCCCCGGCCGTGATCGAGCCGGTGGGGTCCACGCCGGAAGGCGCCAGGACGTCCTCGAGGTGCACGTCGATCGCCCGCGCGTACATGTGCGCCTGCGTGTCCTCCGCGCACTTCGCCTGCTGGCACTGGAGCAGCATCACGACCGCCGGGTGATGGAGGCCGCCGAAGTGGTAGTCCGCCCAACCGTGGCCGCTGCTCGGCCCCTGGGCGAGCAGGTCGTTGTTGTTCCCATTCCAAGCCGTGAGCTGGGCCTTGTGGCCGTTGCCGCTGCGTAGGTTCGCCGTGACGTGGAACGCGCGGATCAGGGTGCCGGGTGGGGCGTCGAGTGACCACCAGCGGCCCTGGTTGCGCACCGCGTCCCCACTGTTGTGCACTTGCAGTCGCGCGTCGCCCCCCGAGCACTTGTCATTTGCGACGTAGTCACCGTTTCCCTGAAGCCGCAGCTGGTCCGTACCCCGGTGGCCCCCGGCGCCGTAGCACTGGATCACGTTGTAGATGCCGCCTCCCGCCGCGTCCGCCGGCAGGCTCGCCGACCCGGCGACCGCGAGCGCCGCGGCGATGACGAACTGCGTGCGGCGGCCCCTCCCGTTGCGCTTCACCATCCGACTCTCCTTTCGCGTCCTCAAGGTGCGAACTCCTGTCTTGCGGCCGACGCGCTCCCGCCGCCCCCGCCGGTCGAGCCGACCGCCGCCGCCTGCGGCGACTGGCTCGGCGCCGCGGCCGCCTCGACTCCGAATTCCTGGGCTTGCGCCGGCGTTTCCGTCGCCACGACTGTCGCCGGTGGCGCATCGGCCTCCTTCGGCGTCGTGGCAGCCTGACCCGCGACCCCGGCCCGCACGGGCTGGGCCTTCTCCACCGGGCCGCTCCCGAGCTGACCGGGCAAGTCCTCGGGCGCGGGGATGAAGGGGCGATTGCCGTCCTCTTCGTCGGCGAGCTGGACGTGACCGAGCTCGCGCTTGGGTTCCTCCTTGCCGAGGTCCACCGGCCCTACGCCCGCTGCGATACACGCCGACGCCGCGAGCCCGCCGCCGATGCAGGCAGTCGCGACCTTTCCGGCTGCGCCGAAGGCCGCGAGCTTGGCGAAAACGCCCGCGCCCGCGGCTCCCGCGCCGCGCACCCCGCCGCTCGAGGCGATTGCCGCCAGCCCGTCCTCGGAGCCGCTCGTCGGCGAGCGGCCCACGACTCCCAGGACTCCGTCGCGTGCGCGGTCGGCAAGCTCGGCCACCCGTTCGCTCAACGATCCCTCTCCGGCGAGCGCCGCGATCGCCGCGGGACCGAGCGCCGCGCCGCCCAGGTCGTGCAAGTGGCCGGTGAGCCGGGCAACGAATCCGTGGCACTCCCGGCAGTGCGACAGGTGCGCCTCGGCCTGGCGAGCCTGCTCCGGATCGGCGATGCCCGCTGCGTACGCCCTCAGGATCGGCTCGCGGTCATCGCACCACTCGCCGCGCTCGAACGCGCGCATCTTCTCGGCGAGCTCCTCCACCCCGCGCGTGATCTCCTTGCGATACGCGCGCGGCGAGAGGCCCTTGACGAGACCGCAGACCTGCTTCGGGTCCAGCCCCCACCCGTAGCGCAGCAACATCACCGAGCGGCGGCGCGGCGGCAGGGAGGCGAGCAGGTCGCGGGTCACCCGCGAGTGCTCGTCGCTTGCTGCTCGCTCGTCCGGGCCCGGGCCCGCGTCGGGCCTCGCCATCGCGGCATCGAGCGGCGCCGTCGGCTTGCGGCGCCGCCGGCGGAGCTCCCGGCTCGCCTGGTGCGCCACCGCGGCGAAGACATAGCTGCGGATCTCCTCGTCGGTGAGCTGTTCGTGGCGGTGCTCGAGAGCGCGCAGCGTCCCGAGCCACGCATTGGAGTAGATGTCGTCGAGCTCGTCCTCGCCGAAAGCCCCGCGGAAGGCCCGGCGCACCATCGCGCGCGACCCGGCCTCGAACTCCGCGTAGAGGCGCGCGGCCCGCTCGCGCCACTCGCGCCGGCTCGAACTCCGAACCTCCCTCGCAACGCTGGCTGAGCCCACGGCCTTCATCCGTGGCTACAAGCCCGCTACGTCCCTTGGCGCCCCCCTGGCCCCATATCTCACGCTTGCGCTCCTCCCGTCGAGCCGATCCTAATTCGGCATGCGCGCGCGAGCCAACCGAAACGATCGCAAATAGCGAGAAATCCGCGCATAACGAAACGGCTGGCGTCCCCCCGGGACAACCAGCCGCTCGTTCCCCCTTGTCCCCCGCACGGGCGGGGAGGTCTTTGGTTACGGGATGGACGCGGTCTTCTCGCAGCTCTTGCCGCGGTCCTTGCCGCCCGAGCCGACGCACTTGTCCTTGCCGGGACCGCCGTTCAGCTTGTCCTTGCCGGGGCCGCCGTTGAGCTTGTCCTTGCCGGCGCCGCCCTTCAGGACGTCGCGGCCGGCCTTGCCCTGGAGAACGTCCTTGCCGGCGCCGCCCTTGGCGCGATCGTTGCCCTCGCCGAGGTCGGCGCGGTCGTTGCCGATGCCGCCGTCGAACTTGTCCGCTCCGTCGCCGAGGTTCGCGGTGTCGTTCCCGTCGCCGCCAACCGCACGGTCGTCGCCCGAGCCGCCCAGGAGCGCGTCGCCTCCGTCCCCGCCGAGCAGGACGTCGTTGCCGCCTTCGCCGACGAGCCGGTCGTTGCCGTCGCCGCCGTCGAGCGTGTCGTCGCCCGGTCCGCCGCAGGCGACGTCGTTGCCGCCCAGGCCGATCGCCGTGTCGTTGCCGCCGAGCAGCAGGAAGACGTCATCGCCCTCGGTCCCGGTGAGCGTGTCGTCGCCCGGGGTACCGACCCGGTTGGCCGGCTGCCCCTCGCAGGTGACGAGCTCGTAGGCGCCGACGTCGCAGGCGCCGCCGAGGAAGCGCTCGACGCCGCGCTGGTCGGCCGGCGGGCAGTTCAGGCCCTTGTCCAGGGCCGGGCTCGACGGGGCGAGCGCGTGGGTCGGCGTGGGGCCGCCGTTGTCGGCGAGCGGGAGCAGGCCGGCGTCGTCGGTGACGATGTCGGCCGGCTGCGGATGGCAGTCGAACGGGCCCGGCTGGGTGCCGAACACGTTCACGCCCTCGTGCGGGCCGGCGACCCCGCTGCAGTTGTGGTTGCTGCCGTCGCCGACGACGGTGTTCCCCGCGACGATCGAGTTGACGAAGGCCGGGTCGGCGCCCCCGACGGCATGGAAGCCGCCGCCGAAGTCGACGCCGAAGTCGTCATCCGCGTCCGCGGTGTTGTTGGTGATGGTCGAGTTGACGATCCGCGGATCACCGCCGTTCAGGGCGAGGCCACCGCCGTTGTCGTCGGCGCTGTTGCCGGTGATCGTCGAGTTCTCGATCACGAGCTCGTCGGCGCCGCCCTGGATCGAGGAGATCGCGCCGCCGTCGAACACCGCCGAGCCCCCGGTCAGGGTCGAGTTGCGGATCTCGAGCCGGTCGGCGGTGACGTGGACGAGGCCACCGCTGCCGTTGACCTTGACGGAGCCCTGCAGGATCAGGTTCTCGAGCACGACCGTGGCGCCCACGGCGCCGATGATGCGCTGGCCCTCCACGGACTGGGTGATCGTCACCGGACCCGGGCCGACGCCGCGCAGGACGACCGAGCCGAGGTTGAGGTCGCCCTCGGCGGCCCCGCCGTTACCGGGGATCGTGAGCGTGTAGGTGCCGCCGGGGATCTCGATCACGTCGTTGGCGCCGTAGGTGCCGGCGCTCGAGCAGCCGCCGACGTTGGTGTCGGCGTCAGCGGAGAGGACCGCCTCGCGCAGCGCGCACTGCCCGTTGTCCGCGCCCGCCTCGTCGACCGTCGAGTTGACCGTGATCGTCGCCGCGGATGCGCTTGCGACCAGCGCAAGCGACGCGGCCACACCGGCGAGGGCGGCCGTGATGCCCTGCCTCAAGTCCATCTCATCGCCTCCTTTTCGCCTTCCCGTTTCAGCGCCCGAACCTTCGCCCAGGCGCGCGCCACCGGCAATCGGGCGGGCGGCGAGACGAGCGTTGAGGCCGCCTCCCCCAGCGGGTGGTCCACCGAGAGGGGGAGTGAGCTCGGGTGGGGCTACTCCTTCGGCCGCGCCGCCGCGTCGAGCACCCGCGAGGCGGCGAGGAAGAGCGCCCGGCCCTCCTCGGTCTCGGCGGCGCATGACCTCGCGCCGCCGCCGGCGGTGTAGACGCGGG
>ERZ777003.1352-NODE-1352-length-37606-cov-7.607787_pt1 | contig 37606 bp, 18 predicted proteins | sample MGYA00374956_ERZ777003 | MGnify/ENA primary metagenome ERZ777003 (study PRJEB29302, sample SAMN06268252) | bioreactor metagenome | isolation source: Joint BioEnergy Institute, California, USA | place: USA:Joint BioEnergy Institute, California, USA | collected... | reverse complement strand
ACCGTGACCTGGACGGAGTCGCCGGTTCCCGTCTGGTCGGCGTACGACGGCCGGCCGGTCCGCTCGGTCTCCTGGCCGCCGGCGGACGCCGACCCGCCCGCCGGGCTCCGCGACGCGCTGCGCGGTGTCCTCGGGTCCGAGCGCCGTGTCCTGTTCGAGGTCGGCCCGGGTGACGCGCTGACCGGCCTGGCCGCCGGTCTGCTCGCCGGCGTCGGGTCCACGGCCGACACCGTCGCCGCGTTCGGCGCCGGCCGGGGCGGGGGCGAGCGTCAGCTCGCGGTGGCGCTCGCCCGGCTGTGGGTGGCCGGCGTCGACGTCGACTGGGCGGCGCTGGAGGCGGACCGTCCGCTGCAGCGGGTGCCGGTGCCGGGCCACCCGCTGCGCCGGGAACGCCACTGGGTGGTGCCGGAGCGGGGTCCGGCGGCACCCCGCCAACAGCCGGTGTCACCACCGGCCCGTCCGTCGGTGCCGGCCGAGCCGGCCCGTACGGCCGATGTCCCGGGACTGCCCCGGCCGGCGGCGCCGCTGCGCCCGCTGAACCGGACCGAGCACGCCTTCTGGGTGCTCGACCAGCTCGCCCCGGACAGCGGGGTGTCGAACATCGGCATCGCGTTCCGCACCGCCCGGCCGCTGCGCTGGTGGCCGCTGCAGACGGCGGTCAACCAGCTGGTACGCCGGCATCCCGCGCTGCGGCTGCGCTTCCCGACGGTCGACGGGACGCCGGTGCGGCACCTCACCGCGGCCGAGGACGCGACGCTGACGGTGCCCACCCGGACCACCACCCCGGAGCGGCTCGTGGCGGACCTCCAGAACCTGCTGCACGAGCCGTTCGACCTGGCCCGCGACCTGCCGTTCCGGGTCGGGCACTTCACCCTGCCCGACGGCGGCAGCGTGCTGTGTCTCGCCGCGCACCACATCGTCGTCGACGCGCCGTCGGTGCAGATCCTGGTCGAGGAGTTCGGCCGGATGTACGACGGGATCACCACCACCGGCCGGATCCCCGACGACCTGGCCGGCGAGGCGCCGCTGCTGGCCGAGCCCGAGCCGGCACCCGAGTCGATCCGCTACTGGCTGGACCACCTGCGCGGGGTGGAACCCGAGGCGATGGTGCTGCCGGGCACCCGCGCCGCGCCGGCCCGCCCCACCTTCGCCGGGCACACCTGCAGTTGGCCGGTGACCGACCAGGCGCAGGCGGCGCTGCGGGCGCTGCGGCAGCGGTTCCACACCAGCGACAACGTGGTGTTGATGAGCGCGTTCTGCCTCACCCTGCTGCGCCACGGCGCCGGGCCCGACCTGGTGATCGGGGTGCCGGTCGGCACCCGACGTCCGGCAACCCGGCAGCAGGTGGGCTACGGGGTGAGCACGATGCCGCTGCGGGTGCGGCTCGACCCGGACGCCGGTTTCGGGGACGTGGTACGCCGGGTCGGCGACGCGTTCTTCGCCGGGATCGAACACGCCGACGCCACCGTCGAACGGGTGCTCACCGAACGCGGGCACGGGACCGTCGACTGGCGGGTGCCGCTGTTCCGGCACATGTTCAACTACCGGCCCTGGAGCGACGAGAAGATCCGGGTCTGTGGCGAGGTCCCGGAGTACATCGAGGACCTGTTCGACCGCAGCCGGCTGGACCTGCAGTGCATCGCGGTGCCCGAGCCGGACCGGTTCACGCTGCGCTGCTGGCACAGCACCGAGGTCCACGACGAGGCGGAGATCAGCGCCTTCGTGGCCCGGATGCAGGCGCTGCTGGTCCGGGCCGCCGCCGAGCCGGACCGCCCGGTCGCCGAGCTGCCGTTCGGCTCGGCGGCCGACGAGGCCGCGTTCGAACGGCTCAACCGCACGCAGCGTTCGTGGGGAGCCCCGGACACCCTGGTCGAGCGGATCGTGGCCCGCGCCTCGGCGGACCCGGCGGCGACGGCGGTGGTCGACGGCGACCGCCGGGTGTCGTACCGGGAGTTGGTGGACCGGGCCGGCGCCGTCCGCGACCTGCTGCGACACCACGGCGTGCGCCCCGGCGACGTGGTGGCGCTGGCGCTGGGCCGCTCCACCGAGCTGGTGTCGGCGGTGCTCGGGGTGTGGGCCGTCGGGGCGAGCTACCTGCCGCTGGCGCCCGACCAGCCGCCGCGACGCCTGGCGTACCAGGCGGACGACGCCGGTGCCCGGGTGGTCCTGGTCGCCGCGGGTACGGCCGCGGAGTGGTCGCCGGTGCCGGTCCTGGCGGTGCCGGCACACGACCCGGACCCGGCACACGACCCGACCCCGGCACACGACCCGGACCCGGAGGGCGACCCGGTGCCGACCGGAGGGCTGCTCGACCGGGCGACCGACCCGGAGACCCCGGCGTACGTCATCTTCACCTCGGGTTCCACGGGCCGCCCCAAGGCGGTCGTCGTCACACACCGGAACCTGCTGAACCTGGTCTGCGACTTCGCCGACCGGCTGCCGGCCGGCGCGGCCAGGGCGGTGCTGTGGTCCACGGCCCCCACGTTCGACATCTCCGCCCTGGAACTGCTGTTGCCGCTGCTCACCGGCGGGTCCGTCATCGTCGCGCCGGACGACGCGCTGCTCCGGCCGGCGGCACTGCTGGACCTCGTCCGCCGCTGGGACGTGTCGCTGGTCCAGGCGACGCCGACGGCGTGGCGGCTCGTCGCGCCCGTCGCCGGCGACGAGCTGACCGGCCGCGTCCTGCTCTGCGGCGGCGAACCGATGCCGGCCGCGCTGGCCCGCCGGCTGCGGGCCCTGGGCGGCCGGGTGTACAACGTGTACGGCCCCACCGAGACGACGATCTGGTCCACCGTCGCCGAACTGGACCACGACCCGGACGACCCGGTCCCGATCGGCGTGCCGGTCGCCAACACGCAGGTCTTCGTCACCGACCCCCGGGGCGTGGAACTTCCGCCGGGCCTGCCCGGGGAGGTCTGCATCGCCGGGGCCGGGGTGAGCGCGGGCTACCTGAACCGTCCCGAGCTGACCGCGCAGCGGTTCGGCACCCACCCGCGGTACGGCCGCTACTACCGCACCGGCGACATCGGCCGGCTGCGCCACGACGGCGTGCTGGAGCTGGCCGGACGCACCGACCGCCAGGTGAAACTGCGCGGACACCGCATCGAGCTCGACGAGGTCGAGGCGGTGCTGCACGAGCATCCCGAGGTGGCGCTCGCCGCGGTCGACCTGGTCGGCGACCCCCAGACCGACGGCCGGCTGGTGGCGTTCGTGCAGGCCCGGCCCGGCGCCGACGGCAACCGGCTCCGCGAACGCCTGTGGCGGCACGCCCGGGCCACCCTGCCCGACGCCGCCGTGCCGTCCGGGATCGTCGTCCTCGACCGGCTGCCGACCACGCCCAACGGCAAGGTCGACCACCGTACGCTGCGGACCCTGGACGTGGACGGGCCGGCGGAGGACGGCAGCGCCGCCGCGCCGGCCGCCGGCGACCCCGGGCTGGTCGAGGCGTTGACCGAGCTGTGGCGGCGGACACTGCGCCGGCCCGGGCTGGGCCCGCACGACAACTTCTTCCTCAACGGCGGACACTCCATCCTGGCCACACGGCTGGTCACCGAGGTCGAGAAGGTCGCCGGGCGCCCGGTCGCGGTTCCGGAGGTCTTCACCCATCCGACCCCGGCCGAGCTGGCCGCGTACCTGGCCGGGTCGAGCAGCGGCGGTGACGAGTGACCGAGTGGTACGTCAGACTGCGGCCCGACGGCGGCCACGCCCCGGCCGGCCCGCCGGCACGGGTGGTGGCGTTCCCGCACGCCGGCGGCGGCCCGGCGTCGCTGGCCGGGCTCGTCCCGCTGCTGCCGCCCGGGGTCGAGCCGTGGTCGGTGAACCTGCCCGGCCGGCAGGCACGCCTGGCCGAGCCGCCCCGGACCGACCTCGACGGCATGGTCGACGATCTCGCCACCGCGCTGGTGGCGACCGTGCCCGCGCCGTACGCCCTGTTCGGCTACTGCAGCGGCGCGCTCCTGGCGTACCTGGTCTGCCGGCGGCTGGGGGAGCGGGGTGCCCCGCCGGCGCACCTGCTGGTCGGCTCGTTCGCCGCGCCGGACGTCGCCGTCCTGCCCCGCCGGCTGCACCACCTGCCCGCCGAGCTGTTCTGGGAGCGGCTCGTGGCGCAGGGCGGCATCCCGGCCGAGGTGGCCGACCGAACCGAGCTGCGGCCGGTGCTGGAGCCGGCGCTGCGGGCCGACTTCGCCCTGCTGGCGGGCTACCACCACGTCGCCGGCCCGCCCCTGGACACCCCGGTCACCGTCCTGTACGGCCGGCACGACCGGTCGATCTCGCGTGGCGGTCTGCTGGGCTGGCGGCGGCACAGCCGGCACCGCCCCGTGCTGCGTGACCTCGACGCGTCGCACTGGCTGGTCGAGGACGCGCCCGCCGAGCTGGCCGCCACCATCGTCGAACAGCTGCACCGACCGGAGGGTCCCCCGTGCGACTCGGATACAGCCTGAGCTACTGGGGCTCGGCCGGGCTCAGCCCCGCCGAGCATCTGACGCTGGTGCGCGAGGCGGAGCGGCTCGGATACCACTCGGTGTGGGCGGCCGAGACGTACGGCACCGACCCGGCCAGCCTGATGGCCTGGCTGGCCGGGCAGACCACCCGGATCCGGCTGGGGACGGCGATCCTCCAGATGCCGGCCCGCCGGCCGGTCGCCGCCGCGATGACCGCCGCCACGATCGACCAGATCTCCGGCGGCCGGTTCCGGCTCGGGCTCGGCTTCTCCGGCCCGCAGCTCGTCGAGGGCTGGCACGGGCTGCGCTTCGAACGGCCGTTGGCGCAGGCCCGGGACTACGTCGCCGTGGTGCGGATGGCCCTGGCCCGCCAGCCGGTCCGGTACCAGGGGGCGACGCTGACCGTGCCGCTGCCGGACAGCGAGGGCAAGGAGATGGCGCTGGCGGTGGAGCCGATCCAGCAGCCGCTGCCGATCTACCTGGCCACCCTCGGGCCACAGGCGGTACGGCTGACCGGCGAGATCGCCGACGGCTGGCTCCCGCTGAACTTCCCGCCCGAGCACGTCGCGGCGTGCCGGGCCCTGCTGGAGGAGGGCGCGGCACGGGCCGGGCGCACACTGGACGGCTTCGACGTCGCGCCGATGGTGATGGTGCTGGTCGAGGAGGACCTCGAACTGGCCTTCGACATGGTCCGCCCGATGCTCGCGCTGTACCTGGGCGGCATGGGTTCGCGCCGGCACAACTTCCACAACCAGCTCGCCAGCCGGCTCGGCTTCGCCGACGAGGCGGAGAGGATGCAGCAGGCGTTCCTCGCGGGCCGGCAGGGCGAGGCGATGGCGGCGATGTCCGACGAGCTCGTCGACGCGATGACCGTCTGCGGCCCGCCGTCGCGGATCCGGGAACGCTTCGCCGCGTACCGGGAGGCCGGGGTGACCACCCTGATCGTCGGGGTGGTCCCGCCCACCCTGCCACTGCGGATGGAGCAGCTCCGGATGATCGCCGAGATCGCCGGCTCGCTGTGACCGCGCCGGCGCGCGGCGGGCCGGCCCGGCCCGCCGCGGGCGTGGCGTCTCGTGGGTGGGCGTGCCGCCTCGCGGCGCCCACCGGCGCGCGGTGGGCGCCGCGGGCGGGTCAGTTCTCCTCCGCCTCAAGCTCCGCCAGCAGCGCCAGCGGGTCGTCGTCGCCGAGGCGCAACGCCAGGATCTCCAACGCCTGCCCGGCGACGGTGGTCACCTCGAAGCAGCGGCGCAGCGGGAACTCCACCCCGTAGCGTTCCCGCAGCCGGCCGACGAGCTGCACCGCCAGCAGCGAGTGCCCGCCGAGCTCGAAGAAGTCGTCGGCGACGCCGACCCGGTCGCGGCCGAGCAGCTGGGCCCAGATCGCGCAGAGCTCCTCCTCCAGCGGGGTGCTCGGCGGCTGGTACCCGGTGGCGACCTGGCTCCGGTCGGCGCCGTCCGGGGCCGGCAGCCGGGACCGGTCGACCTTGCCGCTGGGCAGCGTCGGCAGCGGTGACGTGACCACGTACGCCCGGGGCAGCAGGGTGGCCGGCAGGTGCCGGGCCAGCAGCTCGCGCAGCTGGGGCGACGCCTCGGCGGGGTCGCCCGCCCAGTCCACGTACACCACGAGGCCCCGCCCGCCGGGCGCGTCGTCCCGCACCGCGGCCACCGCGCCGCGTACCCGGTCGTGCCCGGCCAGCACGCTCTCGACCTCGCCCAGTTCGACCCGGACCCCGTTGATCTTCACCTGCGTGTCGGTCCGGCCCAGGTACTCCACCGCGCCGTCGGCGCGGAGCCGGGCCCGGTCGCCGGTGCGGTACAGCCGGCTGCCGGCGGGCCCGTGCGGGTCCGGCAGGAACGCCGCGGCGGTGAGGCCGGGGCGGCCGAGGTAGCCGCGGGCCAGTTGGACACCGCCGAGGTAGAGCTCGCCGGGGAAACCGACCGGAACCGGTTCGAGCCACCGGTCGAGGACGTGCAGCCGGGTGTTGGCGACCGGGCGGCCGATCGGCACCGGCCCCGGCTGGTCTGGGTCGAACGGCCACGCCGAGACGTCGATCGCCGCCTCGGTCGGCCCGTACAGGTTGTGCGGCCCGGTACCGGGCAGCCGCCGGTGGCAGCGTTCCGCCAGGCCCCGGGTCAGCTCCTCGCCGCTGGAGATCACCCGGCGCAGCGACCGGCACGCCTCGATCCCGTCGGTGGCCAGGAACAGCTCCAGCATCGACGGTACGAAGTGGACGGTGGTCACCCCGTGCCGGACGATCGCGTCCCGCAGGTACGCCGGATCCCGGTGCCCGCCGGGGGCGGCCAGTACCAGCCGGGCGCCGGTCACCAGGGGCCAGAACAGCTCCCACAGGGACACGTCGAACCCGGCGGAGGTCTTGTGCAGGACGGCGTCGTCGGCGCCGAGGCCGAACCGGTGCTGCATCCAGACGAGCCGGTTCACCAGGGAGCGGTGGCTGGTGAGCACCCCCTTGGGCCGGCCGGTGGAACCGGAGGTGTAGAGCAGGTACGCCGCGTTGTCCGGGTGCAGGACCGGCGCCGGCTCGGTCTCCGGCCACGACCCCCCGTCCGGCTCGTCGACCAGGACCAGCACCGGGCCGTCGTGCCCCCCGGGCCGTTCCGCCGGGCCCGGGTCGCCGGGCCGTTCCGTCGGGCCCGGGTCGCCGGGCCGTTCCGTCGGGCCCGGGTCGCCGGGCTGTGCCGCCGGGCCCGGCGCGGCGGGGGCGAACCGGCCCGCCAGCGCGCGCTGGGTGACGACCACGGCGGCCCCGGAGTCGGCGAGCTGGAACGCCAGCCGGGCGTCCGGGTGCTCCGGGTCGAGCGGGGCCAGCACGCCGCCGGCCTTGACCACCGCGACGACCGCCACCAGGAGTTCGAGGCGGCGCTCCACACAGACGGCCACCGGTGTCTCCGGGCCCACCCCCAGGGCACGCAGGCGGTGGGCCAGCCGGTTGGCCCGGGCGTGCAGCTCGGCGTACCGGAGGGCACCGGCGTCGTCGACCACGGCGACCGCCTCCGGGGTCCGCTCGGCCTGCCGGCGCAACAGGTCGGTGAGCACCGCCGGGGACGGCAGCTCCACCGACTCCCCGTACCCGGCGGCGAGCACCGCGGCCCGCTGGGCGTCGGTGAGCAGCGGCAGGCGCGAGATCGGCCGCTCGGGGTCGTCGAGGGCGGCGGCCAACAGCACGCCGTAGATCCCGGCCAGTCGTTCCGCCGTCGCCGCCTCGAACAGGTCGGTGGCGTACTCCAGTCGGCCGTGCAGCCGGCCGTCCCGGATGTTGAGGTCCAGCGCCAGGTCCACCTTGACCGTGCCGTTGGCGATCTGCCCCCGGGTGTCGGAGGGCACCAGGTTGAACGCGACCTGGTACAGGGGCGGCCGGCTCAGGTCCCGGGTGCGCTGCAGGTCGTCGACGATGCGTTCGAAGGGCAGCTCCTGGTGCTCGATCGCCTCCAGCAGGCTGGCCCGGACCCGGCGTACGACGTCGGCGAAGGTGGGGTCGCCGCCCAGGTCGGTGCGGACGACGACGGCGTTGACGAACATGCCGATCAGCGGCTGGAGCTCGGGCCGGACCCGGCCGGCCATCGGACAGCCGACGAAGATGTCCGGGTGCCCGGCCCAGCGGGCCAGCAGGGTCTTGAACGCGGCGAGCAGCGTCATGAACGTGGTGACGTTGTGCCGCTGGGACCACTGCTCGACCCGGCTGGTCAGCTCCGCCGAGAGGGCGAACTGGTGCACCTCGCCCCGGTAGCTGCGCACCGGCGGGCGGGGCCGGTCGGTCGGCAGACCCAGGTCGTCGGGAAGGTCGGCCAACGCCTTGCGCCAGTACGCCAGCTCGGCCTCCACCCGCTCGGGGGTGAGGCGCCGACGCTGCCAGACGGCGTAGTCGGCGTACTGGATCGGCAGGTCGACCAGGCGCGGTGGGCGTCCCTCGGCGAGCGCGGCGGCGCACTCCCACAGCTCGGTCACGAACGGGTCCGACGAGGCGCCGTCGAAGATCGTGTGGTCGCAGATCCAGATCAGCCGCAGGTCGTCGTCGGCCAGCCGGACCAGCCGGGCCCGCCACAGCGGCGGCCGGTCGAGCGGAAACGGCCGTGCCGCGTCGTCGCGGGCCAGCCGGTGGAAGGCCGGCTCCCGGTCGGCGACCGGCAGGTCGGTCAGGTCCGTCTCGGTGAGCGCCACCTCGACCTCGGGGTGGATCACCTGCACGACGGTCCCCGCGGAGCCGTCACCGTCGAGACGGAACGCGGTGCGCAGCGGCTCGTGCCGCCCGACCAGCGTCGCCAGCGCCCGGCGCACCAGGTCGGCGGGGTAGTCGGGGTTGATCGGGATCCACAGGTTGACGTTGTAGACGGCCAGCTCCGGTTCCAGGCGGGCGAGGAACCACATCCGCTCCTGTCCGGATGCGGCCGGAAAGACGTCGGGTTCGACGGTCACGGACGCTCCCCCTCTCCATCGGCGGCCGGCGCCGTTGCGGCCGTCCGCTGTCGCACCGTCAGGGCACCGACCAGGTCGTCCGGGTCGGCGTCGGGCACCTCGTCGTCGAAGCGGCGCAGCGTCCGGGTCCGGGTCGCGGCCAGGACCAGTCCGAGGACGGCCACGCCGAGCAGGACGTACAGCAGGCCCAGTCCGCGGCCCGGCCCGGTCCCGATGAGCGCGCCGACGGTGGGGGCGAGCGCCCCGTCCGGCACCATCATCGGCTGCAGCAGCCGCTCGCCGAGCGGCGCCACGACCACGAACCCGAGGGGCAGGGTGGACCAGGCCACCGCCTGGTTGAGCGCGATGACCCGGCCGTGGGCCCGGTGCGGCAGCTTCACCTGGACGACGGTGAGGTAGATGCCGTTGACCACCGACAGGGTGCCCCACAGGCCGAACGCGCCGAGCCCGACGGCGAGCACCGACGGTCGTGTCCCGGTCACCACGCCGAACACGCCGAACAGCAGCGACACCAGGAGCATGCCCCGCACCCGGCGTCGTGCCGGTCCACCCCACAGCACGACGACGAGGCCGCCGACCGCGGCACCGGCACCGCCGATGAACGAGACGGTGCCCGCGGTCGACAGGTCCCCGATCGACATCGCCATCGGCATCAGCGACATCAACAGCGGCGCGAGGAGGATGTTCAGCAGGGCGAAGTAGACGATGAGCGCCCGGAAGTACCGGTTGCCCAGCGACAGCCGGAAACCCTGGGAGATCTCGGTGGCCAGCGACTCGCGGGGCGTGTACGCCATGGTGGCCGGGAACCGGGTCACGAGCAGGACCCCGACCCCGACCACGAAGCTGACCAGGTCGAAGACCAGGATGCCGTCGAGGCCGATGGTGGTCAGCAGCGCGGCGGCGGCCAGCGGCGCGACGAACTGGGCGATGCCGTTGGCCATCTGGACGACGCCGTTGGCGTGCCCCAGGTACTGCTTCGGCACGAGCTGCGGGATGGCGGTGGTGTACCCGAGGCGGTGCGTGGTGAGCGCCACCGACAGCAGGGTCACCAGGGGATAGGTGTGCCAGATCTCCAGGTTGTCGGTCCAGACCAGCAGCCCGAGGACGAGCTGGACGGCGCCGGCGGCACAACCGCCGACGATCATGACCGTGCGGCGGTCGGACCGGTCGACCACCGCGCCGACCAGCGGTGCGACGAAGACCCCCGGCACGATCGCCAACATCATGAAGACGGCGAACTGCGCCAGCGAGCCGGTCGTCAGGTACACCCACAGCGGCAGGGCGAAGTCGGTGAGCGCGGTGCCGGTGAACGAGACGAGCTGGCTCAGCGCGACGGCGAGGAACCGTCCCAGCCCGGGCCGGGGCCCGGCGGCCGCCCGCGCCGGCACACCCCCGGCGCTGTCGACCGAGACGGACTGCAGCCACCAGCTCGGCCGGTCGCCGCCACCACCGCGGCGGTCCACGGTCACCATGTCCAGGGCGGTCGAGGTGGCGGCGGCGACCGTGTCGGGAATCCGGGTGAGGATCTCGGCCAGCTCGTCCGCGCGGTACCGCAGGAAGTAGTGCCCGGCCTCGTCGAGCACGACCAGTCCGGTCCGGTCGGTCAGGAAGTGCCACTCGCGGAACCGCTCGGCGTAGAAGTCCGTCGCGACGTCCCGCTCGCCGACCACGGAGATGATCGGCGCCCGCAGCCGGTCCGGCTCGTCGGCGAACAGCCGGGTGAAGTAGTCCTCGGCGAGGCGGGAGTCCCGGCGCAGGCTGCGGATCATGAACTTGACCTGCTCGGGTTCGAGGCCGGCCACGTCGCCGCCGGTGGCCCGCAGCCGGGTCTCGTACGCCCGGTCGCCGCCGAGCCGGTCGTAGCGGACCAGCCGGGACAGCGGGCCGGCGATCCGTCCCGCCGGGCGGGCGAACGGGAAGATCCCGCCGACGGCGACCGCGACCAGCGCACGACCGCCGGCCTCCAGGCGGCGGGCCGTCTCCACGGCGAGCGCGCCGCCGATGCCGCAGTGCCCGTACAGGACCAGCGGCCCGGCGACCCGCCGGGTGATCTCCTCGGCCAGCCGCCCGGCGACCACCTCGATCGGCTCGGTCACCTCGTCGGGCCGGGTCGGGTCGTGGCCGGGGATCGACACCGCGTACAGCGCCCGGTCCGCGGGGAGGGCGTCGGCGAGCGGCTGGTAGACCATCGGCTGCCCGCCGCCGTACGGCACACAGACGTACGTCACCGTCGGCGTGCCGTCGCGGGCCGGGGTGAGCCGGTGCAGCATCCCGGCCCCGGTGTCGGAGTCGGTGTCGGCTGCGGCGTCGGCCGGCCGGTCGACCAGCGCGGCGAACTCGCGCACCGTCGGGTGGCGGAACAGGTCCGCCACGCCGAACGCCGGTGCCGCCTCCGGCCCGCCCGGCAGCGCCCGCCGCAGCCGGCTGACCGCCTGGATCGCCGCGATGGAGTGCCCGCCGACGTCGAAGAAGCTGTCCTCGGGGCCGAGCGTCGGCACGCCGAGGACCTCCCGGAACACCTCCAACACCAGCCGCTCGGTCGGGGTGCGCGGCTGCCCGGTCGCCCCGGCCGTGCCGGCCGGGGCCGCCGTGCCGGCCGCCGGGGCCGGCAGCCGCCTGCGGTCCACCTTGCCGTTGCCGGTCAGCGGCAGCCGCGGCAGGGTCACGTAGTGGTGGGGCACCATGTAGCCGGCGAGCCGGGCCGCCAGGTACCCGCGCAGCTCGGCGGCGCCGGGCGCACTCCCGGGGCGGGGTACGACGTAGGCGACGAGCACCTGCTCGCCGTCCAGGCGGTGGACGGCGACGACGCACTCGGCGACGTCCGGGTGGCGGCCCAGGTGCGCCTCGATCTCGCCCAGCTCGATCCGGTAGCCGCGGATCTTCACCTGGCTGTCCGCCCGGCCCAGGAACTCGATCACCCCGTCGGGCCGGTACCGGCCCAGGTCACCGGTGCGGTACAGCCGCTCGCCGATGATCGGGTGGTCGACGAAACTGGCCGCGGTCCGCTCCGGGTCCCGCCAGTAACCCCGGGCGACCCCGACCCCGCCGATGTACAGCTCGCCGGTGACCCCGACCGGCACCGGGTTGCCGTGCTGGTCCAGGATGTGGAAGCTCTGGTTCGCCAGCGGCGTGCCGTACGGGATCGACCGCCACCGCGGGTCGACCTCGCCGATCGGGTAGTAGATCGACCAGATCGACCCCTCGGTGGCACCGCCGAGGCTGATCACCCGGGCCTGCGGGGCCACGGCGCGGATCCGGTCCGGTAGGTCCAGCGGGATCCAGTCGCCGGACAGCAGCACGAGCCGCAGCGAACCGAGGTCCGCCCCGTCCTGCTCGGCCTGCTCGACCAGCAACTCCATCAGCGCGGGAACCGAGTCCCAGACGGTGACCCGGTGGTCGCGTACCCAGCGGGCCCAGGCCGCGGGGTCCCGTGCCGCCGCCGGCTCCGGCATCACCAGCGTGCCCCCGGCGGCGAGCGTGCCGAAGATGTCGTAGACGGACAGGTCGAAGCTGAGCGCCGACACGGCGAGCACCCGGTCGTCGGGGCCCACCCCGAAACGTCGGTTGATGTCCCGGATCGTGTTGACCGCGGCCCGGTGCTCGATCATCACCCCCTTCGGCTCACCGGTCGAGCCCGAGGTGAAGATGACGTAGGCGAGGTCGTCCGGCCCGGCCGGGTCGCCGACCTCCGCCCCGCCGGGACCGGTCTCGCCGTCCGACCCGACCGGCTCCGGTTCCCGGGCGTCGACGACCAGCGGCCGGACGTCCTCCGGCCACTCCAGCGCGGCGACGAGCCACGGCTGGGTGAGCGCGAGCCGGCAGCCGCCCCGGGCCAGCAGGTGCCGCCGCCGGGCATCCGGCAGGTCCGGATCCACCGGCAGGTACGCCGCCCCGGCCAACTGGATCGCCAGCGTCGCCACCACCTGCTCGGCGCCCCGCTCCATCACCACCGCGACCAGCTCCCCGGTCCGGGCGCCGGCGGCGACGAGCGTGCCGGCGAGCCGGCGGACCCGCCGGTCGAGCTCGGCGTAGCTGAGCTGGCCACGCGCGTCCCGCACCGCCACCGCGTCCGGGGTCCGGGCCGCCTGCGCGGCGACCAGCCGGTGCAGGCAGGTGGGCGGGCCCAGGTCCTGCGCGGTGTCGTTGCGGCGGGCGGCCTCCGCCAGCTCCCGCTCGGTCAGCATGTCCAGCCGGGACACCGGGGTGTCCGGTCGGGCCGCCGCCGAGGCCAGCAGGGTGGTCAGGTGTCCGGCGAGCCAGCCGATCCGCTCCGGCGTGAACAGGGCGCTGTTGTAGACGAACATGCACTCCAGCCCGTCCGACGACGGGAAGGCGTACAGCTCCAGGTCGTACCGGGTGGCCTGGAGGTCGAACGGGAACCGGCTGACGGTGAGCGGGCCGCCGTCCGGCGCCCGCGCGGGTGTCGGCTGCAGCACGAGGACGGTCTGGAACACCGGCGACCGACTCGGGTCGCGGACCGTCTCCAGCTCCTGGACCACCTGTTCGAAGGGGAGTTCCTGGTGTGACCAGGCGTCCAGCACGGTCTCCCGGACCCGCGCCACCACCTCGGTGAACGTCGGGTCGCCGTCGAGCGCGGCCCGGATCGGCAGCATGTTGACGAACATGCCGACCAGCCGTTCCAGCTCCGGCAGCGGACGCCCGGCGACCGGTGAGCCGACGGCGAAGTCGGTCTGACCGGTGTGCCGCCGCAGCAGCACCTGGTAGGCGGCCAGCAGCGCCATGTACAGGGTCGCGCCGACCCCCTCGGCCACGCGCGCCAACCCGTCCAGCACCGCCCGGTCCACCCGGAAGTGGTGGGAGGCGCCGGCGAAGGTCTGCTCCGCGCCACGGGGCCGGTCGACCGGCAGCTCCAGCGGGGCCACCCCGGAAAGCTGCCGCCGCCAGTACTCCCGGGCCGCCGCGAGGTTGCCGGCCGTCACCCGGGCGCGCTGCCACACCGCGTAGTCGCCGTACCGCACCGGCAGCTCGGGCAGCCGCGGCACGGTGCCCTCGGCCTCGGCCGCGTACAACGCGAGGAGGTCCTCGGTGATGATGTCGGTCGACACCCCGTCGCTGACCGTGTGGTGGGCACAGACCAGCAGCACGTGGTCGTCCTCGGCCAGCCGCAGCAGCGTGGCCCGCAGCAGCGGACCGGTCCGCAGGTCGAAGGGGCGGGCGGCCTCGGCCGCCACGAACCGCCGCGCGGCCTCCTCCCGCTGCTCCGGCGACCCGGCGGACGCCAGGTCGTGCACCCCGACCTCCACCGGGCGGACCGGGTCGACCTCGACCCGGGGCACCCCGTCCTCGTCGGACGGGAAGCGGAACCGCAGCACGTCGTGCCGGGCGGTCAGCGCCGTGACGGCCCGGCGCAACACCTCGACGTCGAGCGCGCCCCGCAGCCGCAGACAGAGCGGTACGGCGTACGCGCCGGTGCCGGGAGCGAACTGCTCCATGAACCAGAGCCGCTCCTGGGCGTACGACAGCGGGGGCGGGCCGGCGTCGTCCGGCCGGCGCGGGATGCGCGGCGCCGCCGGGCCGGACCGGCGCAGCCGCCGCCGGAGCAGTTCCCGCTTGTCCGCGGACAGGGTCACGTTCCCGGGGGAGAGGTGGGGTGCGGCGGTCACGTCGGCATCAGCCTCCCTCGGCGACGAGGCGACTCGCCTCCTGTTCGGACAGTTGCGCCAGCTCGGCGGCGAGCATCTCCTCGACCGCCGCGGCGAGCTGACCGACCGTGCGGTGGGTGAACAGGGTCCGCAGTGGAATGTCGAGCTCCGTGGTGGCGCCCAGTTCGGCCAGGACCCGGACGGCGAGCAGCGAGGTGCCGCCCAGCGCGAAGAAGTCGTCGTCTGCGTCGACCGTCTCGCGGCCCAACACCTCGGCGAAGACCTCGGCGACCAGCCGTTCGCCGTCGGTGCGCGGCGGGCGGCTCGGCGCCTCGGCGGGGGCCGGCGCCAGCGTCGGGGCGGGCAGCGCGGCCCGGTCCAGCTTGCCGCTGGCCAGGACCGGGAAGGTCGCCAGGGCCACGAACGCGGACGGGATCATCGCCTCGGGAAGCCGGGCGCGCAGGTGCGCGCGCAGCGTCGGGGCGGGGTCGTCGTCGCCGGTCCAGTCGAGGTACGCGACCAGACCCCGGCCGGCGGGCAGGTCGTCCCGGAGGACGACCACGGCCCGGCGTACCCGCGGATGCTCGGCGAGCGCGGCCTCGACCTCACCCGGTTCGATGCGTACCCCGCCGAGCTTCACCTGGTCGTCGATCCGGCCGAGGAACTCCAGGTGCCCGTCCTCGCGCAGGCGCACCAGGTCACCGGTCCGGTACATCCGCCCACCCGGCCGGGCCCCGTACGGGTCGGGCAGGAAGCGTTCCGCCGTCAGCGCGGGACCGCGGTGGTAGTCCCGGGCCAGGCCGTCCCCGGCCAGGTACAGCTCGCCGGGGCAGCCGACCGGCACCGGCTGCCACCGCTCGTCCAGCACGTACGCGGCGGTGTTGGCGACCGGCACGCCGATGGTGACCGGCGCGCCGCGGACGATCCGGGCCCGGGTCGACCAGATCGTGGTCTCGGTCGGGCCGTAGAAGTTCCACAGCTCACCCACCCGGTCGAGCAGCCGCTCGGCGAGTCCGGCCGGCAGCGCCTCGCCGCCGCTGATCACGCGGGGCAGCCCGGCCGGCAGCCGGGGCAGCAGCGCCTCCAGCACCGACGGCGGTGCCTGGACCGTGGTCACCCCGGCCTGGCGGACCAGCTCCTCGACGCGGTCGACGGCGTGTACCGAACTCTCCGGCGCGACGACGACCGCGCCGCCGGTCAGCAACGGCGCGAACACCTCCAGGGCGGCGATGTCGAACGAGACGGAGGTGAGGAACAGGAACCGGTCCGTCGGGCCGAGCCGCAGGGTGCGGGCCACGTCGGTGACGACGTTCACCACCCCGCGGTGCGGGACGCGGACGCCCTTGGGCCGCCCGGTGGATCCGGAGGTGTAGATGAGGTACGCCAGGTCGTCCGGTCCGCCGGGGGCCGGCGGCGGCGCGTCCGCCGCCTCGGGCCGCCCGCGGCCGGGGTCGATGGTCAGCCGGTCCGGCCACCGGCCCGGGTCGTCGGTGAGCACGGCCGTGACCGCCGCGTCGGTGACGATCTCCCGCAGCCGGTGGTCCGGGTGTCCGGGTTCCAGCGGTACGTAGTGGCAGCCGGCCTTGAGCACGGCCAGCAGCGCCACGACGAGCTCGGCGTCGCGGGGCAGCAGCACCGCCACCGGTGTCCTCGGCCGCACCCCGCGCTCCCGCAGCCGCCACGCCAGCCCGTTCGCCCGCCGGTCCAGCTCCCGGTAGCTGAGTTGCTGTCCACCGGCGACCAGCGCCACCGCGTCCGGGGTCCGGGCCGCCTGCTCGGCGACCAGCTCGGGCAGCCGCCGGGCGGGGTAGGGCGCGGCGGTGTCGGCTCCGACGGACAGCACCAGGCGCCGCTCCGCCTCGTCCAGCAGCGTCAGCCGGGAGATCGGCCGGTCGGGGTCGGCGACGGCCCCGGCCAGCAGGGTCGCCAGGTGCGCGGCCAGCCGGTGGGCCGTACCCGCGTCGAACAGCGCCGCGCTCACCCCGACCTGCACCTCCAGCTCGTCGGGGTGCTGGTTGACGTCGAGTTCCACGTCCACCTTGACGGAGCGGACGGTCGGCTCCCACGGCGTCGAGGTCACCCCGGGCAGGGCCAGCAGACCGGTCTTGGCCGGTTGCAGGTTGAACATGGCCTGGAACAGCGGGGTACGGCTGGTGTCCCGGTCCGCGCCGACGTGGGTGATCAGTTGCTCCAGGGGGACGCCCTGGTCGGCGAACGCCTGCAGCGCGTCGTCGCGGACCCGTGCCAGCAGTTGGCGGAAGGTGGGGTCGCCGGCCAGGTCGGCGCGGAGCAGCACCGTGTCGGTGAAGCAGCCGACCAGGGCACGGAACTCGGGCCGGTCCCGCCCGGCCATCGGCGCGCCGACGAGGAAGGTGCGCTGCCCGCTGTGCCGCCACAGCAGCACCTGGTACGCGGCCAGGAGGGTCATGAAGACGGTGGCCCGCTCGGCCCTGGCCAGCTCGGCCACCGCCGCGGAGAGCGCCGGACCGAGGCGGCGCGTGGCGGCCCAGCCGGCACCGGTGCGGACCCGTGGCCGCGGCCGGTCCGTCGGCAGCGCCAGGGGCGGCGCGGCGACGCGCTGGCGCAACCGGTCGAGCCGCCGGGCCTGCTCGGCGTCGTCGGGCCGGGACCGCTGCCAGGCGGCCACGTCCGCGTACTGCACCGGCAGCTCGGGCAGGTCCGGGTCCGCCCCGGCCAGCAGGGCGGCGTAGCCGCGCGACACCTCGTCGGCGATCAGCCCCAGCGACCACCCGTCCCCGACGGCGTGGTGCAGGACGAGGCAGAACAGGTGGTCGTCCTCGCCCAGCCGCAGCAGCGTGACCCGCAGCAGTGGCGCGCGCGACAGGTCGAACGGCGTGTTGACCTGCTCGTCCACCAGCGCCCGGGCCCGCGACTCGCGGTCGGTGACCGTCGCGCCCTCGACGGTCACGACGGTCACCGGCACGTCGAGGGCGGGCTCGACCACCTGCACCGGCCGGCCGTCGCGCATCGGCATCCCGGTGCGCAGCACCTCGTGCCGGGCGACCACGGTGGCGAGGGCGCGCCGCAGCAGCGCGACGTCGACCGGGCCGCGCAGCCGCTCCACCAGGTGCAGGTTGTACGCCGTGTCGGCCGGGTCGAAGCGCTGCAGGAACCACAGCCGTTCCTGCGCCCAGGACAGGGGCGCCTCCGCGCCGGCCGCCCGGCGCGGAATCGGAGCCGCCGTGGGCGGCGACGTGAGCAGGCGCGCCTCCAGCGCGGCGCGCTGCTGCGGCGTGAGCCGGGCCAGCCGGTGGGACAGGTCGGTCACGTCCCCATCGCCTCCCGCAGGCTGCGTGGTCGCATGTCGGTCCACACCCGCTCGATGTGGGCCAGACAGTCCTGCCGCGGCCCGGTGAAGCCGGCGTCGTGCCACCCGGCCGGATTGGCCTGGTCCGCCGGCCAGATCGAGTACTGCTCCTCGTCGTTGACGACGACCTTGTACGTCTGGTCGTCGGCGGTCTCGGTCTCGCTCATCCTGCCTCCCGTCGTGTTGCCCGCCGGGGTTGTCCCGGCGTCCGCCACCCGCTCACCGCGCCTGCCGCGCCGCGTCGGCGCGGCGGGGCTGGCGAGGGATGGCGCCGTCCGCGTCGTCGGGCTCGGCCGCCGCGCCGCCGTCCCGTGCCTGTTCGATCAGCCGGACCAGGCCGGCCACGGTCGGTTCCTCGAACAGGCTGCGCATCGGAAGCTTCACCTGGAGCTGCTTGCGCACCAGCGCGATGAGCTGCACCGCCACCAGCGAGTTCCCGCCCAGGTCGAAGAAGTCGTCCTCGACCCCGACCTCCTCGCCGCCGAGCACCTCGCCGAACAGCCGCGCCACGACCGCCTCCAGCTCGGTGCGGGGTGCGACGTACCGGTCGGACCGGGGCCGCGTCGGACCGGCCGGCCGGGTCGTGGCGGCCTGCGGGGACAACTCCTCGACGGTGTCCCGGGTCAGTCCGCCCACCTCGGCGAGGAACGTCGGCAGCGGCACCGCGGTGACCACGACCTGGGCGCCCAGCGGGGTGGCGAGCAGCCGGCGCGTCGCCTCGGCGCCGTCGGCGGGCCGGATACCCCGCCGGCCGGGTTCGGCCGCCACGGCGTCGGCCGCCGTCGCGGGGGCCGGGGCCTCGGTGGCGGGCCGGACACCGGCGTCGCCGTCCGCCTCCCGTGCCGGGGCGGTCACCGTGGCGAGCACCGCGTCCGGGTTGATCCGGCGCAGCACGTAGTCGCTGATGCTGACGATCTCCTGGCCGGAGTCGTCGATCAGCGAGACGTCCGCGACGATGACCTCGGTGCCGGCGCTGTTGCGGAACCGCAGGTGGCTCCAGAACCGGCGCGGCATCGGGGCGCGGACCACGACCCGGCCGTAGCTCAGCGGCAGGTAGTGTCCCTCCACGTTGAACCGGGCGAACGAGGTGGCCTCGTCGAGCATCCCGGGGTGCAGCACCCAGCGGTGCAGGTCGGCCGCGACCACGTCGTTGGCCTCCAGCAGGGCCAGCGCCTCGTTGTCGCCGGTGTACCAGTCCCGCAGGTTCTGCCAGTGCGGCCCGTAGGTGAGCAGGCTCGACAGCGCCACCCCGCCCTGGCCGCCGGCCCGGGTGCAGCGGGCGCGCACCGCGTCGAGGTCCACGACCGGCGTCGGGCCCGGGTCGATCCAGCCGGCGCTGCCCCGGGCGTGGGTCGAGGTGACACCCCCGGCGGTGCTGCGCACCTGGAACTCGGCGCCGTCCGGTTCGGCCTCGAAGACCACCCGCAGCTCGGCGGAGGTGCCGTCCGGTACCGGCATCGGCTCGACGAAGACCAGGTCGCGCAGCTCGACGACCTGACCGTCGGCCCGGCCGGGCAGGGCCGCCTCGGCCGCCGCGCGGGCGATCTCCACGTAGCCGGTGCCGGGCATCAGCGGCACCGGCGACATCCGGTGCTCGTCGAGGACCCAGTGGGTGGCGGCGGAGACCGTCCCGCCGCACCAGGGCAGGGTGCCGTCGCCGGGCTCGTGTCGCGCCACCACCACCGGGTGGTCGACCGGCGTCACGACGTCCGCGGCGGGCGTCCGGTCGCCCTCCCCGCCGACCCGCAGCGCGGCCGGGGCGGCCACCTCGGCGGCCATCCCGACGTCCAGCCAGCCGCCCCAGTTGACCGAGACGACCCGGGCCCGCCAGCCGTGCCGGCTGCGGGCGTGCGCGTCCAGGAACGCGTTGGCGCCGCAGTAGTCGACCTGGCCGAAACCGCCCGCCACCGCCGTGATCGACGAGCAGAGCAGCACCACGTCGAGATCGAGGTCGCCGAAGACCTCCCGCAGCGCCAGGGTGCCGAGCAGCTTGGGCGCCAGCACCCGTTCCGCGTCGGCGCGGTCCTTGACCTCGGCGACCCCACCACCGGGCAACCCGGCGGCGTGCACGATGCCGTGGATCGCGCCGAACATGGCCAGCGTCTCCCGGCGGACCCGGCGCAGGTCGTCGGGGTTGGTGACGTCGGCGGCCAGGACCAACGCCTCGCCGCCGGCCTCCTCGATCCGACGGATGGCCGCGATCGCCCGCCCCACCCGCCCGGTGGGGCCCTGCTCCCGCAGCAGGTCGTCCCACCGCACCCGCGGCGGCAGGCCGGACCGGGACACCAGCACGACCCTGGCCCGGGCCCGCCACGCCAGGTCCTCGGCGATGGTGATGCCGATGCCGCCGAGCCCGCCGGTGATGACGTACACGCCGCCGGTGCGGATCCCGGCGCCCGGCCGCTCCGGAAGCGGGACCTGCTGGTACTCCTGGATCCAACGGCGGCCGGCCCGGACCGCCGTCGGTGGACACAGCCCGGCCTCGTCCGTCTCCGGCTTGCGGGCCAGCGCGTCGACGACGTCGGACCAGTCGGCGGGCGACCCGGTGGCGGCCGGGTCCAGGTCGAGGTGCTGGACGGCCAGCCACGGCAGTTCGAGCGGCGCCACCCGGGCGATCCCGGCGACCGTGGCGTGCTCGGGGCGCACCAGGTCGGCGCCGGTGACGTCGGCGGCGCCCCGGCTGAGCACGTCGAGCCGGACCCGCTGCGGGTGTTCGCCCGCGGCGAGCGCCTCGACGAGGTTGAGCAGGCTGAAGAAACCCCGGTCCTGGGCGGCCCAGGTGGCCGCCCCGACACCGTCGGCCGGAGCGCCGCCGCTCGCCCAGGCGTGCACGATCCGCTCGACCGGTCCGCCGTCCGCGGCCAGGTCCGCGACGAGGGCGTCGTAGTCGGCCCGCTCCGCGGGCCGGACGGTGAAGCCGCCGTCCGTGCGGGCGTACCGGTCACCCGGGCGGACCTCGCGTACCTCGACACCCCGGTCGCGCAGCGCGGCGGCGAGTCCGGCGCTGTCGTCGTCGACGAAGACCAGGCACCGGCCGGGCAGCGGCTCGGTCGACGGGCTGGGCGCCAGTTGGCGCCAGGTCGGAACCCACGCCCAGTCGTCGATCGGCGGCACGCCCCCGCGCTCGGCACGGGTGGTGATCGCGGAGGTCTGCGCGGCGAACCCCGCCGCCTCCGGGTCCGGCTCCACCCAGGCGCGGGTGCGCTCGAACGGGTACGTCGGCAGCGGCACCCGGTTGGCCGCCGGGGCCAGCGCCGTCGTGTCCAGCCCCGCGCCGTGCACCCACAGCGTGCCGGCCGCCTGGTAGAGCACACGCAGGTCGGCGCCGACGTCGCGGGGGCCGGGCAGGCTCGGCAGCGGCGCGACCGCGTCCCGGGACAGCTGGCCGCGTACCAGACCAACGAGCTGCCGGCCCGGCCCGCACTCCAGGAACAGCCACTCGCCCTCGGCCAGCAGCGTGGCGACCCCGTCGCCGAAGCGGACCGGTTCGCGCAGGTGCCGTGCCCAGTACCCGGGGTCGGTCGCCTCCTCCGGGGTGATCCAGGTGCCGGTCACGTTGGACAGGAAGGGCAGCCGGGGCGCGGCCAGCTCGGTGGCGGCGACCAGGTCACGGAACTCGGCGAGGATCGGGTCCATCATCGGCGAGTGGAACGCGTGCGAGGTCCGCAGCATCGTGGCGCCCACACCGTCGGCGACGAGCCGCTCGGCGAACTCCTTGGCCAGCTCGGTCGGTCCGGCGACCACGCACGTGCCGGGCGCGTTGACCGTCGCCACCGACAGCCCGTCGGGCAGCATCGGGCGGACCTCGGCCTCGTCGAGCCGGACGGCGAGCATCGACCCGGGCGGCATGCCCTGCATGAGGCGGCCCCGGGCGGCGACCAGGCGGAGCGCGTCCGGCAGGGTGAAGACCCCGGCCAGGGTCGCGGCGACGTACTCGCCGATGCTGTGGCCGAGCATCGCGGCCGGCTCCAGTCCCCACGACTGCCAGAGCCGGGCCAGGGCGTACTCGACGACGAACAACGCCGGCTGGGCGAACCGGGTCTGCCGGAGCGTGTCGTCGGTGTCCCGGGAGAAGATCACCTCGCGGATGTCGCCGAGGTCGTCGGCCAGGATGTCGGCACACTCGTCCACGGCGGCGCGGAACGTCGGCTCCAGGTCGTACAGCTGGGCCCCCATGCCGGCGTACTGGGCGCCCTGGCCGGAGAAGAGGAAGGCGACCCGGGGAGCGCGCCGGTCCGCGACCCCGGTGACGACGCGCGCGTCGTCGGCCAGCGCGGCGATCGCGTCGGCCGGGTCGGTGACCACCACGGCGGCCCGGCGGGCCAGCTCCCGCCGGCCGACCCGCAGGGTGTACGCCACGTCGGCGAGGTCCAGCTCCGGGTGCGCGGCCAGGTGCGCGGCGAGCCGTTCGCGCTGGCGGGCCAGGGCGGTGTCGGTGCGCGCCGACAGGGGCAGCAGGTACGCCGGCCGGGCCGGACGGGGCGTCCGCTCGCGCCGCGGCGCCTCCTCCAGGACGGCGTGGGCGTTGGTGCCGCCGATGCCGAACGAGCTGACCGCCGCCCGCCTGGGCGTGCCGTCGACCACCCAGTCGGTCAGTTTCGTGTTGACGTAGAACGGGTTCTGTCCAAAGTCGATCTTCGGATTCGGCTGCCGGTAGTGCAGGCTCGGTGGGATCTGACCGTGTTCCAGCGCGAGCACGGTCTTGATCAGCGCGGCGACCCCGGCGGCCTGCCCGAGGTGACCGATGTTGGTCTTGACCGAGCCGATCGCGCACCAGCCCCGGGCGTCGGTGTCGCGCTGGTACACCTCCGACAGCGCCGAGACCTCGATCGGGTCGCCGAGCGCGGTGCCGGTGCCGTGCGCCTCGACGTACGTGATCGTGCGCGGGTCGATCCCGGCCACGCCGAGCGCCTGGGCGATCACCGCGGCCTGGCCCTCCATGCTCGGCGCCGAGAAGCCGACCTTGCTGTCGCCGTCGTTGTTGATCGCGTTGCCGAGCACCACCGCCCGGATGTGGTCGCCGTCGGCGATGGCGTCGGCCAGCCGCTTGAGCACCACGACCCCACCGCCGCTGCCCCAGATCGTCCCCCGGGCGTCGGCGTCGAACGTCCGGCAGTGCCCGTCCGGCGAGGTGATGCCGCCCTCGTCGTACAGGTAGCCGTGGCCGGCCGGGATGTCGATGGTCGCGCCACCGGTCAGCGCCATGTCGCACTCGCCGTTGCGCAGCGCCTCACAGGCCAGGTGCAGCGCCACCAGCGAGCTGGAGCACGCGGTGTTCATCGTCAGGCTCGGCCCGCGCAGACCCAGCTTGTACGAGGTGAGGGTCGACGCGTAGTCCGGGTGGTTGCCGACCATCACCGCCAGCCAGCCCGCGTTGGCGTACGCCTTGGGGTTGCTGCGGATGTTGAGCCACTGGTAGACGTCCGGACCCACCGTGGCGTACACGCCGATCTCCCCGGGGTACCGGGACGGGTCGTAGCCCGCGTCCTCCAGCGCGGTGTGGCTCAACTCCAGCAACAGCCGGTGCTGCGGGTCGCGGATCTCGGCCTCGCGGATGGACATGCCGAAGAAACCGGCGTCGAGCGCGTCGTAGTCGTCGAGCACCGCCGCGGCGGGAACGAAGTTGGGGTCACTGACGATCGACTCGGGTACGCCGAGCGCCCGCTGCTCGTCGTGCGTGTAGAACCGCACCCCCTCGACCCCGGCGGCGAGGTTGGCCCAGAACTGCTCGGCGTCGGCGGCCCCGGGCACCCGACAGGCCAGGCCGATGACGGCGATCGGGTCCACGGTCGGCGGCGCGGCCGGTTCGGCGGCGTGGTGGGATTGGCTCATCGCGGACCATCTCCAGTTGTCTCCATGAGGCCGCCGAGGCGGCCCTGGTTTCTCAGGCGTAACCGTTCCCGCCGGACCGCGACGCGGCGGGCGGCCCGGTCCAGTCCCGGGCTGCCGACGTCGCCGTCGAGGTAGCCGGCGAGCTGCCGGATGGTGGGGCGACGGAACAGCTCCACGACCGGTATGTCGGTGCCGACGGCGGCCGACAGTCGCGCCGCCACGGCGACGAGCGCCAGCGAGTGCCCGCCGGCCTCGAAGAAGTTCTCCTCCGCGCCGATCCGCGACCGGCCGAGCACGGCGCGCCAGATCCCGGCCACCAGCCGTTCGGTGCGGGTGCGCAGTTCGTCGTCGACGGGGCGGTGGGACGGCCGGGGCACGCTGCGGGCGAGCGCGGCCCGGTCCACCTTGCCGTTGGCGGTGAGCGGGATCGCCGGCACCAGGTGCAGGTGCGCCGGCACGGCGTACTCGGGGAACCGGGCGCGCAGGTGGTCGACGAGGTCGGAGACCCGCAGGTCGGGTTGGGCGGGGGCGACGAACGCCCGGACCGCCCGTTCCCCGTCGACCGTGGTCGGTACCGCGGCGGCGGCCCGCACGTCCGGGTGCAGGGCGAGGGCGGCCTCGATCTCGGCCAGCTCCACCCGGTAGCCGCGTACCTTGAGTTGGTCGTCGGCCCGCCCGGCGAGCGTCACCGTGCCGTCCGGGTGGTGCCGACCCAGGTCGCCCGTGCGGTACGTCCGGTCCTGGTCGTCGTCGGCACCGGGGGTGGCGGCGAAGCGGCGGCGGGTGAGTTCGGGGTCGAGGTATCCGGTGGCCAGGTGGCGGCTGCGCACCACGACCTCCCCGAGTTCGCCGACGGCCGCCGGTCGGCCGAGTCGGTCCACGACCACCAGGGCGCTGCCCGGGGCTCCCCGGCCGACCGGGACGACGTCGTTCGGCGGCTCGTCCGGCAGCTCGTACCAGCCGTGGATCTGCGGGGTCTCGGTGGTGCCGTAGGCGTTGACCAGCCGGGCGTTCGGGGCCAGGGCACGCAGCCGGGACACGTCGGCGGCGGTGAGCTGGTCCCCGGCGACGACGACCAGGCGCAGGTCGGTCAGGGCGGTGTGCGCCGACCCCGTGGCCAGCATCCGGCCGAGCTGGGGGGTCAGGTGGGCGACGGTGACCCGCTGCCCACGCAGCCAGTCGGCGAGCCGGGCCGGGTCGCGCAGCAGCGCCTGTTCGGGTACGGCCAGCCGCGCGCCGAGCACCAGCGGCACGTACATGTCGCGCAGGACCGGGTCGTGGCCCAGTCCGGCGAGCAGTGCGAACCGGTCGGCCGGCCCGAGCCCGAACGCGGCCGGGTACCAGTCGAGGAAGGCCGCCAGCGCCGTCTCCGGGCTCACCACGACCTGCGGCTCCCCGGTGGTGCCCGAGGTGAACGACAGGTAGCCGGGACCGCCGGCGCCCGGTGCGGCGGCGCCGGACGCCCCGCACGCCTCCGGCGTCGCGGCGTCCTCCACCGCCGGCGCGGTGTCGGCGGGAACGACCGGGACCAGGTCGGCCAGTTCCTCGGGCACCGCCACGTCCGGGCAGACGAGCAGCGCCCTCGCGGAGGCGGCCGCGGCCTGGCGGGCGAGCCGGGCGGCCGGCAGCGTGGCGTCCAACACCGCCCACCGGGCACCGGCCGACAGCACGCCGAGCAGCAGCGCCGGCAGCGCCACGTGCCGGCTGGCCAGGACGGCGACCGTCTCCGCCGGGCCGATCCCGGCGGCGGTGACCGCGGCGGCGGTCCGGCGCCGCAGCGCGTCGAGCGCGCGGTAGGTCAACTCGCCGCCGACCCCGACGACGGCCGGGGCGTCGGGGTGCTCCGCGACCCGCTGCGCGACCCGGCGCAGCACCGGCACCCCGGCCCGGCGTGGCAGCGGGGTGTCCCAGCCCGGCAGCGCCGCCCCCGGCGGCCGGGCCGGGGCCCGCCCGACCGGCGTGTCGGGGGCGGCGGTCAGCTCACCGACCAGGTGGCGGTACGTGTCGAGGAGCGCGGCGACGCGGGCGTCGTCGTACAGGTCCGGGTTGTAGACCGCCTCCAGGCGCAGCCCGTCGCCGTGTTCGGTGACGTACAGCGTGAGGTCGAACATCGCGCCCGGCAGGCCCGCCGGCACCGGCTCCGCGACGCAGCCGCGCAGTTCCAGCCGGGCCTGGCCGAACGTGTACATGTTGAACATCACCTGGACCAGCGGGTTGCGGCCCAGGTCGCGGGGGACCCGCAGCGCCTCGACGATGCGGTCCAGCGGCGCGTCGCGGTGCTCGGCGGCCAGCTGGAGTTCCTCGGCGCAGCGCCGGACGTGGTCGGTGAAGGTGTCCTCGTCGGCCACCCGCAGCCGCACCGGCAGGATCTGCAGCAACAGCCCGACCAGCGGCTCGAACGCGACGTGGTCCCGGTCGGCGAACGGCACCCCGACGACCAGGTCCGCCTGTCCGGTGAGCCGTCGCAGCAGCTGGGCGAACGCGGCGAGCAGCACCGCGTACGGGGTGGCGCCGGCACGCCGCGCCACCGCCCGGACCGCGGCGGTGGCCGCCGCGTCCAGTTCGGCGTCCCGGGCGGCGCCGCGGTGGGACTGGGTGGCCGGGCGGGCCCGGTCGCGGGGCAGGTCGCAGACCGTCGGCGCGCCCGCAAGCCGCCGCACCCACCAGCGCAGGTGCGCGGCGCCGTTGCGGGCCGCGCGCGCGGCCAGGGTCGCGACGTAGTCGGCGAACCCGACACGCAACGGTGGGAGGTCGGGTGGTCGGCCGTCGAGCGCGGCGGCGTACCCGGCGGCGAGGTCGCGGTAGAACACCTGCTGCGACCAGCCGTCGAAGACCAGGTGGTGCACGGCGAACGCCAGAACGTGCTCGTCGTCGGCCAGCCGCAGCAGCGTCGCCCGCCACAGCGGGCCGGTGGCCAGGTCGAACGGGACGAGCGCCGCGGCGTCCAGCGCCGCGCGCAGCGCCTGTTCCCGCTCCCGGCGGGTGCCGGCGGTGAGGTCGCGTACCGGCAGCGGGACCTCGGCGGTGGCGTCGACGACCGCGACCGTGGGCACGCCGTCGCGCCGCGGTACCCGCCAGCGCAGCGCCGCGTGGCGCCGCACGACCGTGGCGAGCGCGGTGCGCAGGGCGGCCAGGTCGAGCGGCCCGCGCAGCCGTTCGGCGAACGTGATGTTGTGGGTCGGCGTGCCCGGTGCCACCTGCTCGACGAACCACATCCGCCGCTGTGCCGGGGAGAGCGTGGGGACCGCGCCTGCGACGGCGAGGTCGACGTCGTCCAGGGGCGGTGCGGCCTCGACCCGACGGATGAGTCCGCCCAGGGTACGGCCGGCGTGGACGTCCGCCACGGCGACGTCCCGGCCGAGCCGGTCCCGCAGCGCCGCGACCAGCCGCATCGCGGCCAGCGAGTGCCCACCGGAGTCGAGGAACCCGTCCTGTGGGGCCGGCGCCGGCACGCGCAGGACCTCGGCCCAGACCGCCGCCACGGTCGCCGCGACCGACGCCGCCGGCTCCGGTGCCGACGCCGCCGGCTCCGGTGCCGGCGCCGCCGCGTCCGCCGGCCCGGACAGCCGTTCGCGCAACGCCCGCAGGTCGGTCTTGCCGGCGGCGGTCAGCGGCAGCGCGTCCAGCCGCACCACCCGGGTGGGCAGCATGTACGCCGGCAGCCACCGCGCGCAGTACTCCCGAAGCTGCGCCAGGTCGGGGCCGTCGGCCGGGGTGACGAACGCGACGAGCTCCCCGGGGTTCGGGCCGGGGGCGGTGCCGTCCCCGGCCGGTGCCACGTCGACGACGGCCTGGGTGACCCGGGGATGCCCGCGTACCACGGACTCGACCTCGCCGATCTCGACGCGCTGTCCCTGGATCTTCACCTGCCGGTCCAGCCGGCCGAGGTACGCGATGCGCCCGTCGGCCTCCCACGCCGCCCGGTCGCCGGTGCGGTACAGCCGCGCTCCCGGCTCGTCGCCGTACGGGTCCGGCACGAACCGCTCGGCGGTCAGGCCCGGCTGCCGCCAGTACCCCTGGGCCACCTGTACACCGCCGATGTACAGCTCACCGGGGACGCCGGGCGGGCACGGCCTCATCCGCTCGTCGAGCACGTACGCCCGGCAGCCGGGCAGCGGCCGGCCGATCGGCACCGGCCGCCGCCACCGGCCGGTCAGCTCGCCGCCGACCACGCAGACGGTCGTCTCCGTCGGGCCGTACCAGTTGTGCAGCCGGCGGTGGGGTGGGGCGGACCACCGGGCCACCTGTTCCGGTCCCGGCGGTTCGCCGGCGGTGACGACGTCGCGCAGCGTGGGCAGCCGGGCCGGGTCGAGCAGCGGCAGCAGGGCGGGCGGGATGAACCCCCAGGTGACCTCGTGCGCGGCCAGGAACCGTTGCAGCCGGGCCGGGTCGGTCCGGTCGGCGTCCGGCACGAGCTGCACGCTCGCCCCGTGCGCCAGGGGCGTCAGCAGGTCCAGCACCGACACGTCGAAGCCCAGGGCGGCGAACGCGATGGCCCGGCAGGTGCCGTCGAGCCCGAAGTGCCGGCCCGCCGCGGTCACGAACGCGGTGAGGCTGCGCTGGCTGACCGCCACCCCCTTGGGCCGCCCGGTCGACCCCGACGTGTACAGCAGGTACGCGGTGTTCGACGGGTCGACGGCCGGGGACGCGGCCCCGGCGGGCCCGGCCGCGCCGGGGGCGGGCGGGTCGAGACTCGGCACGACCAGCCGTCCGCCGGTGCCGGCGAGCAGGCTGGCCCCGTCCTCGTCGGCCACGATGACGTCGATCCCGGCGTCGCGCCGGATGTGGTCCAGCCGGCTGGGTGGGTGCGCCGGGTCCAGCGCCACGTACGCGGCGCCGCTGGCCAGCACACCCAGCACGCTCACCGGCAGCTCCGGGCCGCGGCGCGTGCAGACGCCGACCCGGGTCTGCGGGCCGACCCCGAGCGCCCGCAGCCGGCCGGCCAGGGCCGTGGCCGCGCCGACCAGGTGGGCGTAGCTGAGCGTGGTCTGCCACTGTCGTACGGCGACCGCGTCCGGCTGCCGCCGTGCCTGCGCCACGACGAGATCCCAGAGCAGCACGGACGGAGGGTGGTGGTCCGGTCCGCGCGTCCAGTGCCATGGCACGGACGACCCGCCCGGTGGTTCTCCCGGAGCGTGCGTGTCGGCCGGTGCCACGGGAGCCTCCCCCTACCGTGGAAGTCCGCCGAGGATCTCGTACCGCAGCCGCCAGTTCCCGCCGGACGTGGCCACCGCGGCGACCGCGTCGTCCAGGTCGAGCTCGGTGACCCGCCAGTCGACCGCGGTGGGCGTGCCCGGGGCTGCTGCCGCCGCGGCGGTGGCCTTGCGTACCGCCTCCCTGGCCGTCCAGCGCCGTAACGCGGCCGACAGCTGGTGCTCCTCCGGCTCGGCGAACACCTCGGCCCGCTCGGCGGGGGTCAGGGCCCGGTCGCAGAAGTCGTCGAGATCCGTCACGGGCCGGAGCACCTCGACGTCGACGGCGAGCTCCCGACGGCCGAGCGCGACGAGGGCCGTGCCCGCCGACCTGCTGACCGCCCGGTGCAGCCCGGCCAGGGTCGGCCCGCCGAAGGCCGGGTCGCCCGGGTCCGCGCCGGCACCGTCCAGGTCGCCGTCCTCCACGCCGTAGCGCCGCAGCAGGTGGCGCAGCGCGGCGCGGAAGGCGGCGTCACCGCCCTGCCCGACCTCGTCGGCGGTGCCGTCCCGGGCCGAGCCCGTGCCCGGTGGACCCAGCGCCAGGCGCCAGACGTGGATCTCGTCGGGGGCCGGCGGCGGGACCGTCGGCGCGTCGTGGCGGCCGTCCCGGGCCGCCGCCAGGTCGGCCGCGATCATCGCGGTGAGGGTCGCGGTCTCGGTACGGATGAACAGGTGGTCGCCGACCAGGGTGTGCAGGCGGAACGAGGCACTGGTGTGCCGCGCCCAACCCAGCATGAGGTTGTCGGGCACCTCCTGGTCGTCCACGCCGGCGAACGCCACCACCGGTACGGGCAGCGGGCTCTCCGGTCGGTAGCGGTACGCCCGCAACCAGTCGAGGTCGATGCGGAGGGTCGGCAGGACTGCGGCCCGCACGTACGGGTCGTCCCGGACCACCGCCGGGGTGCCCGCGCGCAGGATCAACTGGTCCAGGAACTGCTCCTCGGTCAGGTGGGCCAGCCGGGCGATGGGCTCGACCAGGTGCGGCGGGTGCGCCCCGCCGACGTAGAGCCGCAGCGGCAGCGGGACGCCGCGGCGCCGCAGCTCCCGGACCACCTCGAAGGCCAGCCGCGCGCCCATGCTGTGCCCGTACAGCGCGTACGGGGCGTGGGCGTGCGCGGCGACCTGGTCGGCCACGTCGCCGACGACGATCCCGCCACGGTCGGATCGGCGTCCGTCCCGTCCGGGCAGCTCGACGACCACGACCCGGGCGGATCCGCGCAGCGCCTCGGACCACCGCAGGAACGCGACCGCGTCGCCACCGGCGTAGGGCAGACAGACGAGCGTGAGCTCCTGATCCGGTGTGGACCGCGCGACCTGCCTGGACAGTTGGGCCGTCTCACTCGTCTCCACGCGCATCCCGTCCCCCGCGAGGCCAACCGGACCGCATGCCGGGTCGGGCGTGGCCCCGGCGTGATGGTGGTCACCATTCGGCTGGAGCAGTGGGCGCCATTTTGCCACAGTGGTCTGACGTCTGTCGATCATGGATCGTCGCCCATGGACCGGGGATGGCGCCGGGGGAGGCGGCGTGTCCGCGCCGTCCGGCATGATGGCCGGATGGGTGAACACTCGGCGGGAACCGCCGACCCGGCCCTGCGGGACCGGGTCGCCGGTGGGCTGATCGGGGTACACGCGGGCGACTCACTCGGCGCGACCGCCGAGTTCATGTCCTGGGCCGAGATCCACGCGGAGTACCCGGAGGGTGTCCGGGAGATCATCGGCGGCGGGAGGTTCGGGTGGCCGGCGGGGCACGCCACCGACGACACCGACCTGACCCGTGCCGTGCTGTTGGCGTACCTCTCACCCGGCGGCGACGTGGTCCGGGCCGCGGCCGACCACATGGTCCGGTGGTGGCGCGGTGAGTGGCCGGGGCGCCGGCCGGGCAGCCGGCCCCGGGACTACGGTGGGGCGACCGCCACCGGGCTGCGGCGCTACCAGCAGACCGGGGATCCGCGTCGGGCCGGGGCGGGGAAGGGCCAGGCCGGCAACGGCTCGCTGATGCGCTGCCTGCCGACCGCTCTGGCCGTCCCCGACCAGGAGCGTCGGATCCGGGAGTCGATGGAGATCTCGGCGATCACCCACGACGACCCGCGGTGTACCGTCGCCTGCGCGGCCTACAACGAGATCGCCGCCGCGCTGCTGACCGGCGCGGGCCCGACGGAGGCGGTCGGCGTGGGCCACGAGGTGGCTGTCCGGCTGGGCGGTGACGACGTCGCGGACTCGATCGCGTCCGGCCGACGGTTGAACCTCGTCGAGGTCGCCACCACCGGGCGGTCCCCGCTTCCCGACGGCGGCCGGGGCTACGTACTCGACTCGCTCACTCTCGGCGTCGCGGCGCTGCTCGACCCCCGAGCCCTGCCCGAGGTGGTGATCGACGTCGCCCGGCTCGGCGGCGACACCGACACCAACGCCGCGATCGCGGGGGGCCTGCTCGGCGTCCGGGACGGGCTTGCCGCCGTGCCCGAGCGCTGGCGCGCCCGGCTGCAGTTCGCCGACGAGTTTCTCGCCGCCGCGGACGTGTTGAGCAGCCGGTGGTGAGCGCCCGACGACCGCGCGGCGCCGGGTCCCGGCGCCCGGCGGCTTCCGGTCACGCCCGGGCTCGCCGCCGGAGACGTGCCGAGGGACGGCGCGGGCCCGGCCGAGGGACGTGGCCGGGCCCGGGTTCGCTGTCCCATCGTCGAGGTCGTCCGGTGGTCAGGCCGCCTTCGCCTCGGCCGCGCCCTCACCCGACTCGAGCGCCGGGGCGGTCGGCCTGCCGGAGGTGACGGCGATCCGCTGGGCTCCGGTGCCGGCGTACGCACCGGCGACGCGGATGTGCAGCACGCCCGCGTCGTACGAGGCGCTGATCGCGTCCGCCGTGACGTGGGTCGGCAGCCGGAACGACCGGTGGAACGAGCCGTACCGGAGCTCGCGCAGGGTCCGGCCGTCGTGCTCCTCGGACCGCTCGTCGCGGCGCTCACCACGGACGACCAGGTGGCCGCGGTCGACCTCGACCGTCACGTCCTTCTCGACGTCCAACCCCGGAAGCTCGACCCGGACCACCGCGTCGTCGCCGTCCCGGACGATCTCGGCGGCCGGGGTGAAGCCGGTCAGCCGGGTGGTCGGCCGGGTCGCGACGGCGTCGAAGGCCTCACGGATCAGGGTGTCGAACTCCGCGAACGGGTCACGCCGGGTCCACAGTGACAGAACGCTCATGGTGCCCCTCCCTCAGGTGCCTTCCGGCCGGTCGCCTCGACCGGCATCCATGACAACTTGAGTCGGGTCGACTCAATTCCCGGCTGTGACCCGGACAACACGCTGTCAGGCGGGCGGGTCGCCGACCTCCCGGTCCGTCGCCCGCGCCGCCGCCCGGGCCCGGACGTACGCCTCGATCCCGTCCAACACCCGGGGCAGGCCGAACTCGAACGACCGGGCCGGGTCGGTGGCCGCCTGGTACTCGACCCCGGCCGTCTCGCCGACCCGGGCCGCCACCGGGAAGCGTGCGACGTCGATGACCTGTGCCAGCAGCGGACCGTACGAGCGCCACCACTGCTCGTCGGTCATCCCGGTGCGCTGCTCGGCCTGGTCCGCCTCGACCGCGGCGCGGGCCGCCCCGTGCACGTAGTCGCCGAGCAGGGTGATCAGCAGGTCCATCTCGATGTCGGTGAGGCCGAGCCCGTCGATCGCGGCGAGCTCCCGGTCCCACCGGGCCAGCAGGTTCGGCCCGAGGACCGGGCGGCTGGTCGCGACCTGGAGCAGCCAGGGGTGACGCCGGTAGCGGGCGTAGTTCTGCCGCGCCAGTCGTTCGAGCCGGGCCCGCCAGCCCACCCCGGCGGCCGTCTCCGTGGCGCCGGTCTGGTCACCGGCTGTCGTCCCCTCCGGCGGCCGTCGCGTCGCCGTCGGCGGGTCGACGTCCTCGCCGTACACCGTGTCGAGCATGACGTCGAGCAGTTCCGCCTTGCCGGGGATGTAGGTGTAGAGGGACATCGCGGTGACCCCGAGGTGATCGGCGACCCGCCGCATGGAGAGCCCGGCCAGTCCCTCCGCGTCGGCGATCTCGATCGCGGCCCGGACGATCTGGGCCACGGTCAGCCTCGGTTTCGGCCCACGCCGGGGGCGGTCGGGCTCGCCCCAGAGCAGTTCCATGCTCCGCTTCGGATCACCGGTGCCGCTGTACTCCGTCGTCACCCCGGTCATTCTCCCGACCGTCATCGCCGGCCGGCCCGTCGTGCCGGCCCGGAATGGCGCCGGCGGGGCCGGGTATCCGACCGGCGGTCCAGTTCGCCGTGCCGGCCACACCGGCCGCTACCGCTCAGAAGAGGACATCATGCCCCTCATCCCCGCAGAACCGACCCCACCCGACAGCATCGTCCTGATCCACGGGATGTGGCTGACCCCGCGTAGCTGGGAGCAGTGGGCGGAGCGCTACCGGCGTGCGGGATTCCGGGTCCTCACGCCCGCCTGGCCCGGGCTGGAGGAGGCGGCGGAGGAGGTGCGGCGCAACCCGGCCGCGCTCGCCGACCTGGACACCGCCCGGATCGTCGACCACTACGAGGACATCGTCCGGAGCCTGGACACGCCACCGATCATCATGGGCCACTGCTTCGGTGGCGCGTTCACCCAGTTGCTGCTCGACCGGGGACTCGGCGCCGCGGGGGTGGCCATCGACACCGCCCCGATCCGGGGGGTGCTGCGGCTGCCGGTGTCGACGGTGAAGGCGAGCCTGCCGGTGCTGCGCAACCCCAGGAACCGGCACCGGGCCGTACCGCTGGCCTTCGACGAGTTCCACCACGCCTTCACCCAGACGATGTCCCGCGAGGAGGCCGAGCGGGTCTACCACCGGTACGCCGTACCGGCCGCCGGCAACGTGCTGTTCGAGGCCGCGACGGCGAGCCTCAACCCTCGTACGGCGTTGCGGGTCGACTTCGGCAACGCGTCGCGGGCGCCGCTGCTGCTGATCGCCGACGGCGCCGACCGCGTGACACCGCCGACGATCAGCAGGGCGACCGCCGGGCGGTACCGGAAGTCCACCGCGATCACCGGCTACCGGGAGTTCCCCGGCCGGCCGCACCACAGCCTCGGCCAGCCCGGCTGGGAAGAGGTGGCCGACTACGCGCTCGACTGGGCGTGCCAGGCGGCGAGGTTGCGCCGCCCGCTGCCCAGCAACCGCTGACGTCCCCGGGCCCGCCGACCGGCCGGGTCCGTCCCCGCCGCGTCGCTCAACCCACCGCGACCGCGATCTTGCCGACCGTCCCGCCGTTGTTGAAGTCCGCGAACGCCTGCGGCACCTCGTCGAGCAGGTAGGTCCGGGCGATCGACGGCCGGAGCCGGTCGGCCGCGACCTCGGTGGCGAGGTGTTCCAGGACGATCCGGTCCGGCACCGCCTCGATCGCGGTGGCGCTCACGTCCCGACCGCCGAGTTCCCCGGGACCGACGCCGAGGCTGGAGGCGAACCGCCCGCCCGGTACCAGCAGGTCGGCGAGCAGCCCCGGATCGCCGGCCAGGTGCACGACGGCGTCGACCCCGGCCGGAGCCAACCGCCGCACCTGGGCGGCCAGGTCGCCCCGGTGGTCGACGGTGTGCGCGGCCCCCAACTCGTGCATCAGGTCCGACTGCGGGCCGGGCGCGGCGGTGGCGATCACCGAGGCGCCCCGGGCGGCGGCAAGCTGCACGGCGTAGTGGCCGACGCCACCGGTCGCGCCGGAGATCAGAACCAGCTCACCGTGCCCGGGTGCCACCGCGTCCACGCAGGCCAGGGCGGCGACACCGGCCAGACCGAGCACTCCGGCGGCCCGGTAGTCGATCCCGGCCGGCATCGGCGCCAGGCCGACCTCCGTCGGCACCACCACGTACTCGCTGAACGAGCCGTCGCCGAGCCGGGGCTTGGCGACGACGCCGAAGACCTTCTCTCCGGGCATGAAACCCGACACACCCGGACCGACCTCGGTGATGATGCCGGCGAAGTCCCGGCCGAGCACCACCGGGAACTGGTGTTCCAGTTCGCCGTCGAGATAGCCGCCGACGAGCTTCACGTCGTACGCGTTCAGGGAGGACGCCCGGACCTCGATCTTCACGTCGCCGCCGACCGGCGACGGTTCCGGTACGTCCCGGACCTCCGGCATCGCCCCGTACGACTCCGCCATCACCGCGCGCATGGTTCTCCTCCCCACCGTCGCGTCCGTTGCCACCCCCGTGCGTTCCCGCCGACCTGCCCGGCATGCCCTGCCGGGTCGCACGACCGCGGGCAGGCCCCGGCGGCGCGCCGGGTGGGTCGGTCAGTCGAAGAACCGGGCCAGGTGGGACGGGTCGGGGCCGGGATCGTCCGGCCCCAGCGGGGTCAGGTCGGCGAAGATCGAGGCTCCGTCGCAGCCGGCGTGCAGCGGGTACCAGCGTGGGGCGCCCGGATGGCGCTGGCAGATGTGCTTGATGGTCTGCACGTCGAGCAGCCGGACGTGGGTCGGGTCGGCCACCGCGTTGACGTGCCCCCACCACGGGCTCATCACGTGCAGGACGCCGCCCGGCCGCAGCACCCGGTGACACTCGTCGACCAGGGTCAGGAAGTCGACCAGGTGCTCCAGGACGTGCACCGTGAAGATCACGTCGACCGAGTCGTCCGCCAGCGGCAGCGACGTGGAGAGATCGGCCTGGGCGTCGACCCCGGGCGCCACCCGCAGGTCCAGCCCGAGGTTGTCCGGGTACTGCTTGGTGGCACCACAGCCCAGGTCGACGATGACCGGGTCGCGCCCGGCGACGCGAACCCGGGACCACACCGCCAGCACACCGGCGAGCCGGCCGACGAGCGTCCGTACCATCCGCAGCTCGTCGGCGTCCGCGACCTCGCCGGTCAGGTGCGCCACGCCCCGGTCGAACCTGGCCTCCACCGCGGTCCCACGCAGTCGGTCGTCGTGCTTGACCAGATCGGCGTACGCCATGCTGAGGAACTCGTCGATCGCCCGCAACCGGTCTCCGGAGGGCGCCCTGTGCAGTTGCGCGACCATGCCCACCTCCACGTCCGGCCTACCCGGAATCTCCCGGGTCATGCCTGGCGGTGCCCGGCGGTCCGCGGACCCGTCCGGCCCGCCCACCGGCGGTCGACGTCGGCCGGTGCCCGGATGGGCGGGCCCGCGGGACGGGGCGCACACTGATGCGGTGACCACGACCCTGGCGATCGACTGCGGCGGCGGGGGAATCAAGGCGTCGGTTCTCGACGAGGCCGGCACGATGCGGGCCCGGCCGATCCGGGTGCCGACGCCGTACCCCCTGCCGACCAGCCTCTTCGTCAAGACGCTGCTCGACCTCGCGGCCCGGCTTCCGGCGGCAGACCGGGTCACCGTGGGAATGCCGGGCATGATCCGGCACGGTGTGGTGGTGTCGACGCCGCACTACGTCACCCGCGGCGGGCCGCGCACCAAACCCGATCCGGTCCTGGTCGCGCAGTGGTCCGGGTTCGACGTGCAGCGCGCGCTCACCGAGGCGTTCGGTCTGCCGACGCTGGTGCTCAACGACGCGGAGGTGCACGGCGCCGGGGTGGTCGCCGGGACCGGCCTGGAACTGGTGCTGACCCTCGGCACCGGTCTGGGCTGTGCCCTCTTCGACGGCGGGGTGCTCGCTCCGCACCTGGAGCTCTCCCAGGCCCCGGTCCGGTGGGGGATGACCTACGACACGTACGTCGGTGAGCCGGAACGGCGCCGGCTCGGGGACGCCTTCTGGTCCCGTCGTATCCGGGCCGTCGTCGAAGGGCTGCGCCCGGTGTTCCTGTGGGACCGGCTCTACCTCGGCGGTGGCAACTCCCGGCTGATCCGTCCGGAGCAACTGGCCCGGATGGGCGACGACGTGGTGGTCGTGCCGAACAGCGCCGGCATCGTCGGCGGCGTGCGCGCCTGGACGATCCGTCGCGGTTGACGCTCCGCCCCGGCCGACACCTGCGGGCCCTCCCCGTACCGTCCGGGCACGGAACACTCGCGCCAGTGGCGGTGTTGTGTCAGCGTCGAGACAGGTGGGGCGACACGTGGAGGTGGGCCGAATGGATCTTCTGGCCGAGTACCGGCGGGCGACCATGTACTTCGAGAGCGGAAATCCGTCCGCGGCGGTTCGGCTGTTGGAGCCAATCCTGGAGGCGGCCCCGGAGAACAACGCCGTGCGACAGTTGCTGGCCCGGGCCTACTTCCAGACAGCCCAGCTCGGCCGTGCCGAGGAGCAGCTCCGGGCCCTGGTGAGCCGGGATCCGACCGACCACTACGCCCACCACGTGCTGGGCCGGACCCTGGAACGGGCCGGCCGACCGGTGGAGGCGCTGCGGCACCTGCGGATCGCGGCTGCGATGCACGCCGAGAACGACGACTACCGGGCGGCGCTGGAGCGGGTACAGACCCGGGTCAGCGGCCGGCGGTGAGTCCCGGACCGCGTCCGACGGCGGCGGTGAGGGCGGGTGTGGCCGTGTCCCGCCTAGCATGGGCCACCATGGACCGTGCGTCGTCGGTGGCCGTCTGATGAAGCTCACACTCGACCTACACGACATCTTCAACCGCGGGCGTGACATCGACCGCGCACTGCGCGGGATCATCGACGAGGCGGTGGCGAAGAAGGCCACCCTGGTCGAGATCATTCCCGGCAAGGGGTCCGGCCAGCTCAAGAAGCGGGTGCTGCGGTTTCTCGACCAGAAGGAGATCAGGCAGCTCTACCACCGGGTCGAGAAGGACTCGCGCAACTTCGGGCGGCTCTTCGTGCACTTCCGCTGGAAGTGACCTCGGTGCGGCCGGCCAGGGTTCGCCGTCGGGATCCGTACCGGACGCGACGACCCGG
>ERZ777003.1350-NODE-1350-length-37621-cov-28.588245_pt1 | contig 37621 bp, 24 predicted proteins | sample MGYA00374956_ERZ777003 | MGnify/ENA primary metagenome ERZ777003 (study PRJEB29302, sample SAMN06268252) | bioreactor metagenome | isolation source: Joint BioEnergy Institute, California, USA | place: USA:Joint BioEnergy Institute, California, USA | collected... | reverse complement strand
CGCCGCAGGCTGCCGAGCGCCGCGAGCGTGCTCGTGACCGTTGTCCCGATGTTGGCCCCCATCACCATCGGAATCGCCAGTTCCACGGGCAGCGTGCCGGCCCCCACGAGGCCGACGATCGTGGACGTGGTCACCGACGACGACTGGACGAGGACGGTGGCAAGCAGTCCCGCGCAGAGTCCCGACAGCGGGTGCGAGACCGACTGAAGCAGCCGATCCTGGAATCCTTCACCGCTCGCGGCAATGCCCGCTTCGATGAAGGCAATGCCGACGAGAAAGGCGTACAGGAAGAACAGGACGATGCCGCCCCGAAGGGCAGTGGCAATCCAGAGTCGACTCGGGGGCGAAGAACGGTCCGGCGACAACCGGGCGATTTTACACGCCAGGGACGAAAAACCGACCCCTTTCAGGCCGCAGACCGCTGCGCGCTCCGCACGAGCAGCGCGACGATCCCCGCGAAGACCGCGATCGACAGCAGCGGCTGCTCGACAATCGTCACGGGCAGCGGCAGCTGCGCGGCAATCAGGCCCGCGAGCGCGATCCCGATCAGCGCCTCGCCCGCGATCAGCCCCGACGCGAACAGCACGCCGTCGTCGGTCCCCTCGTCGCTGTCGTTGCGGCGTCGACGCGCGCCGGCCGCAGCGCTGGCGACGATGCCGCCGATCAGAATCGGGACGGCCAGCGAGAACGGCAGGTACAGGCCGACGGCAATGGGCATCACGTGCGCCCGGAAACGGGAGCCGCGTCGCACCAGGACGGCATCGACAATCAGCAGTCCCACGCCGATCGCGGCGCCGGCGGCAATCAGCAGCCAGGGCAGCTCGCCGTCGCCGAAAACGCCCGAGGTGAGGCTCGCAAACAGCGTCGCCTGCGGCGCACGGAGGCTGCCCGGTTCACCGGTGCCGATGCCGTAGGCAGAGTGCAGCAGCGTGAGAATGGGCGCGAAGAAGAAGGCGGGCACGACCGTCGCCACGATCGTCGCCATTTGCTGGCGCGCCGGCGTGGCGCCGACGATGAGGCCGGTCTTCAGATCCTGCGCCACGTCGCCGGCGGCACACGTCGCGCAGCAGACGACGCCCGCGATCCCGAGCGTCGCGAGCACGGCCGACTCACCCGAGATGCCGACGCCAAGCATCACCGCCGCCGAGAACAGCAGCGCGACGATGGTCATGCCCGACACCGGCGAGTTCGATGATCCGACCAGTCCGGCGATGTACGTGGCCACGGCGACGAACACGAAAGACGCGACGATCATCAGGATCGTCGCCAGCAGCGCAACGCCCGTCGATCCGACGAGCATTCTGTAGAAGGCCATCGTGGCCGCGGTCGTGACGACGAACAGCACGAGCAGCGTCGTCATGCCGAGGTTCCGTTCGGTGCGGACGGTCGCGGCCTGTACGTCCGCACCGAGGCGCGCGCCGCCGAGGCTGGCCAGGCCCGCCGCGATACCGCGGCGCACGCTCCAGAACGATGCAAGGCCGCCGACGACCATCGCGCCGACGCCGAGATACCGGATCTGTGTGCTCCAGATGCGTCCGGCGGCCTCGAGCGACGACTCGCCGGCCAGCGGTGCGCCGAGCATCGGCAGCGCGATGACCCAGCCGATCGCCCCGCCGGTGAACACCAGCACCGCGATCTCGAGGCGGACAATGTAGCCGACGGCGAGCAGCGCAGCGCTCATGTCGGCACCCGCGTAGAGGACGCTCCGGCCGGCGGTCAGCGCACCCTCGACCGTCGGCTGCACGAAGCGGATGCCCGTGACGAGCAGCTTGAACAGCCCGCCGGCGGCGACACCGCGCGCGATCAGCCCCACGCCGCTGCCGCCGCGCTCGCCCACCTTCAGCACCTCGGCGCACGCCGTGCCTTCCGGGTAGATCAGGTCGGGCCGGTCGACGATGAGCGCACGGCGCATCGGCACCATGAAGATCAGGCCGAGCATGCCGCCGAGCAGCACGATGAGCGTAGTCGGCCAGAATTCGAACTGCTGCCACGCGCCGACGAGCAGCAGCGCCGGCGCCGTGAAGATGATGCCTGCCGCCAGCGCCTCGCCCGTCGATGCCATCGTCTGCACAATGTTGTTCTCGAGAATCGACGAGCGTCCGAGCACGACGCGCAGGAACGCCATGCTGATGACCGCGGCCGGAATGGCTGCAGCCACCGTCATGCCGGCATAGAGGCCGAGATAGACGTTGGCTGCGCCCATCACGACGGCGAGCACGGCGCCGAGCGTGAGCGCGATCCAGGTCGATTCGGGAGGCGACTGTTCGGGCGGAACGACGGGCGCCGGGTGCCGCATGGTGCGCATCATACGCGCGGCCAGCGGCGCCTTACATCTCGATGGCGCTCCCTGGGCCGGGATAGACCTGCTCGAGCAGCCAGGTGTGTCCGTGACGCGCCGCATGCCGCCGCAGCAGGCGGAGCGGTCGCGCCAGGGAGGCGGCGCCGGCGGCGAACTGCTCGATGGCGCGCGATACGCCTTCCCATTCGGCATCGGTCAGCGATCCGCGCAGCCGTCCGGCCGCGTGCAGCAGGGCGTTCACGTGCCCGCTCGGCGGCGGCCTCGTGTCGAGCGCATGCGTGAACAGGCCGCGGTACTGCTCGAGCGTCGCGGCAAAATCGCCGCCACCGGCCTGAGCCACGAGGCGATCGAGGGCCTCGATCACGTCGGACGGAGCATGGGCGAGCAGCAGCAGCCAGTGACGATCGTGGAAGCGGGTCAGATCGTCGGGCGTCGTAATGCGTGGGTCGTCGGACAGGATAGCCATACTGGACTGCTGTATTCAGCGCACTCTACGCCTCCCGTCCTCGCGCGTCAACAGCATTGGCGTATATCGACATCGAACCGGCTAGGCCGCCGAGATGCCGCGTTCCTCGAAGACGTTCTTCACCTGTCCGAGCAGTTCGCGCGTGACCTGCCACTGCCGCAGCGGCTGCGTGCGCACGCGGACGCGCACCACGATCTGGCCCGCCCGGAAGGCCTGAATGCCCATTACCTCGAGCGGGTCGAGAATGGCCGGCCCCAGGTCGGGCCGACGGCGCAGCCGTTCGCCCGCCTCCTGCAGCGCCGCCGTCACCTCGTCGAGCCGGTGATGCGCGGCGACACCGAGGTCGAGCACCGCGTAGGCGTAGTCCTTCGATCGGTTCGCCAGCTGCGTGATCAGTCCGTTCGGAAAGACGTGCACCGTCCCCTCGTCGTCGCGCAGCACGACGGTGCGCAGGTTGATTTGCTCGACGGTTCCCTCGGTGCCGTTGATGCGCGCCGCGTCCCCCACGCGCAGCTGGTTCTCGACGATGAGGAAGAAGCCCGAGATGATGTCGCGCACCAGCGCCTGCGCACCGAACCCGACGGCAAGGCCGACGATGCCCGCGCCGGTCAGGATCGGCGTAATGTCGATGCGGAGCTCGCGCAGCACCATCAGCAGCGCGACGGTGATGGTCACCGTCCTGAGCGCGTTGCGGACGAGTCGACTGATCGTGCGCGCGCGGCGACCGCGCTCGACGGCATCCGGCGCGGCTTCGCGCTCGATGTGCTGCTCGAGGCGGCGCGCCGTCAGGTCGACGATCCGTACGACGACATAGCTGCCCGTGACAATGATGACGATCCGCAGGCCCGATCCGAGCAGCCAGGTGGTCAGCGCCTCGGGCGACAGGCCCGCGTCGAGATCGAGACCCGCCATCCGCACGGCCGGCCCCGCCAGCACCGCCGCAACGACGATGAACGTGGCGGTCCCGGCGATGCGCGCCGGGCGCCGCAGCGCCGGATCGGCCGCCGCCAGCTCGCGCCGGGCCGCGGCCGCCAGCGCCAGGCGCGCCAGCCGCGCCACGAGCGACGCCGACACATAGGCAATGGCGATCAGGCCCAGAAAGGACAGCACCGCCAGGCCCGGTTCAGACTCCATCCGCGTGGCTCCTCCGCGCCCCATGATGGCCCGGATGACCGGCCCCGGTGAAGACGGGCGCACGATTGCAGCGATACTCGATAGCGTGACACCCGCTCTGTTCGCCGCGCTCGTGACCGCCCTGGCAGCAGCCGCCTCCGCTTCGGTCGGCCTGTCGGCAGCTGCCGCCTCCGGCGCCGATTCGCACCTGCAGCAACGGCTGTCGACCGGAACAGTGCCGCCCTTTGGCACGCTCGATGCCGCCGAACGTCGGGCGCTGGAAGCGCTGTACGCCGACGGTCGGCTGCTCTGGCTCGCGCCCGACGGCCGTCCGACCTCGAGCGCGAACGACGCGCTTCGCCTGCTCGCGACGGCCGGGGATCACGGTCTGCGCCCGGCCGACTATCACGTCGACGAACTCGACCGGCGCGCCGGAATGCTGGGGACGGGTGGGGCCGATGCCGACGGCCAGGCAGTGTTCGACCTCGCGACGAGCACGGCGATGCTGCGCTATCTCCGGCACCTGCACAACGGCCGCGTCGATCCCCAGCGCCTCGGCTGGCGGCTCGACGTCCCGGCCGAGCGCCACGATCTCGTGGATTCCCTTCGCCGTGCACTTGCGACGCAGCGAGTCGCGGCCCTCGAGGAGGAACTGGCGCCGGCCCTTGCGCAGTACCGCCAGCTGCGCGTCGCGCTCCGCCAGTACCGTGCACTGACCGCGGCAACGGCATCGGACGACCTCGAGCTGCCGGCCACGACCATCCGCCCCGGCGATCCGCTCGCGCCGGCCCACGTCGAGGCACTCGCTGCCCGCCTGCGGCTGCTTGGCGACCTCAAGCCCGGCCCGCTCCCGGACGCGGCCTACGAAGCTCCGCTGGTGGGTGCCGTGCGCCGCTTTCAGGACCGCCACGGGCTCGAAGTCGACGGGATCATCGGCCCCGCCACGCGCGCAGCGCTCGCCGTACCGCTGTCGTGGCGCGTCCGGCAGATCGAACTGTCGCTCGAGCGGCTCCGCTGGCTGCCGGACCTGGCCGATACGCGGGTCATCGTCGTGAACATCCCGACGTTCCACCTCTGGGCCTGGGACTCGCCCCGCCGCGACGGACGACCGGCGCTCGGCATGCGCGCCATCGTCGGCCGGGCGCTGCGGACGCAGACGCCTGTCTTTATCGCGACGCTCCGCGAAGTGGTGTTCCGGCCGTACTGGAACATCCCGCGCTCGATTCTCGTGAACGAAATCCTGCCGCGAGTGGCGCGTGATCCCGGCTACCTCGCCCGGAACGGAATGGAAATCGTCCGCGGGTGGGGCGACGACGCGCCGGTCGTCCCGGCGACCGGGAACAACATCGCCCTGCTGCGGCAGGGCGCGCTGCGACTGCGACAGCGGCCGGGGCCGGCAAACTCACTCGGCCTCGTGAAGTTCATGTTTCCCAACGTCGACAACGTCTACCTGCACGACACGCCGGCGCACGAGCTCTTTTCGCTCTCGCGCCGCGACTTCAGCCACGGCTGCGTGCGTGTGGAGAATCCGAAGGCGCTGGCCGAATGGGTGCTGCGGGATCAGCCGGGGTGGACGCGCGAAGCCATCGAGGCCGCCATGGCGGCCGGCGGCCCGACGTACGTCCTCGTGGCGCGTCCGGTGCAGGTGGTGTTGTACTACCTGACCGCCGCGGTCGATCCGTCGACCGGCATCGTGCGCTTCGCCGACGACATCTACCGCCACGATCCGCCGCTCGATCGCGCGCTCACCATTGCGTCGCGGTAACCCGGCGAGCCGGCCGGCCGCTGCGGACCGCGGCTGTCCCCTCAGCGCCAGTCAGCGGCAGCCGAAGGCGTGTCCTACCAGGAACGGACGCGTCCCGTGTCGACGTGCACGAAGTTCGAGGCGGGATAGTAGCCGACGCCGCCGAGCCGCAGGCCGAGCGCGGCTTCACGCAGCCGCGCCAGCGGCACGTCGGCCAGCCGGATATCGATGGCCTGCCCCACCATGTGCAGCGACCCGGCCGCCACGCCGCTGCTGCGCTGCCGCAGCATGTGGTTCGTCGCGGGCGAGCGGTAGCCGGAAATCACCTCGAACGGTCGACGCGATCCCGTCGCTTCGCGCAGCAGGTGCAGCAGGTCGAGCAGGCCCGGATCGATCGGGTGGACGTCGCCCGTGCGGAAGTCGCGCAGGACGTGATTGATCGCGTCGAGCGCGTCGGGCAGATACGTACCGCCCCGGTAATACTCGACTGTCAGCCGCTCGGCCGTGTGCAGGTGATCGAACGCCAGGACGCGAACGGCCGATGCCTCGAGCGGCCGTATCGCGAGACCGGGCAGCGCCATCGCCAGGACGCCGACGAACCGTCGCCGCGTCATGCTCGACACCGTTCCCATGGGTGGCACACCTTCAGACTGTGGCTGCCCCGCTGCCGGGCGCCGGCGGCTCACCGGGTGTGCTGGCGGCAGCGCCGAACCGCTCGAGCGCCGCGAGAATCTCCTCGGCCGTCACCCGGAAGTGTGACGCGTGCCACAGGACCCGGCCGCCGGCAAGCAGCAGGATCTGCGGCGATTCATGGCGCACGCCGAACTGTTCGGCAATCAGGTTCGAGACCGCGCGGGCCGGCTGCACCTTGACCATGGCGATCCGGACGCCCGTCGGCAGCCGGGGCACGAGCGCACGTATCTCCTCGAGCGCCATGCCGCTCGTGCCGCAGGTCAGACTGTGTTTATAGATGAGCACCGGGGCATGGCCCGCTTCAACGAGCAACTGGTCGAGGTCCCGGGGAGCACGCAGATCAGTCACCGTTTCGTACATGGCTCATCCATCATCCGCCATCGACGGCCGATTGCCCACACGCGCCTACTGCACCTCGAGCTCGATGCCTCCCACCAGATCGGCGGCCGCGTTGAAGATGAGCGCAGCCACGAGCGTCGTGACGAATCCAAGCACGCCGTAGACGATCGGCAGCACGACGATCGCGGCCACCCCGAAGAGCGCCCCGAAGATGCCGGCACCTTCCTCGGGCATCGCGAACGCCCCGGCAATCCCGATGAGCGACATGATCGCGCCGGCAATCACGCCGAATACCGCGTAGAGGACGCCGCCGATCTTCGCCACCGACACTGGGCCCACCCGCTTGATGATCATCTGGTACCTCCCGCCCGGAATCCGGAACCGAGGCGCGGCCGGGCACGCGCCGGCTCATTATGTCGAACGACGCCGGCCGCACAAGGCCATTCCGCCGGCGGGCCTGTGTCATCATGCGGATCTCGTCGCACGACGATCGATGACCGTCACGAAAGGAGTCTTCGTGCTGCCGAGTGCCGATCTGAACGGCCGCCAGCGGGTGGCCATCGAAGGCGTCTGGCCCGAGATCGACGGCGGGCGCTTTCCCATCAAGCGGACAACGGGCGACCGGGTCGAGGTCGAGGCCGACATCTTTGCCGACGGCCACGATCAGCTCACCTGCATGCTGCTCTATCGCCGCGTCGAGGAGACCGACTGGTCGGAGACCCCCATGGTCCCGCTGGGCAACGACCGCTGGCGCGGCGGGTTCGAGGTGGGCGCACCGGGCCGGTACCTCTACACGATCGAAGCCTGGGTCGACCACTACCGCACATGGCGGCACGACCTGCGGCGGCGGCTCGACGCACAGCAGGACGTGACGATCGATCTGCAGATCGGCGCCGGCCTCGTCGAGCAGGCGGCTTCACGCGCCGACGGTACGGATCGTCGCCACCTGCAGGTGCTCGCCGGTATCCTCCGCAACACGAAAGATCCGGAAGGCGCCGTCGCCGCGGCGCTCGACGAGGCGCAGGCCGCACTCGTGCTGCGGTATGCCGACCGGCGCTTCGCGACGCGATACGCGCCGGAGTTGCGCGTCATCGTCGATCGCGCCCGCGCGCGGTTCTCCACGTGGTACGAGATGTTCCCCCGATCGTGCAGTCCCGAGCCGGGTCGTCACGGCACGCTGCAGGACTGCGTGCGCCTGCTGCCCTACATCGCCGGCATGGGCTTCGACGTGCTCTATCTGCCACCGATTCACCCGATCGGCCGCACGCTGCGCAAGGGGCGCAACAACTCGGTGGTCTCCGAGCCGGGCGACGTCGGCAGCCCGTGGGCGATCGGTGCCGCCGAAGGCGGGCACACGGCCGTGCACCCCGACCTCGGCACGCTCGACGACCTGCGGACGCTGGTGCGCGAGGCACGCACGCACGGCATCGAAATCGCCCTCGACATCGCCTTCCAGTGCTCGCCGGATCACCCGTGGGTCCAGGAGCACCCCGAGTGGTTCCGGCGTCGGCCCGACGGCACGATTCAGTACGCCGAGAACCCGCCGAAGAAGTACCAGGACATCTATCCGTTCGACTTCGAGACCGACGCCTGGCAGTCGCTCTGGGAAGCGCTCGCGGACGTGTTCTTCTTCTGGATCGAGCAGGGCGTGCGGATCTTCCGCGTCGACAACCCGCACACCAAGGCGCTGCCGTTCTGGGAATGGGCGATCGACCAGATCACCGCACGACATCCCGACGTGATCTTCCTTTCGGAAGCGTTCACGCGCCCGCGGGTGATGGAGCGGCTCGCCAAGCTCGGCTTCACGCAGTCGTACACGTACTTCACGTGGCGCAACAGCGCAGCCGAGCTGCGCGAGTACTTCACCGAGCTGACCGGCCCGCGGCTGCGTGAGTTCTTCCGCCCCAACCTCTGGCCGAATACGCCCGACATCCTGCACGAGTACCTGCAGACGGGCGGGCGTCCGGCCTTCGCCGTGCGCGCGGTGCTCGCCGCCACACTCGGCGCCAACTACGGCATCTACGGTCCCGCCTTCGAGCTCTGCGAGAATGCGCCGCTCCATCCGGGGAGCGAGGAGTACCTGAACTCGGAGAAGTACGAGATCCGCAGCTGGAATCGCGACGCGCCGCACTCGCTCTCCGGCCTGCTCACACAGCTCAACCGGATCCGCCGCGAACACCCGGCGCTGCAGCGCGACGACACACTCCGGTTCCACAACGTCGACAACCCGCTGATGCTCTGTTACAGCAAGGTCACCGCCGATCGGAGCGACGCGCTGCTCATCGTCGTGAACCTCGACCCGTTCTACAGGCAGAGCGGCTGGGTGAACCTCGACCTTCGCGTGCTCGGACTCGAGGAAGGTGTGGCGTACGAGGTGGACGACCTGCTCACCGGCGACCGCTTCGTCTGGCACGGCGCGGTGAACTACGTCGAACTGTCGCCCGAGCGCGCGCCGGCCCACGTGCTCAACATCCGGAGGCCGCTCCGCACCGAGCGCGACGTCGACGACTACCGATGACCACGTCGCCGGTTCGCTTCGTCCCGCGCCTCGGAGCCACGCCCGACGAACACGGCACGAGCTTCCGGGTCTGGGCACCCGCGACGCAGCTCGTCGAAGTGGTGCTGTTCCCTGAAGGCGGCGCGCCGGCCGACGGGCCGACCGCCGTCCGGCCGATGCAGCGCGACGACCAGGGGTTCTGCGTCGCGCGCATCGACGGCATCGGCCCCGGCACCCGGTACGCCTATCGGCTCAACGGCCGGGGACCGTTCCCGGATCCGGCGTCGCGCTGGCAGCCAGACGGCGTGCACGGTCCATCGATGGTCATCGACTGGACGGCTTTCGCGTGGACCGATCACGGCTGGACGGGCGTGCCGCTCGAGCGCACGGTGCTCTACGAGCTGCACGTCGGGACCTTCACACCAGAAGGCACGTTCGCGGCAGCGGCGGCGCGGCTGCCCGAGCTGGCCGATCTCGGCATCACCGCCGTCGAGCTGATGCCGATCGGCGACTTTCCCGGCGCGCGCAACTGGGGATACGACGGCGCGGCGCCGTTCGCCCCGGCGCGCGTGTACGGAACGCCCGACGACCTCCGCCGCTTCGTCGATCGCGCCCACGCGCTCGGCCTGGCCGTCCACCTCGACGTCGTCTACAACCACCTCGGTCCTGACGGTGCCTATCAGGCGACCTTCAATCCGCACTTCTACTCGACGTCGCACTCGAATCCGTGGGGAGCGGGCATCAACTTCGACGGCCCGCACGCGGCGAGCGTCCGCGAGTACTTCATCGAGAACGCGCTCCGATGGGTGCACGAGTACCACATCGACGGCCTGCGCCTCGACGCGACACACGCGATTGCCGACGACAGTGCGCGGCACTTCATCGCCGAGCTGAAGCAGCGGATCGATCGCTCGCTCGAAGGCACGGGCCGCCTCGTGCTCGTCGTGGCCGAGGACGAGCGCAACCTGAACACGATCGTCCGCCGCCCGGACGAGGGCGGCTGGGGACTCGACGCGGTGTGGGCCGACGACCTGCACCACCAGCTGCGCGTCGCGCTCGCCGGCGATCGCGACGGCTACTATGCCGACTACGACGGGAGTGCCGAGGCCATCGCCGAAACGGCTCGACGCGGCTGGTTCTATCGCGGGCAGCGCTCGCCGCGCACCGGTCGGCCGCGCGGTACCGATTCGGCCGGCATCCCCCTGGATCGCTTCATCGTCTGTCTGCAGAACCACGATCAGGTGGGCAACCGCGCTTTCGGCGAACGGCTGCACCACCAGATTCCAGTCGCCGCCTGGCGCGGCGCGTCGACGTTCCTGCTCGCCCTGCCCGAGACGCCGCTGCTCTTCATGGGACAGGAATGGGCGGCGACCTCGCCGTTCCTCTACTTCACCGATCACCACGACGAGCTCGGACGTCAGGTGACCGAAGGACGACGCCGCGAGTTCGCGCGCTTCGCCGCCTTCGGCGATCCCGGGCGGATTCCCGACCCGCAGGATCCCGCGACGTTCGAGCGCAGCCGTCTCGACTGGGCGGAACGCACGCGCGAACCGCACGCTTCGACGCTCCGTCTCTACCGTCGTCTGCTCGAGCTCCGCCGCACCTCGCCTGCCATGCGGGCCGGCCGGCCGTTCCAGGTCGAAGCGGCGGGCCACGACGGCCTGGTGGTGCGGCGGGACGATGGCGAAGGCGCCCTGCTGTTCGTCGTCCGCCTGCGCGAAGCGGGACCGGTCGTACCCGGTGCGATTGCCGATCCCGGCGCCGGCCTTCGGTGGAACACGCTGTTGACCACGGAAGACGACTGGCTCGGCCTGGCCGACACGGCCCCGCCGATCGTGGAGTCCGATGGACGCGTTGTGTTTCAACGTCCAGGCGCCGTCGTGCTGAAGGCCGAATCGGCGGAAAGCGGCCGATGAGGCGGCCGCGGCGTGCCGGTGGACGGTCGACGCGCGCTGGTTCTGCTGCGTGACGGCGTGCAGCACGAACATGCTCGACGCCCGTGCGTGCCTTCGTTTCGCCGGGACTGCGCGCGTCACCGACCTTCACGGAGAACTCTGCCGGAGGCACCGGTCGGGTGAAGGCAGGACGGTCGTTCGGCACCACCACGAACACCCGGACACCTGCCCCTTCACCTTCGATCGGCCGGTGTGCGATCGTCGGGTATCGCGTATCGACGAACGCGGCGTGCGAGTTGGTCGAACCGGGGTGCATCACCGAAGATGAACAGGTGAGACGCGCACTCCGAGCCCACCACGCCGCAGCGCGACGTTGCGCCTGGCACCGTGCGGATCGCCGGCGGCATCGCGAAGCCGCTGATACTATCGTTCTCCAGCGTTCCGATGCCGTCGCACTGACGGCCCGACGCAGCGGAGGTCGATAGTGGCGGCACCCGCACCATCGCACGTTCCCGCGAGCACGTACCGCCTGCAGCTGACAAAGGCGCTCGGCTTCGAGGCGGCGGCAAAGCTGGTGCCCTACCTTGACCGGCTCGGCATCACCACCTGCTACGCATCACCGGTCCTGGCGGCGCGCCCGGGCAGTACCCACGGCTACGACACGTGCGACCACAGCCGCATCAGTCCCGAGCTCGGCGGCGACGTCGCGTTCGAGGCCTGGGCCGATCGGCTGCACGACGCGGGGCTCGGACTGATCGTCGACTTCGTCCCGAACCACATGAGCATCCACCCCGTGGCCAACGCCTGGTGGCGCGACGTGCTCGAGAACGGCCCGGCCTCCGAGCACGCGCGGGCGTTCGACATCGACTGGCAGCCGGTGAAGGTCGAGCTCGAGTCGAAGGTGCTCCTGCCGATGCTGGCCGATCAGTACGGCGTGGTGCTCGACGCCGGCGAGCTGCGGATCGTGCTCGAGGACGGCGCGTTCTCGCTGCGCTACTACGAGCACGACCTGCCGCTCAACCCGAGCCAGCTCCGCATGCTCCTGCAGCACCGGCTCGACCTGCTGCAGGCGTCGACCGAGGCGCTCGATCCGGGGCTCAACGAGCTGATGAGCATCCTGTTCCAGCTCGAGCACCTGCCGCCGCATACCGAGCGCGACCCGGCGCTCATCGAGCTGCGCAGCCGCGAGAAGGAGATCGCCAAGATCCGGCTCGCACGCCTGCTGGCCGACTATCCGCACATCCGCGCGCACGTCGAGGAGAACATCCGGCTGTTCAACGGCACGCCGGGCGACAGCCGGTCGTTCAACCTGCTGCACGAACTGCTCGAAGGGCAGGCCTACCGGCTCGCCTACTGGCGCACGGCCACGCACGAGATCAACTACCGCCGCTTCTTCGACATCAACGAGCTCGCGGGCATCCGCGTCGAGGAGCCCGCGGTGTTCGCGGAGGTGCACGCGCGCATCGGCGAGCTGCTTCGCGCCGGCAAGATCGACGGCCTGCGGCTCGATCACATCGACGGCCTGTTCGATCCGGTCGGCTATCTCGAGCGGCTCGGCACGCTCGCCGACCCGGCCCGTCCCTACATCGTCGTCGAAAAGATCCTTTCGCGCGATGAGCGGCTGCCCGACCACTGGCACACGCACGGGACGACCGGCTACGACTTCATGAACGACGTCAACGGCCTGTTCGTCGACCGCGCCGCCGGCCCGGCGTTCCGGACGATCTACCGGCGCTTCACCGGGCGCACCGAGCCGTTCGACGACGTCGTCTACACGTGCAAGAAGCTCGTCATCGCCTCGTCGATGTCGAGCGAGCTGAACGTCCTGGCGCACTGGCTCAACCGCATCTCGGAGCAGCGGCGCCACACGCGCGACTTCACGCTCGACAGCCTGCAGGAAGCGCTGCGCGAGGTAGTCGCCTGCTTCCCGGTCTACCGGAGCTACTTCGGCTATCAGGGCGCGACGCCGCTCGATCACCAGTGGCTCGACGAAGCGGTCGAACGCGCGCTCGCCCGCAATCCCACGGCCGAATCGTCGATCTACGCGTTCATCCGCGAGATGCTCAGCCCCGAGCAGCGGGCCGACCTCACCGAGGACGAGTACGTCGAACGGCGCCGCTTCGCGATGAAGTTCCAGCAGTACACGGGACCGGTCGAGGCGAAGGGCGTCGAGGACACGGCGTTCTACCGCTACACACCGCTCGTGTCACTCAACGAGGTGGGCGGCGATCCGGCGCGCTTCGGACGCACGGTGGAGCAGTTCCACGAGGCGAACCGCGAGCGGCGCGCGCGCTGGCCCTACGCGATGCTCGCCACGGCGACGCACGACACCAAGCGCGGCGAGGACGCCCGGGCCCGCATCAGCGTGCTCTCGGAGATACCGGACGAGTGGCGCACGATCGTGTCGCGCTGGAGCCGCGCGAACGCCTCGGCGCGCACACCCGTCAACGGGCAGCCGGCACCGTCGCGCAGCGCCGAGTATCTGTTCTATCAGGCGCTGGTCGGCGCCTGGCCGCCCGGGCTCGACGGTCCGCCCGACGGAACGTTCGTCGCGCGCATCGCCGCCTACATGGAAAAGGCCGCGCGCGAGGCCAAGGTGAACACGAGCTGGATCCGGCCGTCGGCCGAGTACGAGGCCGCGCTCCGCACGTTCGTCGAGCGCGCGCTCACCGGCCGGAACTCGACGACGTTTCTGCCGCTGTTTCTCCCGTTCGTCGGGCGGGTCAGCCGGCTCGGCGCGGTCAACGGCCTGAGCCAGCTGCTGCTGAAGGTCGCCTCGCCCGGCGTGCCCGACATCTACAACGGCTGCGAAACGTGGGATCACTCGCTCGTCGATCCCGACAACCGGCGGCCGGTGGATTTCGGGCGGCTCGACGCCTGGCTGTCGGACATCCTGCTCTGGCTCCAGGCCGACCCGGCGCGCCGCATCGAACGGTGGACCGACCTGCTCACCGACTGGACCGACGGCCGCGTGAAGCTGGCGGTGACGACCGCGCTGCTCCGCTTCCGCCGCGCCCACCGCGACCTGTTCATCGAAGGCAGCTACGAGCCGCTCGAGCCCGACGGTGCGCAGCGCGATCACGTCGTGGCGTTCGCCCGGCGGCTCGGCGATCGCGTGGCCGTGGCCGTCGCGCCGCGCCTGGTCAGCCGTCTCTTCACCGGCGCGGCGCCACTGCCGCCGCCGCCCGACGCCTGGCAGGATCTCGTCGTGCCGCTGCCCGACGCCTTCGGGTCGGCGACCTTCCGCCACGTGCTCACCGGCGAGCCCGTCGCGCCCGTCACGGTCGACGGCCGGTCGGCCCTCCGCGTGGCTGACCTGCTGCGTCACGTCCCGATCGCGCTCGTGGCCGCCGTTCCGGAGGATTCGCAGCGATGAAGCGCCCCGGCAGCATGTCCGACCCGCTCTGGTACAAGGACGCCATCATCTATGAAACGCACGTCAAGGCGTTCTTCGACGGCAATGACGACGGCATGGGGGACTTCCCCGGCCTGCTGCAGAAGCTCGACTACATTCAGGACCTGGGTGTCACCTGCATCTGGCTGCTCCCGTTCTTCCCGTCGCCGCTGCGCGACGACGGCTACGACATCTCGGACTACCTCAACGTGCACCCCGACTACGGCACGATGGAGGACTTCGAGGCGTTCCTCGCGGCGGCGCACGATCGCGGCCTGCAGGTGATGATCGAGCTGGTCATCAACCACACCTCCGACCAGCACCCGTGGTTCCAGCGTGCCCGCCACGCGCCGCCCGGATCGCCCGAACGCAACTTCTACGTGTGGAGCGACACCGATCAGCTCTACCGCGACGCGCGCATCATCTTCACCGACACCGAGCAGTCGAACTGGACGTGGGATCCGGTCGCCAAGGCGTACTACTGGCACCGCTTCTTCTCGCACCAGCCCGACCTGAACTGGGACAACCCGGAGGTGTTCGAGGAAATCGTCAGGGTGATGCGCTTCTGGCTCGACAAGGGAGTCGACGCGCTGCGGCTCGACGCCATTCCGTACCTGATCGAGCGCGACGGCACCAGCTGCGAGAACCTGCCCGAGACGCACGCCATCATCCGCCGCCTGCGTGCCGTGATCGATGAACACTACGAAGGGCGCATGATCCTGGCCGAGGCGAACCAGTGGCCCACCGACGTGCGGCCGTACTTCGGTGACGGCGACGAGTGCCACATGGCCTTCCACTTCCCGGTGATGCCGCGCATCTTCATGGCGCTGCGCCTCGAGGATCGGCTGCCGATCACCGACATCATGGGCCAGACGCCGCCGATCCCCGACACGTGCCAGTGGGCGCTCTTCCTGCGCAACCACGATGAGCTGACGCTCGAGATGGTGACCAGCGACGAGCGCGACTACATGTACATGGCCTACAGCGCCGACCCGAAGATGCGGATCAACGTCGGGATCCGACGGCGCCTGGCGCCGCTGATGGACAACAACCGCCGGCGCATCGAGCTGCTCAATTCACTGCTCTTCTCGTTCCCCGGCACGCCCATCATCTACTACGGCGACGAGATCGGGATGGGCGACAACATCTACCTCGGCGATCGCAACGGCGTCCGCACGCCGATGCAGTGGAACGCCGATCGGAACGGCGGCTTCTCGCGCGCCACGCCGCAGCGGCTCTACAGCCCGCCCATCATGGACCCGGTCTACGGCTACGAGGCGGTCAACGTGGAGGCGCAGCAGAGCGACCCGTCGTCGCTGCTGCACTGGATGCGCAACATGATTGCGCTGCGCAAGCTCTTCAAGGTGTTCGGCCGCGGCACCTTCGAGGCGCTGCACCCGGCCAACCGCAAGGTCCTGGCCTACATCCGGCGCTACGACGGCGAGACGGTGCTGTGCGTGGCCAACCTGTCGCGCTTCGCGCAGCCGGTCGAGCTCGATCTGTCGGCCTTCGAGGGCCTGCGCCCGATCGAGATGCTCGGCTACGTCGAGTTCCCCACCATCACCCGCCGGCCGTACCCGCTCACGCTCGGGCCCTACGGGTTTCTCTGGTTCGAGCTGCAGCCGGCGCCGGAGGCCGTCGACCTCGGCGACCACGACCAGATTCCGGTCGACGGCGGGTGGGTCGACGTCTTCGAAGGCGTCGGCCGCGAGGTGCTCGAGCGGCGCGCGCTGCCGCGCTTCCTGCCGGCACAGCGCTGGTTCGCCTCGAAGTCGCACGGCATCGAGCGCGTCACCATCCGCGACTGGGCGGCGCTCGAGGGCACGCGCGCCGCGCTCGTGCTCGTCGACGTGCAGCTCGACGACAGCTCCGTCCACACCTACTTCGTGCCGCTGGCGATCAGCTTCGCGCCGCTGCCCGAACTGCCGCCGTCGGCCATCGTCGCGCAGGTGGCGGGCGCCGACGGTCACGGGCTGCTGTTCGACGCGGTGCACGACGACCCGGCCTGCGCGGCGCTGCTCACGCTCATCGAACAGGACCGCGACCTGCCGACCAGGCACGGCATCATCCGCGGCCGCGCCGGCGCCGGCTTCGACGACGCGCGCGGCCCGCGGGCGACGATCCTGCCGCCGGTGCGCGGCGCGGTCGAGCAGAGCAACACCTCGCTCCGCTTCGGCGACCGCCTCTTCCTCAAGCTGTTCCGCCGCTCGCAGGCGGGACCGAACCCCGACTGTGAGGTCGTACGCTACCTCACCGAAGAGGCTGCCTTCGCGCACGTGCCGCCCTACGCCGGCGCCATCGAATACGAGGTCGAGGGCCACGAGTCCACGACGCTTGCCATGCTGCAGGGACTCGTGGCGAACCAGGGCGACGGCTGGACGTGGGCGCTCGAGGAAGTCGATCGCTACTACGAAGCAGCAGCGCTGGCCGAGGTGCCCGAGTCGCTCGCCACGCTCACCTCCACGCCGCTGCTCGACCTGGCGGCCGCGCCCGATGCCGACGAGGCGCGCGAATACCTGGGACTTGCGCTCGACAGCGCCGCCACGCTCGGCCGGCGCACCGGCGAGCTGCACATCGCGCTGGCAGCGGGCACCGACGCGGCATTCCGGCCGGTTCCGCTGTCCGGCGGCGAGCTCACCGCGCTGGCCGACGCGCTCCGCACGCACGCCGTGCAGACGTTCGATCGCCTCCGCGCCGGCCTCTCGTCGCTGCCCGACGAGGTCGTCGAATCGGCAGCGCTGGTGCTGGGCCGGCGGCGGGCACTGCTCGCGCGGCTCGACGCCGTGAGCACGATCACCGAGCCGGCCGGCTGGCGGACGCGCATCCACGGCGACTACCATCTCGGGCAGGTTCTGCGGGCAAAGGCGGATTTCGTCGTGCTCGACTTCGAGGGCGAGCCGTCGCGACCGCTGCCCGAGCGCCGGCGACGGCACTCGCCGCTGAAGGACGTGGCGGGCATGATCCGGTCGTTCAGCTACGCCGCGTGGAGCGGCGCCTTCACCCGTCTCGCGCGGCGGCCCGAGGATCTGTCGCGCGTCGAACCCTGGGCGCTGCTCTGGGAGCGGGCCACTGCGGCGGCGTTCCTCCGCGCCTATCGCGAGACGACGGACGGTCAGCCGTTCGTGCCCGCCGGCGACCAGGCCTGGCGTATCCTGCTCGACGCCTACGTGCTCGACAAGGTGCTGTACGAACTGGCGTACGAGCTCGACAATCGGCCCGGGTGGATCCGCGTGCCGCTCACGGGGATCCTCGCCTTCGATCGCCTCGCACGATGACCGGAGAAGCCGCCGTCGCCACCCCCGTCGATCCCGCGGCCGAGCCGCCGCGCTGCGACATCCTCGTGCAGCTGGCCGGCTGCCGCACCGCGGACGAAATCCGCGAAGGCACCCGGCGCGTCGTCGACGGCCTGCGCGGGCTGGGCGACGATCTGACGATCGGGATCGCGTGCGGCAGCGACTGTGGCGCACTTTCGGTCGATGCCGGCGGCGCGGCGATCGTACCGGTCGACGCCGCGCCACCCGAGCGCTTCCCGATCGTCGGCGCGGTGCCGACCGACGCGTACCGTGCCCTGTTCGACGCCGGCCGGCGCAGCGGGGCAAGGGCCATGGCGCTCATCGGGACGGAAGTCGATCAGCTGACGCCAGGTGTCGCCCGCGCGCTGCTCCAGCCGATCATTGCCGACGACTTCGACGTGGTCGTACCGGTGTACGACCGGCAGGTCTACGACGGCCTGCTGAACGCGGCCATCGTGTACCCGCTGACGCGCGCGCTTTACGGACGCCGGATTCCCGGGCAGCTCGGGGTCGACTTCGGCTTCTCGGCGCGGGTGGCCGAACGGCTCAGCCAGGGAGGACAGAACCCGCGCCTGCGGCGGCCCGTCTGGATTCTGCCGCAGGCGATCGCCGACGACATGCGGATCTGCCAGGCCGTGCTGGGCGTCAGGCTTCCGGCGCCGCCCGACTCGATCGATCTGGCGACCGTCTTCGCGCAGGTGCTCGGCTCGCTGTTCGTCGACATGGAACAGCGCGCGCCGTTCTGGCAGCGCGTGCAGCGATCGCAGGCGGTCCCCACGTTCGGCACGGCGGCGCCGGGCCGCGCGCCCGCCGAGCCGGTCGACGTCCGGCCGATGATCGAATCGTTCGTCAACGCCTTCCGCAACCTGCAGCGGGTCTGGACGATCCTGCTGCCGCCGGCGACGCTCGTCGCGCTCAAGCGGCTGACACTCGTGGAACCCGAGCGCTTCCGGCTGCCCGACGACCTCTGGGCGCGCATCGTGTACGACTTCGCACTCGGTCACCGGCTGCGGGTCATCAACCGCGATCACCTGCTGGGCGCGCTCGTGCCGCTCTACCTGGCGTGGGTCGCGTCGTACGCGCTCGAGGTACAGGGCGCCACGCCGGCCGCCGCTGACGTGCGCATCGAGCGGCTCTGCGCCGCGTTCGAAGCCGAGAAGCCGTACCTCGTGCGGCGGTGGCGCTGGCCCGACCGGTTCAATCCGTAGAGGGACGACTCATGTGGAACGAAGTCCAACAGGCACTCCACGACTCGACCACGCAGGTCCTGACGGGCCTGGCGCGCCTGCTGCCGGGCCTGCTGGCGCTGCTCGTGGCCGTGCTCCTGTCGGTGCTCATCGCCTCGATCGTCGGCACGCTCGTGCGTCGCGCGCTGCTCGGCGTCCGCTTCGACGAGAAGCTTGCCGCCTGGGGCACGCTCGATCTGCCCGCCTGGTCGCAGACGCGCAGCCCGACGCTGCTCGTCTCGCGCTTCGTCTCCTGGACGATCATCGTCATCGGCGCGCTGATCGGCATTGCCGCGTTCGACACGACGCTCACGTCGAGCCTCGTCCTCCACGTCTTCGGATCGCTCCCGAACATCCTCACGGCGCTCCTGCTGCTCGTGATCGGACACTTCCTGGCGCGCTTCCTGTCGCGCGGCGTGCTCATCAACGCCGTGAACATGAACCTGCCGTGGGCCGGCCTGCTCAGCATGGGCGTGCGCTGGCTCGTGCTGGTACTCACCACGGCCATGGCGCTCGATCACGTCGGCATCGGCGGCAACATCGTGAGCCTGGCGTTCGGCATCCTCTTCGGCGGCATCGTGCTCGCGCTGGCGCTGGCCGTCGGGCTCGGCTCGAAGGACATGGTGGCGCGCTCGCTCGAGAAGGAAATGAAGCGGGCGCCGGAAGAACCGCACGAACAGCCGTTCCGCCACATCTGAGGTCTGCGGCCGGCCGCGTGCGCGCCGCCGTGCGCGCTTTCGTCCCCGCGGGCGCGTCAACCTCCCGTATAATCCGCGCACCTCAGCTACAGACAGGCGGTGCCGTGCCCTGGACGCAGCAGTACGATCCGTTCTCCAGCATCCCCGTGTCGGCGCTCGTCGCAGCGGTGCCCATCGTCGTGCTGCTGGGCCTGCTCGCCTTCACGCGCACCCGCGCACACGTCGCGGCGCTCGCCGGGCTCGCGACGGCCCTCCTCGTCGCCATCGCGGCCTTCGGCATGCCCGTGCCGACGGCCCTCGCGGCGGCCGCCAACGGCGCGGCTTACGGGCTCTTCCCGATCGGCTGGATCGTGCTCGGTGCGATCTTCGTGTACGACATCACCGTTCACACCGGGCAGTTCGAAATCCTGAAATCGTCGATCGCCGACCTGGCCAGCGATCGCCGCATCCAGGTCCTGCTCATCGCGTTCAGCTTCGGTGCATTCATCGAAGGCGCGGCCGGCTTCGGCACGCCGGTCGCCATCTCGGCCGCCATGCTGATCGGCCTCGGCTTCCGGCCGCTGCAGGCCGCCGGCCTCGCGCTCATCGGCAACACGGCGCCGGTCGCGTTCGGCGCGCTCGGCACACCGATCATCGCGCTGGCGCGCGTGACGGGCCTGCCGCTCGAGGACCTCAGCGCGATGGTCGGCCGGCAGCTGCCGTTCTTCTCGATCATCGTGCCGTTCTGGCTCGTGGCGGCCATGGCCGGATGGCGCGCCATGCGCGAGGTATGGCCCGCCTGCCTCGTCACCGGCGCCACGTTCGCCCTGTTCCAGTTCCTCGTCAGCAACTACCACGGGCCCTGGCTGGTCGACATCATCGCGGCGATCGCCTCGATCGGCGCGACGGTCGTGCTGCTGCGCTTCTGGCAGCCGCCGACCGTCTGGCGCTTCGACAGCGACGACGAGGTCGCCGCACGGTCGGGCTGGTCGCGCGGCGAGATTGCACGCGCGTGGATGCCGTGGGCGGTGCTGTCGATCCTCGTCTTCCTGTGGGGCCTGCCGTCGTTCAAGGCCTGGCTCGACAGCGTCTCGAGCCCGCGATGGGAGGTGCCGGCGCTGCACCTGCTCGTTTTCCGCGCCCCGCCCGTCGTGCCCGAACCGCGCGCCGAAGAAGCCGTGTTCGTCTTCAACTGGCTGTCGGCCACCGGCACGGGCCTGCTGATTGCGGGCGTGCTGTCAGGCCTGTTCCTGGGCCTCGCACCGGCGCGCATCGCGCAGCTGTTCGCGCGGACGCTCTGGCGCGTCCGCTGGTCGCTGCTCACCATCGCCGCCATGCTCGCACTCGGCTTCACGACGCGCTATGGCGGCCTCGACGCGGCGATGGGCTTCGCCTTCGCGAGCACGGGCACTCTGTTCCCGTTCTTCTCACCGCTGCTCGGCTGGCTCGGCGTCGCGCTTACCGGCAGCGACACCTCGTCGAACGTGCTGTTCGGGAACCTTCAGCAGATCACCGCCGAACAGGTCGGCGTTCCGCCCCTCCTCGCCGCCGCCGCGAACAGTTCGGGCGGCGTCATGGGCAAGATGATCGACGCGCAGTCGATCGTCGTCGCCGGCGTTGCCACCGGTCAGCAGGGCCAGGAAGGCGCGATTCTGCGCCTCGTCTTCTGGCACAGTCTCGCGCTGGCGGCGCTGGTCGGCCTGCTCGTCATCTCGCAGGCCTACCTGTTCCCCGGGATCGTGCCCGGCAGCCGGTAGCGGGCGCCCGTCAGGCAACCGCCCTGCGCAGGCGCAGCGCGTTGGCGATGACCGAGACCGAGCTGAACGTCATCGCAGCACTCGCGATGATCGGGCTCAGCAGCAGGCCAAAGGCCGGGTAAAGAATGCCGGCCGCAATCGGCACGCCGAGGACGTTGTAGACGAACGCGAAGAACAGATTCTGGCGGATGTTCGTCATCGTGGCCCGGCTCAGTCGCCGCGCCCGCACGATGCCGCGCAGATCGCCACGAACGAGCGTGACGCCGGCACTCTCCATCGCCACGTCGGTGCCCGTTCCCATCGCAATCCCGACATCGGCCTGCGCCAGCGCCGGCGCGTCGTTAATGCCGTCGCCGGCCATCGCCACGCGTCGCCCTTCAGCCTGAAGCTGCCTGACAATCTCCGCCTTCTGCGCCGGGAGCACGCCGGCTTCAACCCGGTCGATGCCGGCCGCGCGTGCGACGGCTTCGGCCGTCATCCGATTGTCGCCGGTCACCATCACCACGCGAATGCCGTCGTCGTGCAGCGCGCGGATGGCCTCGGTGCTGGTCGGCTTGACGCGATCGGCCACGGCGATCAGCCCTGCGGCGCGACCGTCGACGGCGGCAAACATGACCGTCGCGCCGTCGCGCCTGAGCCGATCGGCCCGGATCGCCAGGACGCCCGGGTCGGCGCCGACGTCCTCCAGCAGGCGTTCACTGCCGACGGCAACCGTTCGTCCGTCCACCGTTCCGGTCACGCCCTTCCCCGTGATCGAGGTGAATCCGTCCACGTCGGCCAGCACGATCCCGCGCTGTTCGGCCCCCGTCACGATCGCAGCCGCCAGCGGATGCTCACTGGCGCGCTCGAGGCTCGCAACGAGCCTCAGCAGCGTCGTCTCGTCGAACGCCCCGGTCGGAACGACGGCGGTGAGCGACGGCCGACCTTCGGTCAGCGTGCCCGTCTTGTCGACCACGAGCGTGTCGACCTTTTCCATGACCTCGAGGACCTCGGCATTGCGGACCAGCACGCCGAGCTCCGCGCCGCGACCGGTGCCGACCATGATCGACATCGGTGTCGCGAGGCCGAGCGCGCACGGGCACGCAATGATCAGCACGGCCACCGCGTTGACCAGCGCGTGTGCGAACCGCGGCTCGGGCCCGACGGTCGCCCACACGACGAAGGTGACGACCGCCACGAGGACGACGCTCGGGACGAACCAGGCGGACACCGTGTCGGCGAGCCGCTGAATGGGCGCACGCGATCGCTGCGCCTCGCCGACGAGCCGCACGATCTGCGCCAGCAGCGTGTCGGCCCCCACCCGCTCGGCGGTCATCACGATCGATCCCGTTCCGTTGATCGTGCCGCCCGTGACGCGACTGCCGGCTTCCTTTTCCACCGGAATCGGTTCGCCGGTGATCATCGACTCGTCGACCGACGTCCGCCCCTCGACGACGACGCCGTCGACCGGGATGCGCTCGCCGGGACGCACGCGCAGGCGATCGCCGGGCTGAACCCGCTCGAGCAGCACGTCCGACTCGGTACCGTCGGCGGCAATCCGGCGCGCGGTCGTCGGCGTCAGGCCGAGCAGCGCGCGAATGGCGCCGCTCGTGCGGCTGCGCGCCCGCAGCTCCAGCACCTGCCCGAGCAGTACCAGGGTGACGATGACGGCGGCCGGCTCGAAGTAGACGGCAACGTAGCCCGACGCGTCGCGGAACGATGGCGGAAAGACTCCGGGCGCGAGCGTGGCCACGACGCTGAAGACATACGCCGCACCGACGCCAAGCGCGATGAGCGTGAACATGTTCGGCGACCGGTTCACGATCGACGCCCAGCCGCGCTCGAAGAACGGCCGGCCGCCCCACAGCACGACGGGCGTGGCCAGCGCGAACTGGATCCACGCCATGGCCGCAGGCGACAGCACGCGCATGAGCGGCTGCCCGGGCAGCCACTCGGCCACCATCATCAGCAGGATGGGCACCGACAGCGCGACCGACCACCAGAAGCGCCGCGTCATGTCGTCGAGCTCGGGGTTGCGATCCTCGAGCGTCACCGTCCGGGGCTCGAGTGCCATGCCGCAGATCGGACAGCTGCCCGGGCCGTCCTGCACGACGTCGGGGTGCATCGGGCAGGTCCACTCGGTCTTCGTCAGCGGCGCGACGTCGACCGGTTCGAGGGCCATGCCGCACTTCGGGCAGGCACCGGGACCGATCTGCCGCACCTCGGGATCCATCGGGCAGGTGTACTCGCGCGTATCGCCGGCGGCGGCCTGGCTGGCGGCCTCGGCCGAGCGGGTGCGCTCCGGATCGAGGTAGCGCTCCGGATCGCGCCGGAACCTGTCGAGGCAGCTCGTGCTGCAGAAGTAGTACGTCGTCCCGTTGTGTGCGTACGAGCCGGCGGCGGTCTCAGGCTCGACGGTCATGCCACACACCGGATCGATGACCGGCGCGGCGGCCGGCGGCGTGTGGTGTGTGCCCGCCTTCGAGCCGCCGCGGATGAGCGTGAGCGGCGCAATGGCCGGCATGTGGTGCGCTTCCTTCGGGGCACCCGTCGCGAGGAACCGTTCCGGATCCGCCTCGAACTTCGCGGCGCAGCCCTTGCAGCAGAAATAGTAGGTCTCGCCCCGGTACTCGACCGACGCCGCGGCGCTCGCCGGATCGACGCTCATTCCGCACACAGGATCGATGCTCACCGTTCGCCTCCTGCCGATCTCACGTGGCACCTTCCATCATGACACCCCGCCCCGGAACGGGCCCGGCACCTGCCTGCAGGTGACTGTTTGGCCAGGACACCTGTCGGCCCCATAATGCTGCGACATACCGGACAGCAGAGCACGCAGAGGAGACCCATGCCCGGATCACAGACGACCCGTCGCGAGTTCATCCGCACGACCGGCGCTTCACTGGCCGCCGCATCGCTCGCGGCCACCGCGGCCGAAGGCGCCCTGCAGCAGCCCCCCGCCCCGCCGGCCAGGCCCTTCGGCTACGCCATCGTCGGCATCGGCAGCCTGGCCGAGAGCGACATCCTGCCTGCGTTCGCCGTCACGCGGCACGCGCGGCTGACGGGCCTCGTCAGCGGCGACCTCGACAAGGCGAAGCAGGTGGCGGCCCAGTACGGCGTCCCCGAGCGCGGCATCTACTCGTATGACACGTTCGATCGCATTGCCGACAACCCCGACATCGACGCCGTGTACATCGTGCTGCCCAACAACCTGCATGCGGAGTACACGATTCGCGCGCACAAGGCGGGCAAGCACGTGCTCGTCGAGAAGCCGATGGCCAACACGGTGGCCGAGTGCGAGTCGATGATGGCGGCCGCGGCCGAGGCGAAGCGCGAGCTGATGGTCGCCTACCGCCTGCGCTACGAGCCGTTCACCCAGGAGATGATCCGCCTCGGACGCGAGCGGGAGCTCGGCGCCATCCGCGCGCTCGGCTGCGAGGCCGGCTTCCGCATCGGCAACCCGAACCAGTGGCGGCTGTCGAAGTCGGCGGCCGGCGGCGGCTCGATGATGGATATCGGCATCTACGCGGTCAACGCGGCGCGCTACCTGTCGGGCGAAGAGCCCGTGGAAGTGATGGCAACCGAGTCGACCGACCGGAACGATCCGCGCTTCAAGGAAGTGGAGGACACGATTCACTTCCACATGCGCTTTCCGAGCGGCGTCATCGCCAGCTGCATCTCGAGCTACAACGTGATGCTCAACCGCTATCGCGTCTACGCCGATCGCGGCTCGTACGAGATGGAGCCGGCCTGGAACCGGACCGGCCTGCGGATGCGCGTGCTGCGCGGCAGCACGGTGGAACACCGCCACCTTCCGCAGCGCAATCACTTCGCCCTGATGATGGACCACCTCGCCGAGAGCGTCGCCAATGGCACGACGCCGCTGACCGACGGGCGCGACGGGCTGAACGACCTGCGGGTGATTGAGGCCGTGTACGAGTCGGCGCGGACGGGCCGGCCCGTCCCGCTGGCCTGACAGAAACGGCGCTTCCGGCCCGGCCCGTCGCCAATGCGAGGAGCAGGCCTGAAGCGCCGTTTCCGCTACCGCCTCACTCGACCTTCGGGAGGCCGGCCAGCGCCGCCGACAGCTCGTTCTCGTCGTAGTGCTGATCGACGAGCCTGCCGGCGAAGTAGTCGCTGTACGCCCCCATGTCGAAGTGGCCGTGACCCGACAGGTTGAAGAGGATCGTCCGCGGCCGTCCCTCCTCCTTTGCGCGCAGTGCCTCGTCGATGGCCGCACGGATCGCGTGCGTGGCCTCCGGCGCCGGCACGATACCTTCGTGGCGCGCGAACGTCACTCCCGCCTCGAAGCACGCCGTCTGCATGAGCGCGACGGCCTCGATGAGCCCGAGCTCCTTCGCGTGCGAAACGAGCGGCGCCATCCCGTGGTACCGCAGGCCGCCGGCGTGGAACCCGGGCGGGACGAACGACGATCCGAGCGTGTGCATCTTCACGAGTGGCGTCATCTTCCCGGTGTCGCCGAAGTCGTACGCGTAGGTGCCGCGCGTCAGGCTCGGACAGGCGGCCGGTTCGGCAGCCACGATCCGCACGGACCGCCCTTCGCGGAGCTTGTCGCCGATGAACGGGAACGTCAGCCCGGCGAAGTTCGAGCCGCCACCGGCGCACGCGATCACCACGTCGGGATAGTCGCCCGCCATCGCCATCTGCTCCTTCGCCTCGAGGCCGATGACGGTCTGGTGCAGCAGCACGTGATTGAGCACCGAGCCGAGCGCATAGTTCGTATCGGCGCTGGTCGCCGCCACCTCGACCGCCTCCGAGATCGCAATGCCAAGGCTGCCCGGGCTGTCGGGATGCTCGGCCAGCACCTGACGGCCGTAGTTCGTCTGGTCCGACGGGCTCGGAATGCAGCGGGCACCGAACGTCTCCATGAACGCGCGACGGTACGGCTTCTGGTCGTACGACACGCGCACCATGAAGACCTGCACCTCGATGCCGAACAGCGCACCCGCAAAGGCGAGCGACGATCCCCACTGCCCGGCGCCGGTCTCGGTTGAAATCTTCCGGATGCCGGCTTCGCGGTTGTAGAAGGCCTGCGCGACGGCCGTGTTCGGCTTGTGGCTGCCGGGCGGGCTGACGCCCTCGTACTTGTAGTAGATGCGCGCCGGCGTATCGAGCGCGCGCTCGAGCCTCCGCGCGCGGTACAGCGGCGACGGCCGCCACTGCCGATATACCTCGCGCACCGGCTCCGGAATCCCGATTTCCCGCTCGGTCGAGACTTCCTGGAGGATGAGCGCCATCGGAAAGAGCGGCGCCAGATCGTCGGGCCCGACCGGCTGCCCCGTGCCGGGATGCAGCACGGGCGGCGGCGGCTCCGGCAGATCCGCGGCGAGGTTGTACCAGTGCGTCGGCAGACGCGATTCATCCAGCACGTACTTGACGGTGTCGGTCATCGGACAGTCTCCCGTTCCGCCGCGGCCGGACCGCGGGCGAAGCGCCAGAGCACTCTAGCGCATCCCGGAACGGGTGTCCGCGTCGATGTGGTACTGCATCGTGGCGGCAATGCGGACGGCGCGGCTGCGCGCGTCGTCGGCCACGACCCCGTCGAACAGCTCGTCGATCGTCGCGTGAAAGAGCGACACCCATCGGCCGAAGGCTACGGCGTCCATCGTCGCCCGCGTGGCCAGCGCGCGATGCACGGCGAGCGGATTGCCCCTGAACTGCGCGGTCCCGAACAGGACGGCTTCCCAGAAGTCGTACATTTTCGGCAGGTGCGCGCTCCAGTCGACCCGCGCTATGTCGTTGAAAATCGGCCCGAGAATGTCGTCGCGACGCACCCGCTCGTAGAAGGCATCGACGAGGCGCACGATGTCCTCGCGCGAGCGGATGTCGTGGCGGGCGCCGGGACGGGTCGCGTCGGTCGCAGTCATGCGCACCAGTCTACGGACTGGTGCCCGCCCGCACTTTGCTCCGGATCAATGAGCCACCGGGTTGCTCCGGCGGTATCCCGCACGGCCTGAGGCGCGGGACGGCCGCTCAGGCGTCGTGCGGCTCGGTCTGCCTTCCCGCCGCCCGCTGCGGCTCCCGGTTGACGAGCCGTGCCACGGCCGCGACGAGCGCGGCCGGCTCGATCGGCTTCGCCAGGTGCGCCTGGAAGCCCGACGACAGCGTCTTCACGCGATCGGCCGGCCGCGCGTAAGCCGTCAGCGCCGCGGCCGGCGTCCGGCAGCCCTGCGATCGCAGACGGGTGATGAAGGCATAGCCGTCGACATTCGGCATGCCGATATCCGACAGGATCACGTCGGCCGACCAGCTGTCGAGCACGGCCCAGGCCTCGGCGGCCGACTCAGCCCCGCGCACCTCCGCCCCGTGCCGTTCGAGCAGCACGCGCAGCAGGTCGCGCGCATCCGCCTCGTCGTCGACCACCAGGACACGCAGTCCGTCGAGCGCGGTCGGTGCGACGGCGGGCACAGGCTCGGCCCGCTCACGCCGCCGACGGGGCTCGATCAGGCGACGGTCAGGCGGCACTGCCGCCGCGAGCGGCAGGCGCACGATGAACGTCGCGCCGCACCCGATGCCTTCGCTGCGGCACTCGACCGTCCCGCCGTGCATTTCGACCAGGTGGCGAACGATGGCGAGGCCGAGGCCCAGGCCACCGGAGGCACGCGTCGTCCCGCCTTCGATCTGGCGGAAGCGATCGAAGATGTGCGGCAGGTGCTCGGGCGCAATGCCGCGGCCGGTATCGGCCACGATCACCTGGACGTGCCAGCCGGTCCGCTGCAGGCCCACGTGCACCCGACCGCCCTTCGGCGTGAACTTCAGCGCGTTCGAAATGAGGTTCCACGCGACCTGCTGCAGGCGGGCCGAATCGCCCAGAACGACGGCGAAGACCGGGGCGAGCGACGTTTCGAGGCGTACGCCACGCGCGAGCGCCGTCGGACGCAGCGTATCGACGGCTGCCTCGATGACCGGTGCCAGCTCGATGCGCGCCAGATCGAGCCGCATCTTGCCGCTGACGATGCGCGAGACGTCGAGCAGGTCCTCGATGATTTCCTGCTGCACGAGGACGTTGCGCTCGATCGTCTCGACCGCCTTGCGCTGCTGTCCTTCGTCGAGCGCACCGGAGCGGAGCAGGCGCGACCAGCCGAGCACGGCATTGAGCGGCGTCCGCAGCTCGTGCGACAGCGTCGCAAGAAACTCGTCCTTCAGGCGATTGGCGTCCTCGGCATACGAGCGGGCCCGTCGCGCTTCGTCGAGCAGCTGGGCGTTCTCGATCGCGAGCGCGGCCTGCGCGGCCAGGCCGACGGCCATACGCTCGGCGCGCTCGGTGAAGACGTCGGGCTGCTCGTGACCGAAGAACAGGCCCCCGAATACCTCGCCGCCGCGGCTGACGACCGGCACGGCCAGGTAGCTGCGCACCGGCAGGTGCCCGCGCGGCATGCCGTTGAACGGCGGATTGTGGCCGAACCGTTCGTCGGTATACACATCGGCCACGCGGATGGGCCCCTCCTCGCGGAAGGTCGCGCCGAACAGGCCGGTTGCCCTGGGCATCGGCAACCCCGAAAACTGCCCGGGATCGGCGCCCGACAGCGTGTAGAGCATGTAGGAACCGCCGTTACCGTCGGGCACGTTCCGGAAGAAGGCCCCGAAGCCGGCGCCGGTAACTGCCGTCGCCGCGTCGGTCACCAGCTGCATCACGCGCTGGGGATCGCGCTCGGATGCAATCGTGCGTCCGACCTGCAGCAGCATTTCGGCGTCGCGCCGCGCGTCCTGTTCGCGCGCGAGCAGCCCCTGCCGTTCGCGGATCGAGACGGCCAGCGCCATCTGCGCCCGCACCCGGGCGACGAGCTCACGCGACGAAAACGGCTTTACCAGGTAGTCGTCGGCCCCTGCGGTGACGCCCTCGATGCGCGCCTCCTCACCCGCGCGGGCCGAGACCATGATCACGCGCGCCCCCGCCGTGCGCGAGTCGCCACGCAGCGCATGCAGCAGCGCGAAGCCGTCGACCCGCGGCATCATTGCGTCGGTCACGACGACATCGGGACGCCACTCGACCGCGAGCGCGAGCGCCGATTCGCCGTCGGCCGCCGTCAGCACCTGCCAGTGCGCACGCAGCAGACGCTCGAGGTACTCCCGCATGTCGACGCTGTCGTCGACGACGAGGACGCGGCCACCGACACCCGCCGTTTCGTTGACCGCACCCGCACTGCCGCCCGGGGCCGCGCCGTCCTCAACGACATCATCGACCGGCGCAAGCGGCCGCGCGTGCGCCGCCTCATCGGGCGGCAGCCACCGCAGCGCTTCGGCCAGGAAGGCCGCCGCCGTGCGCGCTTCGGCCGGCCGTGCCGGCGCCTCGAGCAGCTGCGCCGGCGGCACGTGCGCCGTGCCCCGCCGCACGCGGACGAACACGGTCGTGCCCACACCCGGCGTGCTTTCGATGTCGCAGCGGCCGCCGTGCAGCCGCACCAGATCGTCGACGAGCGCGAGGCCGATGCCCGAGCCCTCGTACATCCGCGCCTGTGCGGCTTCTATCCGCTCGAAGCGGCGGAAGACACGCGGCACGTCGTCGGCATCGATGCCGATGCCCGTATCGGCCACGGCCAGGCACGCGTAGTCCGTCTCCCAGGTCAGCCGCACCACAACGCCGCCGTTGAAGGTGAACTTCAGCGCATTCGAGAGAAGGTTGAGGACGACCTTCTCCCACATCGACGGATCGACGTACACCGGCTCCGGGCCCGGCTCGCACTCGACGCAGCAGTCGAGCGACGCGCGCTCGAAGGCCGCGCGAAACCCGATCACGATGTCCCTGGTGAGGCTCGCGAGGTCGACCGGCTGGAACACCGCCTGCATCCGTCCGGCTTCGATGCGCGAGAAGTCGAGCAGCGTGTTCACGAGCTTCAGCAGGCGCAGCTCGTTGCGGTAGACGACCTCGAGATCGTCGCCCGCCAGCGCGCGGTCGGGCGACTGCAGGGCGTCTTCGGTGGGCCCGATCATCAGCGTGAGCGGCGTCCGGAACTCGTGGCTGATGTTCGTGAAGAACGCGGTCCTGGCCCGATCGATCGCCGCGAGCTCTTCCGCCCGTCGCCGCTCGTGCTCGAGTACCGCCACGCGATCCAGTGCGGCGCGCAGCAGCTCGGCCACGCGCACCGCGAAGCGACGGTAGCTGTCGTCGATCGCCAGGCGCGGACTGACGCCGAGCACGATCAGCGCGCTGTTTGAACCGTCGACGCAACCGACGGGCACGACCAGCGACGACTCGACCGGCTCGGGCCACGCACTCCCGATGGTCGCGACGCCGAACATCCAGGTAAGCCCGGTGACTTCGCGCAGCGTCGAACCCCGGCTTCGCCAGACCGCTGCCCGATCGTCAGCGGCGAAGGACGGGATGGCCAGCAGACTGCCCGGCGCCAGTCCGCTCGAGGCGAAGAGGTGAAAGCCGGCGTCCGCCTTCCTGTAGAGCAGGCTGAACGGCACGTCGGCCGGATGTCGATCGAGCACGCGCGCCCAGGCCGTCCCGATGTCGTCGGTCGACCGCGCCTCACCCAGCGCCCACCCGAGCTCCTGCAGCAGGGCCGCCCGTCGCTCGGTGATCACGCGGTACGTCGTCTCGATGCCGGCGTTGAAGATGCCCTCGACCTGGCCGCTTTCACCGCGGATGGCCGTGAAGGTGTAGTTGAAGTAGCACTCCTCGGTGTACCCGTGCCGCCGCATCGGCAGCAGCGAGTCCTCGAGGTAGACCGACTCGCCCGTCGTCTGCACCTGACGGAAGAGCGGCTCGATCGTCTCCCAGATCTCGGGCCACACGTCGACGGCGCGCCGCCCGAGCGCCCACGGATGTTTGCTGCCTGGAATCGGGCTCCAGGCGTCGTTGTAAAGCAGGACGAGCTCAGGCCCCCAGTAGATCGCGATCGGGAAGCGCGATCCGGTGCAGATGCTGAGCGCCGAGCGCAGGCTCTGGGGCCAGGTCTCGATTGGACCGAGCGGCGTCGATCCCCAGTCGAAGGCACGCATGCGGACAGCCAGGTCGCCGCCGCCGATGAACGGGTCGCCCGATCCGGGAGCTGCCGCCATACACGTACCAGGCTGTGGGGAGGGCCCAATCCTACCGGACTCTTCCATATATGGGCAACGGACGACATGGTCCGTCGCGGCATCCTGAAGTCCCGTACCCAGCGGCCGATTGCACGAACAGTCGGCCGGGTTCTTGCTAGAATCCGGAGCATCCCCAGTTCCTGTGCTCGCCGGTATCCCACCGTCCCGGGCTCCTGGTGACGACTTTTCGCTTTCTTCGTGACGCGGCACGCAGGCCCCGGCAGGCTGCTCGACGTCGGGGTTGCACGGCAGGATGAAAGGCACGCGAACGAACGGAACCGGCCATCGACCCGACACGGCCGCAGCGCCCCGTCTTCCCGAACCGGAGCCCCTTCTCTCGATGGTCAACGCTGCCGCCGTGCCGATATGGGTGAGCCGTGTCGGCCCGCACGCCACGTGGTTCAATGACGAGTGGCTCCGCTTCGTCGGCCGCGCGCTGGCCGAGGACGACGGCCTCGACTGGCTCGACAGCGTTCATCCGGAGGATCGCGATCACTGCCTGGCCGCGTCGGTCCGCGCGCTGCGGACGCAGCAGCCCTACACCATCGAGTACCGGCTCCGGCGCCACGACGGCATCTACCGCCAGATGCGCGACGTCGCGCGGCCGTACGTCGACGCCGACGGGACGTTTGCCGGCTACGTCGGCACCTGCACCGACATCACCGACGAACGCGGCACGGACGAAGCCGCCGCCTATCTCGCCGCCATCGTCGCCTCCTCGGACGACGCGATCATCTCGAAGGATCTGAACGGCATCATCCATTCGTGCAACGCGTCGGCCGAGCGGCTGTTCGGCTATCCGGCCGCCGAACTGATCGGGCGGCCGATCCGCATGCTCATCCCGGCCGATCGCCAGCACGAGGAAGACGACATTCTCGCGCGCCTGCGCCGCGGTGAGCGGATCGAACACTTCGAAACGATCCGGCTGCGCAAGGACGGACATCCCGTCGACCTGCTGCTGACTGTCTCACCCGTCCGCGATGCCGACGGGCGCATCATCGGCGTGTCGAAGACCGCGCGCGACATTACCGAGCGCAAGCGCGCCGCGGCCGCCCTGCTCGCGCAGGAAGCGCGCTATCGCGTCACGCTCTCGAGCATCGGCGACGGCGTCGTCGCCATCGATCCGCTCGGCCGCGTCCAGTTCATGAACGCGACGGCCGAGGCGCTCACCGGCTGGTCGGCGGCCGAGGCAATCGGCCAGCCGGTCTACGACGTCGTCCGCCTGCTGCACGAGCAGACCCGGCGGCCGCTCGATGGACCGATGGCCGGCATCGTCCAGGCCGGGCCGGTCACGGGCGGCCGCATTCAGACGCTGCTGGCCGGCCGGCACGGCCGCGAGCCCCCCATCTCCACCACCTGGTCGCCCATCGTCGGCGACGACGGGCAAAAGGTCGGGTCCGTGCTGGTGCTGCACGACATCACCGAAGAACGGCGCGCCGAAGCGGCCGTCGCCGAGCAGCGCGAGTGGTTCCGCACCACGCTCGAGAGCATCGGCGACGCCGTGATCGCGACCGACGTCCAGGGACGCGTCGTGTTCATGAACCCGGTCGCCGAGCACCTGACCGGCTGGCGGATGCGCGACGCCATCGGTCAGCCCTGCGAGAACATCTTCCGCATCGTCAACGAATCGACGCGCCGCGAGGTGATCAGCCCGGTCCGCCGCGTGCTGAGCGAAGGCATCACCGTGGGACTCGCCAACCACACGATCCTCATCGCGCGCGACGGCACGGAGCGGCCGATCGACGACAGTGGCGCGCCGATCCGGCGGAGCGACGGCCGCATGGTCGGCGTCGTGCTGGTCTTCAGGGATGTCAGCGAGCGGCGCCGCGCCGAGAGCGAGCGGCAGACGGCGGCCGTCGAGCGCGAGCGACTGCTCGAGGCCGAGCGGGTCGCGCGCAGCGATGCCGAAAAGGCCAGCCGCGTGAAGGACGATTTCGTCGCGATGGTGTCGCACGAGCTGCGCACACCGCTCAATGCCATCCTCGGCTGGACACAGCTGATGGCCGGCGCACGGCACGACCCGGACATCATCGAACGCGGCGTCGACGTAATCGCCCGCAACACCCGCGTGCAGGCGCAGCTGATTGCCGACCTGCTCGACATGAGCCGCATCGTCTCGGGCAAGCTGCAGGTCGACGTGCAGAGCGCTGATATGGCGGCGATTATGCGCGACGCCATCGACGCCGTCCAGCGCGAAGCCGAGCTCAAGGGCCTGACGCTCACCGCACGCATCGACGGCGGGCTCGCCCCGATCGCCGGCGACCCGGCGCGGTTGCAGCAGATCATCTGGAACCTGTTGTCGAACGCCATCAAGTTCACGCCGGCCGGCGGACGGATCGATGTCGTGCTCGGCCGACGCAACGAGCACCTCGAACTGGTCGTGTCGGACACCGGCGCCGGCATCGCACCCGAGGTGCTGCCGCACGTCTTCGAGCGGTTCCACCAGGCCGATCGATCGATCACGCGCCGCTTCGGCGGCCTGGGCCTGGGCCTGGCCATCGTCCGTCACCTGGTGGAGCTGCACGGCGGGACGGTGCGCGCCGAAAGCGACGGGCCGGGTCTCGGGGCCACGTTCACCGTGACGTTCCCCGTCGCGTCGCCGCCGTCACGTCCCTACGGCAACCCGTCGGTTCCCGCGGCCGCACAGAGCGTCACGTTCGATGGACTGCGCGTGCTGGTCGTCGAAGACGAGCCCGACACGCGCGACTTCGTCGCGCGCCTCCTGCAGGCGCACGGCGCCGTCGTCACGACCGTCGCGGGTGCGGCACAGGCCCTCGAGGCGTTCCGCGCGTCACAGCCGGACCTGCTCATCAGCGACATCGGGCTGCCCGACGTCGACGGGTACGACATGATCCGCCAGCTCCGCCGCGAGGCACCGCGATCGCAGTCGAAGATTCCGGCCATCGCCCTGACTGCCTACGCGCGGTCCGAGGATCGCACGCGCGCACTGCTTGCGGGATTCCAGGGGCACCTGGCGAAGCCCGTGGAAGCCACCGAGCTGATCGCGACGGTGGCAAGCTTCTGCGGCGTCGACCAGAACGGCGACCGCTGAGCGGGTGGAGCGTCACAGCTCGCGCCCGTCGCGCGGTACGAGCTTGCTGAAGGCGATCGGCTCGCCGCCGGGCGTCCGATCCTGCACGAGCAGCGCGAGATTGCTGCGGTCGAACGCCTCGAACCACTCGTCCCAGCCGATCGTTTCGAGCCGCTCGGCCGCGGGACTGCCGGGCACGACGAGCCGCAGCGCCTCGCACTGGACATCCGCGGCACCGGGCAGACGGGCAGGACGGGCACCGTGGCTCTCGGCCCAGGCCCGGATCTCGTCGTGTTCGACCAGGTGGCGTGTGGTGAGCATCGCGCGTCCTCCCACGGCAGTCGACGGAAGCTGCCGACTGACGAAGCAAGGAAGATGCCGCGGACTCAGTTCGCGATGATCCTGATGCGCCGATACTCGACCTGGCCGCGATCGCCCTCGAGTCCGATCAATCCCGCAGGCGGCACCTTGAACGCCGACTCGATGACCTCGCCGTTGCACGTCACCTCGGCCACACCGCCGCGAACCGTGACCACGATTTCGTTCCAGTCCTGCGGACGATAACGAGCCAGGCCCGTGTAGGGCCCGGCCAGTGCGTAGTCCCGAATCTGCAGCTGAGCGCCGCGCAGGTAGAGTCCGCCGTCGGCGAACGGCGTGGCGCGGAATTCCAGCTTCAGCACGAAGTCCCCCGGCACCTCGCGCGTATGCCAGAGCTGCTGGATCTTCCGGTACTCGGGCGGCGTCGTGACGACGAGCCGGCCGGCCACGACGCGGAAGCGGCCGTCGGCGGTAGCCACCTGTCCTGACCAGTCGGACACCTCCTCGACGAACGGCCACTCGGCCGCCTCGGGATCACTGGCCTGCCAGCGCCGCGCGCTCTCGCGATCGGCCTGCGACGTCGGACGGTACTGCCAGCCGGTCAGGTCGCGTCCGTTGAAGAGCAGCTCGAAGCCTGACTCCGGCGTGAAATCGTCGGCGTCCGCCTCGACGAAGCCGTACGTCGCCAGAATCGGACGCAGCGCGGCGGCCCACTTCGCATAGCCCGCATCGTTCGGGTGCAGCAGGTCGGGGAACTCCGACGGCTTCGCGTCGCCGTCCGCGTCGGCAAACAGCCGCCACGTCTCGAGCGGGATCACCTGCGGATCGTTGCGGACGAGGGCCAGGTAGCGGCGGTTGATCTCGCGAATCTGATCGGCGGGACGCTTCATCTTCGCCGAGCTCGGAAACACGAGGTTGAGCACGATCGGCATCCGTGAATCATGCGCCTTGAGACGCTCGAGAATCAGGCGCACGTTCGTCTCGATCATCCCTGGCGTGGCGCCCTCCTCGAGGTCGTTCGTACCGATCAGCAGCACGACGGCGGCAGGATCGATCGCGAGCACGTCTTCGTCGAGCCGCAGCAGCACGCCGCGCGTCGTATCGCCGCTGATGCCGCGATTGGCGATCTTCACGCCCGGGAACGCCCGTGCGAGCCGTTCCTCGTTCCAGCCCTGCGTGATCGAGTCGCCGAGCAGAACGACGGCGCCCCTGTCCTCTGCCGCGTCCTCCGCCCAGCGGGCCCGGCGGCTGCGCCAGAGCTTCTCGAACCAGGGATACCTGCGGATGGGACCGACACCGGGCAGGCCATCGTCGGTCGACGGCAGCGCGAATCGATCGGACTCCGCCGGACTCTGCGGCGCCGACGGACCGGCTGCGGGCTGCTGCGCCGGTGTCGACAGCGCAAACCCGCTGAGCAGCAGGACCGCGCACAGGACCAGGCGGCCGATCGCCCCGTGGCGACGGCCGATACTCGGACTCGGGACGGGCATCATGCGCGGGAGGATATCCGAATCCGCCGGCCGGTCACGCGACAAAGTGCATGCACACCCCGGTGACCCGGCACGGCCCCGGCGTCGCCACGCAGCGTCCCGGGACGCGTCAGCGAATCGACTCCGGATTGACGAAGTGCTCGGCGAGCGCCGTGAGCTGCTCGTCCATCGCCTTCTCTTCGTCGAGCGACTGCTGCAGCAGCTGCGCGGCGTACGTGTAGCCCAGCGTGGCCGCGAACGCGCGTGCCGACCCGTAGCTTGCGATCTCCAGATGCTCGATGCGCTGGACGGTCGCGATGATCCACGCGTCGCGGACGTCGGCCGACATGCGGCTCCGGACAAGAGCGCGCACTTCCTGCTCGAAGGCGGCCACCGCATCCGACTTCCGCCGCCGCGGCGACCCGCCGATCGAGCGCAGGACGCGGTCGAGCCGCTCGGCCTGGGTCGCGGTCTGCTCGGCGTGCCGGTGCAGCAGCGCCCGCAGGTCAGTGTTGGCAGCGGCGGCCGCCAGCGCGCCGACGAGCGTCAGCTGCTGCTCCTCCATGTTGTGCAGCTCGACGACCTCGTGCTCGAGCAGCCCCTGCAGCGACCCGACCGACCGGCGTCGGCGGCGCCAGAGCCAGAGGGCCGCTGCGCCTAGCGCGACGGGAATGCCCGCCTCGCTCCAGCGCCGGGCGACAGGCCGCGGATCGGCGGCCCGGACCACCTCGCGCGCCCGGACGCGCAGCCGCTCGAGGTCACTGTCGATCGCAGCACGCCGGGCCCGGACCTCGGCGGCTAGGACGTCTGGCGTCGAATCCATTGCGCGTGCTCCTTCAGCGTGTCGATGGTGCGCGGCAGCGGCCGCACATGTACGAGGCGGCGCCGCCCGAGGACGCCCGCCACGACGGCGGCCAGCAGGACGACAGCGCCGACGAGGGCGTAGCCGGCCCAGGGTGGCCAGACGAAGAGGGCGGCCACGCCCCAGGCGGCCGCCGCGCCGAGCAGACCGACCGCGACGAGCGCGGCTACCGCTGCCACACCCAGCAGCACGATCGCCATCGTCAGGCGGCGCCCCTCTTCACGAACCTCCGCGCGGGCCAGCGCGATTTCGGCGCGCACCAGGTCCTGCACGTCGCGCAGCGCGTCGCGCACGAGATTGGCAACGGACTGCTCGTTCTCGGGCATGACATTCCCTCCCGGCGGAGCGAGGCCCACACCCGTGCCCGGACGGGCCCGTCCGCTGCTGCTGTCAGATGGAGGATGCAAGCACGTCGCCAGCTCTCCTGTCGCCCGCCACTCGGGTTGCGTCCCTGCGCCCGGCCGCCGGCGCCGGCGATATCCCTCGCGCCTCCGTGGACTGCAGGGAACGACGCGCGCG
>ERZ777003.1349-NODE-1349-length-37658-cov-72.383081_pt1 | contig 37658 bp, 29 predicted proteins | sample MGYA00374956_ERZ777003 | MGnify/ENA primary metagenome ERZ777003 (study PRJEB29302, sample SAMN06268252) | bioreactor metagenome | isolation source: Joint BioEnergy Institute, California, USA | place: USA:Joint BioEnergy Institute, California, USA | collected... | reverse complement strand
TTAAAATCATGTCACGCCGCGTGACAAGAATCCACAGAGACAGCCAAAGGGAACTAGCGGCTGTTACCACCTATGCACAAGACAGAGAACAACGCCCCTTCCAAAGGACCTGGAACAGCACGATCCAGCAAAGAACCGACCCTCAAGAGCACACATCTTCTCGCACAAGATCGACCTTGTACACACTGCTACCGACATTGTCACTCCGCCGCCCGCAGAAGCATGTCCATGGGTGGCGGAGGGTTATATGTGACCACAAGCCGCCCGCAGTCCGGACAGTATGTGTCTTCATTGATCCCAGCAGCCCGCTTTACGAAGACATAGGTTGGCTCAATCTTCACAGTGCCATCGCGGTTCCAGTAGCACTTCTCCGCAACGTACAGGGTTGCTTCGCCGGTACGGGGATTGATGTACGGGTAGCGCGATCCGTCCTTAATAGAGAAGTCGCGAAAAACCTCCCCGGTGTTGGCATCGATGAGCGTTCGACGACGCGAGGCGTCCCCAGGATCATCGCCGCCGAGTGTGCGAACGAGCAAGAGCGCAGAGACGATCAGGAGCAGGGCTGCGACGCCCAGGCCGAGAAGTGGCTTCAGCGGCCGCTTGCCGGAGGAGCCGGCCACGGCGCGGGCTCGACCGCAATGGACGGCATCGCCGGCAGAGCGGTCGTCGAGCTCAATCAGAGAGGGATGCGGTGAGTGTCGTGTGGACATTTTTGCTTCTGAACTGGAGGAAGGAGCAAGCACTTCCGCGACTGATCGAGCTCCATGCCTGGCATCACGGCACCTCGTAGTCGCCGCCGATGCCGCATTTCTGGGGCCACTTATCCCTAGCATAACGATTAAACCAGTTGGCCTGATTCTTGAGTATCGTTCCGCCGGGGAACCACATGTCCGGATTGGTCGCCTCGCCGTCGCTCATGAGCGTCACGTGCCCGTCGAAGAAGGCGACGTTGCCGTAGACCTGCGTCCGTGTGATCGTGCCGTCCCGCTTGGTCCCGTGGCGGAACGCCCAGGTTCTGGCGTCGAATACCGTCAAGCCGGGGATGCCGCCCAGCGCATTGCCGGCTTCGCCGGGGGCGAGCATCCGGTTCAGCTCCTTGCTCTGAGCCCACGCGGGGCCGACGCCCTGGAAGGCGCCGCCGTCGGGCGCTTCCAGCCTCCAGTCGTAGTCGGGCGCTTCGTTCCAGAATGCGTAGCGGTGGCCGTCGAATGCGGCAGCCTTCATGGATGTGGAGATGCCGAGCTTGCTGAGCAGCGGCGTGTACCTCGATCGGTTCTGGTTCTGCCAGAAGCCCGTGCCGAGCGGGAACGGCTTGGTCGAGGTCGTGAACTGCGTGGACATGTTGTACGAGTTCATCCGGCCGGTCGTCCAGTACGGCGGCGGGCTCGATTCCCGCCACGGGGCCGCTGTGATGTTGTTCGATGGGCAGGTGAACATGCCGATGTTGCGGTACCAGTCGTATCGCGCTGCCCGGTCCATGTCCGTCGGGTTGCTCTGCCCTTCCCCCGGGCCCTCCATCCCCATGTGATGGGCAAGCGGTCCGATGAAGTCGTAGAGCTGGATCGCAATCCCATTGAATCGAGCCGGAGACTCGGCGACCGCACTGCCGGAGCCCTCGGGGCTGCCGACGATCCAATCCTTGTACTCGTTGCCGTAAGTGTTGATCGCGAGGGTAACTTGCCGCAGATTACTCGCGCAGACAACCTGGCGTGCGGTCTGCCGGACGGATCCGATGGCCGGGAGGAGCAGGCTGATCAGCAGCGCGAGCACCGCGACGACCACCAGCAGCTCGATCAGCGTGAAGGCGGCGCGGCGGGCGCCGGCGGTGTTGCGGCGGCTGCGCCCCTGGCCGCGTCGATGTGATGGCCCCGTCATCGCGTGCGCTCCTGTCCCCGTCCCCCGGCCCCGTCCTCCCGCGGCCTGGCGGCGGTGACGCCGCGGACGCGGGAGAACAACCCGGCAGGAAGACGAACCGTCGTGCTCGGGCGGGAGCGTCGGCCAGACCTGACCAACCCGCCGCGCGGGAGTTTACTCTGGCTCGGTCCCCGCCGCGCGGCGGGGGGATGCGCTTGATGGAAGCTTTGCAGAACGAGCGGGGTTATCGGGCTCGCGCCTTGCCCCTGAAGTTCTTGTGCCCCAAGGCTTTAGCTAGCGATCCCTGGGGATGAGGTCCACGACGAGGGGGTAGTGGTCCGAGGCGTAACCGACAGGCGGGGGCGTGCGGCGCCAATCGGAGCCCTCCGGGCGGGCGGGGGTGCCCAGGATGAAGGGGGGCTCGGGGGCGAGGTCCCGCGCCAGGCCGGGGGTAACGAGGATGTGGTCGATCGTGCGCCCCGATTCGTGGGTGACCCAGGCGGGGTCCCCTTTCTTGCGGGAGGCGAAGGCGTCGATGAGGCCGTCGCTGAGGTACCGGACGACGGGCTGCTCGTCCGGCTCGGCGTTGAAGTCGCCGAGGACGGCGATGTTGCGCTCGGGGTTCTCGCGTCGCAGGTCCGCGATGATCTCGGCGGTCTTCGCGGCCTCCTTCTCACGCCAGTACCCGGCGTGGCGGCCGGACTTCTTGTGGACGACCAGGAGGGTGAGGCGGTAGGGCGGATCGGACGCCTCACGCCCGGGGACCTCGACGGTGGCCAGCAGGGGGGAGCGGTGGAAGGTGATGGGCTTGCCGGCGTTCCAGTTCACGTCGTCGCCCCACTTTTCCGGGTGCACGCCGCCGAGGGGGAGGCCGACCCAGTTCTTCGTCTCCACGATGGGGTAGCGGGAGAGGACGGCCTGCTCGATGCCGCGTTCGTCGCCGGCGTCGGGGGAGGCGACGTGGTCGTAGCCCATGTCGGCGAGGTACCGATCGCGGAACCAGAGGAGGGCCTGCTCGGACTCGACCTCCTGGAGGGCGAGGACGTCGGGGTCGAGGAGGCGGATGGTGTCGGCGAGGGCCTTGAGGTGTTCGGCGGGCTTGGTGCTGTTGATGTCCTCGTAGCGGCCGGAGAGGGCGGGATCGTCGTGGTCGTCGAAGAGGTTCTCGACGTTGTAGGAGACAAGGCGGAGGGCGCCCGCGGGCTTGGGGCGCGGCTGGGCGGAGCCGAAGCGGGGGGAGCGGGGCTCGGCCTTCATCGGCGCCGCAGTCTCGGCGAGGGGAACGCCGACGGCGGAGGGGGCGGGCGGGTCGTTCGTTGCGGTCGTGCCGGTCGTCGGCTCGCAAGCGGCGGCGAGAAGGCCCGCCGCGAGGAGCAGGGCGCTGACGATGTTCCGCGGGATTGACGGGATCATGGTCGCTGTCCTCGGGTGCGCACGGTTCGTGCAGGATAGTGGCGGCGGCCGCGGGGTGCTCAGACGGCGGCGAGCGCGCGGGGGATGGCCGCGGTGCGAAGCGGGGGGACGAGCAGGCGTTCCGCGGGGAGGCCCAGAGCGGCGGCGGCGGCGGCGTAGCCGGATCGAGCGGCGCCCTCCATGGTGGCGGGCCAGCCGGTGGCGGTGTAGTCGCCGGCGAGGATGACGCCGCGGGGGTGGGGCGGCTTGGCCGGGGGACGAAGAGCGTCGATGCCGGGGACGGGAGCGAAGGTGGCGCGTTTCTCCTTGACAGCGCGGGCGGAGAGGAGCGTGGCGCCGCCGGGTTCGCCGATGCGGGCGGCGGGGAGGCAGGCGCGGAGGTCGTCGAGGATGCGGGCGGCGATGCGGTCCTCGGTGAGGTCCAGCCAGTCGTCGGCGGCGCTGATGACGGCGTGGATGGAGCGGCCCAGGTCGTCCTTGCGGAAGAGCCACTGCGTGGGGCGGTCCACGAGGACGGCGTGGGGGAGGTGGAGGACGGGGCGGTCGAAGAGGAGGTGGACGCCGAGGATGGGGCTGTGGGTGAAGTCGTCGAGGCGGGCGAAGCGGGGGTCGTCGGCGAGGATCCCGGCGTCCACCACGCGGCGGACGCGCTCGACGGGGAGGGCGCAGATGACGCGGTCGGCCTCGAACCGGCGGCCCTCGGCGGTGGTGGCGCTGGTCTCGTCGATGTGCACGACGCTCTCGCCGAGGAGGACGACGCCGCCGGCCGCGGCGATGGCGGCCGCGGCGCGGTCGTAGAGCTGGACGAGGGGGACGGCGGGGACGCCGATGTCGGCGGCGCGGGCGTTGGCGAGGAACCCTTCCTGGAAGACGTGGATGGCGGCGGAGGCGGCGACGCGGTCCACGGCGAGGTTGCAGGCGCTGACGACGACGGGGGCCCAGAAGCGGCGGATCACCCGCTCGCTCTGGCCGTGGCGCGCGAGGTAGTCGGCGAAGGTCTCGTGGGCGTGCTCGGCGCGGTCGGCGGCGAGGATGGCCAGGCAGGCGCGGGCGAGGGACCGCGTCTCGGCGCGGGTGAGGAAGCCGATGCGGAGCATGGAGAGGCCGAAGTGCAGCGGCGCCGGGAGCGGGCTGGGCGCGAGGACGCTGACGCGGCCCCCCTCCTCGATCCAGTGCTGCCGGCGGTGCCAGCGGATCATGTGGGAGGCGCCGAGGCGGGCGAGGAAGTCGGCGAAGTTGGTGCAGCAGCCGAGCATGACGTGCTGGCAGTTGTCGAGCACGAGACCGGAGCGCACGTCGGTGAAGGACGTAGCGCGGCCGCCGAGTTTCTTGCGCGTCTCCAGGAGCGTGACGGCGACGCCGGCCTCGGCGAGCCGCAGCGCCGCGGCGATGCCGGCGATGCCCCCGCCAACGATGACGACGCAGCGCGGCCGGCCCATGGGCATCACCACTCCGACCGGCGCCGGCGCCAGGCGGCGCGGAGCGCGATGAGAGCCTTGCGGGGGGCGGGGACGCGGATGCGGCGCATGGAGACGATCCGCTCCGGGTCGCGCTCGATCACTTCGAGGAGGGCGGAGTAGATCCGCGTCATGGCCCAGAGGGTGGGGACGCACGGCGGGTCGATCATCCCCTCGAGAGGAGCGGAGGCGGCGTACTCGGCGCGGGCGCGGGCGGCCTGCTCGGCGACCAGGGCGCGGCAGGCGTCGGGGCGGCGCCAGCGGCGGAGGTCGTCGGGGGTGAGGCCGTGGCGCGCGAAGGCGTCGCGCGGGAGGTAGATGCGGCGGGGGGAGGCGTCGTAATCCTGGCAGAAGTCGCGGAGGATGTTCGTGCGCTGGAACGCGCGGCCGCGGCGGACGGCGAGGTCGTGGGCCACGGCGCTGTCCACCCCCGGGCGCAGGCCCCAGATCGCCACGCAGGCGAGGCCGGCGGTGGAGGCGACGCGGTAGCAGTAGCGGTCGAGTTCGGCCTCGTTGTCGTACCCGCTGTGGCCGAGGTCCTCTTCAAGGCCGTCGATGACAGCGTCGAAGATCCCCCGATCAAGGGAGTAGGCAGCCACGGTCGCGGCGAAGGCGGTCCAGAAGAGGGGGTAGGAGGCGAGGGCGTCGGCGTCGCCGCGGTAGGCGATCTCGGAGGCGAGCCGGAACTGGGCGAGGGCCTGTTCGGCGCAGCCCGGGGGGGCATCGTCCACCGCATCATCGGCGGCGCGCATCCACGCGTAGACAGCGAAGATGGCGGATCGGCGGGGCTCCGGGGTCAGGCGGAGGCCGTAGTAGAAGTTCCGGGCCCTCGTGCGGGTGATGTGGCGGCACTGGGCGAACGCGGCGGCGAGCCGCTGACGGGGGACGCCCGCGAGCGAGGGAAGGTCGGGGGCGGCGGATGCCGCGTCGGTGTCCGCTGTCTCCGCCACGCTGATGGTGCTCAACCCGCGACTCCGAGGCAGACACCGGCGTGCGTCCCGGTGCTGCTGCTATCCCACGGACTTTCCCCGGGCCAGGCGTGACGCGACCCAGGCTCTGGCGACGAGCGCCCCCTTGTGCACGGTTCCCAGCTTAGGGCGACTCCAGAGGGTGGCACAACCGGCGCGTTCAACGCTGCGGAGGACGGCGCGGCCGCCGGCACCGAACAGCCACACCACGGGACGCAGGCCGCGGTCGAGCGTGCGCGGCAGGTCGGCGCCGGCGGCGTAGAGGTCCCAGGTGCGCTCGACGAGGGGGCGGAGGGCCTTGATGAAACGGACGCGGGCCTCGGGATTGTCCGAGGCGGTGAGGGCCCATTCGCGCAGTTGATCGCCGCTGAGGCCGGTCAGGTCGCTGGGCATGTAGACGCGGTCGCGCTCGAGGATGTCGCGGCGGACGTCCTGCCAGAAGTTGGTGAGTTGCAGGGCGGTGCAGGTCGCGTCGGACATCGCGTAGCGGTGCGCGTTCTCGGGGGTGTCCGGGTAGCCGCCGAGGTGAAGGACGAGGCGGCCCACGGGATTCGCCGAGCCGCGGCAGTAGCCGAGGAGTTCGTCCCAGGTCCTGTACCGGGTGACGCGCTGGTCCTGCTGGAAGGCGGCCAGCAGGTCGAGGAAAGGGGTGACGGGAGGAGCGTGGCGGCGGATGGTCTGGGCGAGGGCGACGAAGACGGGGTGGGCGGAGGGGAGGTCGGGGTAGGCGGCGGGGTCGGCGTAGCAGCGCTCGAGTTCCGACCGCCACCAGGCGAGGAGTTCGGAGGCCCTGGCGCGGGCGGGGTCGTCGGCGCCGGTCTCGTCGGCGAGGTCGTCGGCCCATCGGCAGTAGGCGTAGACGGCGGCGAAGTCGTCGCGGAGGTGCGCGGGGACGAGCGAGGAGAGGACGGAGAAGTTCTCGTAGTGCGAGGTGGCCAGGCCGCGGACGTAGCGGAGGGCGTCGTCGGGGGAGACGCGCGGGGGTGCGGTGGCGCCGGGGCCGAAGCGCTCCAGGAGCGTCATGGGCGGGGTGCGCGGGTTGAGGTCGATGGCGGTCATAGGGCTCCGTGACGAGGACGGGCGGCGCGGGGCCCGGCCTTGCTCCCCAGCGCCGCGGCGGTCCCCCGCTTCCCCCCCACTGCCGCTACGATCCGGGCGATGAAGATCATTCTCGCCAACCCCCGTGGTTTCTGCGCCGGTGTGCACATGGCCATCGACGTGGTGAACCAGCTGCTGGACCTGTTCCCGGGCCGGACGATCTACGTGTACCACGAGATCGTCCACAACAAGCATGTGGTCCGCCGGTTCATCGAGCGGGGCGTGCGGTTCGTGGAGAGCATCGAGGAGGTGCCGGAGGGGAGCATCGTGGTCTTCTCGGCGCACGGGGTGAGCCCGGCGGTGCGGGAGGCGGCCCGGGTGAGGAACCTGACGGCGGTGGACGCGACGTGCCCGCTGGTGACGAAGGTGCACTCGGAGGCGATCCGCTACGCGCGGCAGGGGTACGACATCCTGCTGGTGGGGCACGCGGACCACCAGGAGGTGATCGGGACCAGGGGGGAGGCGCCGGAGTCGATCCAGGTGGTGGAGAGCCCGGAGGACATCGCGGACCTGGAGATCAAGGACCCGTCGCGCGTGGCGTACCTGACGCAGACGACGCTGAGCACGGACGACGCGGGGGTGATCGTGGACGCGCTGCGGGCGGCGTTCCCGCAGATCAAGGAGCCGCCCAGCAGCGACATCTGCTACGCGACGACGAACCGGCAGCAGGCGGTGCGGCAGATCGCCCCGGAGTGCGACCTGGTGCTGGTGGTGGGGTCGAAGAACTCGTCGAACTCGGTGCGGCTGACGGAGATCGCGGCGAACGTGGGGGTGAAGGCGTACCTGCTGGACGACGTGAGCGAGTTGCGGGAGGAGTGGTTCGAGCCGATCCCCGGCGGGCCGGAGAACGCGACGGTGATGATCACGGCGGGGGCGTCGGCGCCGGAGGACCTGGTGGCGGCGCTGTGCCGCACGCTGATCGAACGGTACGGTGGGGAGATCGAGCAGCGGGACGTGTTCAACGAGGACGTGGAGTTCGGGCTCCCGGCGACGCTCAAGCGGCTGATGCGGGAGCAGGGGGTGGACCCGGAGGGGCGGCGGATCCGCGTGGGGAACTACGAACTGACGCGGGAGAGCTACGGGGCCGTTCCGATCACCGTCGGGGGCCGGACGCTCAACTAGGCACGCGAACCGCCCGTCCCCGCGCGGGGCGCCCGGACGCGCCGCAGGCATGCGACATCCACCGAGCCACATCTTCGAGTTCACGCCCGAGACGCTCCGGGAGTGGTGCGAGGCGCGCTCGATGCCGGCCTTCCGCGCCGGGCAGATCCTGGAGTGGGTCTACCGGCGCGGCGAGATCGATCCGGCCAGGATGACCAACCTCTCGGCGCGGGACCGGAGCGTGCTCGCGGCGGAGATGACGTTTCTCTCCGGGCGGACGGTCGCGGAGCAGGTCGCGACGGACGGGACGCGGAAGCTCCTGATCGAGTGGGACGATCCCGGCCGCGGCGCGGGCGACGAGGCCGCGGCGCCCTCCCCTCCTTCACCCACGGCCGCCGCCTCGCCGGTCCCTGCTTCGCTCCCGCTCCAAGTCCTCTCTCCCGCGCCCGCCGGCGACCCGGACCGCCAGACGGAGTGCGTCATGATCCCGGCCGTGAACGAGGCGACCGGGAAGGCCGAGAGGAAGACGGCGTGCATCTCCTCGCAGGTGGGGTGCCCGGTGGGGTGCCGGTTCTGCGCCTCGGGGATGGGCGGCCTGGGGGGGAATCTCTCGGCGGGGCGGATCATCGAGCAGGTGTACCGGCTCCAGCGGCTGCCGGGCGTGGGGCGGATCACCAACATCGTGTTCATGGGGATGGGCGAGCCGCTGAGCAACTTCAAGGCGGTGATGCACGCGGTGCGGACGCTGGCCGCGCCGTGGGCCTTCGGGATCGGGGCGCGGCGGATCACCATCTCGACGGTCGGGCTGCCCAAGGCGATCGAGCGGCTGGCGGAGGAACTGGAACTGCCCGTTACGCTGGCGCTGAGCCTGCACGCGCCGAACGACGAGCTTCGCCGGAAGCTGATCCCGTGGGCGGAGTACACGACGATCGCGGAGCTGCTCGCGGCGTGCGACAAGTGGTTCCAGAAGACCGGGCGGGAGATCACGCTGGAGTACACGCTGCTGCGCGGGGTGAACGACCGCCCGGAGCACGCGGCGGAACTGGCCCAGGTGGCCAGGACGCTCCGGGCGAACGTCAACCTGATCCGGTACAACGAGGTGCCGGGGCTGGGGATCGAGGGGCGCGATTTCAAGCGTCCCCGGACCAGTGACGTGCTGGCGTTCCAGGCGCTGCTGCGGGCGCGGCACGTGAACACGCACATCCGCCGCAGCCGCGGGCGGGACATCGCCGCGGCGTGCGGGCAGTTGCGGCATGAGTCAACGAAGAAGCCGGCATGACCCCCCCACTCTCCCGATCCGCCGAGCCTGTATCGATCGCTGATGCGGCCGTCGCGTCGCCCCCTGCCGAGGCCCCCGCGCCCCTGCCCCCCGAGATCGCCTGGGGGCACCGATTCGAGCAGTTCTCCCTGATGCACGGCGTGACCGTGCTGTGCTGCATGCTCCTGATCGCGGGGGTGGTGTACATCGGGCGGCGGCAGCGGCGGCTGAACCGGCTGGCCCGGGGCGTAGCGGACGGGCCGGGGCAGTTGCTCGGGATGATCGCCATCGGGCACTGGGTGCTGTACCAACTGTGGTGGCAGTTCCCGGTGCGCTACGGGAACGACTTCCGCCTGCCGCTGCAACTGTGCGACCTGGCGGGGCTGGTCGCGGGGCTCGCCCTGCTGACGGGCAACCGGCTGCTGACCACGACGCTGTACTTCTGGGCCTTCGCCCTCTCCACGCAGGCGTTCGTAACGCCGATCGTCACGGTGGGGCCGGCGCACGCGCGGTTCTGGCTCTTCTGGGAGAGCCACACGATCATCGTCGGCTCGGCGGTCTACGCGGTGGCCGTCCGCGGGTACCGGCCGCACGGGCGGGACTTCCTCGCCGGGGTGCTGGCGACGCTCGCCTATACGGCCGTGGTCCTGCCGATCAACATCTTCTACGGCTGGAACTACGGGTACATCGGGCGGGGGACGCCGGACGCCCCGACGGTCATCGATCGGCTCGGGCCGTGGCCCTTCAGGCTGATCCCGCTGGCGACGCTCGTCTTCGGAGCGTTCGTGATCGTCTACCTGCCGTGGCTGCTGGCCGACCGCTTCGGCAGGCGCACGGCCGACACGGCCGACGACGTCCCGCATCGGCGCACGATCCGGCTGCCGCGGCACCGGCTCCGGCTGCCGGCGCGGCGGCTGCGCCGGCGGGCGGCGCCGCCCGCCGACCGGCCGGGCCCGTAAACTCCCGCGAATGCTCCTCCTGTGCCTCCTGCTCATCGCCGTCGCGCTGTGCATCTCGCTTCCGGCGACGGTTGCGGCCCGCACCATCGGGCACCGGCTGCACGCCCTGGACGGGGCGGGCGTCCCCGGGCAGGTGAAGGCCGCGCCGCGGCGGGTGCCGAACACGGGAGGGATCGCCATCTTCCTCGGGGTCGCGCTGCCGATGCTCGGGGGCCTGGCGCTGGGGTGGGGGCTGCTGGGGGAGTCTCCCTCGCCGGCGTGGCTGTTCGAGCCGCTGCGTGAGCACTGGCCGGGGATCCGGGCGCGCACGACGGACGCGGGCGTCCTGCTGGCGGGGCTGGCGCTGCTGCACCTGATGGGGCTGGTGGACGACCGGCGGCCGCTGGGGCCGTACCTCAAGCTCGTGGTCATGCTCGGGGTCGCCGCGTTCGTGGCGTGGCGGACGGAGACGAGGCTGCTGATGCTGCTGGACGTGTACCCCGGCGGGCGGTGGCTCAGCCTGGCGCTGACGGTGCTGTGGCTCGGGGTGGTGACCAACGCGTTCAACTTTCTGGACAACATGGATGGGCTGTCGGCGGGCGTCGCGGCGGTGGCGTCGGCGTTCTTCCTGCTGGCTGCGATGATCAACCAGCAGTGGTTCGTCGGGGCGTGCCTTGCGCTGCTGCTGGGGTCGGTGCTCGGGTTCCTGTGGTTCAACTTCCCGCGTCGCGGCGGGGCGACGATCTTCATGGGGGACAGCGGGTCGCTGGTCGTCGGCTTCCTCCTGGGCTTCCTGACGGCCAGGACGACGTACTACGACCCTGAGGCCGGGATCGGCGAGGGGCTCGGGGGCGGGTGGTACGTCGTGTTCATGCCGCTGGTGGTCCTGGCCGTGCCGCTGTACGACTTCGTGTCCGTGTCGCTGATCCGCCTGTGGCAGGGGCGCAGCCCGTTCGTGGGCGACCTGCAGCACCTCTCGCACCGGCTGGTGCGGCGGGGGCTGAGCAAGCGTGCTGCGGTGGTCGTCATCTACGGGCTGACGGCGGTGACGGCGATCGGGGGGGTGTCGCTGGGGCGCCTCGAGGCGTGGCAGGCGGTGCTCGTCGGGGTGCAGACGGGGCTGGTGCTGATGGTGCTGGCGATCGAGGAGTACGCGGGGGCGCGGGAGCGGTCGCGGCGGATGGCGGCGCCGGCGAAGACAGAGACGGAGGAGATCGCCGCGGCGGCCTCGGTCGAGGGGCCGAGCGCATGATGGCCCGGGAGGCGTCGCATGGCTCCGCGGGCGATCCGCTGCGCTGGCTCGGATTGGGCCTGATGCTCGCCGCGCTGGCCGCGAGGGCGCTGGCGACGGTGTCGGAACTGCCGGGGTGGGACCTGGACCCGACGCTCATCGTCGCGCCCATCAGCGGGATCGGGCCGGCGTGGTCGTTCTGGCTGGACGTGGCGGCGGTGCTGGGGGCGGGGCTGGCGCTGCTGGGCGAGGCGAGGGCGGGGCGCGGGGTGCGGGCCGCGCTGCTGGCGCCGGCGGCGATCGGGTGCGCCGTGGTGGTCTGGCACGGGTGGTTCAGCCCGGCGGGGACGTTCGGCGACCGGCGTATCGGGTCGGCGTGGGGGGCGGCGATGCTGGCCGGGGTCGCGTGCTGGCACCTGTGCCGCGATGAGCGATGCCGGCGGGTGGCGGCGGGCGTCGGGGTTGGGCTGATCGCGGTGCTCGCGCTCAAGGGGGCGCAGGATGTGTTCATCGCGCACCCGCGGATGGTCGAGCAGTTCGAGCAGGAGCGGGAACTGCTCTTCGCGGCCCAGGGGTGGTCGCCCGACTCGCCGATGGCCCGCAGTTACGAGCGGCGGTTGTTGCAGCCGGAGGCGAACGGGTGGTTCGGGCTGTCGAACGTGTACGCGTCCTTCGCGGCGGCGTCGGTGGTGGCGATGGTCGTGCTCGCGGGGGCGGTGGCGCTCCGACTGCGCGGCAAGGCGGAGGATCGGGGACGCGGGTCACCGGCGGTGATCGCGGCGGTGGCGCTGGGGCTGGTCGCCTCGGCGTCGGCGCTGCTGCTGAGCGACTCCAAGGGGGGCTTCATCGCCGCGGGGGCGGGGCTGGCGGCCGCGGGAGCGCTGGTGCTGGCCGTGCGGCGGGCTCGAGGGGAGGGGGCGGCGGCGCGGGGCGTGCCAATCGCAGCGATCGTGGCGACGCTCGCCGTCGCGGGTCCGCTGCTGCTCGTCGCCGTCCGCGGCGTGGCGGGGGAGAGCCTTGGCGATCGGAGCCTGCTCTTCCGCTGGTTCTACCTTGAGGCCGCGGCGAGGATCACGGCGGAGCATCCGCTGCTCGGCGTCGGGCCGGACAGTTTCCAGAGCGCGTACCTCGTCGCCAAGAACCCGCTGAGTCCGGAGGATGTCCGCAGCCCGCACAGCCTCCTGGCGGATTGGGGCGCGACGCTCGGCGTGATCGGGCTGCTCGCGTGGGGGGTTCTGTGGCTCGGGTGGGTGTGGGGGGCGAGTCGGCGGCCGGTAAGCGATGTGCTCGGCGGCGCAGCGCGGAAAGACGATCCCCAAGCCCCCCCACTTCGACAAGCCCCCCCACTGCGACCGGAACTGCGCGCGGCGGGGCTGATCATCGCGGCGGCGACGCTGGTGGCGACCTTCATCGATCGGTCCCACGCGACGCTGGACGTGGCCGCGGTGCGCTTCGTGGGGCTGCCGGCGTGGTGCGCGGTGGCGTGGGGGATCGTGGCGGCGGGGCGGAGCACTCTGGCGCTGAGCCTTGCGCTGGCCGGGTCGGCGCTCACGCTGGCGGCGCACGCGCAGATCGATGTGACGCCGACGCTCCCGGCGTCCGCCGGGTTGCTGATGGTGCTGATCGCCGCGGCGGCGGCTCCCCGCGAGATGGAGAAGGGGCAGGAGCAGCGCCCCGCGGGCCGGTCGCCGATGGCCATGGCGCCGGGAGCGGCGGTCATCGGGCTCGCGGCAGCGCTGGGCATCACGACGGCTGCGCCGGCCACGCGCTGGAGCGGGATGCTCGCCGAAGCCGCCCGCATCGCCAACCCCGTTGCGGAGGCCGGTGGGCTTCTCCGAGCGGTCCAGATGGCGCCGGACCCGCAGGCTCGCCAGTCGGCGCAGCAGGCGCTGCTGACGCACCTGGCTTCGCATCTGGGCCGGCGAGTGGAGGCCAGCGGCCCGGCGGTGGACCGGGCGCTGGTTGAACTGGAGGTCCGTCATCTGACTGGCGCGGCGGAGATCCTGGAAGCGGCGTCGGCGGCCGAGCCGGCTGAATGGCGGACCCGACGGGAGGCGAGCCGCCTCCTACTCCGGGCTGCCCGGGCGACCAGGGGCGCGGGTGATGCCGCCCGTGCGGACCGGCTGATGGAGCACGCGGTGACCCTGGCCCGAGCGGAGCGGCCGGGGGCGGGGCGGACGCCACCGCCGGGAGCGACGGAGTTGGCGTGGCTTGGATTGGTTTACCGGACCTGCCATGGGCTGGACCCGCGCCCGGAGTTTCTCCGGAAGTCGGCGGAGGCGTACGAGCGTGCGTCCGGACTGGACCCGTACAATGCATCCATCGCGGCGGATCTGTTCGAAATCTATGGAGCATTGGGAGAAGCGGGGGCCTCGGCGGAGTGGGGCCGGCGGGCGCTGCGGATCGACGACCTGGCGAGGCTGGACGTCGCGGGCCGGGCGATGGCGGCCGAGCGTCGGGAGGCGATCGAGCGGGCCCTATCAGGACCTTGATTGAGGGCCTTGGCGCGCTACCATCCGCCCGCGAGGGTGTGCGAGGGGGGTTCGGCGGAGGGAGGGGAGTCCGGGCGTGGGGGGTGCGGCCCTTGTCACTTGGGGTGCTCCGGGCACTCCATCCTCATGATGAGGCCGGGTCCGATTGTCAACCCGATTGGTCAGGCCAATCGCGTGCCTGGCGGCGGGGCTCCGCTACAGTTGCTGCCCCCTCAGACTGCACCAGAGAAGAACCATGACGACGATCGCATCAGGCTCGACGCCGGGAACCACGACCATGGCCAGCGACCTCAGCCGTATCCGCAACTTCGGCATCTGCGCGCACATCGACGCGGGCAAGACCACGACGTCGGAGCGCATCCTGTACTACACGGGCAAGAACTACAAGATGGGCGAGGTGCACGAGGGCACCGCGACCATGGACTTCCTGCAGGAGGAGCAGGAGCGGGGCATCACGATCCAGTCGGCGGCGACGACCTGCCCCTGGGTCCGCAACGGCGTCCAGTACAAACTGAACCTGATCGACACGCCCGGGCACGTGGACTTCACCATCGAGGTGGAGCGGTCGCTGCGCGTCCTGGACGGGGCGGTGGCGGTGTTCGACGGGAAGGAGGGCGTCGAGGCCCAGTCCGAGACGGTCTGGCGCCAGGCCGACCGCTACCGCGTCCCGCGCATCTGCTTCATCAACAAGATGGACAAGCTCGGGGCCGACTTCGACTTCAGCTTCCGCACGATCCAGACGCGTCTGGGCGCCAACGCCATCGCCGTCCAGTACCCCATGGGCAAGGGCCCGCAGCTGGAGGGGATCATCGACCTGCTCACCATGCGGGCGTACTACTACGACGCCGACGAGAAGGGCGCCGTCATCACCGAGAAGGACATCCCGGAGGAGTGGCAGGAGACGGCCCAGAAGTGGCGGCACATCCTCGTCGAGAAGGTCTCGGAACTCGACGACGCCCTGACCGAGAAGTACCTGACGGACGAGAACTCCATCACGGTCGATGAACTGCGCGCGGCGCTGCGGAAGGGCACCATCGCCCGCAAGTGCTACCCGGTGCTCTGCGGCGCGGCCCTGCGCAACATCGGCGTGCAGAAGGTCCTCGACGCGGTCATCGACTACCTCCCGGCCCCCGACGAGGTCGAGGAGGTCGAGGGCACCGACCCGCGCGACAAGGACAAGAAGCTCACCCGCCCGCACGACCAGAACGCCCCGTTCGCCGGGCTGGTCTTCAAGGTCGTCAGCGACGCCCACGGCGACCTGACCTACATCCGCATCTACTCCGGAAAGCTCACCAAGGGCCAGCGCGTCCTCAACCCCGGCAACGGCAAGCGTGAGATCGCCAGCCGCATCTTCGAGATGCACGCCAAGGACCGCATCCCCCTGGAGGAGATCGGCGCCGGCAACATCGTCGCGGTCGTGGGCATCAAGGACTCCTACACCGGCGACACGCTCTGCGACCCGGACCACCCGATCCTCCTGGAGCGCATGGCGTTCCCGGAGCCGGTCATCAGCATGTCCATCGAGCCCAAGACCAGCGAGGACAAGCGCAAGCTCTCCGAGGCCCTGGGCGTCATCCGGCGCGAGGACCCGTCGTTCCGCTCGCACTTCGACGAGGAGACGGGGCAGACCATCATCGCCGGCATGGGCGAGCTGCACCTGGAGATCATCAAGAACAAGCTCGTCCGCGACATGAAGATCAACGTGGACGTCGGCAAGCCGCGCGTCTCCTACCGCGAGGCGGTCACGCGCCGGGCGGACAACATCCGCGGCAAGTTCGTCAAGCAGACGGGCGGTCGCGGCCAGTACGGCGACTGCATCATCAACATCGAACCCTTCACCGCCGAGGAGGCGGCCGCGGCGGGGCTGGACTTCACGGACGGCATCGCCTTCGAGAACAAGATCGTCGGCGGCGCCATCCCGAAGGAGTTCATCCCGTCGGTCGAGTACGGCATCCGCCAGGCGGCGCTGACCGGCGTGTTCGCGGGCTACCCGCTGATCAACGTCAAGGTCACGCTCGTGGACGGCTCGTACCACCCGGTGGACTCGTCGCAGATCGCCTTCGAGCAGGCCGGCCGCCTGGCCCTGCAGGAGGCCGTCAAGGCCGCCGGCCCGGTCCTCCTCGAACCGATCATGAAGGTCGTCGTCACCGTGCCGGACGAGTACTTCGGCAACGTCACGGGCGACATTTCCGCCCGTCGCGGCATGGTCGTGGACTCCGAGGACCGCGGCGTGGTGAAGGTCCTGACCTGCGAGGTGCCGCTGAGCGAGATGTTCGGCTACACGACGGCGCTGCGCGGCATGTCCCAGGGCCGGGCCTCGAACAGCATGGAGTTCCTGGCCTACCGCCCCATGCCCAGCAACCTCATGAAGGACGTCATCGAGGGCAAGGCCTGACCGACGCCGGCCCCCGGCGCGGCCCCCCGGCCACGCCGGCCTCCCCCCGTGATCCAAGGAGCCCCCGCGCACCAGCGCGGGGGTTTTCTTTTTCCCAGGCGCTGGTACGCTGCGCGCCGCCGTGCCGGGATCGACCTCTTTCCCGGAGCCGGAGTTCCGCGACGGACACGAGGCCGAAGGTCTCCGGCGGCTCCGTGTCCGCTTCCTGTGGCTCACCGGGGCGCTGGGGGCGGCCGGATCGGCCGTGCTGCTTTTCGGCGCCCCGTTCTTCCGGGGCCTCCGCGACGGGCCGCCGGGGACGACGCGCTGCTGGTTCGCATCGCACGCCCCGCCGTCGGCGAGGCCGACCCCGGCTGATCACCGGGCCCGCCGAGCCCGCACAACCGTCCCACGCGGCGCCGGCCCACGCCGTTTCTTCTTGCCCTTTTCATCTTCGGGGCTTAACTTCACTCGGGGGCCGGGTCGCCCACGCCCCGGAAGAACCGCCGAACCGGCAGCAGGAGAACGAAGGAACCCATCATGGCCCACCGCTATCAGACCATCCTCCTCTTCGGGGCCCCCGGCTCAGGCAAGGGGACGCAGGGCAAGATCCTCGGGCAGATCCCCGGGTTCTATCACCTCTCCTGCGGGGACGTCTTCCGCACGATCGACACGAACTCCGAGCTGGGCCGCACGTTCATCGAGTACTCCTCGCGGGGCGAGCTGGTCCCCGATGACCTGACGGTCCGGATGTGGCAGCAGAACATGCACGCCCGGACGATGCTCAGCGACTACAAGCCCTCGACGGACCTGCTGGTGCTGGACGGGATCCCGCGGAACGTCAACCAGGCGAAGCTGCTGGAGCAGCACATCAACGTGCTGCTCGTCGTGCACCTGTGCTGCAACGACAAGGAGGAGATGATCAAGCGGCTGCGCCGGCGCGCGCTGAAGGAGAACCGCGCCGACGACGCCCGCGAGGAGGTCATCCTCCGCCGCTGGGAGGTGTACGAGACCGAGACCGCGCCGGTGCTGGACTACTACCCGAAGGACATCATCCGGAAGGTGGACGCCTTCGGCTCCCCCGCGCGGGTGCTGCAGCACATCCTGGAGCAGGTCGTGCCCATCCAGGAGGCGCATTTCCACAACCCCGTCTCGGGCGAGCCGCTGCGCGCCTGATCGCGGCTCGACCGCCCCGACGCCGCCCTCTCCACGTTCACCGCCGCCATGACGACCTTCGACCCAGACGCCGCAGCGCAGCCTGGCTCCGGGATCTTCGGCCTGCCGTTTTCGGCCGAGGAGTCCCGCGTGCATCTCGTCCCGGTCCCGTTTGATGCGACCACGTCGTACGGCGGGGGGGCGTCGCGCGGCCCCGCGGCGATCCGCACCGCCTCGGCGCAGGTGGACCTGCACGACCCGGTCTTCGGCGACGTCTACCGGCGCGGGATCTACATGCTCGAGGAGTCGCCCGCGATCGCCCATCTCTCCCAGCGGGCCCGCGCCCTGGCCGAGCCGATCATCCGGCGAGGCGGCGCCGCCGACACACCGGACGACGCGCACGCCGTTGCGACGGTGAACGCCGCGGGGGACCGCGTCAACGAGTACGTCCACGGCGAGTTCACCCGCATCCTGGCGGGGGGCCGGACCCCGGGCCTGATCGGGGGGGACCACTCGACGCCGTTCGGGGCCATCCAGGCGTGCGCCGAGTTCGTCGCCCGGGCCGACGCGGTCCCGGGCGGGCTCGAGGCCGGCGAGACGACGCTGGGGATCCTGCACCTGGACGCGCACATGGACCTCCGCGAGGCGTTCGAGGGGTTCACCTGGTCGCACGCGTCGATCATGTACAACGTGATCACGCGGCTGCCGGCCGTCTCGCACCTCGTGCAGATCGGCATCCGCGACACGGGCAAGAACGAGGTTGACTTCGCGCGGGACCATCGCGGGCGGATCTTCCCCCACTTCGACCACCTCTGGGCCCGCGCGATGATGGACGGCGCCCGCTTCACGGACCTCGTCCGCGCGGCGCTGGAGCCGCTGCCCAAGCACGTCTACGTCTCGTTCGACATCGATGCGCTGGACCCGTCGCTGTGCCCGCACACGGGAACGCCCGTGCCGGGCGGGCTGAGCTTCCATCAGGCCGCAACGATCCTGGAGTTGCTCGCCGAGTCAGGGCGGAACGTCGTCGGGTTCGACCTCGTCGAGGTGACCCCCGGCCCCGGCGCCGGGGAGGGGGGCGTGCCGGAGTGGGACGCCAACGTCGGGGCTCGGGTTCTCTACAAGTTGTGCGGGATCACGAAGGAGCAGCGACCGCAAGCCTGAAATGACAAGCCCCGGGCTCGCGGCCCGGGGCTCGCTTCGCTTCTTTGGTCGGTCGCCGGCGTGTCAGGCGACGCGCTGCTGCGGCTGCGCCTGCCCGCCCTCATCCTCGCGGAGCCAGGCGTCGATGGAGACGCCGTCCGCCCGCATGCGATCGCACGCCGCGGCCATCTCGCGGTAGTTCTCCGGCGACGGCGGCCTGGCCTTGCTGTAGCCGTGCCGGCGGACGACGTTCCAGAAATCCGCCTTGACCGCCTGCCTGGTGCGGCCGCCGCCCCAGGCCTCGACGGCCTCCCAGAGGACGGCCTTGGCCTCCTCGAGGGCGGCCTTGTTCGCGGCGACGCGGCTGTCGTCCTTTCGCGTCGTCGGCGTGGGCTGAGAGGCCGCGGCGGGGACGACGGGCTCCGGGGAGACCAGGTCGGCCTGGGCCATCTCGTCGGTCGTGTAGAGCCCGCTCAGTTCGTTGGGGAACGCGCGGCGGAGGGCGAGCGATTCGGCGCACTTGGCCAGCATCAGGTCGCCCATCTTCGCCCACATGCTCAGCGGGCGGCCGTCCTTGCCCGTCTGGACGTAGGAGTCCCACCGGGCCACGGCCCACAGCGGCTCCTTGAAGTCGTCGCGGAGCACCGCCACACGGGCGGCGGCGGGCGGCTCGTCCTCCAGCCAAACGTCCTTCCACACGCCGTCCGGCCCGCACCAGAAAGGGCCGAGTTGGCCGGCGTACTTGCCGGTCCGCTCCGCGATGAGGCGGAAGCCGTCGATGCTCGTCTGAGGCTGGATGACTTCACGCTTGGCGCGGCTGTCCCAGCGCTTGACGGCGTAGATCTGGCGGGCGAACGGGTCGAGCCGCGTCCGCTCGCAGATCTTGACGAACATGTCCACCTCGTCGCGGCTGGCCCCCGCGAGGATCGTGCGGCGGAGCAGGTCCACCTGTTCCGGGGTCATCCCCCCCTGCTGCTGCCCGTCCGTGCCCGCCGCCGCCCCGGTCCGCCCCGTCACCCCTGTCGTCGTCGCGTCCATAACTGTCGTCCCTTGTCTGAACTCTCCTGCGGGCGCATCCATGCACCCAGTTGTTCGTAATAAATAAGGATATTCCTTGGCCGGGCGCGCGACAAGGGCGTCGCCGCGAAACGCGGGGACGCCCTCGGGGGGTGGGTGCTGTTTCCAGCCCAGGGATTACCCCGGATTGTTGGCGGCTACGCTCCGACGCACTCCAGCCATGCCTGGAGGAAGGCCTCGATGTCCGCGCCGTCGATGACGCTGTTCCCATCGATGTCGGCGGCGGGGTCCTGGATGCTCCAGAGCGCCACGAACGCGGCGATGTCGGCGGAGTTGGCGGCGCCGTTGGCGTCCACATCGCAGGGGCCGGAGGCGGGGACCGACCCGTCCAGCGACAGGACGGCGAGGTCAGGCTGGATCCGCCCGGCGCCGAGCAGGCCCTCGTACCCCGGGTTGAGGGAGTCGATGGGCATGCTGGTTGCCGCGAGCACGCCCAGAACCCCGGCGGGCGGGAGCGACGGTTCGACGCTCCGGATCAGGGCGGCGGCGCCGGAGACGATCGCGGCGGAGAAACTCGCGCCGCTGGAACTGGCGTACTCACCCTGCCATGAACTGACGACCTGCACGCCGGGGGCGGCGAGGTCCACGTACGAGCCGTAGTCGCTGAACGAAGCACGGCTGTCGGCGGCGTCGGTGGCGCAGACCGCGACGACGGAGCCGTACGCCGCGGGGTAGACCGGCCGCTCCTTGTCGGTGTTGCCGACGGAGGCGACGACCACGATCCCCTGAGCCTCGGCCGCGGCGATCGCCTCGGCGACCATCGAAGAGGGGTACGGGGAAACGAGGCTGAGGTTGATCACGTCGGCGCCGGCGCTGATGGCGTGGTAGATGCCCTTGGAGACCGAGTAGGCGGTGCCGACGCCGTCGCTGTTGAGGACGGTGATCGGGAGGATGGTCGCATCGGGCGCGACGGTGAGGATGAGGCCGGCGATGAAGGTGCCATGCCCGGCCATCTCGTCCACCACTCCGTCGCCGTCGTCGTCAAGCCCGTTGCCGGCGTCGTTGGGGGCGGCGTTGGGATCGATGAAGTTGACGCCCGGAGCGACGCGGCCGGCCAGGAGCGGATGGTTGGGATCGACGCCGGTGTCCAGCACGGCGACGATCACGCCCTGACCGGTGGCGCCGTCGTGGGCGTCGCCGAGCCCGAGGGTTTCGCCCATGTACTGCTGGTCGTACGCGGCCGGGGCGACGTTGAAGAAGAAGCTCTGGGTCGCGCCCTCGGGCGCGAAGTGCTCGCGGTTGACCTCCGCCCAGAGGACGTGGCTGTCGGCGCGGAGACGGGCGACGGTCGCGGCGTGAGGCGACGGGCCGTGCGCCGTCAGCAACGCGATGCCCCGATCGGCCATCGACTCCCTCACCGTGACGCCGTGGCGGCTCCCCAGGGCGGCGATCGATTCGCCCGGCGCCACCCGCACGATCACCTCGGTCGCGTTCCCGCTCCAGGCGAGGAGCGGCGCCGGCACCGCGAGCATGGCAGCAACCGATAACGCCAAGCCGTGTCCAAACCTCATGCTGTTGCTTGTGGTCCTCATGGTGCTCCCATCGTCACAAAGGGCGCCCACGTGGCGGGGTGTGGGCGCCGACTCATGAGCTCGCGCTGCGCCCGCCGCAGCGATCCCCCAAGGCCACCGTGACCGCCCCGTGCCCCAGCATACAATTGCTGGTAGGCGCAAGCCATCATTTGTGTGGTGCTTTCGTCCTGCACAGACCAGAGACTCATCACAACCGACGACGCCCCCGCCTCCAGGAACCCTCGTGCGAGGCCGGCGGCCTCGTCGCCGGCGCCGACGGCGGTGCACCCCGTCTCGCAGGCGCTGAGGGTTACGGACGCCCCGCTCAGATCCGTGGCAACGATGTCCCGTACCGTCAACCAGCCGTCCGCCAGACGGATGCCGGATGCCATGGGCGCGGCGGGCACGAACTTCGCGTGCGACGCGACGTGCAGCAGCCCCGCGCCAGAGGCGGCTGCGAGCACATGGGAGCGAGTGGCGTCCTCGTCGAGGAGGAGGACCGTACGGGCGCGACCGATCGCGTCCGCGACATGGCGGGCCTCGTGCGCGGCCTCGCCGAGCCCGACGACCACGGCCCGGCCCGCCGCGGGACCGGCCCGCGCCCGCTCGCGGAGGTGCGCGAGGATGCTCGCGCTGGGCGCCTGCACCACCTCCCACCGCTCGATCACGTGTCGCTCCCCATCGTGGAGCGCGTGGAAGGGGATGCCGTGGAGCAACCCGTACGGGAGGACGACCAGCCGGTCGGCCCCACGCAGTTTTGTACGGAGCGGAGCGAGGAGGAATGCGTGAAGTTTCCTTAATTCTCGCAACGCGCCCGCCGGATCGGCGGCGCGGGCCCTGGGCGTCGATGCGCGAGCCAGGGCCCTGCCGATCTGGAGCCCCAGCCGCTCCGCCGCGATCGACACGGATTCGATGGGGGCCATCCGCCTGACCGCCGCCGCGCCCGCGTCGCGCACGACGATCGCGGAGATCCACCCTTCCTCCGCGAAATACTGGATCATCGCGGTCGTGGGATTGAGCATGGCCCGGGCGGCATCGAGGCCGATGGGGACGCCGAAGGCGCCGGCGTAGCGTCCGCCGCCGGCGCCCCCGTCCCCGACGGTGAGCCGGGTCTGGAGAGAGTCGATCCGGCCCTCGCACCAGCGCAGCCGCTCCCGCCACTGAACCGGGTCGCGCAGGGGCTCGCGGGAGACCAGGGCGCAGTCGAGCCTGGCGTAGAGGGCGTTCAGTTCGGCCCTGGCGGCCTCGAGTTCGGCGAGCAGTTCCTGTTCGGCGGACGCGGCGTCCGGCGAGCGATCGGGCACGGGGGCTCTTCCGCTGCGCTCGCCGGCGGGGGCCGCGAGGTCGGCGCCGCTGTGGAGCAGGTCGAGCAGGACGCGGCTCTTCGCACGCTCGGCGACGGCGAAGGCATCGGCGATGGCGGAAGGGCGATCGGGCTCGAGGTCGAGGTCGGCGGAGAAGCACTCCTCGTAGAGCGAGGCGCGGTCGCCGAGGAAGGCCGCGCGGACGCGGGAGGCCAGGAGCGTGCCGCGGATGCGTTCGACCTGCTCGACGGCGCGGTGCAGGTCGGCGGCGGCACGCTCGCGGTCGCCGGCGGCGCGGCGCAGCCGCCCGACGAGTTGAAGGGCGTCGGCCCTGAGGGGAGGGACGTCGAGTTCCTCGGCCCCCCGGAGGGCCGCGGCGGCCTCGAGTTCGGCGCGCGGGATGTCGCCGCGCATCGCGGAGATGACCGCGACCTGGAGTTGCGCCGCGGCGAGGTCCGCCGGCCGGTCCCCCAGCACGCCCAGCGAACGAGCGGCGAGGTCGGCGGCCTCCTGGAAGCGGCGCTCCCTGGCCAGGATGTCGGCGCGCAGCAGGTTCACGCGGGCGGCTCCGCTGGCGTGGCCCAGAGCGGCGAACTCGTCGGCCGCGGCGGCGAGCGTCTGCTCCGCCTCGGCCTGCCTGCCGAGTCGCAGGAGCGCCCGCCCCAGGGCGGCGCGGGCCCGCGCGGCCTCCCACGCCATGCCGTGGCGGCGGAGGCTGCCGAGCACCTCGCACAGGCAGTCCGCGGCCTCCTGGTGGAGGCCGGCGGCGGCGAGGGTCTCCGCCCGCTCCGCCTCGAGCCTGGCCACGTCGCCGGGGGCGTCGGTCTGTCCCAGGCGGCGGCGGGCGCGCTCGAAGTACGCCAGGGCCTGATGGAAGCGGCCCTGCCGGGCCATGAGGTCCGCGAGGTTGCCCTCGACGATGGCCGCGGCGCGCGCGACGCCGGCCTGCTCGAACGCCGCGAGCGCGGCGGCGAAGGCCTCTTCGGCGGCGGAGAACTCGTTGAGGTCCAGGAGCGCCTCGGCGCGGTTGCTCTCGACCTGGGCGACCGCGAGGGGGTCGTCGCCGAGGGCTCGCCGCGCGCGTTCGAAGTGGGCGAGCGCCCCGCGAGGGTCGTCCATCATGCGCCGGGTGACGCCGAGATTGGCGTCTGCCTTGCCCGCGTACGCCCGTTCTCCGAGTTCGATGAAGATCCGGCGGGCCGCCTCGCCCGCGGCGAGGGCCTCTTCGAATCGTCCGAGCCTCGCCAGGGCGTGGATGCTGGTGAGCTGCGCCCTCGCCGCGTCGCCGCGTTCGCCCGCCGCGTGCCCGATCATCGCGGCCTCGTTGAGCATGGCGAGCGCCTCGACGAACCGGTTCGAGTACGCCAGCGCCTGCGCCCGGGCACGCCGCGCCCGGACGCGGGCCATGGGGTCGCCGGCCGCGTCCGCCAGAGACACGAGCCGTTCGGTGGCCCACATGGCGCGGCCGAGGTCGGAGATGACGAGGCGCTCCGCATCCGCGGCGAGGTGCGCGAACTGCGACCCCAACTCGCCGCGGGCGCGGAGACGATCCACGGCGGCGTCCGGCGGGAGCGCAGCGACCTCCAGGAGCAGGTCCTCGACTCTCTCCTCGACGTTGCTCATCCGATCTCCAGCGGCGGGAGCCTTACGGCGGTGCTGCCGATGAGCACGGACATGTGGTACGTGCCCGGCGGGAGTTCGAGGCGGAAGATGCCGTACTCGTCGGACTCGGCCTCCCAGGTGACCTCGTCCTCACCCGGGCGCCAGACGAAGACGGTGCCCCGGAGCTCGATGCCGTCCTGCTCGATCTGGCCGAGGACGACCCAGGGCCGGCCGGGGTCGCGCGGCGCGCGGACCTGGATGTCGATCTCGGCGGCGTCGCTGGCGAGCACGAGCTGGTACCCCTCGGTGGCGCCGCGGAAGCCGGCGAGGGCGACGGCCCCGCGCGTGTCGAGGAGCGTGGTGGCGCTGAGATGCTCCTCGTCGTCGGCCCAGCCCGGAGCCGGGCGAGCCGGCCGGGAGGGGGGACCCAACTCGTCGAAGGCGGCCTTGACGCGGGCCCTGAGCGCCGGCGGCGGACCCGGGACGGTGCGCGACCGGAGGGCCGCGATGACGTCGGTCAGCGCCGCAAGTGTCAGCGCGGCGCGCGTGTCGGTCGCGAGACGCCGCTCGACGGCCGCGGCCTCCATCGCGTCCAGTTCGCCCATGGCGAACGAAATCAACTGCTCCAGGTCCTCCACGGCCGGCCTCCCTCGTACGAACACGCCCCCCTTCGCCATACAGGAGGCGCCGTCGGGCGGCCCTGATACATCGGAGTAATCTCTTTTCGTCGCGGACGCGGGGGCGGGAGGGGTCAGAGGCCGCGGGGCTCCTCGTCCTCGAGGATCTCCAGCAGCTGCCCGAGGCAGCGGGCACGCGTGGGGCCGATGCTGCCGACGGGGATCCCGACGCGCGTGGCGACGCTCTGGTAATCGGGACGGCCGCCGTCGGCGAAGAGGGCGATCAGCAGCTCGCGGCAGCGGGGGCCGAGGCGGTCGAGCGCGGCCCAGACGCGGCGGTTCCATTCCAGCCGTTCGAGTTCGGCGAGCGGGGGCTCGTTCTCGTCCGCGCGGGAGAGGGCGGGGAGCGCGCCCCTGACCACGTCGTCGCGCTGCATGGCGGCGATGGCCCTGGCGCACTCGCGCCGGGCGGTGACGATGAGCCACTTGGCGAGCGAGCGATGGTCCCGCACGGCCGCGAGGTTCTTCAGCAGGAGCAGCATCGTGCTCTGGTAGACATCGTCGCAGGCGTCCGGGTGCAGGCCGCGGCGAACCGCGACGGAGTAGACCAGGGGCGAATACCGATCAACAAGAATGTGCCACGCTGCGCCCTCGCCGTCGAGGCAGCGTCGGATCAGGTCAGAGTCGTCCTGGTGCTGATCGGGGGGCAAGCGGGTGAGGAAGGAGAATGAGGGTGCTCGCCCACCGCTCCCGGTGGGAGGACCATCAATCGATGTTGATGGACAGCCAAGCCGAGTCCCTGGACGCGCCGGGCGACTCTGGTCCGCTCATCTGCCGAAGGGCCGGAAATGGGCAGGGCCGGACTTGAACCGGCGACACCCGCATTTTCAGTGCGGTGCTCTACCAACTGAGCTACCTACCCGACGGCGAAACAGTACCCCCGCTGCGGCACGAATCAAGAGGCGCTCACGCTCGGTCGTCCAAGCAGGAGGGCCTGGGAGGGTCAGGAAAGCCCGCCGTAGGGTGCCTGTCAGTCGCGCTCCTCGGGGGGAAGGGCGAAACTCGGACCCGGAATCTCCCCGTACTCGCGGATCTTCGCGGCGATCCGCGGGTTCTCCGGCGCGAGGTAATAGGCCATGCGGAGGCGGAGCAAGGCCCGCTCGCGGTCGCCGAGGGAGTCGTACAGGTCGGCCAGGGCGAGCTGCACGTCGGCCGTCCTGCCCCCGTCGATCCGGGCGGCGGTCAGGTACGCCTGGCGGGCCTGGTCGGGGTCGCCGAGTTCCTGGGCGTAGCGTCCCAGGCGGAGGTAGTCGGAGACGCGCTGGCGGTCGGAGGCACGCTGACGGAGGAGGCGGAAGAGTTCCTCGTACTGCTCGTTGGCCTTCAGGGACTGGGCCAGGGCCTCGAAGATGTCGTCGTCGCCGAGCCGCTGGGAGTAGGCCAGATAGAGGTTCTCCCTCGCCTGCACGGGCCTCGGGGGGTTCGCGGCGAGGTAGGCACGGCCGAGGTTGTAGCGGCCGATGGGGTCGCCTGGGAGGCGCTGGACGTACTCCTCGAACTCGACCACGGCGTCGTTGTACCGCCCCTCCTCCATTGCCCGCTCGCCGCTCTCACGGACGGCCAGGAGCGAGCGAGGACCGGAGCAGCCGCCCAGGTACGTACCAGACGCCAGGGCGAGCAGGAGCAGGGGAACGAACATTCTCGTTCGGAGCATGCAAGGTTTCCCGTGGGGTTGACAGGGGAAGGGCCGACCGGGAGTTTATCGGAGCCGCGTTCGTCACGCCTGCAACCGAGCCCGGCACGCACTGAGCAATAACCGTACGCTCCTGGGATGCTCCGCACCGTCCTGCTGCGCCACGACCTCCCCGATGGGACGTGGCATTACGACTGGATGCTCGAACTTCCACCCAACGCGGGGGAAGGCGCGTCGGCGTGGGAGGATCCGGATGCGCGGCGGCTGCTGACCTTCCGAATGGAGGAGAAGCCGGACGACCCCGGCGCCGCGTTGCTGCGGGGGGAGCGTCTTACGAACCACAGGGCGGCGTACCTGACGTACGAGGGGGAGGTGTCGGGGGGGCGGGGGTGGGTCAGGCGGGTGGCATGGGGGACGTACCGCCTGCTTCGCCGCGATGAAGACGTGGTTGACGTCGAGGTGATGTTCGAGACCGGCGAATCCCCTCTTCGGATCCGAGGGAGACGTGAACGGGGGGAGATTTGGATCTTTTCCTTGCAGAAGGCGGCGGGGTTGGGCATGATGGCGGAAGGGGCGGGATGAAGCGGGCCGCGACGGGTCCGGGGGCGGGAACATCGGGGGGACATCGCGTTCTTCCACGCCGGCCGCTCGGGCCGGTTTCCCTCTGTTGGCCGGAGAGAAAAGGAGAACGACCGATGCACGGACTCTGTCAGCTGCGCTACGCGCCCGATTCGATCGGCGGTGGTGGGAGCGGAGCAAGCGGGGGCTTCGGGAGCATGGGCGGGGGGATCAGGCACTTCGGCTCGGGGGCGGCCGGCAGCCGGGGCGTCGGCAACGGCGCAGAGGACGGGGAGGCGAAGCCGAAGATCCGGACGTTCGAGCAGGCGCTGTCGGTCGCTCACAGCGAGGAGCACTGGAAGCGCAAGCCCACCGTCACCGGGACCGGCGCGACGCACGTGCGGAGTTTCCACTGCAAACTGACGGGCGACTGCCTGGAGAACCTCGACCGGCAGATCAACGAGTGGCTCGACAGCCACCCGGAGTTCGAGGTGAAGTTCGTCACGTCCGCCGTGGGCGACTGGACGGGGAAGTTGAAGGAGCCCAACCTGATCGTGCAGGTGTGGGTCTGACGGCACGCGGCGGCGTCATTCGCGCCGCGGCCTGCCGCCCCGGACGAACGGCCATCCCAGGAGCGACCGGCGCGACTGCGGGGCGAAGGTGCGCTGCGACATCGCGAAGCCGACCCGGACCAGCAGCGCGTAGAGGAACAGGCCGCTGAACATGGTGGCGACCGCGCCCGCCGTGTGCCATGGGAGCATCTGGCCCCGCTCGCCGGCGGAGAGGGCGATGACGTCCCACACGAAGTGGATGCCGACCGCGGCCGCCCATCCGGCGGGGACCGCGACCGGCCACGCCATGAACCGCACGCGCCAGAGCCCTACGGCGAACCCGCCGATGCCGCCCATCACCAGGTGGCCCAGGAGCCGGATCGGCTCCTGAAGCGGGAGGAAGACCTCGCCGTGGGGCCAGCCGTAGAGGTAGACCGCCTCCTCGATCGCGCACCCGAGCCCGGCGAAGGAGCCGTAGATGAGGCCGTCCATGGGGTCGTTGAACTGCCGCCTCCAGCCGAGGGCGATGATCCACACAACGGCGAGTTTCGCGAGTTCCTCGGTCACGGCGGCGGAGGCGGCCAGGGCGAGGTTGAAGTCGGCGACGTCGGCGCCGGCGCTGACGACCTGCCGGAGGACGAGGACCTGGACGCGGCCGGCGAGGAACATGCCCCCGGCGCCCATCACGACGGCCAGGAGGAGCATCTGCCAGGGCTCGCGGTCGTGCAGGTCGTAGCGGTAGACGAGCAGGCCGATGAGCAGCGCGCAGAGGGCGAGCATCGCGTACAGGAGCATCGCGGCAGCATACCGCGGCTTGGGGGCCCTCTGCCGGGCCGGCTCTCACCAGCCGCCGGGCCGTCCGCCAGCGTGCGCCTCATCGAGAATGAAGCGGAAATGATGGCGGCAGCCGCCCTCGGGATAGGTCAGTTCGACCGAGCCGCTGAGGTCGTGCACGACCGTGGCGGAGATGACCGACGTTCCGTACCCGGGCGTCGGCGGGGCGGCGGCGGCCCGGCGGCCGTGCTCGCGCCAGGTGAGGTCGATGCGGCGGGCGTGCTCGCCGGGGATGGGCTCGACGGTCCAGGCGACCTCGATTCGGCCCTTGTCGGTGCTGAGCGCACCGTGCGCCCGGCAGTTGGCCAGGAGTTCGTGGAAGACCTGGACGATCGCCGGCACCTGACGGGGCGAGATCGGCGCCGGCGGGCCCTGGATGGTCAGGACGTCGGGCGAGACGGCGGGCAGCATGGAGCGGAGGACGGTGGCCAGGTCCACGGGAGCACCGCGCGAGCGGGAGAGGAGCCCGAGGGTGGTGAGCATCACCTGCGCCCGGCCGCGGATCCGCTGGGCCGCCACCTGCACGCCGGCGCTGGATCGGCCGATCTGGTCGGCGAAGGTGAGGAGCTTGTTGAGGCTGGTGCGCATGCTCTCATGGAGTTCGGAAGCGGCGTGGCGCTCCCGCTCGGCGGCCGCGAGGGCGGCGGCGCGGACGGCCGCGAAGCGCAGCGCGATCGCCGCGGGGACCCACACGGCCAGCAGCGCGATCCCTCGATTGACGAAGTGCTCGGGTTTGGGGCCGGCGCCCGGCGACACCAGCATCCCCAGCGCGATCAGCGCCGAGCAGATCCCCGCGACGGCAAGGATGGCCGACCGGCGGAACGTGAGCGAGGCGATGAGCACAGGGATGGAGTAGAGCGCGCCGATGCCGTGCCCCAGGGGCGTGTTGACGTCGAGCACCAGGATGATCGCCGCGGCGACCATCGCCCAGGGGAGCGGCCCGACGCCCCATCCGATCGGCTCGGTGGGGCCGTCGCCGCTGCCGCCGCGGTGCGCGGGCGTCGAGGCCCCCGGGACGGCCACGGAGTAGCGCTTCGGGCCTTGCCCCGGGATCGTCGTCATGGACGTGCTCCTTGCCGACCAGGGGGCTGTCGCACGGCCGACGAATGGATAACTCCGGTCGTCGCCGGCGGCGTCGCACCATCTCGTGGGATGCGCTCGATGTGATCAGTCTAGGGCCTGGGCTTGGGAATTCCGAGGGGGCACCGCTTCGGCTCGCCGTTGCGCCTCGGGTAATCCCGAGGGGTCGGTGAGATCTTCTCCAGGACCACGATGCGCCCGGTGGGCGTCTGCACCGTCTGGACGTGGGCGACGCGCACAGTGGTCAGGGCCTTCGCGGCCTCGGCGAGTTCCTGCTCGGCCTTGGCTCCCTTGACCGCCAGCACCACGCCCCCGACCCTCACCAGCGGAGCGGCCAGTTCGGCGACGACGGCGAGGTGGCCGACGGCGCGGGCGATCGCGGCGTCGTACCGCTCGCGATGAGCCTTGCGGTCCTGGCCGATGCGCTCGGCGCGGTCGTTGATCACGGCGACGTTGTCCAGTCCCAGTTCCGACGCGGCGCGGCGCAGGAAGTCGGCCTTCTTCGTCGTCGCCTCCAGCAGGGAGACGTGGATCCCGGGCAGGACGATGGCCAGCGGGATGCCGGGGACGCCCCCGCCGGCGCCGACGTCGATGATCCGCACCGGTCCCCCCCCTCCACTCCCCTCACCTCCCCCGCTCCCCCCATCCCCCCCACTGCCGTCGGCCCCCTCGGACCCGTCGTCGGGCATCAGTCCGGCGATCAGAGGCACCAGGGTGAGGGCGTCGAGGATGTGCTTCGTCCATGCCTCGTCGGGATCGGTGATCGCGGTGAGGTTGTGCGTCTTGTTCGTCTCGAGGAGCAGCGCGAGGTACCGGCCCAGGCGATCGACGTCGCCGGGGTCGAAGGCGATGCCGAGCGACTCGGCGGCGGAAAGGAAGCCGGGGGGTGGGGTGAGCGGCTGCATGGGGGAGGAGTCTAGTGGAGCACATCCGGGCCGGTCGCATCGATACCGCGACAGCCGGAATCCCCCGTCGCTGCTCCCGGCTCGACGGAGGGGCTCGGCTGGCGAGCGGCCCCAACGTGCCTGAAGCAGCAAAGGGAGGGCCGCCTGCACGACGGCCCTCCCCTTGGCGATGTTCTTCAGCACGGCCGGGATTCCGGCCCGATCTTTCGAGCGGCCGCTCGTGCCGCGGCACGAACGACGCCGTCCCGCATCAGCACCCGCCGCCGACGGCCGCGAGCCAGGCGGTGAGGAACGCGCTGATGTCGTTGGAGTTGACGGCGCCGCTGTGGTCGAAGTCCGCGTCGAGCGTGCCGTCCTGCACGCTGGCGAGCCAGGAGGTCAGGAAGGCGGAGATATCGTTGGAGTTGACGTCACCGCTGCCGTCCCAGTCCGCGGGGCAGGCGGGGCCGGGGATGGACGTGACCGTGAAGGTCAGCGCGCGGGTGCCGTCGGGACGCTCGATCAGGTCGAAGTACCCGTCGAACCCCGGGAGGTCGGCGACGAACGCAAAGTCCGCGGGGGTGAAGATGTTGTTCTGGTTGGTGGGGTTCTCAAAGTACTCGATGAGCGTGTAGGTCTCCAGGGCGATGCCGGGGCCGATGCGGAAGTCGAAGAGGACCGTGCCCGTGCCGCTGCCGCGGCTGAGCGTGGTCACCAGCCGGATCAGGTCGCTCTCCTGGCCGAGGTCGAAGATGATGCGGGTGCCGGGGGCGTAGGAGCTGCTCCAGGCCTCCATGACGCCGACGCCGGGGCCGCCGATGTCGCCGGGGGCGAGGACCGCCTGACCGTCGCCGAGGTTGAAGGTGTTGAGGATCCGGGTGGAGCCGTTGACGGCCAGGGTGCCGTCCCAGACGCTCCAGTTCATGCGGAACTCGCCGTCGAGCTCCACGCGACCGCCGGTCGTGCTGGAGGTGCTGGTGGCGCTGCCGACGCTCCAGCCGGCGGCGTCGCCGTAGGCGATGCCGTCGGGCGTGATGCGCCAGGTCCCCTCGCCGATCTTGGTGAGGTTGGAACTGGACTCCAGCCGGCCGGTCCAGGTCATGTCGAAGCCGTTGGAGTTGATGGTCGTGACCCGCAGGACGCGGATGGGGCGGCCGGTGGTCCAGTCGCCGGTCAGCACCAGGCCGGCGCCGGCGGTGCCGACGATCTCGAGCAGGCCGTCCGGATCGCCCAGGTTGCTGTCGCGGTTGAGTTCGACCTCGGCGTCGAAGATGCGGGTGCCGCCGGTGTACGTGTTGTCGCCGGAGAGGATCAGCCGGCCGGTGTTGGAGGTGGTGGATTCCAGGTAGACCGCGCCGGGGCCGGAGATGACGCCGGCGTACTCCAGGGCGTTGCCGCCGGCGGTGTTCGCGGCGAGGCGGAAGGCGCCGGACTGCACCTCGGCGGGCTTGTCGATGACGGCCCTGCCGAAGCCGCGGTACTCGAGGCTGGGGACGAGCTCGCCGCCGCCGGCGGTGCGGTTCACGAAGCCGCTGGTGGTGTCGAAGGCGTTGGGGTGGGTGAAGCGGAAGCCGCCGGCGTTGATGGTCGTGACGCCCGTGTAGGTGTTGGCGGCGGTGGTGGTGAGGGAGAAGTCGCCGCTCTTGGTCAGCCCGTTGGACCCGGAGATGACGCCGTTGATGGTGGAGATGCTGCCGGTGTGGATGATCCCTTCGGCGGCGCCGAAGTCGATGTTGTTGTCGATCGAGGTCTCGGAGCCGAAGGCGACGACGAGCGCGCCGCTGGCGATGCTGATGGTCCCCGTGCCGCTGATGCCGGTGAAGTCGGGGACGACCAGCGCGTTGACCGTGACGTGGTCGTGGTTCTCGATCCAGTTGTGCGCGCCGCTGGTGCCGCCGGGGAGCTTGACGTTCGCCGCGGGCCCGGCCGTCAGCGTCGTCTCGTACTCGTCCGCCGTCAGCAGCCGGACGCGCCCGGCGTCGTAGGTCACCAGGTCCCGCGGCGAGGTGATCAGGGAGGGCACCCCGCTGATCCAGGGGATGATCCCGCCCGTGGTCGCCGGGCCGCTGTCCAGGGTCAGGAGGGAGGCGGCGTTGCCCAGCGTCACCGTCGCGGTCGCGCGGTCGGTGCGGGTGAGGGACTCGCTGGAGACCTCCATGCCGCCGTTGCGGCCGTTGATGAAGAGCAGGCCCATGCCGCGGAGGGTGATCGGGCCGACCCGCTCGACGGTGTTGCTGCCGGCGGTGTTGCTGCCGACGGCGCTCAGCCGGCCGCTGTCGAGGATCAGCGGCGCCGCGTCGCTGAGCCGGTTCATGCCGGGGTTGGAGGTGTAGTTGATCTCCAGGACGCCGCCGTTGCGGATGGTGTAGCCGCTGGAGTTCGCCGCGCTGCCGTTGCCGCTGAGGGTGATGCCGCCGGCCTTGATGCCCGCCACGCCGCTGGGAACGCCGAAGGCCACAGGCATGTCGATGAGCGTCTGGCCGGTATAGGTGTTGACGTTGGTGAGCGTGAGGGTGTTGCTGGTCGTCCCCACCGAGCGCATGTCGATCCCGCCGGGGCCGTCGATCACGCCGGCGAGGGTCAGGGGGCTGGTGGTCCGGAGCAGCAGGTCGCTGTTGACGACGACGGGGTTGTTCACCGTCATGCTCGCGGTCGAGCGGAGGATCCCGCCGTTGGCGGTCAGGGTCCCCGAGCCCAGCGCGCCGGCGTTGCCGATCTCCAGGACGCCGCTCTCGAGCACGACGCCGCCGGAGAAGCCGTTGGCCCCTTCGAGGCGGAACAGCCCCCTGATCTCGCTGGGGGCGGTGGAGGCGACGGTGATCGAGCCGGGGCCGGAGACGGGGGACGCGATGTAGACGGAGCCGTAGGACTGCGCCTCGAGCGTGAGATTCCCCTCGAGCCACCAGTCGTTCGTCACGCCGCTGACGCCGCCGAAGCGGAAGAGGCCGATATCGGTCGAGCGGATGACCGCCCCGTCAGCGAACTGCAGCGAGCTGCCGGGATTCTGGCCGATGAACGTGGCGGTCCCGGTGCGGGAATGGAGGGTGATCCCACCCAGGGTCAGAGGGCCGAGGTCGTTGAACGCGCGATAGGAAGCGTGGCCCAGGTTGGTGAACGTCAACTCCGTCGAAGGGCCCGAGACGGGGACCTGCCCGCCGGCCCAGTTCGCCGGGTCGCTGAAGTTGCCGTTGGTGCGGGAAATCCACGTCTGCCCGAGGGCGACCGGCGCCAGAGCGGCGCCCGCGATCGCGGCCAGAACAGCAGGTGCCGCGACGCGGCCGGACGATCCAGTGCGGCTCGTACTCATCATCTCGCTCTCCCAGTCGCAGGTGGTGCGGCCGGGGACGTCCCTGGCTTCGCTGCGCGCAGACTATCAGATCCGCCACAGGATGCAACCCGAACAGGGGGGGGAGGAGGGAGGGGGGAGAGGGGGCGGCCGGCGAGGGAGGTGAGGTGGCGCCCGCCGGATCACGGAAGGAGGTCATTCAGGTCGTGGTGGTGGAAGCCGCATCGGGGCGTGGGTGGATCGACACTGCCGTTTCCAGTGTCCCCGGATCGGCTGCAGACCTCCAAGGCGGGACTCGGGGGAACGAACGGCGAGATCGGGCCCGGGGCCTTGTGCCGCGGGGTGACGCATCTGCCCGTGCCGTCGCGGCCGCTTCGGAGATCGAGACCGGTTCTTCGCGAAGCGAAGGGCCACGTCGCTGGGGACAGAGTTCGGCCGCCTCGTCAGGCTCAGGTCCCGCGGCCGACGGAGCCGGTCGTGCCCGGGTCGGCACACCCGCACCGGTGTCCGGCAGCCGAGGGAGTTCCAGAGTTCCTCAATGCCGTGAGCATCAGCCACGATGTCGTGGCCAATGGCCAGCCCCGGATCGCCGCCGGCCGCCATCTCCCTCCCGTCCTCCCATCCCAATCACACGAACTGCCGCGGCAACGTGCACAAGTTCCATCTCTGACTGGACATGCGTTCAACATGACCGCCGCGGCATCGCCCCCCCCCTTCCCAGGGGGTGGGGTATATCACACGCCGCCGGCCATGCGACTCTTCCGGCCGACGGACTGTACACACACGGGTGTGTCAATCATCATCGATGATGTGCATTTGTGTCCACTCGTCCTCCACGCTGCCGTGCACACGTTACACTGGACGTGCCGCTCGCCCAGTACCCGGGCGCGCCGCACACGACTCGGCGCGTGGCCGACCGGCGACCGTCGGGATATCTCAGGGCTGCGGCAGGAGAACCGCACTATGCCTGGATCTCGAGTCAACCGTTTCACCGTCTCCCTTCTCGTGCTCGCCGGCGCCGCATGCGGGGCATCCGGGCAGGTGAGCATGGAGGTCGTCGCCATGTCGGGGCAGACCGCCCCGGGGACAACCGACCCCTTCGTGCGGGTCGTCGTCCCGTGCATCAGCACCGCCGGCGAGATCGGCTTCCACGGCGCACTGGGGCCGACGTGGTTCGACGATCGAGGCCTGTGGTACACCAACGGCGGCATGCTCGACGACTTCGTGCTCAGCGGCGACTCGGCCCCGGGAACGAGCACGTACTTCACCGGCTGGGCGGCCCCGGTGCTCAACTCCAGCGGCCACATGGGCCTCGTGGGTTACGTCGCGGCGTCCTTTCCGGCCGACATCGGGATCTGGGCCGGTTCAGCCGGTCACCTCGCGCTCATCGCCCGCAGCGGGTATCAGGCCCCCGGGTTCCCCACGGGGGTCCTCATGGGCGACTCCCCCTCGAACCCTTCCTTCAGCGACGGCGGGTACCTGACCTTCAACAACTACGTCTACGGCAGCAGCGTCACTCCGGACACGGACACGGCGGTGTGGCTGTGGAACGGCACGACCATCGACGTGCTCGCCGCTGAGGGACAGCTTGCTCCCGGCTTCGGCGACGGCGAGAAGTACGGGCAGATCTTTGATGTGTACCCGGCGGTGAACAACAAGGGGCAGGTGGTCTTCAGCAGCTCGCTGACCGACGGCTCGATCATCCCGGGGGACAACGACTACGCGATCTGGTTCGGCTCCGCGTCGGGCACCGAACTGGTCATGCAGCGAGGGGCCGCGGTCCCGGGCCTCACGGACCGTTATTTCAACAACGACGCCTTCACCGGCGGATGGATCAACGACCTCGGGCAGGTCTCGGTCCTCACCAAGCTGCGAAACGAGTCGGGCGCGTACGCCGGGCAGGGGCTCTTCGTCTGGCACGAGGGGACCATCTCGACGGTCGCAAGGCCCGGCGGCAACGCGCCGGGAGTCGGCTCGGGCGTCACCTACAGCGGCGTCGTCGGCGGCGGGATGATCAACAACGCGGGCCAGGTGGCCTACAAGGCTCACATCACCGGCTCCGGAGTGACCTCGGACAACGACGAGGTCATCTACATGGGCAAGCCTTCGGGCCCCCACCACGTGGTGGTCCGGGAGGGCGATCCCGCGCCGATCCCGGGTGAGAACCTGACGTTCAAGTCCTTCGGGGTCACGGGGATCAATATCCGTGGCCAGGTGCTCTTCGTCGCCACCCTTGACGGAGCCGGCGTGGACGCGACCAACAGCGGCTCGTTCTGGGCGTGGGACCGCCGCGACGGGCTGATGCTGATCGCGAGGGAGGGGGACCGCGTCGTGATCAGCCCCGGGGTCACCAGGGTCATCGGGGATTCGTGGGATTTCACGCCCCCGGGGTACATCGGCATCCCGTCGGGCAACGCCGACGGCTGGCCGAGCCGGATCTCGGACGACGGCAAGGTCGTGATGTGGGCCATGTTGACCGACGGATCGGATGCGATCCTCCTGGCCAAGCTGCCGTACACCTGCCCCGCCGATTGGAACCGCGACGGAACGGTGGACATCAACGACTACCTTCAGTTCCTCGACGACTTCTACATCAGCGTGACGTACGGGACGCTCCACGCCGACTTCAACGAAGACAAGGAGGCGAACACCAGCGACGTCAGCGCGTTCCTGACGGCGTGGGCGACCGGCTGCCCGTGAACGGCCAGAGGCGGACGGCGTGACGAGACGCCCGGCGAGCGGACGCCGCCGGGCGTCTCGTGCCCGCCCCGGGCCCCTCGGCGTCCACGGTTGACGGGTCGCCGCAAGGGACGCGTCGCCCGCGGCCGCCCGTGAGCCACGCCGCGAGACGAGAACGCAGGTCGCACGCCGAGTGAATACCGCTGGGCATCACCGCGGCGGGCCGTTGCTGGTGCGGCCCGCCGCCCGTCCAAACGCCCTTGCGCCGGCGGAGCGCTGGAGCCAGCGTGAGCACGCCGATCCCCGCCCCCCGGTCGCACTCCGGGCACCGCGGCCGACCCGCGAACTCATACCCGCAGCCCCCGCCGCCCGGACGTGCACCCGTCGCCCGAAGCGACGTGCGCGACCGGACCATGCTCCAACTGCGGAGCCCCGCCACCAGCGGCAACCCGATCAGAAGCGAGATCGGGCCGGAGAGGTTCTCCGGCCACGCCAAGTCCCGTGCAGGCCCGGCGAACGGCGAAACCTGGCGGATCCTTGGACCGAGAAGCGGCGTGATGACTAGGTTGCGCCGTTATTGGCGGATCTTCCCCAGCACTCGCCGCACGCCCGCAGAATCCCAGAGACCTTCACTGACATCTGCGGCGAATGGCAAGCATGAGAGCTCGGCGTGGTCCGGCTTGCCGTACTTGCTCGTGGCAAACTCGCTCACATTTCTGTCGAGGTCCTTTGCAAGGCATGCGAGGTAGTATCGGCACAGCCGTACCAACGGGGTGTTGTTCGATGTCGCGACCGCTTGCTGGCGGCGGTCATCGCTGCCGCATTCCAGCAATGCCCATCGGAAGCCGGGCAGCTGCTGCACAGATCGGCCCCGCAATCGTTATAAGCAGGAGTTGACCTCTGACGTGTCCTCGCCGAGCGCGTTGGCCACCTCCCGGGCTTTCTTGCCCGGATTGATCCGCAGGTATTCGACCACTCTATGCTCGAGACGCATCGACACCGCCCTCTCGGTTGGCTCGGATCAGGGAAGGCGAACCAGCCCCACCGAGCCTCCCGTGGTTCTCGGGTTCGGTTAGTCGGCGAACGGAAATGTCCAATAGGACGATGACCAGCAGGTGGCCGAGATGGGACGTGCCGCGGCAACCGAAGGCTTGACCTTGTCACTGGCGGCGCGACAGGCGGCGAGCTCGGCCGCAGCCGCGGCCCGGCGCTCCTGGCCGGGCTGCCAGATCGTGGCGATCAGCTCGGCGTACTTCGCCACGGCGGTGCCGTGATCGGTGGAGAGGTAGCAGTCGCGCCCATAGATGCGGACGAACCACGCGCCGTTGGCCTTGCGGCGCATCTGCGGCGGAGGGCGACTGTTGCTGCTATGGCGGGTCATGGCGGCAGTCAAGCTACCGCGGCGGGGGATAGGCCTGCAAATTCGGGGGATAGTTTCTGGAGCACCGGGGGACGCGAGATGGTGCGAAATGCCTGAAAAACAAGCTGTTTTTGAACTCCCCG
>ERZ777003.1343-NODE-1343-length-37774-cov-12.839418_pt1 | contig 37774 bp, 30 predicted proteins | sample MGYA00374956_ERZ777003 | MGnify/ENA primary metagenome ERZ777003 (study PRJEB29302, sample SAMN06268252) | bioreactor metagenome | isolation source: Joint BioEnergy Institute, California, USA | place: USA:Joint BioEnergy Institute, California, USA | collected... | reverse complement strand
CTAAAAACGCCTTTTCATTCGCCTTCGAAGGCTTGTGGAAGCCGCTGATCTTTCTGACGAACTGAAGGGCAGCTGCGCGGATCTCCGCCTCGGTAACCGGCGGATCAAAATTGAAGAGCGTTCTAATGTTGCGGCACACGTCTCTTGACAGGATACCGGTGAGGCAGGGCGCACGGTCCCATTCTTACAACTAGCAACTAAGAATCTTTTTACACCTGTTACCGGGACTTTGCGGAAGTAGACTGCGCTTTCTAACATTCCGTGTCAGCCGTCCCTGCCCTGTCACTGAGTCCGACTGACACGGTGTGTGTCATCGGAATAACAGAATCAGATCTCTGCTTAGCAGAAGGAACGCGAACGCGGCCATGACAATCCAGGCGATACGCAGTACCGTCCTTCTGTGACCCACTGATGGATGATTCATTGCTTACAGTCGAGGCAATTCAGAGTCCAACCTACGCGACCTTTACAAGCTCTTTTCCGATGTTTTCACCTGTAAAGAGGCTAAGGAAGGCCTTCGGCGCATTCTCGATTCCGTCTACCACTGTCTCCCGGTACTTCAGCCTTCCTTCCCGAATCCACTTCGCCATCCGCTCCCTGGCTTCGGGGTAACGGGCAGTGTAATCGAAAACCAGGAAGCCCTCGGCTCGGGCTCGCTTCACAACCAGGTGGAACAACAGGCGGGGTCCCATCTCCGGCGTCTCAAGGTTGTACTGGCTGATTTGTCCGCAAAGCACAAGACGCGCCCGGTTGTTGATCAGCGGGAAAACGGCGTCCGTAACCGGGCCGCCGGTGTTATCGAAGTACACGTCGATGCCTGAAGGGCAAAGCTCGGAGAGCTTGGCCTGATAATCAGTCACCTTCTTATAGTTAAACGCCGCGTCAAACTGAAGCTCCTCGAGCAGGTATCTCACCTTCTCATCGCTGCCGGCAGTCCCGACGACACGACAACCGGCGATTCGTGCGATCTGCCCAACCGCAGAGCCGACCGCTCCCGCCGCGCCGGAAACGACGACCGTGTCACCCGGTTTCGGCTGGCCGATCTCCAGTAAGCCGAAATACGCGGTCATGCCCGGCATCCCGAGGATGCCAAGCGCGGTAGAAATGGGGGCGGCGGAGGGATCGATCTTACGCAGGTCTGAACCGTCTGACAGCGCATACTCCTGCCATCCTGAATAGCTCTCCACGATGTCGCCCGGTTGAAACTTCGGGTTGCGTGACTCCACGACCTCCGCCACGGTACCCCCTGCCATCACTTGGCCGATTTCGATCGGACTGGCATACGAGTGACTGGAACGCATGAATCCCCGGAGGTAGGGATCCACCGACAGGTAAAGGATCTTCAGTAACACCTGGCCTTCGCGCGGCGAAGGAACCGGTGTTTCGACGAGCTTGAAGTCCGACTCCGACGGCATTCCCGCCGGACGATTTGCAAGTGTGATTTGTCGATTCATCATGGCGTGCCCTTCAATAGATGCTTGAGGGGCTCGAGCCGACTCGTACTACTCCCCAGCGTACTGAACGCAAACTTACTTGCCGCGGAAACGGAAGGAGAGCCCGACCGTGAACGTGACCGGATAACCCGGCGTAGCATGAATGCCGTACGCCGCCGGGCTCGTCCTGTATGGTCTGGATTCGATATAGTTCTGTGTTTCGTAATAGGATCGGTCTGTCAAGTTGTCGACCGCAAAGTTGAGATCAAGGCCCCGCCGAATCCGCCGAACGACGCTAAAGTCGATCACTGTGTGCCCGGCAGCAACGATCGAGGGATCCTCGCCGTCGAGCCGATAGTGGTTGATGGCCCGCAGCCGAAGCGAGCCGCTCCAACCTCGCCAGTAAGCAAGCGTCAGCGCCGCGTTAGCGACGAAGTGAGGAGCGCGGTCTACATAGATTCGCGGAACGGTGCCCCGATAAAAGGCATTGCCCACCTTCGTCAATCCCGAACTGAAGCTCAGACGCCTTGTGATATCGAAAGATGCCTTCGCCTCAAATCCATATGCACGGCTCGGCCCGAGGAACTCCAAAGAGCCATCGTCGGCGACGTAAACCAGCTCGTTGGATCGATCGATCAGGAACAAATCCGTCGCAATCGACAGGCGTGAAAACCGCGAGGAAGTCCCTACCTGATAGAAGTCGGTGGTAGCGAGCTTGGTTCCGTCGGGCGACTGAATGATGCTGCGCGCGTCGATCGACGAAATTCCACGCCCGTAGTTGGCATGAAGCGTGAGCGGGATCCGCCGCGTCGGCGTGTAAGCCAGGTTGAACTTCGGCTGCACACGCCCAGAGGTTTCAGTGGCGCTATTGTCCGGTTCGACGCGGTCCCTGACGGCGAAACGAAAGACATCGTAACGGAGCCCGCCACCGAGGAGGAGTTTCCCCGAAAAGAAGCTCAACGAATCCTGAATGTAGCCAGCGCTGTTGGTGACATGCGCGTTAGCACGAGTCGTCACGCCCAACGGAGTCCGATTGATTCTCGGGTAAAGGCCGACGTTGATCTGGTTGTCGTGGAAGTTTCCTCCCACAGCAAACAGGCTGTGCCCCCCGAGCCAGCGGTGAGGCCGCAGATACTGGACGTTCGTCCCTTCCTGCAGCCGCGAGTCGTGCTGCTGAATTGCGTCGCCGTTCTTGAGATCGTTTAGGAAGAACGTAAAGTTGGAGAAGAGGTCAAATAAGGACCGGCTCACGAAGCCGTCCAGTTTCCAAACGGCCCCATTCGCCTGCTCTTGCCGGTAATAGAGCGCCAGCGTGCCCGCGCGGATGCGGCCGCCTTCGCCAGGGTCAAGAAAACCGAACCGGTCCAGACGGCCAGCCACGACTTCGCTCAACGGAATCTGGCCCGAGGAGTTGTAGCTGTTTCTCCCCGCATTCAACTTGACGGCGAAGCTCCGGCTGTCACTAAGCCGCCGGGTGAGATTGCCCGTCACGTTGTCACGGCGGTAATCGAGCGTTTTGACGAACGGACCGTCGGTATGCGAGCCTTCATAGGCGAGAAAGGAGTCGACATTTGGCAAATCGGGACTGTAGGAGAGAAAGCCCCGGGTAGTATTGAAGGAACCGCCTTGAATCCGCGCGGTCCATTGATCCGGAAACGACTCGCGAAGGCGAATGTGAACGACGCCTAAGCCACTGAAGTCCCCGTACTCGGCGCTGAAAGGTCCGTTTATAATGCTCGCCTCTTGAATCAGCTCGGGCGTGAGACTCTTCAGCGAACCCAGATATCCCTGGCCGTGACCCTGCGTGGTCTGGTTTTGCTGGATGTTGTCCACAAGAACCTTTAGCCCGCCGTTAACACCGCCATGATCCAGGTTGAAGCCGAACCGGCGAACTTCAATCGACTTACCGCCACCCTCATGCTGGCCGGCGTTGATGCCCGCGTTCAGTTGGTGAAAGACCTGATCGTCCCTGGAAAAGAGCGTTTGCTGGAAGACCTCCGCGTTGCGGCGGTCGACGGATGGTTCAACAGGGGAAGCTGTGATTACGATGCTCGTATAGACCGGAGTGATGACGGCCTCATCCTTAGCCTCAGCTTTCTGTTCCTCCTGCCCTTTGGGCTTGCCTTCCGTCTGGCCGAAGACCTGGACGAGACTCGTCATCACAAGAAGAGCAACTGCCATCCGCGCGTTCATGAGCCCAATCGTAGCACGAACATAATATTCGTAGCACTACGAAAAGCTGCGGATCCGCCGCTTTGTTTCGATCGTGGCCGTGTCCTGGACAGCAGCCCGATCGCGAAAGTACTCCACGCCCTTCAAAGGAGCGGGTCTTAGTTGAACTGGAGCGTTAAGACGTTGCTTGCGAACCCATCGACTGACACGACAAGCGATACGTCGCCGCTCCCTGCAAGGCTCGGGGGCAGTTCGATATTGACTTGGTCCAAGCCGGTGAACTCAGGCTGCGGTCCGGCATACTGAACGGCGACAGGCTCGCCGTTCACGCGCGCAGCGACAGCGTCGGGACGATTGCGGATTCCGGTACCGAACAGGGAAAGGAACAGCCGCTCGCCGGCTGCGAATCGAATCGGACGGGGAACACATTGACCGGCTCCGTCCGAGCAGTCGAATACGGGTTCGATGGAACGCTGGTCATCCGCGGAGACGCGGAGAAGGAAAGCGGCGGGAACGCCGCGACCGTCGCCATTTGCAGCCACCAGCGAGGGAGCGATCTGATTGAGGACAATCGTCCTCCTGCGCTCGGCGCCGGTGCTGTCCTTCACGACGATTCCGGCCACGCCGGGCGTCGCCGCATCCGGCAATACCGCATTAATGGCTGCCGGTGAAACGAAGTACAAGGCGGACTGGTGCGTTCCCGCACCGCTTTCTACACGGACCGTTACATTGTCAAGACTCAGCTCAGGCTCCTCTCCGGCCACTGCCCGGTCCGTAAACGCGTCTCCGAAGATCGTGACGATGCCGCCGGGAGCGACGCTGCGCTGATAGCTTGCCGCTGATACGGGAACCAACTCCGACGTACCCGAATAAAGTCCCACGCCGAGATGGTAGGAGAGAAAATCGGCGATGCGGTCGTAGAGCGATACCCCGCCGACGGTGGTCGTCAAAGGCAGTGTATGGGGAGCGCCCTCAAGCAGGTAGAACTCCACGGGGATCGGGGCCATCTGCGCGCGTTGCGCCATAAAGATTGCATCGCGGAAGTCGACGAGGTCGTCCTCGGTTCCTTGGATTATGAGCAGCGGTGGGTGACCTGCACGGATTTCTCTGGCACGATCGGAAATCGGCCCCCAAAGATTTAGCACAGCGCGGATCGGCAGATTCGCGTTCCTAGTGTAGGCTGCAAGGACGCTCGTGATCCCTCCGGCAGAAGAGCCGCCAAGCGCTATGCGGCTCGCATCAACCCGATTCTCAGCCGCGTTCTGCTGCATCCACAAGACTGCCTTGCTTGCATCCTCTACGGCAGCAGCGATCACCCTCGTAAGTTTGTCGTCGCCCGGGGTCGGCGGGTCATCTCCTACCAGGCGGTAGCTGATGGAAGCAACGACAAATCCCCGCGAAGCAAGGTCCTCGGCGAGATCAACAGTGATAGGATTTGTCTTGTCGCCGGTAACAAAGGCGCCACCGTGGAGGAGAATCAGTGCGGGACGATTCCCGAGAGTGTTGTCATCCACGGGTTGATACAAATCGAGCAGCAGAGGCTTATTCCCCGGCTCAGGGCTTTGTACTGCGCCTGTGGCGTACTGAATATTCTCGGTGACCTGCACCTCGAAAAGCCTGTCGCGGTACGGGATGTTTTGAGCAAAGCAGTTAACAACAATTACAAAAGGAAGCCCTCGGGCGAGTATTTTAGAGATCATATTTTTACTCCATCGATGAAATCGCATGAATCCTGTTTCGAACAGATCAAACACGAAATCGAATTTCACGTCGCGCTCGGTGACAAATTAGAGTCGCGTTGCGGATGCAAGGAGCGGTCATGAATTCTCGGCAGAGTGAAACGATTTGGCGGGCCCTCGACCGGTTTCAGATAGAGCTGCCGTCCTGGGGATTCGCCAACACAGGGACCCGGTTCGGTAAATTCCTGCAGGCTGCGGCCGCCACCACTACAGAAGAAAAGCTTAGCGACGCCGGACAGGTGCATGCCTTTACAGGCTGTTGTCCCTCTGTAGCAATGCACGTGCTCTGGGATTTCCCGAACGGGGAGGCCGATGCGGAGAACGTCGCCGCGACTGCGGCCCGGTATGGCGTGCGAATTGGCGCGATCAACCCTAACGTCTTCCAGGATCAGGTTTACAAGTATGGATCCTTTGGCAGCCCCGACGAGAATGCGCGGAAGCATGCGATGGATCACATGCTCGAATCCGTCCGGATCTCACATCGTACAGACAGCCGTGACCTTTCTCTCTGGTTTGCGGACGGATCCAACTATCCCGGCACTGCAAACATCCGCCAGAGAAAGCGGTGGTTTGAAGAAGGCCTGCGCGAGTTGCACCGGCATCTGAAACCGCACCAGCGCCTTCTCGTGGAGTACAAGCCGTTTGAACCGGCCTTCTATCACACGGACATCGCGGATTGGGGAATGGCGCTGTTGCTTGCAAAAGCCGCAGGGCCGCAAGCAAAGGTGCTGGTTGACACCGGGCACCATTACCAATCGCAGAACATTGAGCAGATTGTCGCGTGGCTCCTCAGTGAAAACATGCTCGGGGGATTCCACTTCAATGATCGCCGCTACGCTGACGACGATCTGACGCTCGGTTCCATCGATCCATATCAGGTCTTCCGCATCTTCCACGAGATCTGTTTCTTCGAATGGGAGACGGGCACGCGTGCGGACATCGCCTATATGATCGACCAGAGCCACAACCTGAAGCCGCGCATCGAGGAGATGATTCAGACAGCGTGCACTGCGCAGGAACTATACGCCAAGGCCGCGCTCGTCGATCACGAATCGCTCGCCCGGCATCAGCAGCGATGCGAACTCATCGACGCAGAAGAGCGCTTGAAAGAGGCTTTCGCAGCCGACGTACGGCCCGTTGTGCGCGACTGGCGGAAAGCCAAAGGACTGCCGGAAGACCCGATTCGCGAATTCCGCTCCAGTGGCTACATCGAGCGTGTCACACGGGAGCGCGCAGAGAAGAACGCGTCATCGGCGAGCAGCTACGCCTAAGACTGCTACGCATCGCGCGGGCGGAGATACCACTCCAGCGCCTCTTCCCTGCTCAGCCGCTGCGGTTCCTGCTCTGCTTCTGGATGCGTGCTGCGGAAGCGCTGAAGAAGCAGGTCTTCCATTTGAGCGACAACGTCCGGATGTTTCGCCGCAACGTCGGTGAACTCGCCTGAATCGCTTCTGCGGTCGTATAAGCGGACGTAGCGTCCGGGCGTGGGATTGTCAGTCAGGTATCCATCGGTCCGCTTGCGCCGTCCGCTGCAGAAGATGAACTTCCAGCGATCGGTGCGAACGAATGCCTCCTCGTTCTCGAGATACTCCGAGAAAACGTGATCGCGAGGAGAGTCCGCTTTCTTTCCTTCTAAGTAAGGACGGAGGCTCCTGCCGTGCTGGACCGGGAGAGGCCCGGCGTTGAGCATGTCGAGGATCGTCGGCGCGAGGTCGATGTGCTCCGTCTGGTCTTTCACAACGCCCTTCCAGACACGCCCGGGGAAACGCATGATGAGCGGAACACGAAGCGCGGGCTCATAGCCGCAGTGCTTCTCAAATCGTCCATGGTGGCCGAGGTTATACCCATGGTCGGCTGTATAGACAACGAAGGTGTTGTCTTCGAGATTCAACTCGCGGAGCTTGCTCAGAATGCGGCCGATATTCCGATCGAGGTATCGAACGGATGTGTAGTAAGCTGCAATGATTCCCTGCTTCTCCTCGTCCGTGAGATCGCGGAAGATCAGCGGAATCTGCCAGCCGTCTTCAGGGCCGACGCGAGGAACCGGAAAGCGCCGCGGGTCAAAATGCCGTGCGTCCTCGATTGGAAAGTGGAAGGGTGAGTGGGGCTCGTGGAAGCTCACCCAAAGCGCGAAAGGCTTGTCTCGATGCTCCTCCAGGAACCGCGTGGCTAGCCGAATCTGGTGAGCCGCCTTCATGTCCTCTTCGTAGCGTCCGTAAGGCCGCTTTGCCGCGTTCAGCCAAATGCGCGCCGGGTCTCGAAACGGCCGCCACTCCGGCTGAACTTTGATCTCTTCGGGCACAGGCCGCGGCTTTACCTTGTCCACCCAGTCCCGCTGCAGCTCGCCCTCGGTCATCATGACGTCAAAACCGAAAAGCCCTGGCGCCGCCGGCTGGTTCAGATGCATCTTGCCGAAGACAGCGGTCGTGTAGCCCGCCTTTTTCAGCTCTTTGGCGATCGTTGGTTTCGATGGATCCAGTTTGGTCTGCAGCCTCGTGACGCCTGCTGCATGGGGCAGCTGGCCCGCGAAAAAGCTCTGCCGGGAGGGCGTGCAAACGGGAGAGTTACAGAAGTGGCTCGCAAATCGCGTTCCTTCCGACGCAAGACGGTCCAGGTTCGGCGTCTCGGCCAGCCTGTTTCCATCCGCTCCCAGGACGTAGCCGGCGTGGTCATCCGCGATGAGGAAGAGGAAGTTGGGCTTTCTTCTAGATTGGCCGGCCGATTTGCTGGAAGGGACTGCGGCTGCTGCCGAGGCGAGGAAGTGTCTCCGGGTGAGCATCGCTCCCACATTCTATCCAAGCGATACCCAACCGTAGCAGGAGGGTTGATGAGATCAGAGAGTCTGCGGGGCAGTGGTTGCAAACAGGGCGCGGAGTCCTCCGCGAAGATCCATAATAATCTGCTCGATCTGGCCGGGCGTAACCGCTTCCTTGAACACTTCGATGACAGCGTCCGCGCGTCGCTGTGCCTCTGCCATATTGACCCTTAGCCGGCTGCTAACGCGATTGTAAAACTCGTACGGAGTAGTGAAAGGAGCGCGGCCGTCGCGGTGGCGAAGCCAGTCCTTCAGTTCTGTAGGAAGCTGGGAGGCAGCATCCCATGCTTCGGGATCGGACAGGCACTCCGAGAGCGTTCGAAACGTAACTTCGACTGTTTGCGCAGCTTCCGGTTTGGGAAGACCGGTACGTTGGCAAACTCTCCGCATGAATTCGTCGTACTGCATCCTCGTCTGCCTCTGTCCGTTAGAAGCAGGCAGGATGGGAAGGTTTCCGGGGTGGTCGATTGCTAACCCTGCGGCTTGAAGTAGAGAACCATTCCTGCGCCAACCGAAGCTAGGAGGAAGCCAACGTAGAGCAGCGGGTTCGGCGCGGTCTTCGGCGGGTGCATCCACATGGTGACAAGAACGTTCACGACCGGAGCGCCGGCGAAGACAAGGGGCATCACGTAGGCCGGCAAGCCGCCGTTCTTAAACGCAAGAATAATGCAGACAGCGCCGAGCGCGCCCAGCACTCCGGCAACCGTCGCCGCAATTGAGCCGCCCGTTGTAAAGCCTCCAAGCCCATCCTGCGAACCTAGCATGACGACGGGCACGAGGACACCGACCAGGAAGTAGGCGAACCCGACACAGAGGAGTGCACGGAGAGGATTTCCCAGCGCAACTTGCCCCTTGTGCAGTGCGGGCCCATACATGCCCCAGCACAACGCCGCCCCCAGCGCAAAGATGACCCAAATCATAGATCGCCCTTTCTGCTTCTCCATCGATCCCTAAGAAATCCGCACCCTGCCCAAATTGTCTTCGAATTCTATCAGCGGCTTCACACGAGCTGCAATTTGTTGCGCCGCGGCGCTACTTGCACGCCGGAGAGTATGAGATAGTACGGGATAATCCGGTTCGCCATGACTTGGCGAAACTTTCGGCCGAGCGAATCATGAAAGGCTTGCTACTGGCACTGATCGTCACCGTGTTCGTTCTGCTCCACCAGGATTTCTGGTTCTGGCGCACCGCACATCCGCTGGTCTTCGGCTTTCTCCCGATCGGCATCTTCTACCATGCCTGCTACGCCGTTGGAGCTTCGCTCCTGATGTGGCTGCTGGTCCGATTCGCGTGGCCGTCGCATCTTGAGAAAGATGCGGAAAAGGAAGAGCCGGTAAAGGCCGCTTGCGCCGAGGGGCATCGATGATACCTGCGGCCGTCGTCCTGCTCTACCTTTGCGTCGTCCTTTACATCGGAATCTTCGCGTTTCGAAAGTCGGAGGCAAGAGGCAAAGCGGAGGACTACTTCCTCGCAAGCCGGTCCCTGGGTCCGCTTGTGTTCCTGCTGTCCCTGTTCGGCACGAACATGACGGCCTTTACCATTCTCGGCTCGTCAGGGCACTCCTTCCATAACGGCATCGTCACGTTCGGATTGATGGCATCGTCTTCGGCGGTGGTGATCCCGTTGACGCTGTTTTTCATTGGCACGCGAGTGTGGGCGGTCGGCAAGAAGTACGGCCACATGACACCGGTACAGATTTTCCGTGACCGCTGGGAGTGCGGCCATATTGGCACGATCATCTTTCTCGTCCAGGCGCTGCTGCTAATGCCCTACATCATCATCGGTGTCATGGGGGGAGGAACGGCGCTCCAGGCAATTAGCGGCGGCTTTGTACCGTACTGGTTCGGAGGAGGACTGGTAGCGATCGTCGTCATGAGCTACGTCTTCTTCGGCGGCATGCGCGGAACGGCCTGGGTGAACACGTTCCAAACAGTTCTGTTCCTTACATTCGGAACCACTGCTGTGCTGGTGGTCGGCGCGGGGATGGGCGGATTCAGCACAGCCATGAATGACATACTGCAGTCGCCGTCTCTGGCTCCCCTGCTCACGCGCGAACGCGTCAATCCAGCCTATTTCTTCAGCTACATGTTCATCCCGCTTTCCTCGATCGCCTTCCCGCACGTCTGTATCTTCTGCCTGACAGCCCGGCGAATGACGCAGTTCAAAAAGACAGTCATTTATTACCCGCTTTGCATCCTGGCGATCTGGCTGCCGTCGGTATATCTCGGCGTTGCAGCGAATCACGTTGCGGATGTCCCTGAGATCCGGCAAAAGATCGAAGCCCGGCAGATTCTGGCAAGTCAGGGCGCGCAGTTGCCGGACGAAGAGCGGAGCAGAGTTCGCGCTCAGATGGCATCGGATGACGTTATCCTCCTGCTGCTTGGCAAGTACGCGCCCGTCTGGCTTGCCGGATTATTGGGAGCGGGCATCATGGCGGCGGTAATGGCTAGCGATTCTCAAATCCTGGCGCTTTCCACCATGTTTACGGAAGACGTGTTCGCGTACTACGGCGGAAAGGCGCGCTTCGGAGAAGCAGCACAGGTTGCCACAGGACGTTTGTTCGTCATCGCGTTCACGCTGGTGGCGTACATCGTCGCGTTACAGGCGCCGGCGCGAATCTTTGAGCTCGCCGTTCAGTATGGATTCTCAGGCTACGCAGCACTGTCGCCGCTGCTCATAGCGGCCCTCTACTGGAAACGAAGCACAAAGTGGGGCGCGGCGGCGTCCACGATCTGGACAGCGTGTGCAGTGGCCGCAGTAGCCTGGTTTCAGGCGTCAGTCCCGGCTCCAGTCGGACCGCCCACTGTTGTGTGGTCGATCGGCGGCTTCGAGCTGCTCTCACGGACGGCCGGCGGGACTTCCGTCCTCGGCGGCTTTCAGCCCGTTGTGCCAATGACGTTGATCTCGGCACTGCTGATGGTGGTGGTGTCGTTGATGACGAAAAAGCCCAGCGAGGCGACAATCGCGCGGTACTTTCCGCAATGACGCCTACCGGCATTCGGCGTCAGGAGGACGCCGTGGCCCTGTCAACCAGCGGCTATAATCACTGCATGCGGCTGATCGGACGATTTTCAATCCTTGGGCTTCTCATGCTGTCTCTGCCGGCATTTGGCCAGAATCCCTCGAAGAAGATTGATACCGAAGAGCTCTCGCGCCTCCTCGAGAAGAGTGAGAACATCTTCTTCCTCGATGTGCGCGAACCCGAGGAGATTCAGAAGCTGGGGAGCGTAAAGGGATACGTGAACATACCGCTGGGACAGCTCGAAAAGCGGCTGGCGGAGATTCCGAAGAACAAGGTCATCGTCACCCTTTGAAACCAGGGGGGACGCGCTGCGCGTGCCGTGGCGTTACTTGAGAAGCATGGCTTCAAGACCTTGGGCTCCTGCGGCTTGTCGGAGTACCGGAAGCAAGGAAAACCGCTGGTGTACCCCGATTCAAGCAAGCCTAAGCCGGAGGGTCAGAAATGAGCTAATTCTGCCGGAGTCACGAGCCGAAACAGTAGATTCGGCCGTCCTGGGAGCCGATAACAAGCCGGCCGGAGGCGATAGCCGGAGAGGCAGAGATGGCTTCGCCGGCTTCGTACTCCCACACCTTCTCCCCTTTCGTGAGACTCACTGCGTACACGCGTCCGTCGTTTGAACCGAAGTAGACCCGATCGCCGGCGACCACCGGTGAGGAGTCAATCCGGGCGCGGGTGGCAAAGGTCCACAGCGCCTTGCCCGTCTTCGCATCCAGGCAATGGAGCATCTTGTCACGCCCGCCAATCAGCACTTTGCCTTCGATGAAGGCGGCGGAGGAGGCGTAAGGGAACTTCCGCGTCGGATGCTGATACCGCCACACAATCTTTCTCGCCTTCAGATCCATCCCGAGCACTTCGTTGTCATAAGTGCCGAAGTATGCAGCATCGCCGGAGAACACAGGCGACGATCCAACGTAGGAACCCGCAGTCATCTCAACTACCTGCTTACCGTCGGCGATCCGAATGCCGCGAAACACACCATCACAGCCGGATATGTAGGCAATGCCCCCGGCGACCGCCGGGGTAGCGTGCACCGGGCCATTGGTCTTGAAGCTCCATGCCAGTTTGCCTTTATCCGCCGTAATAGCGTAAAGGTGGCCGTCGTACGATCCAATAATCACCTTGCCGTCAACGACAACCGGAGAAGCTTTCACCTCCGACATGGTCGAAAAGGTCCACTGCTCCTTGCCATCCGCAGCATTAACGGCATAAACCACTCCCCCCAAATCACCGATGTAAACGACGCCGTTCGCAACTGCGGGAGACGAATCGCCGATCGGATCCTTCGTCTTGTACTTCCACCGCGGCTTACCCGTATTCAGGTCGAGGGCAAGTAACTCACCCGCTTGAGAGCCGACATACACTACGCCGTTGACGATTGCGGCGGAGGACTCTACCGGCTCGCCGGCTTCATAGGTCCAGAGCAGCTTGAGTTGTGCCGGCAGAGCGGAAGAAGCAACCCCTGTGAGCGCGGCGCTGCCACGAAACTGCGGCCAGTTCTCCTGCGTGGACTGCGCCGAAAGTGCAAGCACGGCAAAGAGCGACATCAGTAGGCGCATCGGTAAATCTCCAAAGCGCCGGCAGCGTCAAAAGGACGCGGATTGAAGGTTCCTGTCCACTGTTCCGCGGCCTGTGCCGCCAGCATAGGCAAGTCCTTCTCCGGCACCTCCAGCTCCCGCAGAGTCTGAGGCAGACGACCCGCCCTGGCAAAATCCGCGAGACGCCCGGCGAGGCCGTCGCCAAGCTGTCTGTACCGGTCCACGACAACGGCTTCATTCCAGCGTACGACGTGCGGAAGCAGTACAGCGAGCGCAAGCCCGTGGGTAACGCTGTAGTTTGCCGTTAGCGGATTGGCGCACGCGTGCGCTGCTCCCAGCATAGAAGCCTCAATTGCGGCGCCAGCGAGCCAGGCGCCGGCCTGCATTCCCGCGGCCGCCTCCGGATCGTTCGGACAGTCCAGGAATCGTTCATAGTGCATGGAAAGGAGACGCCACGCCTCGCGCGAATAGCATTCTGAGATCGCATTCCGCCGCTTTGTGACAAATGTTTCTACGGCATGCGCAATTGCATCGTATCCGGCGGCTGCGCGGACGCCGAACGGCGACGATACGACCAGCTCGGGATCCAGCAGAGCGATTCGGAAGGCGGCAGAGGGATCGCCGCACGCCATCTTGACGTGAGTCTCGGCGTCTGAGATGACAGCGTAGCTCTGGGCCTCGCTGCCGGTGCCCGCCGTTGTCGGCACGCCGATCATCGGCAGAAGAGGGCGCGAAACCTTGCCGTAGCCGCGATAATCCCGCATGTGGCCGCCGTTCGTAAGGAGGAAGTTGATGGCCTTGGCGCAGTCAAGGGAGCTGCCGCCGCCAAAGCCAATGATGGAGTCGATGCCAAGCGGCGCTGCGAACACGCGGCCCGCTTCCGCCATCGCGGAATCGGGGTTGCTGTCAAAGCGGTCCCATACGACAGCTTCGATGCCCGCTGCCGAAAGATGGCGCAGAGCCGGCTCGACCAGGCCCGCACTGCGGATGCCGGCATCCGACACAACGAGTGTCCGGCGAAATCCAAGCTCGCGGGCCAGGTCGCCGAGACGCGCGAGAGCGCCGGCTCCCATGACGAGTCGGGTTCGGGGAGTCAGATCAGTCATTTCACACCCAAGGCTCTAGGTCCCTTCGCCACGATTGCACGCACCTCCTCAAGCAGTCAGGGCGAGTGGTAGAGTATTCCATCCTTGATCATCTATTCAAGGCCGCCTTGCCGGGCGAGGTCAATACTGCGTGAGGAAAGCAGGTTCGGATGAACGAGTTGGAGATGTCAGGAGACGTGGAAGCGAGGATTCGAGGGGGGCGAGCAGGCCGCCCCCTTTGAAAGGCATTTACTTACCCTGCCGATAAGCGGTGAACGACTCGTTCATGCGGACGGTCTGGCCGGCTGTGAATTCGACCATGCACGCGTCGTCTGAGTAATCCATGAAGTTGAAGATCGGATCGACGCCAGGCTTCAGCGGGCAGGTGTTGCGGCCGACGGGGCAGCCCGACGCCGGCGAGCGCTCGTAGGGCGTATCATCCACACGATCTCCAGGCGCCTGGCAGCCGCCCTGGAATGTATGGTAAAGCCCCATCCAATGGCCGACCTCATGGGTAGCCGTATCGCCCTCGTTATAGGGAGCAGCCGTGCCACCTGGAAGGGAGGAATAAAGGACGACAACGCCGTCCATGTCCGGACTGGACTCGTAGGACCACGGGAAGGTCGCCCAGCCAAGCAAACCGCCGCCCGGGTTCGCCGTGTAGAGATTCAAGTCCGCAGCCGTGCCCTTGCGGAGCGCTTTCTTGGCCTGCCGCTCGGCCAGGGTGCCCGGTTGCATCTCGAACCAGCGCGCGTTCGTGGTGCGATCAATGCTGACAAGATTAAAAGACCAGCCGGTGGAAGCATACGCATCATTCAAGACTTTGATCTGCTCCCTAATCTGGCTGTCAGGAACATCCCCGTTCTGAATTCCAGTCCCCCGATTGATCACGTGAACATAAACGTTAATCGTGCCCCCGTTAACCAACGGAGAAACCAGGAGACGCTTGCGGATCGCCGAGTCAATGTCAGCGATTTCATCCAAAGTTGGATGGGGCGTGCCGCAGCGCATTCCCGATTCGATGAATGCGCGTTTACTTGCCCATACCCGCCCTTCGAGAACGAAAGGAGTTTCCGGCTCAGCGACCTCCTGAGCTTTCACTTGATCGAGCGTGAGAGTTGCGAGCAAAAGGCAAGCGGCGACTGCCGTCCACTTACCACCACTGAGCTTCATGTAGGTTCTTCTCCTAATCAGCGTAGAACACGGCCCATCAAAGTACTATGCACATAGCTGTAAGAACCGTAGACGGACCGGTGCTACATGATATCAGGAGTAACTACAGAAACCCAAGAGAAAGCTTAGTGCTACTTTTTAATGGAGATAGCGTAAAGTTGATTCCGATTCGCGATGTACAGCGTCCCGTTGGCAAAGACCGGTGTGCAGTACACGGAGCTGCCCATGTTGAATTCGCCAATTACCTTCAACTTCGGCCCAGCCTCCAGGATGACGACGTCGCCGTCTTCGTCGCCCAAATAGACTTTCCCGTCAACTACGAGCGTTGAACCCCAGACCGCGGCAAGCATATCGTGCTTCCAATACACCTTACCGGTCTTCGCATCCAGAGCATGAAGGAAGCCGCTGAAGTCCGGGTAATAGACGATACCGTCCTTGACGGAGGCGGTGGAGATGGAACGGCGGATGTCACCGTAGTGCCAAACACGGCCGGTCTCCGTGATGTCGCCCCGTTTGGTGGCATCGATGCAGTACAGGTGACCAACGCCCTCTCCGTGCTCCGGATCCTGGCCGTTGGCGATGTAGACTTTGTTGTCATGGATCACCGGAGTCGCGATGACTTCATTCCGGGTCTTCGGCCAGACGGAGTCCTTGGGGTTCGTATCAAACTCCCACAATTTCTTACCCGTCAAGGCTTCATACCCCCGAACCCACCCGTCGCCCTGTCCGCTGACTACCTGGACGACGTCGCCGATCTTGCCGACCGCCGGAGACGACCATTGCCCGTGAAGGATGCGGTCCTCCACGGAATTGTCCTCCCAGACCAGTTTTCCGGTCTTCTTGTTCAGCGCAATAATGGACGGAGCCTTTGGCGATGGAATGTTGACGTGGCTCTCATCCTGCCCGTTTGAGGTGCTCAGGAAAATGAGGTCTCCCCACATCACCGGAGAGGAGTTTGCGAGGTTGTGCTGGAAGACGCCAAGTTCCTCCATCATGTCGAACTGCCAGATGATGTCGGCGTCTTTCGGGCCCGTGAACTTCTCGTCCTTAAAGGGGCCGTCGTTCTCGTTGTCCATGAAACCTTCGGTGTCCAGGCACATGACAACGCCGCGATTCGTGACGTAGTACAGCCGGTCTCCATCCACCAGCGGAGACGAGGCGACGCCCTGATACGGCCAGTCGTTGACGCGGCCCGATGCCAGCTTCTCCGAGGTCTGCTGCCAGAGAAACTCTCCGTCCGACTCCCGGAATGCCATCAACACACCCCGGTCGCCGGGCTGCCTGGGATCGCGCAAACCCTCGTTGTTGGTGCCAACGAAAACCTTGCCGCCCGACACGACAGGGTTGCCATAGGTTTGAGAGCCGAGGGCAGCGACCCACTTGATGTTTGTCTTCTTGGCGATGTCCCACTCGGTCGGAGCGCCTTTGCCGTCGGACACCATGTTGCGGTCGGGTGTACCGCCCCACATCGGCCAGTCTCCCGTACCGGGATCAGAAGCCAGGATGGTTGTCGAGAGTGCAACCGCACCCCCGGCCACAACGAGAAGACTGAGACGTGTTCTTTTCGTCATTGGTTCGGCGTTACCTTCACGTTATCGAAGAAGACTTCAAACGGCGCGTCGGCGTAGATACCGGGACTTCCCTGCAGATTAGGGATGGGGTCAGTGCGCTCGATCGTCCACTCGGCAGGCTCCGGCTCGGAGGCTGGCCAGGCTTTGCCTCTCGCCGTGACTTTGCCGTCGGGAGCCGGCTCTACACGAAGCTTCAGCTTATACCAGGTGTCAGGTTTCCAGGCAAACCGCTTGGACACTGTCCGCGTGGTTTCGGGCTGCCACGACTGCAACTCCAGCTTTTGAGAGTTACCAAACAAAGTGAGCTGGTAACGCTGCGCCACGACGCCGGCATCGCCCATCTGACGCCGCTTCTCGATCGCGCGAACCTCTGCCTCGACCGTGTAGTTGGAGAGATTCGTGGGACCGAAGAAGGCACGCGCTCGCTTGGTGAAGGGGTTGTCTGCCAGCTTCGCCAGCACCTTATTGCCATCCAACTCCCGAATGGCGTTCTTCCCAGTGGCATTGACCCAATACGGCGGAACCCCCGTCATGGAGTTGAAGTCAAAGGTCCAGGGAAGCGACGGGATCACGCGGACGCGCACTGTTCCAGACAGATTGGAGGCAGCAGCCACAATACGTCCGGCCTGCGCTCCAGCGTCGGCCGCGGCCGTAAATTCACCGTTCGGCTTGACGGTTCCCTTCAGTCCCTCCAGCTTCCAACCCGCCGGTGTTTCGCGGATGAAGCGCCCCTTGTCGTCGAAGAGGCGGGCCCGCAGCCGCACAGTCTCGCCGGGCTTGATCAGGATCTCCGCCGGCACAACCTGCAGATGCGCCGGAGTTGCGTTGGGATCAGGCTTCGGAAGCGCCGCGGGCTTCGTCTTGGGAGCCGCCGTCTTCTTGCCGATGCAGTAAAGAGCCTCTGTGGTGGCAAGGAAGATTCGCCCGTCGCTCACTGCCGGCGAAGCGATGATCGCTTCCGGGTTCTGCTCAGTACCCAGCAGATCCTCATCCAGGATGTCGCAGCCGTCGGACCGCGGACGAATGATAAAGAACTTCCCGTTCTCCGTTCCGACATACAGCTTGCCGTCGGCCCAAACGGGCGATGCCTTCTGAATTGTGCCGAGGTTTTGCTGCCAGAGCAGCCGGCCTGTATGAACGTCGAAAGCGAACAGGTTGGCTCCATTGTCCACCTGATACACGCGGTCGCCGTCCAGTACGGGGTTGGAGTAACCACCCTGAAAGCCGACAACCTTCCAGCGAATCTGATCCTTGGTGACCGTGCCCTTTGCGGTAGCGTCAATCGCCGCTATCAGCCCCATTTCATTGGTGTCCAGATTCTCTTCGCTGTGCGACACAATGGCCCACTTCCCGGACATTACGACTCCGGTGTTGATGCCCCGCTTGGCCATCGGAAAACTCCAAACCGGCTCGCCGGTCTGCGGCTTCATCGCGTGCACGGCGCCATCGCTCCCGCCGACGATCAGAAGCCGCTGCCCCTCCACCTCAGCGATCAGTTGAGGAGAATAGGTTGTATCGTACGGACGCCCGCCTGGCGAGCTCACCCACACAAGCTCTCCGTTGTGTTTGTTAAATGCAAAGAAGCGGTGGCTGGCTCGGGCCTGATCGCCCCAGCCGGAGTTGATCCCGTTGATGAGAACTAAATCGCCATCGACGAGCGGGGAGGCTGTTCGGCCACCGTGCGTCGTCACGAGTCCAAACTCTTCGCTTAGCGAGCGCTCCCACAGCAGCTTGCCTTGCGGTGAAAGGGCCATGAGCAAACCGCCCACGCCAAAGGCGTAGATGTTACCAGTCTCCGGATCTGCCGCCGGAGAAGCCCACGAGGCGCGATGCGGCGGTACATCGCTTAGGAAAACGTTGGAGCGATGCTCCCACAGCAGCTTCCCATTATCGGCATCCAGGCAGATGACACGTTCCTGGAGCGTGGGCCCTTCGCCCACGGTGTTCATCAGGTACACCTTGTTGTTTAAGACAATCGGAGCGGACCGGCTGCCGAAGGGCACTCGCCATGCCAGATTCTCGCCCGACGGCGACCACTTCGATGGAAGATTCTTCTCGACGGAAACGCCGTTGCGGGCAGGACCTCTGTAATCGGGCCAATCGCACCAGGCGGGTATCGCCAGCGCGACGGCCGGCAGCAAAAATTCGAGAATGTTACGAATTGTGGCGCTCATCTGGACTCCGCCGGGAGGGCTTCCCACGAAGCTAAGATACACACTGCACCTGCGTCAAGCAAACTTACGCTTGCCCTTATAATTAGGTGAACTTTCGAGGAAGAGGGTTACGTACCGGCATCGAGGCAGCGGCTCTCTTTTCTAATAGAGCGATCGCACCAACTCCGGGCAGCCCAGAAAGACCAGGCGGCGCAGTGACGACCTTCAACACTTTCGACTTGATTCGCCGGAACCTGTTCTACTACCGGCGCACGAATCTTGCCGTCGTTCTCGGGGCGGCGACCGCAGTTGCGGTACTTGCGGGGTCGCTGGTGGTTGGAGATTCCGTGCGCGGCAGCTTGCGCGAGTTGGTGATTGAGCGCTTAGGAGCGACCAATTTAGTCCTGTCCGGCCCCGCTTTTTTTCGCGAGGATCTCGCGCGAGAAATCGCGTCTGCCTCGGCAGCGCGCGCTTGCCCCATCATCGCAATGGAAGGCATCGTGTCAGGGCAAGGCTCGCCGGGACGCCGCGCCTCCGGTGTTCTAATTTATGGCGTCGACGAAAGATTCTGGCGGTTTCACGGCAAGCAGACGCCACCGATGACAGACGGCCGGGAAGCGTTCCTGAGCCCTGCGCTTGCGCACGAGCTAGGCCTCCGAGAGGGCGACTCGGTTCTCATCCGCGTGGAAGAGCCTTCCGAGATTCCGAAAGAGTCGCTCCACGGCCGAAAGGACTTGCCCGGAAAGATTGTTCGCTTCAGCGTGGGACCCGGCGTTACGCCTGCAGCATTAGGTGAGTTTTCGTTACAACCGCAACAATCGGCCGTGCGAGCGATCTTTGTGCCGCTCCGGCGTCTCCAACGGGACCTCGGCGTTTCCGCCAAGGCAAACACAGTTCTCGTTGACCCTCAGGGCGTTCCCATCGCCAGCGTTGAAAAAGCCGTCAGAGAGGCATTCGCGCTGGAAGATATCAGCCTCCGGCTGCGTAAGCTGGACGACCAAAGGGGCGTCGCTATTGAATCAAACGGTGGTATCCTTCCCGCCGCGCTTTCCGACCGGATTACTGAGCGCTTCTGTAAAAACGCTCATTCATGCACGAGTTTATTCACCTATCTTGTCAATACCATCCGCATCGGCGAACGGGAGATTCCTTACTCGCTGGTAACTGGAGTTGACGAGAATGTCTTCTCCCCCCTGCTGGACTCGGAAACGCCACCGATCATTCTGAACCAATGGGCGGCGCGGGAATTGAAAGCGAGGCCCGGTGACAGCGTGGAGCTGGAGTATTACGTCTGGCGCTCCGACGGAAGGTTGGAGACGCAGAAGGCGCAGTTCAGGCTCGAATCAATCGTACCGATCTCGGGCTTTGCTGCCCATCGGGACGTCGCGCCGCGCTACCCGGGAATTACAGATGCCGAAAATCTGCAGAATTGGGACCCGCCCTTCCCGATGGACCTGAAGCGGATCCGGCAGAGCGATGAAGACTATTGGGACCTCTATCGCACAACGCCCAAAGCCTACATCCCGCTGCGTACAGCCCAGCGGCTCTGGGAGTCCCGATACGGATCGTTGACATCCATCCGGATTACCGGCGTACCGGAGCAGCAGCTTCAGAGGGGTCTGCGAGCAAGCCTCGATCCGCTCGAGTCCGGGCTTGTGCTCCTTGATGTCCGGAACGCCGCGCTGACAGCATCGCAGGGCGCCACCGATTTCGGCGAATACTTTGTCTACTTCAGCTTCTTTCTGGTCGTGTCGGCGCTGCTGCTGACGGGGTTGTTCTTCCGCTTGGGCGTGGACCAGCGGCTGCGGGAGGTCGGGCTGCTGGCCGCTCTCGGATTTCCCCGGTCTCGCATCCAGCTTGTCTTCCTCTGCGAAGGGCTCCTGCTTGCCGCGATTGGCGGCGCAGCGGGCGCCCTCGGCGGCCTCGGATACGGCTGGTTCATTCTGTACGGGCTGAGGACGTGGTGGGCGGATGCCGTCGGCACCTCCCTGCTTCGGCTTCATGCGTCTCCCCTGGGTGTGCTGGCGGGAGCCGCCGGCGGAGTAGTCGCAGCGCTCGCCTTCATCGCCGTGAGCCTGCGAGCGCTCAAGCACGTCGAGCCTCGATCCCTGCTTGCCGGCGTCATTCCCGCTGCAGCCCGCCGCGCGAACCCGTCCAGAAGAATGCGCTTCGCGATCGCAGCCGGCTTCGCGGGCGCACTACTGCTGCTGCTGTCCGGGATGCACTGGACGAATCAGGCGGCGGGTTTCTTCGGGGGAGGCACTCTCCTGCTGATTGCTCTGCTGGCCGCTCAATCGTCCTGGCTTCTGCGAGGGCAACCGGCGCGAATCGATTCGATTCTTGCGCTTGGAATCCGTAATGCCTCCTGGAAGCCGGGACGCAGCTTGCTATCGATCAGCCTGATGTCGGCAGCGGCGTTCCTGCTGGTGTCGACGGACGCGTTCCGGCGGTCTGGACAATCCTCATCGCTGGACCCTGGTTCCGGCAACGGCGGCTTCGCGCTCCTTGCGGAATCCCAACTGCCCTTGTTTCACAACCCAAACACGCAGGAAGGGAGAGAGACCCTTCTACTCGATTCGGCGCCCGCGCTCTCGCAGGCGGTCTACGTGCCTTTCCGGCTGAAGCCCGGCGACGACGTGAGCTGTCTGAATCTGTACCAGCCGCGTAACCCGCGCATTCTGGCCGCGTCCCCCTCTTTCCGCAGCATGGGCCGGTTTGCCTTCCAGGAAACGCTCAGCCAGACACCCGAAGAGCAGCGCAATCCCTGGCGTCTGCTCGAGGGGAAGGAGCACGATGGAGCGATCCCGGCGATTGTCGATCAGAACTCGATGACCTACGTCCTCCACAAAAGCCTGGGTGATGACGTAGTAATCCAACGCGAAGGCTCGCCCGATATCCGGCTCCGGATCGTGGGCACTCTGAAAGACAGCATTTTTCAAGGAGAACTTATTATCTCCGAGGAGAACTTCCTACGTGCCTTCCCCCATGTCGAAGGTTTCCGGTTCTTCCTGATCGAACCGAAGCCCGGAGCCGAAGCCGAAACTTCCGCGCAGCTCGAAGAAGCCCTCTCCGACTTTGGCTTCGACGTTATCTCGACAGCGGATAAGCTGGCGGGGTTCCACAAGGTGGAGAACGCCTACCTTTCGACCTTTCAGAGTCTTGGCGGCCTTGGCTTGATTCTCGGCACGGTAGGACTGGCGGCGGTGCTGCTTCGGAATGTGCTCGAGCGGCGGCGCGAGCTCGCGCTACTTCGTTCGTTCGGTTATGGACGGACAGAAATCAGCCGGCTCATCCTCGCAGAGAACATCTTCCTGCTGGCCGCTGGACTGGGTACCGGAGGACTGTGCGCCGTCATTGCCGTGCTACCCGCATGGCTTGCACGCGGCGGTCATCACTCGGGATTCACCCTGGGACTACTCCTTCCCGGCATCCTCGCGGCAGGTCTGGCGGCGTCGGTCTTTGCGGTTCGCCGCGCCATACAGAGTCCACTCCTTGAGTCACTACGCGGCGAGTAATACTGTGATCAGTCTTTGGGACTTGAGCGTCTGGAGGGGAGCGCCGCAACTGCGGCGCCCATGCTTGTGGGAAGCTTACTCCGCTTCTTTGCTGCGCTTCTTCCGGTTTCTCTTGCGAGCCAGCGCCTGCTTCGTCCGGCGCTTCTCACCGGGCTTCAGATAGAAGGAGTGCTTCTTGATCTCTTTGATGATGTCTTCCTGCTGCACTTTGCGCTTGAATCTGCGCAAGGCGCTTTCCAGAGTCTCACCCTCCTGGATGTAGACTTCAGCCAACTTTAGTTCACCTCCTTGCGCTCCAAGCTGGATTTCTCGTCATTCATGGATCCATACAAGTATAACATTGTCCTTGCGCACCAACGCTTTCCGCGGATCGAAGCAAATGTTTCCCCGAAACCAAAGACGGATTCGGTAGTCCATGTTTCGTAGCCGTTGTATCGAAATTTGCTATAAATCGGAGGAGCATGGACCAGGTACTTGCCATTCTGCTTGCCGGTGGTGCGGGAGAACGGCTTTACCCCCTCACGCGGCACACCGCCAAGCCCGCCGTGAGGTTCGGCGGAATCTATCGGATCATTGATTTCACTCTTTCAAACTGCATAAATTCCGACGTTCGACGCATTTTTATCCTTACTCAATACAAGGCACTGGAGCTGACGCGTCATCTGCGCGAAGGCTGGGACATTTTCTCGGGAGAGCTGGGAGAGTTCATCGAAGTAATCCCGCCGATGAAGCGAATCCATGACGACTGGTATCTAGGCACCGCCGACGCCGTCTACCAGAACATCGAAAGCATTATCGACGAGAAACCGGATCAAACGCTCATTTTGTCGGGCGACCACATCTACAAGATGAACTATCAGGAGATGCTGGATTGGCATCGGAAGAACAAGGCTGATGTCACCATCGCCACGCTCCAGATCTCACCTGACCAGGCAGATCGCTTTGGTGTCGCTCAAATCGATCCCGACTATCGGATTCGCGGATTCGAGGAGAAGCCCAAGCACGGCAGTCCCGCCCGCTCTGTGTTCAACCCCGATATGATCAGCGCCTCGATGGGCGTTTACGTCTTCGAAACGCCTGTGCTGCTCGACGCCCTCCGAAGGGATGCCGAGAATCCGCACTCCGAGCACGACTTCGGAAAGGACGTGCTTCCGTACTGCATCCAAAAGCACCGCGTGATCGCCTATGATTTCCGCGATCTCAACGACAAGACGGCTCGGTATTGGCGCGATGTGGGAACAATCGACTCCTACTACGAAGCCAACATGGACCTTGTCAGTGTCACTCCGGAGTTCAACCTCTACGACCAGAAGTGGCCCATCCGGACGCACATGGTCCAGCAGCCTCCTGCGAAGTTCGTGTTCGCGCAGGAAGGCCGGCGCATGGGCGTGGCGCTCGATTCGATTGTCTGTAACGGCTGCATCGTTTCCGGCGGCCGGGTGGTGCGCAGCATTCTTTCGCCGGGCGTCCGGATCAACAGCTATTGCGAAGTGGAGAGCTCCATCCTGATGTCGAATGTCAAGGTGGGCCGCTACAGTCGGATCCGGCGCGCCATCATCGATAGCAACGCGGAGATTCCCGAAAACTCGGTGATCGGCTACGACCTGGATCAGGATCGCGCGAACGGCTATACCGTCACTGAGAGCGGAATCGTGGTTGTGCCGTCGCAAGCGTCCGCGGTCACGGTCTGAGCCTCCCGTCCGCGTGTGCCAAAATAGTGAGTTGTTTTCGAGTTTGTACTGATCAAGGACCCTATGACTGAAATCGTAAAAGTTGTTGGCAGAGAGATTCTGGACTCTCGCGGGAACCCCACAGTGGAAGCAGATGTAGTCCTGGCGGACGGCAGCCTTGGACGCGCCGCCGTTCCGTCGGGCGCGTCGACGGGCGAGCATGAGGCCGTCGAGCTTCGCGACGGCGATCCGTCCCGCTATCTGGGCAAGGGTACGACGAAAGCCGTCGCAAATATTGTCGAGGAACTGGCCCCAGCCATCTGCGGCATGGACGCCACGGATCAAGCCGCCATCGACGCGAAAATGCGCGAGGTGGACGGAACTCCCAACAAGGGCAGAATCGGCGCCAATGCGATCCTCGCAGTTTCCATGGCGACCGCTCGCGCAGCCGCCCTCTCCCAAATGACTCCGCTTTACCGCTACCTCGGAGGCGTTTCCGCGCGCGTTCTGCCGGTCCCGATGATGAACATCCTCAACGGTGGGGCTCACGCCGACAACTCCGTCGACGTCCAGGAGTTCATGATCGTCCCCCACGGCGCCAAGCGGTTCTCGGAATCGCTGCGCATGGGCGCCGAGGTGTTCCACACTCTCAAAGGGGTCCTGAAGAAGTGCGGCTATTCGACTGCCGTCGGCGACGAGGGGGGCTTCGCTCCCGACCTCAAGTCGAACGAGGAGGCCCTGGACCTCGTGGTGGAGGCGATCTCGAAGGCCGGTTACAAGCCCGGTGAGGAGATTTCGATCGCCCTCGACCCTGCTTCGAGCGAGTTCTACGACAAGGACAAGAAGAAATACGTCTTCAAGAAGTCGGACAAGAGCGAGCGGACCTCCGAGCAGATGGTCGAGTTCTGGTCCAACTGGGTGGCCAAGTATCCCATCCTGTCCATTGAGGACGGCATGGCAGAGGACGACTGGGAGGGCTGGAGGCTCCTGACCGACGCGCTTGGCAAGAAAATTCAGCTCGTCGGCGATGATCTCTTCGTCACTAATACCGCCCGCCTGGCGCAAGGCATCGAAAAGGGTATCGCCAACTCCATCCTAGTGAAGGTGAACCAGATCGGCACACTGACGGAGACGCTCGAAGCGATGAAGATGGCGGCTGACGCGAACTACACCAGTGTCGTATCGCACCGCTCCGGCGAGACCGAAGACGCCTTTATTGCCGACCTTGCCGTCGCCACCAATGCTGGCCAGATCAAAACAGGCTCGGCAAGCCGCACAGACCGGATCGCGAAGTACAACCAACTGCTTCGCATCGAAGAGGAGCTCGGCGACAGCGCCCGGTTTGCCGGTCGAAAGGCATTCAAGCAGTAGCTCTGGCTTTCAAGGAATCGATCCATGCATAAACTGGTTTTGGTGCGCCACGGCGAAAGCACGTGGAACAAGGAGAACCGCTTCACCGGCTGGACGGACGTCGATCTTTCAGAAAAGGGCATGGAAGAAGCGAAGGAAGGCGGCAGGTATCTGCGCGAGCAAGGCTTCGTCTTCGACGTCGCCTATACCAGCGTTCTGAAGCGCGCAATCAAGACGCTAAATATCATTCTGGAAGAGCTGGATCTGTTGTGGATCCCCGTCTACAAGTCATGGCGGCTGAATGAGCGGCACTACGGGGCTCTGCAGGGCCTGAACAAGGCGGAGACAGCAGCGAAGTTCGGAGAGGAGCAGGTCAAGATCTGGCGGCGCAGCTACGACGTCCCTCCTCCCAAGCTCGAAAAAACCGATCCACGGTATCCAGGCAATGATCCTCGTTACAAGAAGCTGAGCGAGGCCGAATTGCCTCTCACGGAATGCCTGAAGGATACAGTTGAGCGGTTTCTGCCCTACTGGCATGAGACGATCGCCCCCGCCATCAAAGCCGGGGAGCGCGTGCTCATTGCAGCGCACGGCAATAGCCTCCGGGCGCTGGTGAAGTATCTCGACAACATCAGCGACGCTGACATCATCAATCTCAACATCCCGACCGGGATGCCTCTGGTGTATGAGCTCGATGAGAATCTGAAGCCGCTGAAATCCTACTATCTCGGCGATCCCGAGAAGGTGAAGGCAGCAATGGATGCAGTGGCCGCGCAGGGCCGGAAGCAAGCGTAATCTGCGCAATCCGGGCGGCTCAGGGCTTCTTCAGAGCCGCCCTATCCTCGGTGGATCGCCCCTACAACGCCTGCTGCAATTTGCGGAAGCGGCAGGACCCGCTTAACAGCCCCGATTCGAATCGCTTCCCGTGGCATACCGAAAACGACGCACGTTGACTCATCTTCGGCGATCGTCTGCGCACCGGCTTTGCGCATGGCGAGCAGTCCTTCCGCCCCGTCCGATCCCATGCCAGTTAGCAGAACTCCAATTGCTCCCTCTCCCGCCGCCTCCGCAACCGAGCGGAACAGGACATCCACGGAAGGCCGCTGGTAGCATACCAGGGGGCCGTCCTTTACAACAGCGCGGTAACCGTGAAGCGTCCTCTGCACTAGGAGGTGGAAATTTCCGGGAGCGACGAGGGCAAGCCCCGGCCGCAGTTCGTCGCCATCCACTGCTTCTCGCACTTCTATCTGACAGAGCGTGTTGAGCCGGTCGGCAAACGCTCGGGAGAAACCGGGCGGGATGTGCTGCGCAATGACAATGGGCGGCGTGTCCTTCGGCAAGTGCACCAGGATTTTCTGGATTGCCTCGGTACCGCCGGTGGAAGCGCCAATCGCAATGATGACTGGACGGTTCGAGGAAGATGCCCTCACGGGCGCAAGCGGGACGACGGGTGCGGGCGAGATGCCCGATCTTTTCATTCCCACCCGTGCAACCGAAGCGGCACGAATCTTGGCCGGCAGTTGCAGCTTGAGGTCGCCAACCGAATACGGTCCGGCAGGCTTTCCGAGAACCTCGACAGCGCCGTATTCCATAGCTTCCAACGCTGCCCGGCATCCGGCTTGCCCCAGGGAGCTGATTACGATGACCGGCATGGGCCTGGTCTGCATGAGCTTCCTTAAGAATGTCAGACCGTCCATGCGTGGCATCTCGATATCCAGCGTAAGGACGTCCGGCTTCAGAGCAAGGATTTTTTGCTCAGCGATATAAGGATCAGGCGCAGTGCCGACCACCTCAAGATCGCGTTCCGCCGAGATGGCTTCCGTCAATACCTTCCGGACGATTGCCGAATCATCGACAATCAGAACTTTGATCATTCTCGCCATCTCACCTGCGCTCAGCTGGCGTTGGACGCAAGGAATACTTCCACGATGCCCGAATCGAGCTGAAAAGCCCGGCCAAAGCCGTGGTCCGGGGGATGCTCAACCAGATACGGCGTGCCGAGACGAAAGGATCCCCCCGGATGCGCCCGACTGAGCAAGGCTCCACAAACAATGTTCGCCATCTCGCGGATCACCTCTTCCACTTGCTCCGTTTGAAGCGATTCCTCTTCCTGCCCCAGGAAGTTGGCTGCCACAGACCAGGCGGCCTTCGGGGAGACTCCCAGAGTGCAGACTCCGTCGATTGTCCCCGAGTAGTGAACCTGGGCCCGAAGCAATGGCTGAGCTGGATCGACGCTCACCTCGCACACGGGCATCGTGAAGAACATCGTCTCTAAGACCTGCTCAAGAACGGCGGCGACGCCCTCAATCAGTGCCGCTTCGCTCATGCCTTACTCCGAGCACCCGCTCCAGTTCTTCCCGCAGGATTTCCGGTTCGAATGGTTTGGCAACGTAGCCCCGTGCGCCAAGCTGGATCATCCGCCGCACCGCCTGCTCGGTCGAATCTGTCGAGATCACAACCACGGGGATCGATCGAAGATTCGCATCCGCCTCGACCTTCGCCACAAACTCTTCACCGTTCATTGAAGGCATATTGATATCGGTCAGCACGAGATCCACCCGCTCGCGGCGCAATATCTCGAGCGCTTCTTTCCCGTTTGCCGCCTCGAGCAGCCGATCCATGTCCAAGCCGGTGAGTTCGAGCGTGCGTCGAATAAATCTCCGCATCGCCGGCGAATCATCAACGATCAGGGTTGAGATCCTCAAATAGCCTTCCTCTCCGAGCAGGCGTGGAAGAACTTATCTCCCGCTCTGGCTGGCCCGCAACGCGCAATAACAAGCGCCCTGTGCTGATTTCCAGACGGACTGTGCGTGACGCGGTTCCGCCTGTATCTTCGGCTTCGAGCAGCACACCCGTCTTCCAGAGCACCTTGCGCAATGCCAGTTGATTGCGTTTCCCAATGTTGAACAGCCCTCCCTCGTCCATAACCTGGGCGCCTCCCGCCGCCTTCACGACGATGCGCTGGCGTTTCGCCCCCAGCTGAACGCAACGATCAAGGAGGGCTGCAATTCCGGTATCGGCAAAAATGTAAGGGTTTACCTTTGCCTTGTTCCGATCGAGCTCCGAATCGGGCAGCATGAAATGAAGCAATCCGCCCACGCGAACAACGGGGTCATATGCAGTCACCGCGATGCAGGAACCGAGAGCGTATGTGACAAGACTGGTCTCGATGGAATTCGTCACGATGCAGTCCGCGATTCCGACAACGACGACTCCGCTCATTCGGCCCTGCCCGGCTCGGGCCCTCGGCTACCCACGTAAACGCCTCCTGTAGATGGAGGGCTTGATGTACTCCAGGTCGTGATGAAAGCCCGAGAGACTCTCGGAGTGCCCCACCAGCAGGTAGCCGCCCCGTTCCAGGCACTCCGTAAGGCGGCTGATGAGCCGCTCCTGCGTCGTCCGATCAAAGTAGATCATCACATTACGGCAGAAGATGACCGAGAACGTCCCGACCGGCGGGAATGGATCGACGAGGTTCAGGCGTCGAAATTGAATCCGCCGGGTGAGCTCGGGCCGAAAACGTTTATAACCAGGCGACTGGGAGTCCGGGATCACATGGGTCCGGATCCACTCTGGCGGTAAGCCGGCAAAACGCTCAGGCCGGTAAGAGCCGGACATCGCGCTATTCAGCGCGCGGCGCGAGATATCGGTTGCCAGAATATCGAGAAGCGGCAGCCGATGGTAACCCCATGCTTCGGCAACTGTCGCAGCAATGGAATACGGCTCTTCGCCTGTGGAGCAGGCCGCGCTCCAGATCCGGAGGGGCTTGTTCGGGGGCAGGCTCGGCAGAACTGTTTTGGCGAGGAACTCGAAGTGAGCCGGCTCCCGCAGAAACCCCGTGTGATTGGTCGTCAGCGCGTCGATCATCGCCGCCAAGGCTTCGCCGGTGCGGTCCTCGACAACATAGCGGTAGTATTCACTGAACGACTTGAACGGCAAGTTGCGCAGATGTTTCCCCAAACGGGCCGAAACCAGGACCTCCTTGCCCTTCTTCAGATCGAGGCCGAACCGCTCGCGCGCAAGTTGGCTGATCTTCTCAAATTCCGCCTCTGTCAGTGAGCGAATTTCCTGATTGGTTCCTGCAAGCCATGCTCCTCGAGCCGATGGCTCAGGCATTCGCCGCCACCTCCCAGTGATTCCCGACGATGCCGACGACATCCAGAACGAGGCCGACCCGGCCGTCGCCCAGAATCGCTCCCCCCGCGATGCCAGGGATGTCTTTCATCGTCTCTCCCAGACTCTTGATGACAACTTCCTGCTTCCCTGAGAGCTCATCCACCAGCAGCCCGAAGCCTTTGCCGTTAATCTCTATGATGATCAGCACACACTGGCACGGGTCCTTCGAGAGAGGCTCCACACCAAAGCGCTCGTAAAGGCGGATTACCGGAAGCAGGTGGTCCCTGATGAGCGCCATCTCCGCCCTGTTTTCCACAGTGGAGATTGTGTCCGGCCCCGGGCGCAGCACTTCTCGTACGGAATAGAGCGGCACGATATATCGCTCTTTCCCGACCCGCACGACCAGCCCGTCGATGATCGCAAGCGTCAGCGGCAGCTTGAACGAAAAGGTAGCGCCCTGGCCTTCCTGAGAGCGAATGTCAATCCGTCCCCGCAGCTTCTGAATCTGCTTGCGCACGACGTCCATGCCGACGCCGCGCCCGGAAACGTCGGTAACCCGATCCGCAGTGGAAAAGCCCGGCTGGAAGATCAGATTGTAGATTTCCGAATCCGTCTCCGGAACTCCGTTGTCGAGCAGTCCCTTTTCCCTTGCCTTTGCGAGAATCTTCTGCTTGTTCAACCCCCGGCCATCGTCTGACAGCTCAATGACGATGTGGCCGGCTTGATGCGAAGCCTTGAGCAGAATGCGTCCCACTGGCGGCTTGCCGGCCGCGATCCGTTCCTCCGGCGGCTCAATGCCATGGTCCACGGAGTTCCGGACCATGTGCATCAGCGGATCCGCAATCTCCTCAACAAGATTCCGATCGAGTTCCGTCTCCTCGCCAATGGTTTCCAACTGGGCCTGCTTGCCCGACTTGCGGGCGAGATCCCGCGTCAGGCGCGCCATCTTCTGGAAGAGCTGCCCCACCGGAACCATTCGCATCGACATGGCCGTCTTCTGGAGTTCTGTGGTGGTACGAGACAGTTGCGCCAGATTGCGAAGCAGCCGTGGCGTCCGAAGCTGGGCTAGATCCGGATCATGCCGCACGAGAGACTGCGCAATCACCATCTCCCCTACCATGTCGACCAGCAGATCCAGCTTGCCGGTATCCACCTTCACCATGCGCGCCTCTCCGGTACGCGCACGGCGCCGCTCCGCCTCGGCCTGTTCCCTCACCTCGACGGGAGCCGCCGTCCCGTTCACAGCAGATGCCTCAGGCGCCTGAGCCGTGTCGGAGCCGTTTGACCGCAAACGCAGGATCTGCTCAATCAAGGGCGCAGACGGCGGCACCGCGATCAGGTGGCGTTCCACGGAAGGAGCCTGCAGGCGCTCCAGCCACTGCTTGAGGAAATCCGCGCACGCGAGCGCCACATCGATCACGGCAGGCGTGATCGCCAGTTGTCCGCCCCGCGCCAGATCGAGAACCGTTTCAAGCTCGTGGGCAACGTCCCGAATCTCGGTCAGTTCAAGAAAGCCCGCCAGGCCCTTGATCGTGTGAAAGCTGCGAAAAACCGAGTGAATGGCTTCGGCGTTCCCCGGATCCTGCTCGAGGATCAGCAACTGGCTCTCGATGGAAACCAGATGCTCCTGGGATTCCAGGACAAAGTCGGCGATGAGCTCAGGGTCCTCTGCCAACTGGTTCGGGCTGGCGGTCTTCGGCGCAGCTTCAGATTCTTCCAGCGCCTGCCGCAACCGGGCGATGCCGTCCTTCAGTTTCCGTTCGACCTCGTCCCAGTCCTGCGTTTCCGAAGGCTGAAGCGCGCCCTGCATCTCCTCGACCGCCTCAGTCAGACTGGAGAAACCGGCACCCCGGGCCTGATCCGCCAGGGCAGACAACATCTCTCCAATCCGATCCGCCCTTTCCGAAACCGCAGAGCCTACCACTAACTCCAGGGCGACGCTCTCAATCAGCCGCTCCAGTTCGCTCCGTTCCGGCCCCATTACACCTTCCTGCATCTTCTTTCAAGCCCACCCAACAGCTCCCAGAGGCTATGCGTTGAAGATCTCTTCGAGTCCTTCCAGATCCTGGGCCGTCATCACGTGATCAATATCCAGCAGAATCTTCACCTTGCCCTTGATCTTCGCCATGCCCATGACGTACGGAAGGGTTACGCCCGCACCAAAATCGGGAGTGTTCTCAATATCGGCTGGAGCAAGGGTCAGAACCTCGGAGACGCTGTCCACAATGATCCCCATAGGCAGCACAGTCGTTCCCATCGAGATCTGCACGACGATAATGCACGTGCGCTGCGTGTACTCGAGTTCCGGCAGCTTGAACTTCAACCGAAGGTCCACCACGGGGATGACCTTGCCGCGCAGGTTAATCACGCCTTTCACGTACGGCGGGGTCTGCGGCACCGCGGTAATCTCTTCGACCCCCATGATCTCCCGCACCTTCAGCACCTGAATCGCGAACTCCTCGCGCCCCAGGGAAAAGGTAAGATACTTGCCGGCGAGGCTTTCCGCCTTGGACGCCTGCCGCGTCTCGGCAGGTGAAACACTTACTGCAGCCATATCTTCTCCTTCAGAGTGCTTATCGTTATGAATTCTTCCGGCATGAGGAAAGGTGCTGACGAAGTCACGCTGTTCTGACGCTACAATGGGCAAAACCTCGCTATGCGCACCCTGAAATTCCGACAGATGAGACCGCTGCTCATCCTGTGGTCTGTTCTGCTCCCGCTGTTCGGCCAGGAGCAGCCAATCCGCTACACGCTCCGGTTCCCCGCCCCGCATACGCATTATGTTGAAGTGGAAGCGCTTATCCCCTCCGGCGGGCAGCCTCAGATAGAGCTCATGATGGCCGTTTGGACTCCCGGCTCCTACCTGGTGCGGGAGTATGCGAAAGACGTTGAGGCTCTGACCGCCCGAACCGAAGCGGGAGCGCCGCTGGCGGTCGAGAAGCGCGCGAAGAACCGGTGGCGGGTGACAACGGCAGGCGAGCCTCGCGTCACCGTTCGATACCGCGTCTATTGCCACGCGATGTCGGTACAGGGGGCTTGGGTCGACAGCAGCTTTGCTGTTTTGAACGGCGCTCCCGTATTCCTCACGCTGGCCGGCGGTCAGACGCGCCCGCACGAAGTCCGCCTGGAGCTGCCTCCCGGTTGGAAGACCAGCATCACCGGTCTTCCAGCGGCATCGAACGCACCGCATCACTACCGGGCGGCAGACTTCGACACACTGGTCGATTCCCCCATCCTCGCGGGCAATCCGGCCATTTACGAGTTCGAAGTCGGAGGCAAGAAGCACTACCTGGTGAACGAAGGCGAAGGGGGCGTTTGGGACGGTCCACGGTCGGCCAGGGACGTTGAGAAGATCGTGCGCGAGTACTTCCGGATGTGGGGCTCGCTGCCCTACGACAAGTATGTCTTTCTCAACGTGATCAGCGAGGCCTCCGGTGGCCTGGAGCACAAAAACTCGACCCTCATGATGACAACCCGGTGGGCAACCCGAACCAGAGCAGCCTATCGCCGCTGGCTCTCGCTGGTGAGCCACGAGTACTTCCACACCTGGAACGTCAAGCGTCTTCGGCCGGTCGAACTTGGCCCGTTCAACTATGAAGCGGAGAACTACACGCGGAGCCTCTGGATCTCGGAGGGATTCACCAGCTACTATGCGCCCCTTGCTCTCCACCGCGCGGGGCTGATCCGCCGTGATGAGTTTCTTGAAGAGATTTCGCAGCTGATAAGGACTCTGCAGACGACGCCAGGGCGGCTGTCGCAGCCCCTCGAGCTGTCCTCCTTTGACAGCTGGATCAAGCAGTACCGTCCGAACGAGAATTCGCCAAATACGGCCATCAGCTACTACACGAAGGGCGCGGTCGTCGGGCTATTGCTCGACGCTCGCATCCGGAAGAACACGCAGGGCGCGCGCAGTCTCGACGACGTCATGCGGCTCGCCTACGAGCGCTTCTCAGGCGCCCGCGGTTTTACGCCTCTCGAGTTTCGCGAGACCGCGGCGGAATACGGCGGCCCTGGCCTGAAAGAATGGTTCGCAAAAGTGCTTGAAACGACGGAGGAACTCGATTACTCAGAGCTACTGGAATGGTTTGGCCTGCGCTTTCAGCCGGAGGAGGCAGCCAAGCCGGAAGGCCGGTCTCAAACGGTCAAAGCATGGACGGGTCTGGTGACGCAGGTCGATGAGGGCCGGCTGCTGGTTAGCCAAGTGCGGCGCGGAACGCCGGGTTACGACGCCGGATTCAATGTCGACGACGAAATCCTCGCGATCGATGATTACCGCGTGCGGCCGAACGCCTGGGCATCGTGGATGGAATACTACCGGCCGGGCGATAAGGTTTCGTTCCTCATCGCACGGCGGGACAAGCTGATGCGGCTGGAAATTGTCCTGGGGAAAGAACCGGCAGACCGGTGGAAGCTCGAGGCCGATCCTCAGGCCACCGAGGCGCAGAAGGCGCGCCTCGAAGCCTGGCTGTCAGCCTCGTAGCTACTTGCGGCGCTGCCCAATGGCGTAAAGATACTTGTCGGTTCGCAGGAATAGCTGGCCGTCGGAGACCGCGATGGTGCTCAATGTGTATTCGTTCATATTGTTCTCGGCGAGAATCTCGAACTCCGGCCCGGCTTTCAATACGGTCGTGACTCCGTCTTCACTCGTGATGTAGATCTTGCCGTCGGCAAGAACCGGAGAGGCGCTGTAGGTTCCCGGCTTAATTCGCTTTCCGCCGTAAATCTCCTTCCCCGTCTTGGCGTCCAGGCAATAGACGATGCCGCGATCGTTGATCGAGTAGAAGTACTTGCCATCGGTCACGGGAGTCGGAACATCGGGCCCGTTATTGAATTGCCACAGCCGGTGCGATGTCGTGATGTCGCCCCGGCCGCCGGCCTTGAAAGCCGTGAGGGGCTTTACGCGCGTCGGAGCATACACAACGCCGTCCCAGACCACAGGCGAGGCGACCATGCGATAGAAGGGATTGTTATCCGGATTGAGCCCGCCGCCGCGCCAGAGCTCCTTTCCAGTTGCGAGGTCATGCCCCGTGATGCAGTCGCCGCCTAGCACCACGAGTTCCAGATCCTTGCCGTTCTTTAGCAGCATTGGTGTGGCGTAGGAGTCCGGCGATTCGCGCTCCGCTGTGGTCGGGCGCTCCACTCTCCAGATCGTCTTACCGGTCTTGCCGTCAATTTTCAGGATGTAAGAGGGATCATCCGTCTTCATTCCATGGAGCACCTGGACATATAGGTGCCCATCGTGGAGCAGCGGCGAGGAGGCGTATCCGTGGTTGAGACCGAAGGCGCCGTAGTCCTTCTGGATATCTCTGGACCACAGCTCCTTGCCTGCGAAATCGAACGCTTTCAGGATGCCAGTGCCGGTGATGGACCACACCGTTTTGCCGTCCGTTACCGGGGATGGAGACGACATGTTTTGCTTTTGCATCTTCACGTTGCCGCCGCCAAACGACCTCTTCCACAGGACCGTTCCCTTGTTTCGGTCGACCGCCCACAGGTAGAGGTTTTCGCCCTCCGCGACGTTCAGGAAGATGTGGTTGTCCCAGACGATGGGCGTTGCGCCGCTCCACGCCGGCATTTCCAGCTTCCAGGCAATGTTCTCGGTTTGAGTCCAGGTGACAGGGAGGTCCTTCTCGTTGCTTATGCCACTCAGCAACGGACCTCTCCACTGAGGCCAGTTCTCCGCCTGGACGGTTGAACCGAGCAGGCATGCCGCAAGAGCACCGGTGAAGATTCGATTCATCGTGACCTCCAATTGAATTGGCAAGGCCATCCGAGCCAGCCGCTGTATTAGGCACAGCATATCTCAGCATCGAGACGGCGTGGAGGTCGCAGGCGCAGTCGCGGTGCGCGGGGCTCAGCGCTTCAAATTGGTCTCAAACAGCTTTAGGATGCGCTTGTACTCGTCAGCCCAGCTTGTGGGCTCCACAAACCCGTGGTCTTCCACCGGATAGACGGCCAGCTCCCAGTTTTCCTTGCGCAGTTCGATCAGACGCTGGACCAGCCGGACGGAGTCCTGAAAATGCACGTTTACATCCGCCATGCCATGGCAGATCAGCAGCGCGCCCTTGAGGCCTTCAGCGAAGTAGATGGGCGAGGACTTCTTGAACGCCTCCGGATCCTTCTGCGGCGTATTGAGGATGTTGGAAGTGTATTCGTGGTTGTAGTGCGCCCAATCAGTCACGGGGCGGAGAGCAGCACCTGCCGCGAAGACGTCGGGTTGGGTGAACATCGCCATCAAGGTGATGAAGCCGCCGTAGCTGCCGCCATAGATTCCGATCCGCTTCGGATCAACGCCGTGATGCGTCACAAGCCAGCGAGCAGCATCGATGTTGTCGTCGAGGTCCTTCCCTCCCATGTGTCTGTAGATGGCGGTTCGCCAGTCTCGCCCATATCCCTCCGAGGCACGGTAATCGGCGTCGATGACGATGTAGCCGCGCTCCATGAGGAGGTGATGAAACAGATACTCCCGTGAGTAGCTCGACCAATACCGGTGCGCATTCTGTAAATAGCCGGCCCCATGCACGAAGACGACGGCCGGACCGCCCTTTTTGAAATTGGATGGCTTATAGAGCCGGGCATAAATTGTCGCTCCATCGCGGGCAGGAATCGTTACGACTTCAGGCGCAATCCAGGGATAGGAATGGAAGTCAGGCGCAGGCGAGGAAGTGACTCGCGCTGCCACCGCCCCGGGACGGTTCTCTTGTAAGTAAACCTCGGGAGGTTTGTTGCTATATGAGTAGACGAAAGCGAGCATCTTACCGTCTGGAGAGACGTCAAAGTCTTCGCTTGCTCCCGGCATTCCGCTCAGTTTGATCCTGCTTCCGCCCTCGGCCGGCATGGAATAGATATGCCGTTCGCCCGGATAAACTTCGTTCGTGATGAGATAGAAGGTCGTCTTATCTGGCGTAAGCCGTGCATCCGTCACCTCCCATTTGCCGGAAGTGATCTGGCGGGCTTCGCCGCCCTCGAACGGAACCGAGTAGATGTGAGAGTAGCCGCTCTTCTCGGACTGAAACCATACGGTGCGATCGTCCTTCAGCCAGCCGAGATTAGAGAGGCCGGGAGCCTGAATCCAGGCCTCGTCATGCTCGTGGAACAGGACCCGAAGCTTCGCCCCCTCGATATCCAGCGCGTAAATCCACCGGTCTTTGTTATCGACGGCTCGCCCCGAAAGCACGGCTCGCGTGCCATCGTCCGACCAGACTGGCATCGAAAGCGAAATGGGCCGGTCCTTCGGTTCGGTTTCTATCCACTTCCACTCGCCTGTCTGCACGGAAACGATTGCCATCCGCGTCTTGGCCAGTTCATCACCAACTTTCGCGCGTGTCTCGACTGGCTCAGTGTAGGCAGACTCCGTGACGAACCTGGGCACCATGGCCCGCTTCGCCTTTTGGGCGCTTTCCTGGATGCTCGCTATTACGTACTTGCCGTCGGGCGAAAGCTGCAGCTCGCGGACCGAGCTATTGGCCGGCAGGACGAAAGGCTTCCGCGGATTGTCACGGCGGCGGCGGGCCTTCTCCTCCTCCCGCCTCTTGGCGTGCTCGCGCACCGTTTCGAATAAACTCAGCTCTTCTTTCTTCAGAAGCTCCTGGCTCTCGGTTCCCTTCTCCTCCTCCCCTTCGATCTTCGAACCGGGGGGACGGATGTCCGTGAGCTGCTCGATCACGCCGTCGTGGATCGAGAGCGAGTAGAGGTTGCCGGACCGAGTGAAGACGATCTTGCGCCCGTCGGCGGTAAAGTCCGGATTGCTTTCTGTCTCGAGCGTGCGAGTGAGGCGGCGCGCGGTGTCCGTGGCGCGCTCATAGAGATACAAATCTCCGTCCCGGGTGTACACGGACCACTTTCTGTCCTTCGAAGTGGCGGCGCTCCCCGGCGGAACCAGTTTTGCCTCCTCCTCGGTCAACTTCCGCAGGCCGCTGCCGTCGCGGTTCACGACGTACGTGTCGAAGTCCTTCAGGAGCGGATCGGAGTACTGCTTCCACTCAAAGTAAACGCGGGCTCCATTGCCGGACCACCGCACATCCCTCGGAGGGTAGCCGTAGAGCGCCGGCCCCCGCATGATGTTGTCGACGGTGAGTTCGAAACGGGTCTGCGCGCTGAGCGTGAGAACAAGCAGCAGACCTACAGGACGGGACAGGTGGCGAATCATTCCTGAGGCTTAACCTTAAGAAGTCTTTCCTTAAGTGTAGAAGAACTCAGCCGATGCCGTGCAGGTGGTTTTGGGAACGATCCGAACCCAATGCGCGGAGAATCCATCCGGGAAAATACGCCGGGCATATTGCCTCGTGCCCAGGTTAACGGTTTCGTATTTCTCCCATTCGCCATTGCCTAAGAAGTCAATTTCGATGTCAAAAGCTGTTCCGGCGCGATCCGCCTTCAGATGCACCATCTTCTTGTCAAAACCGGTCATCAGGAAGGGTTCGGA
>ERZ777003.1338-NODE-1338-length-37858-cov-6.781816_pt1 | contig 37858 bp, 31 predicted proteins | sample MGYA00374956_ERZ777003 | MGnify/ENA primary metagenome ERZ777003 (study PRJEB29302, sample SAMN06268252) | bioreactor metagenome | isolation source: Joint BioEnergy Institute, California, USA | place: USA:Joint BioEnergy Institute, California, USA | collected... | reverse complement strand
ACTGGCCCGACTGGACCTACGGGTCCGACCGGCCCGACGGGTGACACCGGCCCGACCGGCCCGACGGGTCCGACCGGTCCGACTGGACCTACGGGTCCGACCGGACCGACGGGCGAGACCGGCCCGACTGGTCCGACTGGTCCTACGGGTCCGACCGGCCCAACGGGTGCCACCGGTGCACCGGGCGTGTCAGCCCTCGTACCGTTCGCCTCGGGAGCTCCTGTCGTGGTGAACGCCTTGCTGGACGGCACTGCCGGCATCGGCGCTCTGGTCGGGTTCGGCTCCTCGGCGCCTTCGCCGACGGTGCTGGGTCTGAACCTCGACCTGACGGGCAGCGCCCTGGGGCCGGTGATCAACTTCGCCTTCTCGGTCCCGCGGGACGGCGTCATCACCGAGCTGGCCGCCTACTTCAGCGTCACCATCGGCCTCGCGTTGGCGCTGGGTCAGGTCGAAGTCATCGCACAGCTGTACGAGTCCACGACGCCGGACAACACCTTCACGCAAATCCCTGGAGCGCAGGCCCGGATTCCGTTCTCCGGCCTCATCCAGCTGGGCGACTTCGGCAGCGACATCGTCTCCCTTAACGTGCCGGTGACGGCTGGCACCCGGCTGCTGCTGGCGTTTGGCCTGGAGTCCACCGGGCTGACGATTGCGGCGGCCCTGGCGGGCTACGCCAGCGCGGGCCTGGCCATTGCCTTCAGCTAACGCCGGGCCGAAAGGCGGAGGACACTGGGGCCCGACCGGTCTCCGCCAGCCCCCGCTGGAACGCCGAGCCCACTCGCTTGAGTGGGCTCGGCCCATGTCAGCGGAGCCCTTTGACCAGCGGGGATCGGTACTCCAGAGCGATTGCGAGGGTACTAGTCCCGCCATACGATGTCACGAACCCGTTGGAAAGCTGAATGGGGAGGGACCACGAACCGTGCCCACCGTCAGCCTGTGCATGATCGTCAAGAACGAAGCCGAGGTGATCGAACGGTGCCTGGAGTCGGTACGCCACCTCGTGGACGAGATCGTAATCGTCGATACCGGCTCCACGGACGACACCAAGGAGATCTGTCGCCGGTACACCGACCGCATTTTTGATTTCCCGTGGCGTGACGACTTCGCCGCCGCGCGCAACTACTCGTTCGAACAAGCGACCGGCGACTTCATTTTCTGGCTCGACGCCGACGACGTCCTGAGCGAGGAGGACCAGGAAAAGTTCGCACGCCTGAAAGAGACCCTGACCCCCGATGTAAGCGCCGTGTCCATGGTGTACCAGCTGTCGTTTGCCCCAGACGGTACGCCCACGCACTGGCTCCGGCGCTACCGTCTCGTCAACCGGCGCTCCGGTTTCCGTTGGGTCGGCGCGGTGCACGAGTACTTGGAGGTGTCTGGAAACCTCATCCACAGCGACGTGGCCGTGCAGCACCGCCCGGTTTCCCGTGACCCTGAACGGAACCTGCGCATCTATGAGGGGATGCGGGCCAGGGGGGAGCAGTTCAGTCCCCGCGACCTGTACTACTACGCCAACGAACTGTTGGACCACCGGCGGTATGCGGAGGCGATCCTGTACTACGAGCGGTTTCTTGCGACCGGACAGGGCTGGATCGAAGACGTCATAGCCGCGTGCAACAAGCTGTCCGAGTGCTACAAGCAGCTGGGCGACGAGGCCAAGGCGCTCGAATGCGCGCTGCGGACGCTGCAGTACGACGCGCCCCGTGCCGAGGCGTGCTGCCGCATCGGCGAGATCTTCTTCCGGCGTGAGGACTACCGCACGGCGGTGTTTTGGTACAGCGCCGCGGTGGCGAGCCCGAGCTTGAAACCGGACCGGGTGGCCATGTTTGAGAACAAGGCGTACTCCACATGGGTTCCGCACCTGCAGTTGTGCGTCGCCTACTACCGCTTGGGGTCGCACCTATTGTCCTACCTGCACAACGAGATGGCCGGGAAGTACTTGCCCGACGACGAGCGCATCGCCGCCAACCGGGCGTTGCTTGAGCCGCTGGCGAAAAAGGAGCGGGAAGCGCTGCAGCAGCAGGCTGCCGCCCGGTTTCCCAAGACCATCCAGGTCCCGGAATCGCCGCCCGCGAGCCCGGCGCTCGAGTAGGGCGGAGCATTCCCGCTCCCGAGGAGGAGAGACGCGATGACGATGCCGATGATCCCGGCGGAGCCCTACCGCCCGACCCGCTGCGAGGTAGTCATCGACCTGCTCAAGTCGATTGCCATGGAGGAAAGCGCGCTGTCGCGCCTCATCGACGCCGAGGCGTGCAAAGTGAAAGCCTTCGTCGGGCGCGGCGGCAACTTCCCGCTAAACCCGTCGGCGCAGCAGATCATCGCCTTCAGCGCGCAAGTATTTAGGATGATCGACATCGTCGTCATGAAGGAGTGGCTCCTTTTGCGCAAGCTCCGGGAGGTCGCGGAACTCGCAGCCGCCTGCGACCCCGAGGACTCTTGGGTGCAGGAGTAAAGCGATGGAGCTCAGGGTCCCACGAAGCGAGGACGTGCTCGGCGGAGCGGACCTTGTCCCGGAACCTCCGGTCGAGACGTCCATGAAGAGGCTTGCGGGCGCGGTCAGGCAGCTGCTGCGGACGGCCGGTCAGGCGTACCCCGCGTGGCTGCGGCGGCGGTATCAACGGGATCTGGCCGAGGCGTTGCGGGCGCTGCGGTCGCTGGCCGCGCAAAAACGGCGGCTGTATCGACGGATTCGGCGAGAGGTGGCAGCTCTGGCCCGGGGCACCGGCGCCGCGGGCGGGGCTGTCGCCAGACGCAGGCGTGGGGCCGTCCGGTGTCGACGGCGAAGAAGGGTCAGCCGTCGCGTCCGGAGGGCCTGATCAGGGCCGGCGTACCCGACGAAGGAGGCGTCGCGGGCATGAGCGTTGCGCCCATTACCCTGTGCATGATTGTGAAGAACGAGGAACAGGCCGTGGCCGCCGCTTTGGAGAGCGCGAGGCCGGTCGTCGACGACATGGTGGTGGTGGATACCGGCTCCAGCGACGGCACTGCGGCCGTCGCGGGCAAGTATACGTCGCGGATCTACAGCTTTGAGTGGAGCGACGACTTCGCGGCCGCCAGGAACTTCGCGATGGAGCATGTGCGAACCCCGTGGATTCTCTGGCTCGACGCCGACGAGCAACTGGCCGTCGTGGACGGGGAGCGCTGGCGGCGGTCGTTTGCCCAAAAGTCCCGGGCCGCCGATGCTCTGCTGGTCACCATCCACAACTACTACGGTCCGGTCGCGAGCGAATTGAACATGCACCTTTACGGCGGCTTCCGGCTTTTGCGGACGGGTGCGAATTTGCGCTACCGCCAGCGCATCCACGAGCACCTCGACGTCAGCAGGCCCGGCCTTCGTCTTGATCACGAGCCCGTGGACGGAGTTGTAATCCGGCATTACGGGTACATGGACGACCCGGCCCGGAAAAAGGAGAAGTCCGCCCGCAACAGGCGGCTGCTGGAACGAGAGCGGGAGCGGCCGGACTACGACCCGTGGATCGACTACCATCTGGCCGTGGAGCATTACCGCCGGGGAGAGCACGCCGCGGCCTTCGACTGCGTGCAGCGCTCGCTCAAGCGGTTTCTGGAGAAGGGGAAGCTTCCCCCGCCGCTGGCCTACAAGCTGAAGTATGAGTTGTTGCTTGTCACGGGCAGCACGCGCCACGCGCTGGAAGGCATCGAGTACGCCATCCGGTTGTATCCCGACTACGTGGACCTCTACTACTGCAAGGGTCTCTTCGAGTACGGGCAGGGACGCTACGAGGACGCGCTCAACACATTCAACAAGTGCCTCGAGCTCGGGGAGAAACCGCGATACCTCACGCTCAAGGGGACGGGCAGCTTCCTGGCCTCGTACATGGTGGGCATGTGCCTGGAAGCGCTCGGTCAGCCGGCGCAAGCCCGGGCCGTGTACGCCGAGCTCGTTCGCCGTTTTCCCGCCTTTGAGCCGCCCGCGGCGCGGCTTGCAGCCCTACAGCACGGTACGGAGGGGGCTTGACGGTCCATGCTGCACTTCCCGAGCGTCACGATTCCCTCGATCTCGCGAGAGGACGGCCTTCTGCTCCTGCTCGCGTCCATCGCGAGGGAGGAGATGGCCCTTTCCCAGGTGGTCAACGCCGAGGCCGAGAAGGTACACGCAGTGCTCAAGAGGTTCCAGGGAACAAGCGCCCCCGATCTCACCTTCGCGGATCTCATGCAGTTGCAAGATTCCGCTTGCGGCGTCGTCGACGCCGTTACCCTGCACGAGCTGCTCCTTCAGTTCAAGCTGACCCGTGCCAAGGAGTGGCTTATGCGCGGCACGGGTGGCGAGGCGAGCCGCGGGGAGCGGGAGAGGTCTACTTGACGGCTCCGCGCACGAAAGCCTGGACCGCGTGCCAGGCGGCGTCGGTTTCGTAGATGCTGTAATGGTCGCCGCCGGGGACGATGAGAAGCTCGGTGGGACCTCCCCAACGGCGCAAGAGCTCGAGGGAGCGGGCTGGGCGGATAACCAGGTCCGCGTCGCCGACGACGGCCATGGCGGGCGCCGAGGCCCGCGGCGCGTAGGCCGCAGCGTCAAAGCGGTTGCGGAACAAAAGGCCCGTCGGCAGCCACGGCACGATGTCCCGGGCAACCCCGGCACCGATACTGTCGTAGGGCGAAAAGAGGACCACCGCCGCCACCGGCCGGTGGGCGGCCAGGTACGTGGCGACGCCCGTCCCCATGCTCCCTCCCAGGGCAAAGATCTTGTCTGCATCGATGTCAGGCCGGGCGGCAAAGTAGTCGTATACCGCCACGGCGTCTTGAAAGATCCCCTTGTCCGACGGCGTTCCGTCGCTGGCACCGTAACCGCGGTAGTTCACGAACGCCCACGCCATGTCGGGAAGCCAGCGGGACAGCTCGAAATAGCCCGACGCTTCACCGCCTTGGCCGGCAAAGACGATGACGAGCGGCCACTTGCCCGTTGCATCGGCCCGCGGCGACCAGGGAGGCAGGAGCCAGCCCCGCAAGACCGTTCCATCCCCGGAGACAATCTCGACATCCTGCGCCTGCGGGTACTCCGACCGGACGCGTTCCAGGCGCTCGGGCGTGAGCCGGCGCGGGCTAAAGACGAGCTGGTCTTGGACCGCGTAGATGAACACGCCGAAGGCGAACCAGCCGAGCATGGCTCCCAGCACCAGGGGCCCGGCAAAGCGCACCGCCCGTCGCGCCGCTTGGACCGGGCGAACCGGTGCAGGAGGGCGCATCTGTGTGCCCGCGCTTTTCGCTGCCGTCGCCGGGCCACCAGGCTGGCCGGCGGTGAGCAGGCTGAGCGCGACGCCCGGGATTGCTGCCGCCAACCCAAGGAGGAGAGCCGGCTTTGCCCGGGCGCCCATGCTGGACGAGAGGGGAGCCAGGGAGGAAAACAAGTGCGCCAGCAGCAGGGCAAACACCCCCGCAGCCAGCGCTACAAGGGAGACAAGGCGGACGAGCTTCGCCTTCACTGCACCTTGAACCGCCCCACCAGCCGCTCGAGCTGGTTTGCTAGTTCGCTCAGTTGCTGGACGGATTCTTTCATGGTAACGGCTGAAGCGTTGACTTGTTGCGTCGATGCGCTGACCTGTTCGGCGCCGCCGGCGGTTTCCTCGGAGATGGCGGCGACTTCATCCATGGACTGGACGACGTTGTCGCTGGCAGCCGTCATGCGCCGTGTCGCCGCGGCGTTCTCGGCCGTGATGCGGGCCATTTCGTCCATGGCCTCCATCATCTTGGGACCCGCGGCGGCCATCTGCTGGGCGGCGGCGGAAATCGTCCGGGCCATGTCGTCGGTCGTGTTGATGGCGGCGATGATTTTGTGCAGCTCGTCCCGGGCCCGCCCCGCGAGCTCGGTGCTGGTTTCCACATGGCTTTCGCCGGTGCCGATGGCCTGGGCGGCCGCGTCCACCGCCATCTGAATGTTGCCGATGAGCCGGCCGATCTCTTGCGCCGACTCGGCAGCCCGCACCGCCAGGCGCCGCACTTCGTCCGCCACGACGCCAAATCCCCGGCCGTGCTCGCCCGCCCGGGCCGCTTCGATGGCGGCGTTCAGCGCGAGCAGGTTCGTTTGCTCGGCGATTTCACCGATGAGATCCACGATCTGGCCGATCTGCACCGAGTAGCCGCGCAGTTCGTTGACCCGCTGCGCCACCTGCCCCGTGACGGCGCGCACCTGCGAGATGCCCTGCACCACCTGCTCCACGGCGCTGCCGCCGGACTCGGCCCGCCGGGTCCCTTCCGCGGCGGCCTCCGCTACTTGCCGTGCCGAGTCCGCCACCTGGTCGATGGCCTGCTTGATTTCACCCAAAAGGCGCGAAGTGCCCTCCATCTGTTCCGCCTGGCGCTGGGCGCCTGCCGCGATTTGCTCGATAGCCCGCCGCAGTTCAGCCATGGCCGTGCCGGTGCGCTGCATGTGCTGCACCTGGCTGTCGGTGCCTTGGGCGACCTCGCTGATGGCCTCGGCGATGTGGGTGGTGGCGGCGGTCGTCTCGTCGGCCACGGCCAGCAGCTGCCGGGCGTGCTCCGTCAACGTGACGCCGGTGCGCTGGATCTGGGAGATAAGATCCTTCAGGTTTCCCAGCATGCGGTTGAACGCGCTGGCCATCTCCTGCAGCTCATCGCCAGTGCGGATGTGGAGCTGGGGGATAGTCAGATCGCCGTCGGCGAGCTGCAGCGCAGCCTGCGCGGTTTGCCGCACCGGTCCGGCCGTCCCGCGGGTAAAGACGACCAGCACCACCGTGGCGCCGATGATGGCCACGACGGCTAAGCCCCACATGAGCTGCCAGTGGCGGTCGACGACGCTGCGCACGGTCTCCGGCACGGCGGCCGTGCCGCCGCCTGCGGCCGCGAGGCGGGCGATCTCCGCTTCGTAGGCGCTGGTAATGGTGGTGAACCCGCTTAGGCCGACATACATGATCGACGCGATGAGCAGCAAGACGCAAGTGAATCCGATGGCGAGCTTTCCGCCGATGCTCCACCGCATGAGGCATTTTCCTTTCGAGTAGACCTTTGGCGATGAAACTGTTCCGCGCCGCCACGCGCGAAACCTTGTTCCCGCCGGCACGAGCGCCGGTCCATGAGTGAAATTCTGTCAGTGAACGAATTGTATTCCCCGCCGCGACCTGCTAGGCTCATGCATTGGGGAAACCCGGCGGCATCGCCTCTAGGAGACGCAGTTGCGGCGGCCCGAGGCGGCGGCTATGCGGGGCGGGCGCGAGCCGTTCTCGACATTCCCTGGGAAAGGAGCTTCCCCGTGTCCAACTTCTATCTCAGCGTTCTCATGGGAGCGCCCATGTTGACCGACGATGAACTCGCCGCCCTCGGTGTCGAGATCATGGAGCGGCGCGGGACGTCCGTGCGCTGCGTCCGCGTCCCGAAAGGCAGCTTGGAAACCTACCTTGCGCTGGTGGCCGAGCATCTCGAGCCCACGTACTGGAACGAAGTCGTCGGCGACGGCGACATCCGCTGCGTTTTTAAGCTGGCCGACGGTACGGTGCGCCGTTTGACGCTGGGGCCTGACACGGAGGGCGAGATCGCCGCCCTGTGCGCGGAGCTAAACGATCAGCCGCTTGAGCAGACCCGGGACGTGTTGCGTTACTTGGCGACAAACCGCTTTTACCGGGACGCGATGGCGCAATGGTACGGTGTCGGGGTAGGGTGAAACCCGGCCGGGTAGCGCATGCGGGGGCAGCGCTTGAAGGTCCTTCAAGCGCTGCCCCCGCCCACGGCGCCACTTAGGCGCGTTGGTGCCGCCGAGGACGTTACGAACCGTCCCCCGAGACCGGCTCGCAGCTGTACTCGAAGGTAATGCCTCGCTGAGCGAGGGCGGCCAGGAACGGTTCAAACCGGTCGCCCGCCAGCACCTGCTCGGGCGCGAGGAAGCCGCGCTCAGACAGTTCACCGGCGGCGAGCCATTCGGCTGCGATGACCGGCGGGTAGCCGGTGGTGCGGGCCATGGACGTGTAGCCCGTGCTTGGGTCGTAGTAGTCCATCATCTGCCACGTGTGCCGAACGGTAACGCCGTGGCGTTTCCCCGTCGCGACGACGCGCAGGACGGTGACGTCTTCGCGGGACTCGCCCTGGATGAGCGGCTCCAGCAAAGACATGGTTAAGGCGAGCGGGCGCACGGCTTGGCCATCCACGGACACCGGCCGGTCGTCGAGGAAGCCCAGCTCCTTTAGCACCTTCATCTTGGCGAAATGGCCCCGGTAGCGGACGGTCTTTTCGGCCAGGCGCTTGACCTTGTCGCGCAGGATGTAGGGCACGGTATGGGCGTCGGAGTAGGCGGCTTCGCAGGCGCCGACCGGGTCGGGGAAGAGGCACTCCTCCAGGCCCGACATGGGCGGCAGCTCCACGAGGCGACCGTCCTCAACCACGTACACCGGCCGGGTGTACAGGCCCATGAGCCCTTCCAAGCTAAAAACTTGCCGGTACATGAGGGGCGGCCGCGGGTAACGGGGCAGGCCGCCGCAATAGATGATGACCTCGTCGGCTTCATCGAGCAGCTCCACGCCCCGGGCGGCCAGGACGTTGGCGATGCCGGGGGCAACGCCGCAGCCGGTGAGCACCAGCACGCCGGCCTTCTTGGCGGGTACGTCCAGGGCGGCGAGCTTTTCGGGGTACTCCGCGCCCACAAGGTCGATCAGGTGGCAGCCGGCCTTGATGGCGGCCTGGTTGGCCAGAAAGCTCAACGAGTCGGGCAGGGCCGCGATGGCGATGTCCACGTCGCGCAAGAGCGCGGCCATCTCGTCGTACGAGCTCAAGTCCGCGGCGACGGCCCGCACGGCCGGGCGCCTTGAGTTCCTGCCGTCCGCCACGTCCCTTTCCGCCGTCCGGGAGTCCGGCCCCATCGACGGCGCGCTCTTTGCGACGGCGTCGGCACCGGTCGCTGCGGCCTCGCCGTCAGCCGCCGCCCGGGCGTCCGCGGCGGCGGCCAGCGCCCGGTCGGCTCGAGCGTCCACCGCGATCACTTCGTCGAACGTGGTCGAGCGGGCAAGCTCTCGCACCATCATCTGGCCGATCAGGCCGGTTCCTAAAACCGCCACGCGCACAGGCGACCGCCTCCCGGTAGTCTTGAGCCCGGCGATTCTCCGTTCCCCCCGGCCACGGGTCAGGCGTGGCCGGGGTGAACGCGCCGCAGAGTGTTGCCGCTCACGCACGGCCCTCGCGGCAAACGTAGTCGATGACGACGCCCCGTTCCCGCAGCTGGGCGACGAACGGGTCAAACCGGCTGCCCACCAAGAGCTGCTCCGGCGCCAGGAAGCCCCGCTCCTCCAACCGCCCCTGGGCCAGCCACTCGGTGACGATGACGGCGGGGAACCCGGTGGACTTGGCCATGGACGTATAGCCCCGTACCGCATCGTAGAGGTCCACCATCGTCCATTCGTGCTCCACGGGGCGGCCGTCCTTGGTGCCCCGCACGACGACCCGCGCCACCGTGACGTCTTCGTTGGACTTCCCGCTCAGTTGCGGCTCGAGCACCGCCATGGCCACGCGGCGGGGGATTACCGTCTGCCCGTCCACCTCCACCGGCTCTTCGCTCAGGAAGCCGAGCTCGGCGAGAACGCCCATCTTCTGGAAGTGGCCCGGATAGCGCACCGTCTTCTCCGCCAGGCGGCGGACCTTGTGGCGCAGGGTGTACGCCGTGCTGTGGGCGTCCGAGTACGCGGCTTCGCAGACGCCCACCGGCTCGGGAAACTCCACGGTTTCCAGGCCGGCCATGGGCGGCAGCTTGACGATCTCGCCGTCCACGACGGCGCTGGCCGGACGGGTGTACAATCCCATGACGCTCTCAAAGCGGAAGACGATCTGGTAGTGCAAGGGAGGCTGCGGGTAACGGGGCAGGCCGCCGCAGTAGATGATGGCCTCGTCGGCTTCGTCCAAAAGCTCAATGCCCCGTGCCGCCAGCACGTTGACGATGCCGGGCGCAACTCCGCAGCCGGTCACCAATAGCACGCCGGCCGCCTGGGCGGGCTCGTGCAGGCGCAGTTTTTCCTCGTACTTGGAGCCGACGAGGTCAATGAGATGGCAGCCCGCCGCCACCGCGGCCTCATTGGCCGCCATGCTCAGGGAGTGGGGCAGGGCGGCGACGGCGGCGTCAAACTCCCGCAGCAGTTCCTCCAGCACACCCGGTTTCCCAAGGTCGACGACGCGTCCTTTTGCCCGGTCCTCAGGCAGCCCCGCAAGCGCCCGCTCCACCGCCTGAGGAAAACCGTCGACCGCCACCACTTCCGATATGACCGGCGACGCCGCCAGTTCGCGGGTGACCATGCCGCCGACCAGACCTGTGCCCAGTACTGCAACTCGCAAAGCGATTCAACCTCCGGATTGTGAGGGTTATCCTTCTTGACCTTTTCGCCGCGACATAGCCGCCGGCGGGCGCTCAGGGCGCACCGTCGCGCCACATGCGGCTCAGGAAACGCCGGGTGCGTTCTTCCCGGGGTTCGGTGAAGATCTGCTCCGCCGACCCGGTTTCAATAATCGCGCCATCGTCCATCATGATGACGCGGTCGGCCACGTCCCGGGCAAAAGCCATCTCGTGGGTAACGATGACCATCGTCATGCCTTCCCGGGCCAGGGCGCGCATGACCTGCAGCACTTCGCCGACGAGCTCGGGGTCAAGGGCCGACGTGGGCTCGTCGAACAAGATGACGCTGGGCGACATGGCCAGCGCCCGGGCGATGGCCACCCGTTGCTGCTGCCCGCCGGAGAGGCGGGACGGGTGCTTGTGCATGTGATCGGTCAAGCCGACCTTGCTCAAGAGCTCCTCCGCCCGCCGGCGAGCCTCGGCCTTGGGCACCCGCAGCACGGTGACGGGGCCTTCCATGACGTTTTCCAGCGCGGTCATGTGCGGAAACAGGTTAAAGCTCTGGAAGACGAAGCCCGTGTGGCGGCGGATGTCCCGGACCTTTTCCATGCGTTCCTTGGTCAGGGGGCCCGCGGTGACGGTGCGGCCGTCGATGGTCACCGTGCCCTCGTCGGGCACTTCGAGAAACGTCATACACCGAAGCAGCGTCGACTTGCCCGAACCGCTCGGCCCCATGATGACGACCACTTCGCCCTGGTGGACGGTGAGGTCGACGCCCTTGAGCACTTCATGGGAACCAAAGCGTTTCCGCAAGCTGGTGACTTGGACGACCGGCTCAGACATGGCGCGACACTCGCCTCTCCACCCGTTGTTGCACGTAGGAGAACATGGTGGACATGACCCAGTAAAGCGCCGCCGCGGTCAAGTAGATCGTCAGCGGTTGCCACGTGCGGGCGATGATAACGTTGGACTGCCGCAGGAGCTCGGTGACCGTGATGACGGAAACCAATGACGTGTCCTTCAGCAAGCCGATGTAGCTGTTGCCGATGGTCGGCAGCGCCGTCCGGAACGACTGCGGCACGATGATGCGGCGCATGGCGGTCCAGTACGTCATGCCCAGGGTGTACGCCGCTTCCATTTGGCCTTTGGGAACCGATTCGATCGCGCCCCGGAATGATTCCGACAAGTACGCACCGACGTTGAGGCTGAGCGCGAGAATGCCGGAAGGAACAGGTTCTAAGCTCCAGCCAAACTGCGGCGGCCCGTAGTACACGAGGTAAATCTGGACCAGAAGCGGCGTGCCGCGGATGATGGACACATAGGCCCGCATCAGGTGCGACAGCACCGGAATGTTCGCGATTCGGATAAGGGCCGTCACCAGCCCGATGGCGAGGCCGGCTGCCATGGAAGCGGCAGCCAGCCCCACCGTCACGAGCGACGCCCGGGCCAGCGCGGGCAACGATTGCAGCGCTAACTCCATGCCGCGTCGCCAGCCTACTGCAGCACGGGTTCAGCGTCGAACCACTTCTGGAAAATTTGCCGGTACGTCCCGTCGGCGATCATGTCCGCCAGGATCTGGTTGAGGAGGGCCACAAAGTCCTCGTTGCCCTTCTTGACGGCGATGCCGATGCGGTCCTCGTTGACGACGCCGGAAGTGATCTTGAGCGGCAGGCCCCGGTCCTTAATGGCGTAGGCCATCGTCAGCTGGTCGTTGATGATGACGTCCAGGCGGCCGGTCATAAGCTCCTGCGTGTACTCCTGGAAGCTGTCGTAGGTCCGCACGTCCGCACCCGGCACCGAGCGGGCGACCTCTTCGAACGTCGTGCCGATGCCGACGCCGACCCGGTAGCCGGCGATGTCGCTCAGCTGGGAGAAACGGTTGTCATTGGCCCGGGAGACGAGCACCGCGCCGGTGATCACGTACGGGTTGGTGAAGTCGACGCTCTGGGAACGCTCCTCGGTGATGCTCATCTGGGCGATGATGACGTCCCAGCGGTCGGTCTGCAGGCCCGCGATGAGGGACGACCACTGGGTGCCGATGAATTCCGCCCGCACGCCGAGCCGCCGGGCGATTTCGTTGGAGATGTCCACGTCGAAACCGGCCATCCGGTTGTTTTCGTCGACGAAGTTGAAGGGCGGATAGGTGCCCTCAAGGCCGACCCGCATGACGCCCGTCAACCGGATGCGCTCCAGGGTCGACTGGGCGGAGGCGAGGCCCGTGAACGCGACGGCTAGCGCCGCAATGACGACGAGAATGGTTGCACTGCGAATGAAGCCGTACTTCCCCACCGACAAGTCCATCCGCTCCTCCTAAGATGATAAAGTGATGCGCACGTCCTACAAGTCGGCACGTGCTTGACAATAGCTATTCGGTGATAATTTCTAGAAACCTCCCATGCTGCCAACATTTGGCTAGGCATGCCAGCTTCTGGGCGGACGAAGCCGGAATGTGTGGGATCGAGGCGGTCGAAGGCGGACAGGAGGTTGGGTCCTTGGCCGTGTACTTTCTTTGAAACCGCTTTCGTGCCCAAAAGCAAGGGGCGCGGAGGCGAGGAACGCTTCTGGGAGGGAGCTTCTTGTCAGAACCAAAACGGAAAGGTGAGGCCGTTCGCGTCGGCGTCATCGGCACAGGGAACATGGGGGCGGAGCATGCCCGCAATCTTTCCGGCGGTGTCCGGGGGGCGCGGCTCGTGGCACTGGCCGACCCGGACGAAGCCAGGGTGCGGGCGCTGGGCGACGAGCTCGGGGTGAGCGGGGTGCACACCGACTGGCGGGAACTCGTTGAACGGGACGACGTTGACGCCGTCGTCATCGCGGCGCCGTCGCCCACCCGCGAGGAGATGGTTCCCGCCGCCGCGGAAGCGGGCAAAGCCATCTTCTGTGAGAAACCGGCGGCGGTGGACGCCAAGACGGCCCGCCGCGTCGCACGGGTCGTGGCCGAGAAGGGCGTGCCCTACCAGATGGGTTTCATGCGGCGCTTTGACCCATCGTACGCCCACGCCAAGAAGCGCATCGTGGAAGGAGCCATCGGCGAGCCCGTGCTCGTCCGGCTCTCCAGCCGGGACGACACGCCCGCGCCGGCGCAGTTCGTTCACCGGGCGACGGGAATGTTCGTCGAGTCGTCCATCCACGACTTTGACCTGGCCCGCTGGCTCATGGGCGACGAGGTCGTGCGCGTGTACGCCCAAGGCGGCGTCTTTGTGTACCCCCAGTTCAGCGCGCCCGATGACGTGGATGTGGTCAGTGCGATGCTGACCTTTTCCCGGGGCGGCATGGCGGTGCACGACAACGCCCGCTACTCCGGCTACGGATACCACATCCAGACCGAGGTGCTCGGCACCGAGGGCGTCCTGCAGATCGGGTACGTGAATCGGGACGCGTGCGTCCTGCTGAAGCGCGATCGCCAGGCCAGCGACTACGTGATCGACTGGATCGACCGGTTCCGGGACGCGTATCGCCTTGAGATGCAGCACTTCATCGACTGCGTGCGGCACGGCACCGAGCCGGCCGTCGGCCTCGCGGACGGCCTGCGGGCGCTCGAGATCGCGGAAGCGGCGCTAGCGTCCATGAAGACAGGATTGCCCGTCGATCCGCGGCATGAGGCGAAGGCAGGTGTCGACCTGTGAGGATCGGCGCGGCACCGGTGAGCTGGGGTGTGGCGGGCCCGCCCGACTGGGGGCCGATGCTGGACTACCGGCGCGTGCTGGACGAGATGGCGGCGGCCGGTTACGAGGGGACTGAGCTTGGGCCGCCGGGGTTTCTCCCGGACGACGTGGAAGCCATCCGTGCCGAACTGAACCGGCGGGGGCTTGTCACGATCGCCGGCTACGTTCCCGTGAACATGCGGACGCAAGCAGGCGTCGAGCAGTCGCTCAAGGCCGTGCGGGCGACGGCCCGGCGCTTGGCCCAGCTCGGCGCAGACCGGATCATGGTGGCCGACGAAGGCGACCAGCGGCGGGAAGCCGTCGCCGGCAGGCCGGAGGAAACGGCAAAGGCGGGGCTGTCGGACGAAGAGTGGCGGACCTTCGCGGCCGGGCTGCACCGGGCCGCTGACGAGTGCGCGGCCTTTGGCCTTGTGCTGTGCGTGCACCCCCACGGCGGTTCGTACGTGGAAAACGGGGCGGAGATCGAGCGGCTGCTTTCCTTGACGGACCCCGACCGGGTGAAGCTGTGCCTGGACACGGGGCACATCGCCTTTGGCGGCGGTGACCCGGTGGCGGTAGCGGAACGCTGGGCCTCCCGGATCGGGCTCGTTCATCTCAAGGATATCGACCTCGGTAGGCTGCGGGCTGGCCTCGCGGCAGGGCGCAGCTACGGCGACCTGGCCAAGCACGACTGTTTCGTGGCCCTCGGTGACGGCTCCCTTGACCTTGGCGCGATCATGGCGCAGCTCCGGCGGGCACGGTACGAGGGTTGGATCGTGGTGGAACAGGACCGCGTCGTGCGAGCTGAGATGGACACGCTCACCGACGCCCGGCGGAACCGGGAGTACTTGCGCGACCGCTTCGGCGTGTAAGCATAACGGATTCGACGCGCCGGTCATTTTCTTCCAGACGGTGGCAGGATAATGTATGCGCGGGACGAATTCACCAAAATCGTCACCGTTGCCACAAGGATCGGGAAGGCGGCACGGAAGAAGCCGGCGCCCAGCAGGATGAGGCGACGATTTTTTTACCGGCGCGTCGAACCGTTTCGATTCCCTTCGGAAGGCTATTTGTAGCCCGCAGCACAAGTCGGCGGGTTTGCGCCCGGGCCGGGAACGGAGGCAGGCAGTCCATGGGACACATTCGGCTTCGCAACCTGACGAAGCGCTACGGCAACGTAACGGCCGTAGACGATTTGAACCTGGAGATCGGGGAGGGCGAGTTTTTTGCACTCCTCGGCCCGTCCGGCTGCGGCAAGACGACGACGATGCGGATGATCGCCGGCCTTGAGCGCCCGACCGCAGGCACCGTGGAGCTCGCGGGCCGGGACATCACCAACCTGGCTCCCCAGGAGCGCAACGTCGCGATGGTGTTCCAGGACTACGCGCTGTACCCGCACATGACGGTGTTTGAGAATATCGGCTACCCGCTCAAGGTGCGCAAAGTCCCCAAGGCCGAGATGGCCCCCCGCATCCGCGAAGTGGCCAAAAACCTGCAGCTGGAGCACTTGCTGGAGCGGCTGCCCGGGCAGCTTTCCGGCGGGCAGCAGCAGCGCACGGCCGTCGGGCGTGCGCTGGTGCACAGGGCCGACTGCTTCCTGTTTGACGAACCCCTCTCGAACCTGGACGCCAAGCTCCGCTTTGAAGCGCGGGCGTTCCTCAAGCACCTGCAGCGGGAGACCGGCGTGACGACGGTCTTCGTCACCCACGACCAATCCGAAGCCATGGCTCTTGCCGACCGCATCGGCATCATGGACCGGGGGAAGCTCATGCAGGTGGGTACGCCCCTCGAGATCTATCGCCGGCCGCAAAACTTGTTCGTGGCCGGTTTCATCGGCAGCCCGCCCATGAACCTGGTGCCGTGCCGCATCGAGCTTACGCCCGAACGGGCGCGCCTTGTGGTCGGCCGGATGTGGGTGGACGTGACGCCCCTGTGGGACGGGATCGCCCGGGCGTTTCCCGGCGGTGGCGAAGCGGTGCTGGGCATCCGGCCGGAGCACCTGCAGATGGTCCCGGAGACCGGCGACGGCCTCCTAACCGGCGAGGTGTACACCGTGGCGCCCCTCGGTGACCACGTCGTAACCACGGTCCAGGTGGGCGAGCACTTGGTCTACGTGGTCGAGTACACGGACGAGCCGCAGGCGCTGCCGGCTAGGGTCGGCCTGCGGCCGCAGCCGCGGCGCGTGCACCTGTACCGCACCTCGGGCGAACTGGCGTTTTCCGGTCTTGACAGCGCTCAGAAGGAGACGGTGGCTGTATGAACCCCTTGCGGGAGCCGGCCCGATTTCCCGCCGGTGAGAAGCGGCTGGTGATGGAGGGCGTGGCCACGCCCGAGGACCGGGCGGCGTCACCTTACATGTACCTGCCCTTCGTCGTCCCCGAAGGCACGGAAACCATCACCGTGCGGTACGAGTACGACGAGCGGGGCGTGATCGACATCGGCATGCTCGACCCGGACATCGGGCCGTTCCCCGCGAGGAAAGGCTTCCGGGGCTGGAGCGGCTCGGCGCGGCGCGAGTTCGTCATCACGGCGGACTCCGCGACCCCCGGTTACGTGCCGGGAATCATCCAGCCGGGCACCTGGCAGGTCATCCTTGGCCTGCACCGGATTCCGGCCGACGGCTGCCGCTACCGGGTGGAAGTCGTACTCGACGAGCCCGTCGTTGGCGCCTCGGGCGGCGTCGGTGCCCCGGGCGGCGCGACAAGCCCGTTCCGGATGGCCCAAGGTCAGGGTGCGACCGGCGGTGAAGGGTTGCGGGGTTTGCTTCCGGGCGACGAACCGGGCCCGCCGGACGCGGCAGAATCCGCCCCGGAGGAGTTCCGGCAGCGCACCGGCCGGGCGTGGCGGCGGGGCGACCTGCACAGCCACACCTTCCACAGCGACGCCAAGGGATCGCCGGAAGCGCTGGCGGAGGCGGCGCGGGCCCGGGGCCTTCAGTTTTTGGCCATCACCGACCACAACACGGCGAGCCACCACCCGTTCCTCAAGGCGCTGGAGCGGTCCGGTTTCCTTGTCATCCCTGGAGAGGAGATCACCACCGACCGGGGCCACGCCAACGTGTGGGGGATCCAAGGCTGGGTGGACTTTCGCATCCTGAGCGATGAGGACATCGACCGCCTCGTCCAAGAGGCGCACGAGCGGGGCGGCCTCATCTCCGTAAACCACCCCAAACGGGGCGGGCCGCCTTGGACGTACCCAATTGCCGAAGGATTCGACTGCTTTGAGGCATGGCAGATGCTGTGGCCGACGCACAACCGGGAGGCGCTGGACTTGTACGACTCCTTGCTGCGCCAGGGCCGGCGGCTGACCTTGGTGGGCGGCAGCGACTGGCACCATCCGGCTGATTACGCCGGTCCCGCGGGTTCGGCGTGGACCGAAGGTTTCAACATCGGACATCCCACCACATGGCTGGACATGCGGGAGCTGACGGTGGCCGGCGCACTGGATGCGCTGCGGCGGGGTGCGGCTTTCGTCAGCGAAGCCCCGGCCGGACCCATGGTGCACGTGCGGGTGGGCGGCGTTGACATGGGCGGCTGCTTCCCGTGGCGCAGGGGCGAGACGCCGGCGGCGGAAGCGCTTATCGTCGGCGCCAGGGGCGACCGGGTGCGCTGGATCGGCAGCGGCGGCGTGCTGCGGGAGGCGGACATCGACGGGGACGTTTTTGTCGACCGCTGGGAGCTCGTAGAGCCCAGCGGGTACGTGCGGGTGGAGGTATACCGGCGGTTTGGCCAGGCCGGTCCCGGCGAGCCGCTTGAGCGCGTGCGGGCGTTGTCCAATCCGGTGTACATCGCCAGGGAAGGATCATCCCGCTGAGGACTAAAGGAACGTGAGAAAAATGGAGCAGTTCGGCTGTTTATACCCCGCGTTCGAACCGGTTCGACACCCGGTGGTGGTCCGTCCGTGAGCACGATCCGGGAGATCGCCAAGGCGGCCGGCGTTTCCGTTTCCACCGCGTCCCTGGCGCTGAACGGCGACCGCCGCGTCCGTCCGGAAACCCGCGAGCGCATCCTCAAAGTCGCCCAGGAGCTCAACTATCATCCCATGCGAGCGGCCCGCAGCCTGTCGAGCGGCCGCACGTGGACCTTGTACCTGCTCAACCCGTTGGTGGGCACGGACCTTTCCGCCGGCTTCTTCACCCGGTTTTCAACCGGTGTTCACGACTGGGCCGCGGAGCGCGGCTACAGCGTCGGCCTGTCCCTCGTGCGGGATGAGCATGAGGCCGAGGAAGCGGCCCGCCGCGTCGTCAACGAGCGCTGGGCGGACGGGCTCATCCTCGTGAACCCGACGACCGATGGGACGCTTTTTCGATGGCTGGCCCAAGAGAGCTTTCCCCACGTGGTGCTGGGCTGGCATGAAGGGTGCACGTACAGCGTCGACACCGACAACGCCGCGGCCGCGCACGAAGCCACGGCCTACCTCCTGGCCCGCGCCGGGGCCCCGGTGCTCTTCCTGGCCGGTCCCGCGCAGCAGACGTTCGCGCACGAACGGGCGGCCGGCTACCGGGCGGCGCTGCAGGCGGCGGGCATTGAGCCCGACGAGCGGCTCGTCGTCTTTTCCGGCGGCGGCTCGGCCCAAGACGGGCTGCGGGCGGTGCGGCAAGTGCTTGCCGGGGGTGTTCGGTTTCGCAGCGTGCTCGCGGTCAGCGACGCGCTGGCGGTTGGCGCCATGCGGGCGGTGCGGGAGGCCGGCCTGCGGGTTCCGCACGACGTGGCGGTTATGGGGATGAACAACGACGATGTGGCGGAGTACACGGATCCGCCCCTCAGCAGCGTGGATCTCCAGGCCGAGGAGCTGGGGCGGCAGGCGGCGGCCATGCTCCTTGAGGTGATCGAGGGCACGCTCACGGGGCCGGCGCGGCGTCTCGTGCCCCATGCGGTGGTGGAGCGGCAGTCGGCGTAACCCCTCGGCGCCGTGGACGGTGGGTTACGCGCAGGGCAACGGCGGACAGCGGGCCATGCGAAAGGTGGAAAACAAGTGGCTGGAAACGTGCGCAAGACCGTCTTCGTAGTGCCCCATACCCACTGGGACCGGGAATGGTACGAGCCGTTCCAAGTGTTCCGGGCGCGCCTTGTGCGGGTGCTGGACCACGCCTTGGACGTACTAGACAAGGACCCTCGCTTCCGCCGGTTCGTGCTGGACGGGCAGGCGGTCATCCTGGAGGACTACCTTGAGGTGCGGCCGGAGCGGGAGGCCGACATCCGGCGGCTCGTCCAGGCCGGGCGCCTGCGGATCGGTCCCTGGTACGTTCTAGCCGATGAGTTCCTGGTCAGTCCCGAGGCGCTTATCCGCAACCTGTCCATCGGCCGGCGCGTTTCGCGGCGTTTCGGCGAGCCGATGGGCGTCGGCTACACCCCCGACCCCTTTGGCCACATCGCCCAGCTGCCCACCATTTTGGCCGGGTTCGGTCTGCAATCCGTCGTGTTTCAGCGGGGCGTGGGCGACGAGGCCGAGCGCCTTGGCCTTGAATTCGTCTGGGAGGGCGCCGACGGTGCGGCGGTGCTGGCCGTCCAGCTGCCGGCGACGTATTCGGCCGTGGCCGGCTTGGGGCACAAGACGTGGGACTACGAAGAAAGCGGCGCATACGACGCCGATCTCGCGGCGCGGCACGTGCGGACGATCCTGTTCGGCGACGTCCCGGTCCCCGACGAACTGCCCTTTTGGCTCAAGCTGCCCTTCGGGCGCCTGGCGGGCGAAGGCTTGGCGGGGAAAAGCCGCTCGGATGCCTTGCTGCTGCTCAACGGGACGGACCACCTCTACCTGCAGGAGGACTTGCCGCGCGTCCTGGACGAGCTGGCGCGGGCCGTGCCCGAAGTGGACTGGGTGCTGGGCGACCTCGACGAATATCTGGCCCGGGTGCGGGCTGCGCAGGGGCCCCTTGAGCGCTACCGGGGCGAGTTCCGGGGCTCCCGTTACCACCATATCCTCTCCGGCGTGCTCTCTAGCCGGGCCTACATCAAGCAGGCCAACGACCGGGCGCAGCAGCTGCTTGAGCGGTATGCGGAGCCGCTCGTCGCCCTTTCCCGGGCGAGCGGCGGCTACGACGCGGCGGCCATCCTGGAGCAAGCCTGGAAGCTGCTCATCAAAAACCATTTCCACGATTCCATCTGCGGCTGCTCCGTCGACCCGGTGCACCGGGAGATGATGACCCGCTTTGCCGGCGTCATGCAGCTTGGGGAAACCGAATCCCACAGGGCGCTGGCGCGGCTTGCCGGCGGGCTGCCGGCCGGACCGGTGGCGGAAACCGTCACCGAATCGGTTATGGCGGTGTTCAACCCGCTGCCCCATGCACGGGAGTCGGTGGTCTACCACACCGTCGATGTGCCGGCGGGGATGGGGTCCGGGGTTGCCGTGTGGGACGCGAGCGGCCGGCTCCTGCCCGTGCAGCGGGAGGTCGAGCAGGTGTGGGCGCCGGGCCGCAGCGACCGGCAGGTGGACCGGGTGACCGTCATGTGCGCGGTGCCCATGCCGGCCCTCGGGGTGGCCTCCTTGCGCGTCACCGCCGCGGCAGCGACGGCGGCGGAGCCCGAGGTGGCCGCCGCAGCAGCCGAGCGGGAAGCGGCCGCGGCGGCGCAAGCGGAAGGCGCGGCTTTCGCGGGCGGCTCCTCCCGGCGGTCCGACGCGGACGTGTCCGTGGACGAGCGTTCGCTGCAAAACGAGCACCTGCGGTTTGAGTTCGGTCCCGACGGGCCCGTGCTCATCGAGCGGGCGACGGGGCGCCGGCATGCGCTGCGCCTTCGTTTTGAGGACGCGGCGGACGCGGGGGACAGCTACGACTTCTCACCGCTTGCGGGTGATGTGCCGGACGTGGTCGACAAGCCGGCGGGACCGCCGCGTGTGGTCCGCTCCGGCCCGGTCGTGGGTTCCCTCGCGGTCCAATACATGCTGGCGACGGCGCAGAGGCTTTCCGGCGACCGGCGGCGGCGGGAGTCCGAGGCGCTTTTGCCCTTGCACGTCGTCTTTACGCTGGAGCGGGGCGCCCGGGCGTTGCACGTGAGCGTAAGCGTGCGCAACTCGGCCGAGGATCACCGGCTGCGGCTCGTTGTCTCGTCGGGGCTCCACAGCGACCACGTGTGGGCCGGTGATTCCTTCATCTGGCTGCGCCGCCCCGTCCGCCCGCCCCGGGGAGAGGGGTGGTACCAGAAGCCCCAGCCGACCGCGCCCATGCGGCACGCGGTGGCGGTGGAGCAAGGCGACGCCGGCTTTGCGGTGATGGCCCGGGGCTTGCGGGAGTACGAGGCCATCCCGGCCGAATCGGGCGTCGACGTGGCGGTGACGCTGTTGCGCTGCGTGGGCTGGCTTTCCCGGGATGATCTGGCCTCCCGGCCCGAAGGCGCCGGCCCCAGCTTGCCGGTGCCCGAAGCCCAGTGCCCGGGCGACCACCGCTTCGAACTGGCCCTTATGCCGTACACGGCTCCCTACTGGCAGAGCCCGCTTCTTCAAGAAATGGATGCCTTTATCACTCCGCCCATGGCCCGCCGGGTCGTGCTGCCGGGCGTCGGTCCGGGCGCCGCAGGCGACACGGGGGCGACGGCGGCCGGTTTCCTCGAGGTAAGCTCACCGCTCCTCCTGTCGGCCCTAAAGCCGGCGGACGCGGGGGATGGCGTCATTGTCCGGATTTGGAACCCGGCACCCGAGCCCGTCGACGGTTGGATCCGCATCATGCGGGGACGGCCGGCCGTCTACGAGGCGCGGCTGGATGAAACCCGCCTGAGTGAGGCGCCGCTCGGGCTGGGCGAGGACGGTCGCGTGCGGGTGCGCTTGAACCCGGGAGCGGTGCGGACGTACGAGTTGGTGGACTGGCGTTTTGCCCCCTTGAAGGGAGGTGGTGCCTCCGCAGCGGCCCAGTGAACCAAGTGCCCGCACGTCGAGGACGAGCGGAGAGGACAGGCGGATAACACCAGGATCGAGCCAAAGGAGGTAGGTGGAGCAATGTCCCGTCGATGGTTGGCCGTTTCTATGGCGCTGGTGCTGACCTTGGCGCTGGCAGGCAGCGTGTTTGCCCAGTCGGTGACGATCATCGCCCGCGCTGTGGAGGGCGGCGTAAACGCTCATGTCGTCCAGTGGATTCACGAGCACGTCTTCCCGGCGTTCCAGGAGAAGATGCGCCAGCAGGGCCGCACGGTGGAGTTGCGGTTCATCCAGTTCGGCGGCTCCGACGAGGCCCTCAAGCAGCAGTACGCGCTCGACCTGAGCGTGGGTGCCGGCGCTGACATCATGGCGTTCGACGGTTTCTGGGTGCCCGAATTCGTGGCGGCCGGCTACTTGAAGCCGCTGGATGAGGTGGCAGGTTCGGGCGTCTGGAACTGGGAAGGCTGGCAGCATATCCCCGAAGGCCTGCGGGGCCTGCTCGGCTTTGAGGGGCGCGTCTACGGCCTTGGCCTCGGCACCGACGTGCGCAAGCTGTATTACCGGGCGGATCTGTTTGAGCAGGCCGGCATCCCGCTGCCGTGGGAACCCAAGACCTGGGACGACGTGCTGGAAACCGCCCGTTACCTGAAGCAGCGGTTCCCCGGCTCCACGCCGCTGCAGATCAACGCCGGCACGTCCATGGGCGAAGCCACCACCATGCAGGGCTATTTCATGGTGCTGCTCGGTACCGGGATCCACATGTACGACTTCGAGCAGGGCAAGTGGATCGTGGAGCACCCGGGCATCCTGGACACCCTCAAGCTCTACAAGCAGATCTACGTGGATGAGGGACTCGGCGACCGCCGCATGCAGCTGCTCGCGCAGGGCCGTGAGCAGAGCTTCGCCGGCTTCCGGGACGGCCGGATCATGATCCTGGCCGAAGGCGACTGGTTCTGGCGTTCGGTGGTGGCGCCGGGTTCCGAGTGGGCGCCGCCGGGCGGTCGCGAGGCGGTCGTTCGCTGGGCGCCGTTCCCGGCCCAGGCGGCGGGCAAGGGGTACGGCGGGCACGACTTCGTGTCGATTTCCGGCGGCACGGGCTATGTGCTCAACCCGTTCTCCAAGAATCCTGATCTGGCGTGGGAGCTCCTGAGCTTCATGTTCAGCACCGATATGATGCTGGCGCTGCAGGAGATCCAGCCGGGCATCCGGATTCGCGACGACGTGCCCGTCCTGGGCGACCCCGTCATGAGCGCCATGGCGGAGAAGCTGTTGCCGGTTTCTACGGTGCGGCCGATGTTGCCGGACTATCCGCGCATCAGCGTCGAGGCCCAGCTCATGACGGAGCGGGTCATCACCGGCGAGATGACGCCCGAGGAGGCCATGAAGGCCTACGCGGACGCCGTCGTCGAGCTGGTGGGAGAGGAGAACGTCATTCGGGTGAAGTAACGAGCCGCGGGCGGCGGGGGCGGCTGCCTCCGCCGCCTGCCTGCTGCGTGGGAGGGATTTGTGGTGCGGCGAGACCAGGTCGCCCTCCTGTCCGGCCGGATGGGCCTAGCCTTCCTGAGTCCTGCTCTCATTTTCATCATCTTGTTCTTGCTCTTTCCATTCCTGTGGGTTGTGGTCATCAGCTTCACCGACCGGACGCTGCTCGGTGCTTCGGCTGTCTCGCCGGAATTTGTCGGGCTCAAGAACTACCTCGCGCTGTTCAACCCGGAGCGGTGGATGCGGCGGGGCGAGTTTGGCTACTCCCTGTACCTGACGCTCATCTTTGTGGCCAGCTGCGTGGCGGGGCAGATGGGGCTTGGGATTACGCTCTCCCTTCTGTTCTTCCACCGGGAAGGCGTGCTGAAGGAAGTCATGTACACGTTGGTGACGCTGGCGTGGATATTGCCCGAGGCGGCCATGGCCTTCACGTGGAGCGCCTTTTTTGACCGGGATGCCGGCACGCTCAACACGATTCTCGGATGGTTTGGGCTCGGGCCCTACGACTGGCTCCTGGATTACCCGCTTCTATCCATCATCATCTTTAACATATGGCGGGGCACGGCGTTTTCTATGCTCCTCATGTCGGCCGCGCTGGGCAGCATTCGCCCCTCATACATTGAAACCGCCATGGTGGCGGGCGCAAGCCCGTGGCAGCGTTTCCGGGACATCATGTTCCCGCTGGTTCGGCCGCAGTTTTTGACTGGGATCGTGCTGATTACGCTCTGGACGTTCAACGTGTTCTCGCCGTTCCTCTTGACGCAGGGCGGCCCTGCGTTTCAAACGGAGATCGTGGCCATCCACACGTACCGGGTGGCGTTCCGGTTCTATGAGTTCGGCAGGGGCAGCGCGATTGCGGTCGTCGTGATGCTGGTGAACTTGCTGCTGGCGAGCGTGTATCTTCTCAGCCAGCGCCGCCAGGGGGTGCGGTTCCGGTGAGGCTCGTCCGGTACGTTTTGGCCCGTATCGGTTTCTACGTGCTGGTGGCGGTGGTGGGCAGCTTTTTTGCCCTGCCTCTCTTGTGGCTTTTCACCGCGCCGTTTCACCCGCAGGCGACCTTGTCGGTGCAACTCCCTGCCCAGCCGACGCTCGCCAACTTCGCCGCCGTCTTTCGCAACACGTTCGCGGTGCGGGCACTGCTGCAAAACAGCGTCATCCAGGCTGGAGGCGCCATGGTGGCGACGACGCTGGTGGCCAGCCTGGCCGCGTACGCCCTGGCTCGGGTCCGCTTGCCGGGCCGGGACGTGCTGGTGTACGTGCTGATCTTGTTTTCGTCGGTGGTGACGGGCACCGCCGCCATGGTGCCCATCTTCCTGCTCATCTACAACCTGGGCCTCATCGACAGTCACCTTGGCGTCATCATGGTGTTCACCGGGGGGCTGTTGCCGACGGCCATCTTTATCATGCGGGACTTCGTGGCGGGCCTGCCCCGGTCCCTTGAGGAGTCGGCCATGGTCGCCGGTGCGGGTTCGTGGCAGATCTTGCGCCAGATCGTGCTGCCCCAGGTGCGCCCGGGCATGATGGTGGTGGCGGTGTGGGCCTTCGTAAACGTGTGGGGCGGGTTCCTGATCCCGTTCATCCTGCTGCGCAGCCCCGACAAGATGCCCGCCTCGGCGGCTACGTATTCGTTCTATACCGAGGCCGGTACTCCGGTCATCACCTTGATCGCGGCGTACGCGCTCTTGTACGTCATCCCTGCGCTGGCGCTTTACCTCTTCGTCAACTGGCGGTACGGGTTCAAGTTTTTCGGAGGAATCAAGAGCTAGGTGACGGACGTCTGACCCTCCTGCCGGAGTGGCAGATCGGGCCTTGAGTCCGGCTGCCTACTGGCTATCGATGAGTTTGGGGCTAGGAAGAAGTCGAAGTGGAGTGCTTCTTCCTAGCCCCCAGGTGTTTGGGTCTTACTCCGGAACGGGCCCGAACGGCCGGTTCGAGCCCCGAATGTGGCGAGCCCAAACGGAGTGCATCGGACTACTGGGAGATGTCAGACTGGACGTTGAATCATTGGTGTGTAAAGGTATTGTCTCAAGAGGGTGCGAATTCGCGGGCTTGCGTGTTGACCGCAGCGGGCCGGCAGGACATTGGCGGCCGCGAGCCACCGCTGTCGCGGAAAGGGGCGGGGCGCAGATGCACGGCGGCGTTACCGTCTTGGATTTCGATCATAGCTACAAATGGCAGGGGTTCTTGCGGGATTTGTCCGCCGAGTGGATCGACTTGACTGACCTGGTTGGAACGAAGCGTTACTGCGCGCGGGAGACTCTCGCCGTCATTGGGCAACGCCTGAGGCAACGACGTCAACCCGGCGTGACGCTGATCGGAAGCGGAAATTACCATTACGTGACCTATCTTCTCTTATCCGAAATCGACACGCCCTTTACCCTGGTGTTGTTTGACTACCATAGCGACATGTTGGATCCCCCTGACGAAACCGTCGTCTCCTGCGGTTCGTGGGTTTTGAAGGCGCTGCGAGAGCTGCCCTTGCTGAGGCAGGTTCTTATCATCGGGGCTCGTCCCGAGGCGGTCGAGAACTTCCCTCGCGAATCGAGTCTTCTGAGGCATCGGGTGTTCATCTTTGACCCGGTAACCAGTGCGAACACCCGAGCGATTCTACCGGTGGTTATGTCCCGCCTTTCGAATACCGACGTATACGTAAGCATCGACAAGGATGTGCTCGATCCTGCCGACGCGGTCACCGATTGGGAGCAGGGGACGATGAAGCTTGCCGAGCTGACGCGCCTCATGCGCTTCATTGCAAGTTATCGAAGGCTTTGCGGAGCCGACATCTGCGGCGAGTTCCCTGTGTCTCCGGTCGAGGTGTACAGTCCATTGCACCGCGAGGCGGTACGGAAAAACGCGCGGGCCAACCGGTTGCTCCTTGACGCGCTGCACGGAACGGGTTTCACGTCGTGGCCGCTGAGTTCGTGAGAAGACGTACCCTCCTAAGCGCCGGCAGGGGCTGGCCCCGCTTTTTCCGAGCGGGTCGGCAAAATTCGGCGTCGAGATGCGGGGGAATGTCTGGGATTGTGCCGAAATACGGGTCAAGCGACGCCGTGAGCTCGTCGTGAAGGACTCTCACATCACCACCGTAGAGAGGGGTTCGCGATGGCCATCTGGATCATCCTGGGGATCGTCGTCGTCTTTGGCCTGTATTGGGTCAGCCAGTATAACGCCCTGGTGCGGCTGCGCAACTGGATCGAGGAAGCATGGGCGCAGATCGATGTGCAGCTGAAGCGGCGGTATGATCTCATCCCGAACCTCGTGGAAACCGTGAAGGGCTACGCCAAGCACGAGCAGGAGACGCTGCAGAAAGTCATCGAAGCCCGCAACCGGCTTGTGAGCGGCGGGGGCCGGGCGGAGCAGATGGCGGCCAACGACCAGTTGAGCGGCGCGCTCCGGAGCCTGTTTGCCCTGGGCGAGGCGTATCCTGACCTCAAGGCGCAGGAAGGTTTCAAGAAGCTTCAGGAGCAGCTTGAGGGAACGGAAAACAAGATCGCCGCCGCCCGGCAGCTGTACAACCGCACCGTCATGCAGTACAACACCAAGCTGGAATCGTTCCCGAGCAACATCGTGGCCAATGTGCACGGGTTCAAGCGGTCGGAGATGCTGGAGGCCGCGGCCGAAGAGCGGAAGGCCGTGCGCGTGGAGTTTTAGCCGATGCTGCTGCACGCCCAGATCGAGTCCAACAAGCGCAAGACCGTGCTCCTGGTGGGCGTGTTCCTGCTTTTGTTCATCGCCGTCGGCGCCGCCTTTGGCGTCGTCACGTCGGACAGCCCCACCATGGGCATTATCATCGCCGGGGTCATCGGCGTGGTTTACATCCTGCTCATGACCAGAGCCGGGACGCAGGTGGTCATGGCGATGAACCGGGCGCGCGAGATCACGTCCGAAGACGAAAACCCGTTCCTTTGGAACACCGTCGAGGCGCTGGCCATCGCCGCCCGCGTGCCCATGCCCAAGGTGTACATCATCGACGACCCAAGCCCAAACGCGTTCGCCGCGGGCATGACGCCCGAAAACGCCGCGGTCGCGGTGACGACGGGGCTCTTGGAGCGCCTTAACCGCCAGGAGATCGAAGGCGTCCTCGCCCATGAGATGGCTCACGTGCAAAACTACGACGTGCGCCTGGCGACGACGGCGGTGGCTCTGGTGGCGGTCATCGGCCTGTTGAGCGACATCGGCTACCGGTGGATGTGGTGGAGCGGGGGCAGCCGCCGGCGCCGCAGCAGCGGCAAGGACAACCAAGGGGAGGCCGTCATTCAACTCATCGCCCTGCTCCTCTTGCTGCTCGCACCCCTGGCAGCGGTCTTGATCCAGCTCGCGATCTCCAGAAACCGCGAGTACTTGGCCGACGCCAGCGGGGCGGAGCTGTGCCGCAATCCCGGGGCGCTGGCCTCAGCCCTGCGCAAGATCGCGTCCGTGTCCGAGCCGGTGGAGGCGGCCTCCCGCACGTGCGCGGCGTTGTACATCTCCGATCCCTTCAAGAAGCGCGCCTTTAGCTGGTTTTCCACTCATCCGCCGACGGAAGAACGCATCCGGCGGCTGGAGCAGATGATGTGATGTACGTCCCGAAGCATTTCAGCGAAACCCGCCCGGAGCGGCTCGTGGCGCTCATCCGGTCGGCGCCCTTTGGCACACTCGTCACGGTGACGGCGGAAGGCATTGAAGCAAGCCACGTTCCGTTTGTGCACAAGCCTGACCCGGCGCCCTGGGGCACCATCGAGGCCCACCTGGCCCGCAACAACACCCAGTGGGAGACGTTGGACGCCAGCGTGGAGGCGCTGGTCATCTTCCAAGGTCCGGACGCTTATATAACCCCATCCTGGTACGCGTCCAAGCGGGAGACGGGCCGCGCCGTACCGACGTGGAACTACGTGGTGGTACATGCCTACGGGCCTCTCCGGGTGATTCAGGATCCCGGTTGGCTCCGGCGGCATGTGGAGGAGCTCACCGACCAGCAGGAGCGAGGGCGTCCGCACCCGTGGCGGGTGACCGACGCACCTGCGGAGTATTTGGAAAACATGCTCAAAGCCATCGTCGGCGTGCAGATCCCCATCTCCAAGGTCGTCGGCAAGTGGAAGCTTGGCCAAAACCGATCGCTGGCCGACCGGCAAGGGATGCTGGCGGGCCTGGCGGGCCAAGACGACCCGAGCGCCCACGCCCTGGTGCCGTACTTGCGGGAAGTGGCGGCGGACCGATAATGTGCGACGAGTGCGGCAGTTGTGGCAGGAAATGGCGCGCGGGCTTTGTAATGAGGTGATCAGGGAGGAGGCATCGCCATGCAAATGAAAGTCGCCGACGTTTGCACCCGTCCCGCCGTCGTCGTCGACCCGGACGTTTCGGCACCCCAGGCGCGAAAGATCATGGAGGAAAAGAAGATTCGTCGCCTGCCCGTGGTCGACAAGGGGCAGCTGGTCGGCATCGTGACGCTGTCCGACCTGCTCAAGGCGGCGCCATCGCCCGCGACCAGCCTGTCCATCTGGGAGCTCAACTACCTGTTGGACAAAGTCAAGGTTCGTGAGATCATGACCCGGGACGTCATTACGACGACGCCCGACGCCGACTTGCGCACCGTGGCCGCCCAGCTGGCCGAGCGAAAGATCGGCGGCATGCCGGTCATCGACAACGGCGAAGTCGTCGGCATTATCACCGAGTCGGACGTGTTCCGGGCCTTGGTGAAGCTCCTGGACGCCTCGTAGCGGGCTCTGCCGGCGCCGTCGCGCCCCTTTGCCCTCGGGCTGCGGCGGCGCCTTGCTTTGATCGCCGCTTGCTCTAGCCGCCCGACCAGCATTCAACGCTTAGTCCTGTCCCGGCACGAGCAGCCGGAGCACCTCGGCGGCTTTGCCGCGCACGACGATGTCGGCGTCATCGTCGTAGGGCGTCGGCTCGAGGTTGATGATCCAGAGCCGCGCGCCCCGCTCAAGGGCGATCCGTGGCAGCGATGCCGCAGGGTACACCTGCAGCGACGAGCCGACAACGAGCAGGGCGTTGCACGTTTCGACCGCCTCGACCGCCCGGGCAAAGGCCCGTTGAGGCAACATCTCTCCAAAGAGGACGACATCCGGACGAATGAGGCCTCCGCAGGCGCAGCGGGGCAGGCTGTCGAAATCTGGAACGGGCTGACGCAAAACCTCCGGCGCATGCGCCCTGCCGCACCGGTGGCAGCGGGCGCGCCGCAGCGAGCCGTGAATCTCCGCCACGTTGCGGCTGCCGGCGGCGATGTGCAGGCCATCTACGTTTTGGGTGACGATGAGCCGAAGGCGTCCTTGCCGCTCGAGCTCCGCCAGTGCCTCGTGGCCTGGATTGGGGGAGACGCTGTCTAACATCTCCAGGCGTTTCCGGTAAAACTCATAGAAGAGGAGCGGCCGGGCGGTGAGGGCGTCCACGCTGGCCAGCTCCTCCGGCCTGTACTGTCGCCACAACCCCTGCTGGGAGCGGAAGTCGGGCAGTCCCGATTCGGTGCTCATCCCGGCGCCGGTGAGCGCCACAAGGCGCTCCGCCTGCGCCAACTCTTCCATCAGGCGGCTTGCGGTGTCCTGTGACGGTCCCATCTCCGTTCCTCCTCGCGGTACCGTCGGATGACCTTACGCGACCGTGGGTGCGCCCGCGCATGGTAGATGGCTTATCCGGCGGGCGGCTTCCCTCCTGGTAGCAGGGGATTGGCCCGGCCGTCTGAAATGCGATCGGCAAGTATTAAAAATGTTAAGTTACAAACGTCCCTTGTCCTCAGGGGACAGAGAAGCAGATATTGGAGGGGGAGGACCCTCCACGTCAACCGAGGGATGTGATCTCATGGCCCGCGGCCCGCGGCTGCGCGTTGGCTTCGTCGTCAAGATCTTCGGGTTCGCCATCGCCTGTGTCCTGGTGGTCAGCGGTGTACTCGGCTGGACGACGCTGTCCTACATCGAGCGTGACATTGACGAAAACGCCCGGACGCAGCTGGACCTTGCCATCAACCTCGAGTTGGCCTTGATCGACCAGTACCTCGAGCGGGTCAAAGGCTACGCCGCGACGGTGGCCCAGGATCAGACCCTCATTGAGGACTTGGAGCAAGGAAGGTTCGCCGCTGCCGCCCAGACGCTGCGGCGGGCGCAGCAGGTCATGCCCGGCACCCACATCCTGACGGTCGTCGATCCTTCCTTTAAAGTTGTCGCGCGAGCCAACAGCACCGCCACGGGCCAGGACCTGCGGGTCAACGGGCTCGTGGCCCAGGCGCTCGCGGGCGGCGTAGTGGCAGCGCCGGAGAGCATACCGGAATCCGAGTGGGGGCCGGAGGGCAGCGTCATCCGCCGGATGGTGACCATCGACGTTTTGCCTACGGAAGGGTCCCAGTGGCAAGTAGGGGACGTGCTCACGGACGCCCTGGCCCTCGTCGGCGTCGCGCCGATCCGTTCCGGGGACGATCGCGTCCTGGGCGCGGTGGTGGCCGCCGAGATCTTAAACCGCAACTTCACCATCGTGGATGAGGTGCAGCGGCGCACCGGGGGGCTTGTGTCGGCCACCATCGCCTTGGACGGCGTGCGGGTGACGACCAACGTGCGCCTTAAGGACGCGCATGGCCGCGCTACGGAAACCCGCGCCCTGGGCACGACGTTCTCGTCCACGGTCATGCAGAGCCTCTGGAGCGGGGAGGCGTACCACGGGCGGGCGGAGGTCGTCGGCGAGTGGCAAAAGACGGTCTACGTGCCGATCCACGACCATGTGGGCCGCGTCATCGGCGGTGCTTACGTCGGCATACCCGAAGCCAACTTCTTTGCCTTGCGCAACCAGTTCCTCGGTACCTTGATCCCGGTCGTCGTCCTGGGGGGCCTCGGCATCGTCGTCTTGTCGGTGGTGGCAGGACGCCCCCTCAGCCGGGCGTTCCGGGAGCTCATGAACGCCGCGGAGCGCATTGCCCAAGGCGATTTGACCGTTGATGAGGTGGACGTGAAATCCAACGACGAGCTCGGCGATCTGGCGCGGGCCTTCGGCGTCATGGCCCGCAGCATGCGGGGTGTGCTGCGCAGCCTGTTGCAGGCCGTCGATGAACTTCTGTCCGCCGTGGCGCAGCTGGGCGGTGTTTCTGATAAGCTCGGCGACAGTGCGCAGCAGGTGTCGGCTTCCATCGCGCGGGTGGCCGACGGGGCCGTAGAGCAGAGCCGCTTCGTCGCCGACACGACCCGCATCATCGCTCAAGTGCGCGAGGCCATCGAACGCATCGCGCAAGGGGCCACGCAGCAGTCGGCGAGCGTGCAGGCGACCACGTACACCTTTGCCGAAGCGGCCAAGGCCATTGAGCAAGTCGCCCAAGGGGCCCAGGACGTGAGCGCGGCCGCTGCCCAATCCCTACAGGCGGCGGTGTCCGGCGGCGAAGCGGTGCAAAAGACGCTGGACTCCATGGGCCGGATCAGCGGCTCCACCGGTCATGTGGCCGAGAGCATCCGGGAGCTCGGGCAGTATTCGGCCCAAATCGGCGAGATCGTGCAGCTGATCCAGGAGATCGCCGACCAGACCAACCTGCTGGCTCTCAACGCGGCCATCGAGGCGGCCCGGGCCGGTGAGCACGGAAAGGGCTTCGCCGTCGTGGCCGACGAGGTGCGCAGGCTCGCGGAGCGGTCCAGCAAGGCAACCCAGGAGATCGCGGCGCTGATCACCAGCATCCAAAGCGGCGTCGAGCGTTCGGTGCAAGCCATGGAAGCCGGCCTTAAGGATGTGGAGACGAGCGCGGCGCTGGGCGCCGAGGCCCGGGCGGCGTTGGACGAGATTTTGGCCGCCATGCGGCGGACAAGCGAAAAGGCGGAGGACATCGCCGCGGCCGCGCAGGAGGTGGCGGCGAGCGCCGCCGAAGTCTCCGAAGCGATGAACAAGGTCGCCGAGGTAACCGAGAGCAACACGGCGGCCACGACGGAGATGGCCGCGTCCAGCGAACGCATGTCGGACGCCATGGAAAGGATCGCCACCGTTTCCGAGGCCAACGCCGCGGCCGCCGGTGACGTCTCCGGTTTGATGAAGGAGATGAACGCCCACGCCCGGGAGATCGGAGCCGCGGCCGAAAGCCTGGCTCGTATCGCCCGGGGCCTGCAGGAGCAGGCGGCACGGTTTAAGGTATAGGTGTGGGTGGCCGGTGCAGGGGTAAACGGGCGTGCCTCCGGGGCAGGCATGATTTGTTCTCTAGCTCCGGTGCCGGGAGCAATCCTGGCGAAATTGTTTGAGAAATGGTGTGAGTACGTAGGATTGATCAAGACACTTGGCAGGGCATGCATTCAAGGCACACTTCCCGTGGGTCACGGCCGAACATGGGGGTAGGGGGTTGCAACATGGAGTCCGGCCGTAACTACATCGACGTGGTCGACACCTTGAGCGCCCTGAGCGCGGAGATCTTGAAAGCCCGGCAGGAAGATGACTTCCTGCGGAACCTGGTCGGCACGCTCCAGCGCCACGTCGCGTGCGACGCGGTCATCCTCCGGTGGCTCGAACGCGAGATGCAGACCCGCGCCGTGGCCACCACCGCCGGCGTCGAGGTTTTTCCGCCGGACGCCTTGTCCGAGCCCGTCACCGAGGAGGACTACGACCGCTGGCTCTCCCTCCCCGATGGGATTTTCTGTCCGGACGTGCAGGCGGCCCCGTACGTTAAACCTCCTTTCAAAGAGCACGCCGCGAGCCTCGGGCTTGTGTGCGGGTTTATGGTGCCGCTCATCCGGGACGGGGAGCTCATGGGGCAGCTCATCTTTGCTTGGCGAACCCCCAAGGAGATCCAGATCGACGGTGAAACCCGGCAATGGCTGCGCAAGCTCACCGACTACGCGTGCCTTAAGATCACGCTGTTTTACGTGCACAAGGCCCGGGAGCTGGACCCGTTGACGGGCCTGCTTAACCGTACGGGCCTTTGGCGGCGGTGGGACGTGTGCGCGAGCAGCCCGCGGGGCGCGGTGCTGTTTGCCGACTTGGACGGTTTCAAGGCGATGAACGACACCCGCGGTCACCTGGCCGGCGACGATTTCCTGCGGGATTTGGCGCGCCTTTTGCGCCGCGTGGCGGATCCGCGGACGGTCATCGCCCGCTACGGCGGGGACGAGTTCCTGCTGGTGGTGCCGGGGGCGGGGCGTAACGAGGCGGCCGACCTCAGGACGCGGATCGCCCGGGAGATGCGCCGCCAGGTGGAGCACTTGCCGTCGCCCCGGCCCATGATGTCCATCGGCATCGCGTTGTGGCCGGAGGACGGCCGGGATCTTGCCACGCTCATTGAAACCGCGGATCGGAGGATGTACCAGTACAAGCGAAGGCGCATCGCCCTCGCGCTGACCAGCAAGGGTACGGCCCAAGGCCGACTGCCGGCCGGTTTCTTCGAAGGTTGGCTCGACAACAGCCCCGACGGCATCATCATCACCGATCCCGACTTGAGCGTGCTGTACGTAAACCCCGCCTACGAGCGCATGACGGGGTACTCCGCCCGGGAGTGGATTGGCAAGCGGCCGAGCTTCGTCGCCTCCGGCAAGACGCCCCGCCAGGTGTACCGGGAAATGTGGCTCGACCTTCACTCGGTGGGTGCGTGGCGGGGGCACGTCGTCAACCGGCAGCGGTCCGGCCACCTGTGGCTGTCTTCCTTGGCCATAACCAAGATCGTCGACCGCCGCGGGGGGCTCGTGGGCTACGTCGGGATAAGCCGGGATGTGACCGCGGAGCTCGCCGCCGGGCGGCCGCCCTTTGCCGAGCTGGTGGACTGGGGAATGGGCCAGGAGGTGCTCGCGCTGCCGCTGGCCCTGGCGGCCGAGGTGCACCACGGCGGCTGCCGGGCGCGGCTTGAGCGGGTACGGGAGCTGACGCGGATCTTGGTGACCGCGGCAGGGGAGGGACCGTATCCGGAACTTGCCGGCACGGGCTGGGCGCGGGTCATCGTCGAGGCTTCGATTTTGCTCGACGTGGGCAAGATCGCGGTGCCGCCCGAGGTCCTCAACAAGGCCGGAGCGTTGACGCCGGAAGAAACGGCGGTGTTCCGCCAGCATACGGTTGCCGGGGCGGAGCTGCTGCGGACGGCGTACACGGGTGATCCGTCCCAGGCATGGCCGCACCAGTTTCTGGAGAGCGCCATCGCCATCGCCCGCAGCCACCACGAGCACTGGGACGGTTCCGGCTATCCCGACGGATTGGCGGGGGAAGCGATCCCCTTGGAGGCGCGCATCGTGGCCATCGCCGACGCCTACGACGCGCTCAGATCCGAGAGGCCCGACAAGCGCTCCTGGCCGCACCCTGACGCGGTGGAGTACATACGCTCCCAGGCCGGGCGCCAGTTTGACCCGGCGCTGGTCGATGCGTTTCTTACGTCCAGCGACCAGTTTGCCCGCACGTGGGACCGGCTGCAGGAGGAGGCCGCGGCGCCCTTGCGCGGCTGCTGACCGCTTCGGCGGGACGACAAGGAGGTCGTCATTTTGGACATCGGCGAAGTGATGGAGCGGCTGCGCTCCTACCGGCCCAAGGAGCTGTTTCAGGTGGGCACGGACCGGTTTTTCCACGAACTCTTGACGCTGGTGGCCGGCCTATGCGGGACCCACATGAATTCGCTCTACCTGACGGACCCGAGCGGAGAGCGGCTGCTCCTTAAGGCCGCCATCGGCTTGCCGCCCACGTGGCTTGAGTCGGCCCGGGAGATCCCCATCGGGCTCACCGCGGCCTCCGGTGTATGCGGCCGGGCGGCGGCCCTGGGACAGGTGGTGGTCGCGGAAACGCTGGACGACCCGGCCACGGCCGTGTTCCGGGACGAAGCCCGGGCGGCGGGCGTCCGGTCGCTCTGGTCGGTGCCGCTCGTCGACAGCGACGGCCACGTCATCGGCACGTTCGCTACGTACCATACGACCCCCAAAGCACCGGCGGTGGGCGAAATCCGCCTGGTGCAGGAGGTGGCCCGGCAGGCGGCGTTCATCCTGGAAACCGCGCGCCTGTACCATGCCCGGGAGTCGGCATGGGAACTTCACCGGCGAGCGCAGCTGCTCGCGCAGCAGCTGGTCGGCCGCACCGACCCCCAGCAGGTGTTTGCCGCGATCGCCGACGGCTTGAAGCAGCTCTTGCGGGTAGACCTCGTCTGGCTCTCGCAGGTGGCCAAGGACGGTACCGTGCAGTTTTTTCAGAGTGACGACTTGTTCGTGGCGCCGCCCCCGCAGGTGGCCGGTTCGCCGTGCCGTCAGGCGCTGGAAACGAAGCGGACCGCGGTGCACATGGACTTTGAGTTCCCGGCGGCGGCTCCCCTGGTGCGGCCGCTGCGGCTTGGGACTCTCGTCTGTCACCCACAGGAGCTGGAGAGCGGCTACGTGCTGACCAGCGCCGGGTGGTACCACCGCCACCGGTTCACCGAAGAAGACGGGCACATCCTGGACCTTTTCACAAAGTTCGGCGCCATCGCGCTTCAGAACGCGACCCGCCTGGACCTTCTCCGCTCTTCCTACTTCGGCATGGTGCGGGGCCTGCTCACGGCGCTTGAGGTGCGGGATTACGAGACCGTGGCCCACTCCCGCCGGGTCATGACGTATACCATGCTTCTCCTTGAGCGCATCGGCCACGACCCGGCCAGGTTCGAAGAGGCGATGCTGGGCGCGGCGCTCCATGACGTGGGCAAGATCGGCATTTCAGACAGCATTCTTCTGAAACCCGGCCGTCTGACCCCCGATGAGTACGAGATGGTGAAGGCGCATCCCGTCATCGGCTACCGCATGCTCCAGGCGCCCCTGGCGCAGTTTCCCGTGGCTTTGGACATGGTGCGGCACCACCACGAGCGCTATGACGGCAAGGGCTATCCTGACGGGCTCGCCAACGGCGACATCCCGCTGGAGGCGCGCCTGCTCTCGGTAGCCGACGCCTTTGACGTCATGACGACGGACCGGCCCTACAGCGCCGCCCGCTCCATCGAAAGCGGCCGGCAGGAGGTGGCCCGTTGCAGCGGGAAGCAGTTTTGCCCTTACGCAGTGGACGCCTTTCTAAGCATCGAGCCGGACGTCTTGGAAGCCGTGCGCCGCGGCGAGCTGGATCGTTCCCCCTTTGCCGGTTTCGACGCGGCATGGGCGGGGCTGCCGCCCATGGCGGGCCGTGCATAGACCCACGCTCCTTACCTAAGGGGAGCTTGGCGCCGCGTCCCGCCAGGCAAACATGGCCGCTTGGAGCCGGCGGCACCCGTCGATCTCAGCGGAAACCCGGGACGCAGGCCAGCCGAGCAGTTCGCCCATGCGCCGGCCCAAAGCTTCCAGGTGCCGCCGGCCGTTGTCCGGGCTGAAAAGGAGGAGGCTGGTGCGGCGCGCGAGCACGTCTTCAAGCCGCACCGCCATCTCGTGTTCCACGGCCTGCACAAGCTGCAGCTCCCGCCAGGCAAGGAGCGTGTCCGAGGCCCGGGAGGACGTACCTTGTGCGGCCTGGATGCGCTGAAATCGCTCCCACAGGCCCGGGAACCGGCTCCCGTAGCGCTGCACGACGCGCTCGATCTCTTCCGGGGGCTCCCCGGTGGCCTGGGCCAACGACTTGACGGCGCCGGCGGGCACCTCTAAAGCGGGCGCACCAGGTTCGCCGGCGGCTCCAGGCACGTTAGCTACACCGGCCGCACCGGGCAGGGGGGAGTCGCTGGGCGCCACGCCGGGCGTGCGCCGGGTGGAGGGGAACATGTAATCCACGATGTGGCTGGCCATGGCCCGGAACGCGGTCAGCTTGCCCCCGGCGACGGTGACGAGACCCGAGGCGCTTGGAAATAGCTCATAACCCCGGGACACGGCGGACGGGTCGGCCGCCTGGCTGCGCACCAGCGGGCGCAGCCCCGCCCACGCGCTGACCACATCGTCCCGGGTGAGCCGCTGTCCGGGGAAGTTGCGCCGGGCTGCGGCGAGGATGTAGTCGACGTCGCTCGCTTCCACCGCGACGTCCTCCGGGGCGCCCGTGTAATCGGTGTCGGTGGTGCCCAGGTAGGTAAAGGCGCCGCTTGGGATGGCGAACATAATCCGCCCATCGAGCCCGCGCATGGTGACGGCCGCGCGGAGGGGAAGACGCTCCCGGGCCACGGTGATGTGCACTCCCTTGGTCAGCCGCAAGAGGGGCGGCGCCTGCGGGTCGTCCATCCGGCGGACGGCGTCGGCCCAAGGTCCGCAGGCGCTGAGCACGCGTTTTGCCCGCACGGCAAACCGGTCCCCGCTGATGGTGTCCTGGACTTCGACCGCCTCGAGCCGACCCTGGCCATCGCGTACAAACGCCGTCACGGCCAGGTAATTGGCCGCGGCGGCCCCCCATTGCACGGCGGACTGCAGCACCTCCACGACGAGCCGGGCGTCGTCGGTGGTGCAGTCCATGTAGACGCCGCCGCCCACGAGCCCTTCGCCGCTCAGGAGCGGTTCCCACTGGTGGACGGCCGCCCCGCGCAGGATCCGGTGGCGGATGGCGGTGCCCGGACCGCTGAACCAGTCGTACAGCATGAGGCCGAGTTTGAGCATCCACAAGGGGTCTGGGTCGCCGGCGTACACCGGCAGGACAAAGGGGAGCGGGTGGACGAGGTGCGGCGCCATGCGCAAAAGGTGCTGGCGTTCGACCACCGACTCCCGCACCAGGCCAAACTCGTAGTTGCGCAAGTACCGCAGGCCGCCGTGGATGAGCTTGGTGGAGCGGCTGCTCG